>AmSFosDRAFT_100264_pt1 | contig 31551 bp, 28 predicted proteins | sample FosCloommunities_FD_10275 | JGI IMG/M metagenome (IMG submission 10275)
GCCTGCAGGTCGACTCTAGAGGATCCCACCAGGAAACAGCCTAGGAACACCTGGTGCGCGCGCGTCTTCCGCGCCGAGACCCTCTCGCTACGCCAGAAGGACTTCGTCGCCGCCGCGCGCCTCGCCGGTGAACGCCACTGGCGCATCATCGCCGTCGAGATCCTGCCCAACATGGCGTCGCTCGTGGCGGCGTCGTTCATCGGCACCACCGTCTACGCCATCGGCGCCCAGGTCGGCCTCGAGTTCCTCGGGCTCGGCGATCTCGCCGCCGTCACCTGGGGCACCAACCTCTACTGGGCGAGCAACGACTCGGCGCTGCTCACCGGCGCGTGGTGGACCTTCGTGCCGACGGGCGCGTGCGTGGCGCTGGTCGGCTTCGCGCTCACGCTCGTCAGCTTCGCGCTCGACGAGCTCGGCAACCCGCGCCTGCGCCGTCGCGCGGGCCGCCGCCCGGTGCCGCCGATCGGCTGGCGCGCCGCGATTATGGCCCAGTCGCTGGTCTCGGTGCGCGACCTCTACGTGCGCCACCCCGGCAGCAACGGGCCCGCCGTCGATCACGTCAGCTTCGACATCGCCGACGGCGAGATCTTCGGTCTCGCCGGCGAGTCCGGCAGCGGCAAGTCGACCATCGGCCACGCGCTCATGCGCCTTTTGCCCGAGGACACCGAGGTGCGCGGCGAGCTGCGCGTCGCCGGCGCCGACGTCGTGCGCCTCGAGGGCGAGGCGCTGCGCCGCTGGCGCTGGCGCGACGCCGCCATCGTCTTCCAGAGCGCGATGAGCGCGCTCAACCCCGTGCTCACCGTCGGCGCGCAGTTCGCCGACACGCTCGCGGCGCACGGCATCGCCGGCCGTGGCGAGGCGCGCCGCCGCGCCCGCGAGGGCCTCTCGCGCGTCGGCGTGTCGCCCGACGCCGTCGACGCCTACCCGCACCAGCTCTCGGGCGGCATGCGCCAGCGCGTGGCCCTCGCCCTGGCGCTGGCGCTCGAGCCACGCCTCCTCGTGCTCGACGAGCCGACCACCGCGCTCGACGTCGTGGTGCAGCGGCAGATCCTCGAGGAGCTGCTCGCGCTGCAGCGCGCGCGCGGCTTCGCGGTCCTGTTCATCACGCACGATCTGCCTCTGCTCGAGAGTGTGGCCACGCGCATCGGCATCCTGCGCGACGGTCACCTCGTCGAGGTCGCGCCGACCGAGCGGCTCCGTCGCGCGCCGCGCCATCCGTACACGCGCGCGCTGCTGGAGTCGTTCCCGCCGCTGCCGCCGATCGAGCGCCCCGCGCAGAAGGTGATGCGATGAGCGCGCGCCTGTCCGTGCGCAATCTGGTCAAGCGCTTCGCCGACGGCCGCCGCGTCGTCGACGACGTCTCCTTCGAGGTCGCCGCCGGCGAGGTGGTCGCGGTCGTCGGCGAGTCGGGTAGCGGCAAGTCGACGCTGGCGCGCCTCGTCTGCGGCCTGCACACCGCCGACGACGGCGAGGTCCTCGTCGACGGCGTGCCGCTCGCGCGCTCCGGATCGCGCGTGCAGATGGTCTTCCAGGATCCCTTCGCGTCGCTCAATCCCGTGCACACCGTCGAGCACCACCTCGTGCGGCCGCTCGCGCTGCGCCTGCGCCGTCCGCTCGCGCAGCTCCGCGCCGACGTCACGCGCCTGCTCACCGACGTCGGCCTCGATCCCGCGCTCGCCGCGCGCCATCCGCACGCGCTCTCGGGCGGCCAGCGCCAGCGCGTCGGCATCGCCCGCGCCCTCGGCGCCGCGCCCGACGTCATCCTCGCCGACGAGCCGACCTCGATGCTCGACGTCTCGACGCGCCTCGGCGTGCTCAAGCTCCTGCGTCGCCTCGCCGACGATCGGCGCCTCGCGATCGTCTTCATCACGCACGATCTGTCGAGCGCCGCCGCCATCGCCGAGCGCACGCTCGTGCTCTACGCCGGCCGCATCGTCGAGTCGGGCGCGACCGCGACGATTCTGCGCGCACCGGCGCATCCGTACACGCGCCTGCTCTTGTCGTCGGCGCTGCGCGGCGAGCGGCTGGCGCCGGTTGCGTCGACGGCGCCGCGCGAGCCGAGCGTCGACCGCAACAGCGGCTGCGCCTTCGCCGCGCGCTGCCCCCAAGCCCACGATCGCTGCCGCACGACCGCGCCGCCCGCGCACGCCGTCGACCGCGATCACCACGTCCGCTGCCACCTGTTCGAAGAAGGAGCGTCCCGCCATGCTGCGCTTTCCTGACGGCTTCCTCTGGGGAGCCGCCACCTCCTCCTACCAGATCGAGGGCGCCACCACCGCCGACGGCCGTGGCGAGTCGATCTGGGACCGCTTCGCCGCCCGCGACGGCACCATCGCCGACGGCAGCGACGGCTCCGTCGCCTGCGACCACTACCATCGCTGGCCGCGCGACATCGAGCTCATGAAGTGGCTCGGCCTCGGCGCCTACCGCTTCTCAATCGCCTGGCCGCGCGTGTTCCCCACCGGACGCTGGGAGGTCAACGCCCGCGGCCTCGACTTCTACGATCGCCTCACCGACGGGCTCCTCGAAGCCGGCATCGAGCCCTTCGTCACGCTCTACCACTGGGACCTGCCGCAGCCGCTCGAAGACGCCGGCGGCTGGGCCAACCGCGAGACCGTCGACGCCTTCGTCGAATACGTCGACGTCGTTTCGGACCTCCTCGGCGATCGCGTGCGCCGCTTCATCACGCACAACGAGCCGTGGTGCATCAGCGTGCTCGGCTACGCCGAAGGGCTGCACGCGCCCGGCCGCCGCGACTGGCCCGCGGCGCTCGCCGCCGCGCACCACCTCTTGCTCTCGCACGGCCTCGCCACCGCGGTCATCCGCGGCAACGCGCCCGACGCCGAGGTCGGCATCACGCTCAACCTCGTGCCCGCCGAGCCGGCCTCGCCGAGCGCGCACGATCGCGACGCCTGCCGCGCCTTCGACGGCGCCTTCAACCGCTGGTTCCTCGATCCGCTCTACGGCCGCGGCTACCCCGAGGACGTCATCGCCGACTTCGTCGGCTCGGGCCGCCTGCCGTCCTTGGAGCTGCCCTTCGTCGCCGACGGCGATCTCGCCGTCATCTCCGCGCCCACCGATTTTCTCGGCATCAACTATTACTCGCGCGCCGTGGTGCGCTCCGATCGCATCGCCGAGGCCGACAACGCGCCGCGCGCCGTGCACCTCTCGGACGAGCGCACCGACATCGGCTGGGAGGTCTGGCCCGACGGCCTTCGCCAGCTGCTCGTGCGCGTGCAGCGCGACTACGCGCCGTCGGCCGTCTACATCACCGAGAACGGCGCCGCCTACGACACCGCGCCCGACGAGCACGGCCGCGTCCACGATCTCGAGCGCCAGCGCTTCCTGCACACGCACCTCGCCGCCGCGCTCGACGCCATGCGCGACGGCGTGCCGCTCGCCGGCTACTTCGTCTGGTCGCTCCTCGACAACTACGAGTGGCAGGAGGGCTATCGCAAGCGCTTCGGCATCGTCTGGGTCGACTACACCACGCAAGAGCGCGTGCTCAAGGAATCGGCCGCGCAGTACCGCGCCATCATCGCCGCCAACGGGCTGCCCGCCGCCGAGCCGCACCAGGATCACTTCCAGCGCCGGATCCTCCGCAGATGACCGCGCGCGATCTACGAAGGGTCCTCGTCGCGGTCGCGCTCTTGCTGTCGACCGCAGCGCAGGCCAAGACGGCGCACGTCGAGGTCCACAAGGACGAGCGCGGCTGGAAGCTCACCGTCGACGGCCGCGACTTCTTCGTCTACGGCATGAACTGGGGCTACAACCCGGTCGGCACCAACTACAGCTACAGCCTGTGGGCGCAGCCCGACTCCGTCGTCGAAGAGGCGCTCCGCCGCGACATGAGCCTCCTGCGCGACATGGGCGTCAACGCCATCCGCCAGTTCGCCGACATCCCGCCGCGCTGGATCGAGTGGATCCATCGCAACTACGGCATCTACGTCGTGCTCAACCCGCTCATGGGCCGCTACGGCATCGACGTCAACGGCGCGCACATCGCCAACGTCGACTACTCGTCGCCCGCGCAGCGCCGCGCCATCCTCGCGCAGCTCGCCGCCGCCGTCGACACCTACCGCGACACGCCCGGCGTCCTCATGTGGATGCTCGGCAACGAGAACAACTACGGGCTGGCCTGGACCTCGTTCGAGATCGGCAACCTGCCCGGCGCCAGCGCCGACGAGCGCCGCGCCGCGCCTCTCTATTCGCTCATGGGCGAGGCCATCGCGCTCATCAAAGCGCGCGACACCGACCATCCGATTTCGCTCGTCAACGGCGACGCCGCGTACATCGATCTGATCGCGCGCTACTGCCGCGGGCTCGACATCTTCGGCGCCAACGTCTATCGCGGCCCGTCGGCGCGCGATCTCTTCGACGTCGTCAAGCAGAAGCTCGGCCTGCCCGTCATGTTCACCGAGTTCGGCTCCGACGCGTTCAACGCGCGCAGCGGCCACGAAGACGCCGAGGCGCAAGCCGAGATCGAGCTCGCCCAGTGGCGCGAGATCTACGACCAGAGCTGGGGCAAGGGCAAGGCGGGCAACGCCATCGGCGGCTTCATCTTCCAGTGGACCGACGGCTGGTGGAAGGTCGACCAGGAGAAGAACCTCGACGTCCACGACACCACCGCCACGTGGAGCAACGCGGCCTACGCCTACGACTGGTCACCGGGCGAGAACAACATGAACGAGGAGTGGTTCGGCATCACCGCCCTCGGCATGCCCGACAACCGCGGCCTCTACCACGTGCGCCCGCGCATCGCCTATTACGTCCTGCAACAGGCGTTCAAGCTCGATCCCTACGCCGCCGACACCACGCCCGCCGGCATCGCCGCGCACTTCGCCGCCATCCGCCCCGAGGAGTACGCCTCGCGCTATCAGTCGAACGAGGCGCTCTCGCGCATCAACGCGTTCGAGTGGCTGCGCATCTCGAACCTGCGCATCCTGTTCGACTCGTCGGCCAGCCGCGGCAACGACCGCACGATCCGCGGCGAGAACACCGTCTTCGATCACACCGAATCGTTCTTCCTCGACTTCGTGCTGCAGCCGTCGTCGAAGATCTACGCGCGCGTCTCGTTCAACATCATCGGCAACGTCGCGCAGAACCGCCTCGATCCGATCTTCTACGAGAACCGCAACCGCGTCGTCGCGCTCGCCGGCTCGACCGCGTCGCAGGCCGGCGCGACCATGAACCAGAGCGCCGCGCCGTCGACGCAGCAGAAGCTGAGCGACCTGCAGCGGCTCGCCATCTACCAGGCCGAGTTCAAGATCGATCAGAAGTGGTTCTCCGTCGACGGCTACTACCGCACCGGCCATTACCACTGGGGCGAGGAGGGCGACCTCTTCTATCTCTATCGCAACGCCTACTACGGCCCGAACCTCGACATCTACAACGGCAACGCGCCGTTCGGCGCCGTCGTCAGCGGCCACCAGGCGCTCGAAGGGCTCAAGGTCGCCATCGGCCCCGAGATCTACTGGGGCGCCAACCCGTCGGTAATCGCCAAGTACCAGCGCTCGTGGGGCCCGCTCACCGCGACGCTCATGCACCAGGAAGACATCGCGCACGGCGCCGGCACGCAGACGAGCGCCGTCATCCGCGAGCCGCCGACGCGGCGCACGACGCTCGCGTTCGAGTTGCGCTTGCCGCGCGTGCTCCTGCAGGTCGGCGGCATCTGGGCCGGATCGACCAAGGTCGGCGACGAGTTCCTCTGGACGCGCCACACCAGCGGCCGCGGCTACCTCGACAGCGGCTACGACGTGCTGCAGGACCGCATCCAGTGGATCGACACGCTCGGCGCCAAGGCCAAGCTGACGCTCGACCTGTCGCGCATCCGCTGGTTCGTGCAGGCGCAGCTGCGCGGCCTCGTCGCCGACGGCGGCCCCGATCCGACCATCACGCTCACCGACTGGTCGATGAAGGAGTCGGGGCGCGGCAACCAGGTCGGCGGCGAGACCGGCGTCACCGCCGCGTTCGGCGCGTTCCAGGTGGCGCCGAAGCTGCTCTATCAGCGCCCGCTCATCGGACCGAACCCGGTCATCAACGACTACTTCAGCACCACGACCGGCATGTATTACCCGGCGGTGCGCCCGCGCAACGTGCTCACCGATCCGTTCGCCGTGCGCGACAACCGCGAGATGACCGGCTTCGAGCTCCTGCTCGTGTTCGATCCGACGCCGGCCACCTGGTTCCACTCCTGGGATCGCGATCTGCGCGAGGACGCCAAGTTCGCCGCCTCGCTCGACGCGGTCTATCGCATGCAGCCGACCTCGCTCGACTCGGGCATCGCCATCCTCGCCGACGGCACGCTGGCGCCGTTCAACGCCGCGCCGCCGGCACACGACAGCTGGGACGTGACCTGGCACTTCGTCGCCAATCCGCGCTATCAGCTGCGCCTCGCCGGCAGCGTGTGGGGCGGGCAGACGCAGTCGACGGGCAAGGACCCGCGCCTGGTCAACCGCGTGGGCGGCGAGGTGAAGCTGTGGTGGTGGACGTGGCTCCTGTGGACGCAGCTCAAGTTCAACGACTGGGGCCCGTACGACTATCAGCGCGACTTCAACATCACGTTCCCCGTGCAGTGGTATGGCGACCTGTCGTACGGCGTGACGTCGCTGATTCCGGGGTGGCTGGGCACGCGCGTCGGCGTGCGCGCGCAGGTGCGCACGCTCGACCAGTATTCGATCGAGGGCTATCTGCCCGATCCGAATCAACCGGGAAAACAGGGTCTCGAATATGAAATCGGCGCCTACGTGCGCCTGAGCCTGTGAGGTCGGCGATCATGCGAAACACACTTCTTGCCGTCGCTGCGCTCGTGTCGGTCGGGTGTACCAAGACGCCGGCGTATCTCTATGGCCGCGACTTCACCAGCCTCACGTTTCATGCGTATTCGCCGAACGTGGGCGTCTATCCCGATCGCACGATCCTCGACGATCCCAACAACCCGTTCGCCAACGATCCGCCCACCGACGACGGCAAGTGGGTCCTCGAAGCCAACGCCGGACCGGTGGCCGCGTTCTACTCGTGGGCCACGCTCGACGCGCTCAACCCGAACGGCGAGGCGCAGTTCTACACGGCGCACGATCTGCAGCAGATCTTCCGCACCGGTCAGGCGAGCGCCGACGATCTGCCGGTCGCGCAGGATCTGGCGATCCGCGGCTATCAAGCGGTGCTCGACAACTTTCCGACCAGCGTGACCTACGACTCGACGGGAAAGATCGCGTTCAGCCTGGCGACGATGGCCTACCAGGGCATCGTCGGCCTCGGCGGCACGGTGCAGGGCGGCTGGGTGCTCATCATGACCACCGACGGCGGCGACGTGGCGGTGCAGCAGTGAAGGCGCCGCTCATGTGCGCGCTCGTCGTCGTCGCGGTCGCGGCGTGCCGGCCGAATCCGGGACCTTCGCGCTACGATCAGCAGGAGCCGTTCCCACACGACGACGGCGGCGACGACTCGCTGCCGGGGCCGAACCCGTACGTGCCGGGCCAGCGGCGCCTGTCGATCGGCGCCTTCTACGAGAGCGGCGCGTCGGATGTCATCCCCGTCGACAACATGGCTTCGAACCTCTACGTGTACTCGGACACGGTGACGCTCCTGCCCGATCCCGACCACATCGAGGGCAAGACCTCCACGCGCGCCACGCACGCGGGCATGACCTGGTGGGGCTTCGGCGTGCACTGGATGATGGCGCGCGATCTGTCGTCGTGGACCAAGCTGCACGTGAGCCTGAAGTCGGGCGACGCCACCTTCGCCACCGTCGACGTCGGCATGAACAACGCCAACCCCGTCTTCTTGCACGCGCCCGACTACGGCTACGCCGCCGACGGCGCGTGGCACAGCCTGACCATCCCCGTCGCCGACTTCGTGAGCGCCGGCCTCGACGCGACGCAAGTGGCGGCGCCGTTCGTCCTCTCCGGCGGCGCCGGCTCGGGCGGCGAGAAGCTGCTCATCGACGACGTCTACTTCACCGCCGACTGATCCGACGCGTTGCGCCGTCGCTCCTTGGCGCGCACATCGTCGCGTTTGAACGCTACAGCAACGACGTGTCGACGGCAGTTTGCGTGTCGACAGTCATTGACGGCGCGCCCGCGGCCGTCGCATCGTCGCGCGGCCAACGTTCGCTCTCCGCGAAAGGAGCTCGCGCATGAACCGTCTCGTGTCGTTCGCGTTCGTCTCGCTCGTCGGTGTCGCCGCCGTCGCTGCGCCGCTGCCGCACCGTCCGACGAAGTCGCCGCTGCCCGGCGACGCCTCGCACTTCGATCGCTTCAAGCACCAATCGCGGTACGTGCGCATGAACCACCTCTCGGCGGCGACGCGCGCGCTCGTCGCCAGCGGCGGCCACGACTCGGCGGCGCGTCTGCGCTCGTTTCCCTCGTGGAAGGGCTCGCTGACGTCGGCGGGCGTCGACTATCCGTTCGTGATGGCCGGCAGCAACCCGCGCCGCGGCGCCACGACGACGTTGCCGACGGCGATCGCCGCCATCAGCTTCACCTTCACCGAGTTCGCCGATGCCAACGGCAACCCGATCGTGATCGACTCGACGCCCATCCTGCGCGACGTGATGGACTCGCCGAACTTCGCGATCACCCAGTACACCGACGGCTGGGGCCAGTTCAGCGACTCGGTTCAGCGCGCCAGCTTCTGGAACGTGATGGACAAGAGCTGGCACACGCTGCTCGACCGGCCGCGCCAGCTCACCAACGTCAACGTGCTGGTGCCGACGGGCAAGGGCACGGTGCAGGACATGGGCGGCGGCAAGTACCTCGGCACCGTCGACGACGAGTGGTTCTATGACGAGCTGCAGACGATCCTGCAGCTCGAAGGCGTACGCACCGACGAGCTCCCCATCTTCGTCACGCGCAACGTCTCGATGCAGGACGCGCTCGGCTTCCACGACGCATTCGATGTCACCGTCAACGGGCGCCAGGGCATCCAGACGTACACCTGGACCAGCTGGTTCGACGCCGGCCTCGTGCCCGACATCTTCGCCGACGCCACCACGATCACGCACGAGATCTCGGAGTGGGTCGCCGATCCGTTCGTCAACAACATCGTGCCCGACTACGCCATCCCGGCCAGCGGCACGCCGCCGTTCTGCCAGAACCTCCTCGAGGTCGGCGATCCCATCGAGTTCCTCGACAACCAGATGATGCCCATCACCGTGCGCGGGCACGTCTACCACGCGCAGGTCGAGACCACGGTGCAGTGGTTCAGCCGCGAGGTGCCGTCGAGCGCGTTCCAAGGCGCCTATAGCTATCCCGATCCGACGGTGCTGACCGCGCCGTCGCCGGTCTGCCCGTCGACGGGCAACTAGCCTTGTAGATACGACGCGAGCTGCCCCGCGTCGTTGGCCACCGCGAGCGCGCTCTCGCGCGTCACCTGACCCGCGCGCACCAGATCCGCCAGACAGCGATCGAGCGGAATCATGCCCTCCTTGCGGCTCGACTGCAGCACGCTGGCGAGCTGCGCCGTCTTGCCCTCGCGGATGAGGCTGGCGACGCTGTTGTTGCCGCGCAGGATCTCGAGCGCGGGCAGGCGGCCGGCGCCGCGCGCGCGCGGCAAGAGGCGCTGCGCGACGACGACGCGCAAGGCGTCGGCCAGCTGCACGCGGATCTGCTGCTGCCGCTCGGGCGGATAGGCGTCGACGATGCGCTCGATCGACGACGCCGTCGAGCGGCTGTGCAGGCTGGCGAGGACGAGGTGGCCGGTCTCGGCGGCGGTGAGCGCCAGCGTGATGGTCTCGCGATCGCGCATCTCGCCGATGAGCAGGATGTCGGGATCTTCGCGCAGCGCGTCGCGCAGGCCGGTCGGGAAGTCCTTCACGTCGCGGCCGATCTGGCGCTGGCGCACGACCGCCGGCGGCGGCGCGGAGATGGCGTACTCGACGGGATCTTCGAGCGAGAGCAGCACGCCGCCGCGGCGCCGCGCCGCTTCGTTGGCGAGCGCGGCCAGCGTCGCCGACTTGCCCGAGCCGGTCGGGCCGCAGACGATGACGATGCCGTGCGGCAGCTGCACCAGATCATCGAGCGGCAGCGGAAAGTGCAGCTCGGCCAGCGACGGCGCGCTGCGCGGCAGCACGCGCACGGCGGCGGCGAGGCGGCCGTCGACGCGATAGACGTTGATGCGGAAGCGCCCGACCGACGCGACCTCGAGCGCGAAGTCGGCCGAGCGCCCGCCGTCGAGCGCGGCGCGAGCAGCGTCGTCGAGCTGCGCGGCGAAGAGCTCGTCGACGGCGACCGGCGACACCTCGCTGGCGAGCTGGAGCTGCCCGTCGATGCGCAGGGTGGGGCGCTCGCCGCTCATGAGGTGCACGTCGCTGGCGCCGAGCGCGACCGCCCGCTCGAGCAGCGACGTCAGCGCGTGCGGCGACGCCACCACGCGCAGCGACGGCGATGACGCGACCGACGGCGATGACGCGACCGGCGGCGATGCTGCGGCTGCCGGCGGCACGGAAGCCGGTGGCGACGCGACGCGCGCCGGCGACGCGACCGGCGGTGGCACGGCAACCGGCGACGGCGACGCAGTCGGCGACGGAGCCGCGGGGGGCGACGACGCCGCCGGACGCACGGCCACGCCCTTGCGAAACAGCGCGGTGAAACCGCCGGCGCTCGGCGCGAACGACACGGCGTATGACTCGCCCGCGTCGCTCTTGTACGAAACTTCGACGCGCCCGCCCGAGCGCAGCTGCGCCTCGCGCTCGGGCGTCAGGATGCCCTCGACGAGGTGGCGCAGCATCATGTCGTTCGTCGGTGGAATCGACAAACGGACCGGCGCGCCCCGCTGCGACATCCGCGGCGCTTCGTCGGTGCCGAGACGGAGCTCGTCGCCCCCGTACTGCGCGAGCATGCGAAGGAGACTATCGACGCCGGCCATCCCTCCAGCATAAACGCGGATCGCGCCCGCGCATTCCCGACAAAACGCTACAAGCAGCTGAAGGCGGTCTGGAGCGCGGCCGACGCGTCGAAATCGGCGGGGTCGACGGTGTTGATGAGCAGCCACTGGTCGGACACCGGCAGCGAGCAGAAGCCGTTGTCGTGATAGCAGGCGACGTGCGACTGGAAGGCCCGCGTGCGCACGTCGTCGCAGGCGTCGTTGGCGGGGAGCTCATCGTCGACGTAATGCATGAGGCAGTCGCGCGCGACGTCGAGGAAGTGCTGGCCCGCGGGTGACATGCGCGGCCGCAGCGATTGCAGGAAGCGCACGCAGTACTTCTCGGCGTAGGCCACGTAGTAGCCGGACGCGCCGCAGGCGTGCTCCGCCTCGCGGCAGTTGTAGAACTGGCAGCCGCCGCAGCCGGCGATGCCGATGTAGTCGCTGCAGGTCGTCGACGGCGTCGGGTAGGTCGGCGCCTCGCACGCCGGCATCGGGCACAGGCGGACGATGCCGGCGGCGCAGCCGATCGAGTCGAGTGATAAGACGGCGCGCGCGTGCGCCGGCGCGCGGGTCGCGTCGGTCAGCGCGGCGCAGTCGAGCCCGACGAGCTGCGCGGCGGCCTCGCGGTCACAGCTGGTAGCGGCGACGGTGGAGCCGGTGCACGCCTGCACGTGCGCGGCGGCCTGCGTGCAGGGATCGGCGGCATCGGCGCCGCAGCCGGCGACGAGAAGAACGAGCGGGAGGGCGGACAGCGACGTGATCTTCATGGAGCCCGCATTCATGCGGTGCTCCGGCCCCGTGTCGAGAGGCGCTCAAACTTGTTTGATCGTTCAGTGCGGCGGCGCCGCCGACGGCGGCGCGAGCGGCGCCGGATCGGCCACCCGGCGCGGCAGCCGCACGATGAAGCTGGTGCCGTTCTCCGCGCTCGACTCGACGGTGACGTCGCCGTCGTGCGCCAGCACGATCTGTTTGACGATGAACAGCCCGAGCCCGAGCCCGCGCCGGCCAGCGGTCGGCTTCTCGCGCCCGCGGCGGAACGGCTCGAACAGCGTCGGCGCTACGTCGGGCGCGATCGCCGGGCCGTCGTTGTGCACGCGCAGCACGACCTCGTCGTCGCCGGCGTCGATGGTGACGCTCACCGGCCCGTCGTCGGCGCCGTGCGTGAGCGCGTTGCCGACGAGGTTCGAGATCGCCTGGCCCATGCGCGCCGCGTCCCACAGCCCGCGCGCGTCGCCGCGGATGCGCAGCGCGACGGTGCGATCCGCGTGCGAGCTGCGCAGCTCGTCGATGACGGCGCGCGCCACCTCGGCCAGATCGGCCGGCGCGATCGATACCGGCAGTCGCCGGTTGCCGTGCACCGCCGTGACGTCGAGCAGGGTGGCGATCATCTCCGACATCCGGCGCGCCGCGCGCTCGATGCGCTCGACGGCGTTGGCGCGCGTCGACGCCGGCGTGGCCTCGTCGCGCAACAGGCCCGCCGTCGCCAGGATGGCGCCGAGCGGATTGCGCAGGTCGTGGCCGAGGATGGCCACCATGCGATCGCTGAAGTCGACCGCCTGCGCCAGCTCCTCGCGCATGCGCAGCTCATCGCTGACATCGGTGCTCGCGCCGAGCAGCCCGACGACGGCGCCGCTGTCGTCACGCACGGGATCGACGGCCGAGCGCAGCGCCATGACCGTGTCGTCCACATGGACCGAGCGCTCGCCGCGGAACGGCTCGCCGGTGTCGAGCACGTGCTGCTTGATCGTGGTCAGCTCGTCGGCGAGCGCTTGCGGAAACAGATCCTCGTGCCGCCGGCCGACGAGGTCCATCCCGGGCCGGTCGTAGTAGGCCCAGCGATAGCGCAGCTCGCGGTCCTGCTCGAACACGGCGGTGCGCGCCATCGTCAGCGCGATGCGAAAGCGCGCATCGCTCGTCCTGAGCTCGTCCATGAGGCGTGCATGCTCGAGCAGCGCCGCCGCGCGCCGCGCCAGCTCCTCCGCGATCACCACGTCGTAGTAGTCGTAGTGGCGCCCCGACTCCGCGGTGGTGATGAAGGTCATGACCGCGACCGTGGCCTGGCGCTCGCGCAGCGGCACGCTGATCCCCGAGCGCACGCGCATCCGTCGCGCCAGCCCGACGTGCTCCTCGCTGTCGAGGTTGGCGCGCAGCACCTCTTCGGTGACGATCGGGAAGAAGAGGGTGCGCCCGCCGAGCAGCTCGTTCCACGCCACGCGCGACGGCCACGGCCGCTCGCGCATCAGCTCGGCGGCGAGGTCGGCCTTGCGCGGATCGCGGTGGCCGATGTGGATGCGCCGCGTCTTGCCGTTGCCGAGCACGTCGACCGCCGACCAGTCGGCGAGCTGGGGGATCGAGAGCTCGGCGATCTTGGGCAGCAGGTCCTCGATGCCTCCGTCGACGAGCTCGCTGACCTTGGCGAGCAGCTCCAGCCGCCGGGTCAGTTGGTGACGATCTTCGCGCAGCGCCGAGACTTCGTCCCGGTACCCTTCGATCGCCCGCGCTTGGCGGCGGCTCAGCCAGCGGTTGGCGCGCTCGAGCAGATCAGCCATGTGGTCCTCGATCTCAAGATGCGTCCCGTTGCGCCGGATGCCGGATGCTTCTGCGACGAGGTGGCGATTCTTCGTTGCGCGACGACGCGTCGGTCGCTACCTTTCCCTTCAGTCTCGCCGAGGCGAACGAGACCTTCGGCACCGACGGCGCGAAATCAGATGACGCACCTTCTCCACATCGGTCCGATTTCGCCGCGCCTCTTCGCCACCGTCTTCGGCGTCATCTTTCTCGCCGAGCTTCCCGACAAGACCGCGCTGGCGGCGCTCGTGTTGGCGACGCGACATCGTCCGCTGCCGGTGTTCCTCGGCGCTTCGCTCGCGCTCACCGTGCAGAGCCTGGTCGCCGTCCTGGCGGGCGCCTTGTTGTCCAAGCTGCCGCAGCAGTGGGTGCACATCGGCTCGGGCGTCTTGTTCCTCGGATGCGCCGTGCTCATGTGGGTGCGCAAGCACGACGACGACGAGCACGACGCCAAGCACGCCCAGAAGGCCGGCTTCTGGAGCGCCCTGTGGACCGTGTTCGTCGTCGTGTTCGTGGCCGAGTGGGGCGATCTCACGCAGATCGGGACCGCCGGCTTCCAGGCGAAATACCACGCCTGGCTGACGATCTTTCTCGCCTCCAGCGCCGCCTTGTGGACGGTCGCCGCCATCGCCGTGTTCGTCGGCAACCGCGCGGGCCGGCTGCTCGACGCCAAGCTCACGCAAAAGATCGCGGCCGTGGTGTTCGCCATCATCGGTGTCCTCCTGGTGTCGGGCGTGATCTGATCCGGAAAGTTGCACCCGGCCGCGGAAGCGCGAACATGCGGTCCCATGGCTGTCGCGCAACGTCTCTCGGGTCGGCCTCCTGCCTTCGAGCTCAAGGGAACGATCGCTCCCGTGACGGTGCTCTGCCTGTGCTCGACGGCGCTCGACGCCATCGAGACGGAGCTGCGAGCGCGCGTGGCGCAGGCGCCGCAGATGTTCAACAAGGCGCCCATCGTCATCGACGTGGCCGACGTCGAGAGCGAGCTCGATTCGCTGTCGCTGTCGGGACTGCTCGAGGTGGTGCGCGGCTGCAAGTTCATGCCCGTCGGCATCGCGCACCTGCCGGCCGATCGCGTCGCGCTCGCCGCCGAGCATGACCTGGCGATCCTGCAGCTCGGCTTCGGTCGCTCGCGCGGCGCCCGGGCCACCAGCGGCGGTCCGCCGTTGCAGGCCGCGCCGGTCGCCGCGCCGCCGGCGCCGCAGCCGGTCGCCGTCGCGCCCGCGCCGCAGCCGGCTCCGACGCCGGCGCCACCACGCACCGCGCCCGTCGAGCAGTCGACGCTGACCATCACGTCGCCGGTGCGCGGCGGCCAGGTCGTCTACGCGCAGGGCACCGATCTCGTCGTGCTGGCGCCGGTGAACCCGGGCGCGCAGGTCATCGCCGACGGCCACATCCACGTCTACGGCAAGCTCATGGGCCGCGCGCTCGCCGGCGCCCACGGCCGCGCCGACGCCCGCGTCTTCTGCCAGAGCCTCGACGCCGAGCTCGTCTCCGTCGGTGGCGAGTTCATCACCGCCGACGACATCGCCGAGAAGCTGCGCGGCAAGCCCGCCCAGATCTTCGTCGAGCACGGCTCCGTTCGCGTCGCCGCGCTCTAACCGCGCGCGTACTTTTTCGCGCTCGACAAAAATTTCGCGCAAAAAAATTTGCTTGCTCGTCGAGCCGAGCGCTTATTGAGCTTGCGGGACGTTTGAATTTCCGCCGACAGGAGGCCCTCCGTGTCCAAAATCGTCGTCGTTACCTCAGGCAAGGGCGGTGTCGGAAAAACCACGACCAGCGCCAACATTGCCACCGGCATCGCGCTGCTCGGGAAGAAGACCATCGCGATCGATTTCGATGTCGGGCTGCGCAACCTCGACCTCATCATGGGCGTCGAGCGTCGCGTCATCTACGACCTCGTGAATGTCATCAAGGGTGAGGCCAAGCTGCAGCAGGCCATCATCCGCGACAAGCACCTCGAGAACCTCTACATGCTCCCGGCGTCGCAGACCCGCGACAAGGACGCGCTCGATCCCGAGGGCGTGGGGCGCGTGCTCGACGAGCTCAAGGGGCTCGGCTTCGAGTACATCATCTGCGACTCGCCCGCCGGCATCGAGAAGGGCGCGCAGATGGCGATGTACTTCGCCGACGAAGCCATCGTCGTCACCAACCCCGAAGTCTCGTCGGTGCGCGACTCGGATCGCGTGCTCGGCCTGCTCGCCGCCAAGACCGTCCGCGCGGAGAAGGGCGCCGAGCCGATCAAGACGCATCTTCTGCTGACGCGCTATTCGCCGGCGCAGGTGGCGCGCGGCGAGATGCTCTCCGTCGGCGACGTGCTCGAGATCCTCGGCATCCCGTTCCTCGGCGTCATCCCCGAGTCGAAGGCGGTGCTGCAGGCGTCGAACAAAGGACAGCCCGTCATCCTCGACGAGATGACCGAGGTCGCGCAGGCCTATCAAGACGTCGTGTACCGCTTCATCGGCGAAGAGCGGCCGCACCGGTTCATCGAGCAGGAAAAGCGCGGCTTCTTGAAGCGCATCTTCGGCTAGCCGATCACAGACGAGGTGGACACATGGGTTTCCTCGATTACTTCAAGCGGTCGAAGAGCGCGTCGGTGGCCAAGGATCGGCTGCAGATCATCGTCGCGCGCGAACGCACGGCGACGCGCGACAACGCAATCGACTACTTGCCGCAGCTACAGCAGGAGCTGCTGCAGGTGATCGCCAAGTACGAGCTCATCGACCTCGGGCAAGTCTCGGTCAACGTCGACAAGTCGGGCGGCTGCGAGGTGCTCGAGCTCAACGTGGTGCTCGCGCCGGCCAAGGCCAAAGCCAAGGCCGCCGACGCCGACGCCCCCAAGCCACTCGCGACCGCGGCTTCGTAGCCGCGCGTCTCAGTCCTTCGGGACCAGATACACGCGCCGCGCGCCGCCGTTGGGATAGCCCCTCACGACATTGACGGTGCCCGTCTCCTGGCGAGCGCCGCTCGTCGCGACGAAGTCGCGTCCCGTGCCGGCGAGCTGCTTGAGCTCGACCTTCCAGTCCTTGATGCCGGTCGCTTCGAGGAGGCGCTCGACGATGCAGCGCTTCGCCTCCTGGTCGTTGATGGTGCCGCCCTTGAGCGGCGCCGCGGCCGTTTCCTTCGAGCTGTTGGCGCGCTCTTTTGCGAGCGCCGGCGTCGTCAACATTCCCAACGCTGCCACGATCAGGATCTGCTGCCGCATGGTTCACCTCACACGTCCGTCCCCCTGTGCCGTATCCACACTGATCTCTTGTGGCCACGAAACAGGCGTCACGCAAGCAGGGCATGGTGCGCGGCGGTCCTACGTCGGCGCCGGTGCCCGCACATGACGCGAGCGCGCGATTTGTTGCGCCGTCGGTGCGATCGTCGAAGGATGGGGGCATGAACCGCGAACGCAGCCGGTCGGGGGCGCCCGCCTTCGAGCTCGACGGAAGCCTCGCGCCCGTGACGGTGCTGCGGCTCTGCACGGCCGACGTGGCGCGGGTCGAGAAGGATCTTCGCGCGCGGCTGTCGTCGCTGCGGCACGCGTTTCCCTACGCGCCGGTGGTGGTCGACGTGGGCGGGCTCGACGAGTCGAGCGCGCTCGAGCTGCCATTGCACGATCTCGCGGAGCGGCTGCGCGCGTGCCGGCTCGTGCCGGTGGGCGCAGTGAATCTGCCGCCGACGGCGGTGTGGAATGCAGCGGCCGCGGGCATCGGGGTCGTCGAGCTCGCCGCGCCGCCGCTGGTCGTGGCCGACTCAGCGCCCGTCGCAGCGGAGCCGGCGCCCGTCGCAGCGGAGCCGGCGCCCGTCGCAGCGGAGCCGGCGCCCGTCGCAGCGGAGCCGGCGCCGGAGCCGGCGCCCGTTGCAGCGGAGCCGGCGCCCGTCGCTGCACAGCCGGCGGTCGCGGCCGAGCCGCCGCGCGCGGGCGCGACGCTGACCGTGCGCCAGCCGGTGCGCGCCGGCCAGGTGATTCACGCGCACGACGCCGATCTCGTCGTCCTCGCACAGGTCAATCCCGGCGCGCAGGTCGTCGCCGACGGGCACGTCCACGTCTACGGCGCGCTTCGCGGACACGCCGTCGCCGGCGCGCAGGGCCGGACCGACGCGCGCGTCTTCTGTCAGTCGCTCGAGGCGGAGCTGATCTCGATCGCCGGCCTCGTGCTCGTCGCCGAGGCCATCCCGCAGCGGTATCGCGGCCGACCCGCCCAGCTCTACGTCGACGACGGCCGCATCCGCATCCAGCCGCTCTAGCGATCCGAGAGGAGAGCGCAGGTCTCGATCCTGATGCTCTGACGAGCACCGTTCGGTTAGCAACCGACGCCGGACCCCGTCCGGTTCACTCTCCGAGGAAGGCGGAGGTCTCGAACCCCACGCGCCGGAGCGCGCGCACCGCTTTCGAGGCGGGCCTGGACCCCGTCCAGCTCACCTTCCGGTCCTGCCATCAGGGATAACGTTCGATCACTTCGATCTCGCCGACGATGTTGCGATTCAGCTCGTCGAGATCTTCGGCCGGAATCCAATACTCGCGATGCTGTCGCGAGCCGACGATGCGCACCTCGTAGCGGTCGAGGAACTCCTCGTTCACCTCGAAGCGCGTGACGAATCCGGCGCCGTACGCGGGCGCGTTCCACGAGCGCGCGATCTGCGCCGCGTATCTACCGTCGAGCACCGGATAGAAGATGGGCTGGTCGGGAAGGCGCGGCGGAAAGGCGTGGAAGCCGCTCTTCTCGATCAGCTCGAGCTCGGTCGGTCCGATGGGGCGATACAACGTGGTCGTTCTGAGCATGTGCCTCCTCCTTTCGGTCATCGATCTCGAGAGCCGTCGGCGGGAATCGAACCCGCATCTCCTCCGTACCGGAGAGGCGCCCTGCCATTGAGCGACGACGGCGTTTCGTTGCCCTGGCGGGATTCGAACCCGCACCGCTGCATGCAAAGCGACCTCTTGGGAAAACGCGCTTCCCATCGGCAACCTCCCGGCCACCGAACGGTGCATCCGCAACCCTCGTCGCACCCCACACCCTCGTGTCGAGGTAGCAGGTTCATGCGCGCCGCTTTCGCGGTACCGGTTCGTACGTTTTCCGGTGCGCTGCCGTTTGCGCTACAGGGCAGTAAAAGGATTGCCCGCAAAGAACCGTGCGGGCTCGGTGTATCGGAGGGCAGATCAGTCGTCGTGCTCGAGCTCTCCGCCCCAGTAGACCGCGTCGCGCAGCCACGACTTCCACGACTCCGGCATTCCGTCGGTGAAGTGGATCTCGCGCGGCACGTTCGGCAGCTTCTGCGGCTTGACCGGCGTCGACAAGAGACGCATGCCCGCTTGCGCCGGCGTGCGTCCCGCCTTCTGCTGGTTGCAGCTCACGCACGCGACCACGACGTTCTCCCACGACGTCTTGCCGCCGAGCACGCGCGGAACTACGTGCTCGTAGGTGAACTCGTCGCGCCGCACCCGGTGGCCGCAGTACTGGCAGCGGCCACGGTCACGCGCCCAGACGTTGTGGCGCGAGAACTTGATCGCCTTCTTGCGCGGCAACGTCCGCACGAAGCGCACGACCGACGGCATGCGCACGCTCCAGCTCGGCGTGCGGATGTAGCGATCCGGATACTCGTCGACGACTTCGACCACCTTCTCGAGCATCCAGACGATCGCCGTCTCCCACGGAACACGACGGATCGGCTGATAACCGACATCCAAGACCAACGTCTGCACGAGCCCACCTCCTTTCTGTGTGTTGTTCGGGCGTACCGACGGAGGGATTCGAACCCTCGCTGACCAGGTTTTGAGTCTGGCGCCTCTTCCAGTTGGGCTACGTCGGCGTGGTGCTCCGGGCGCGATTCGAACGCGCACTCGACGGCTTCTGAGACCGTTGCCTCTACCGAGTTGGGCTACCGGAGCCGGGTGCCTGCGGCGGGATTCGAACCCGCACTCGACGGCTTCTCGAACCGTTGCCTCTACCGAGTTGGGCTACACAGGCGGCAAGAGCCGCGCACGGATCGCGGGCGGAATTCCAAGAGCGCCTCGGGCAGGATTCGAACCTGCGCCTTCCCCATCGAGAGTGGTAACGATCTTCCGTCGGCCCGAGCCCGGGCAAAGGGTGAAAGACCGCGTTTTTGGTGCTCTGCCGCTGAGCTACCGAGGCGTGCGTGAAAAACTCGGCGAACAAGGTGTGCAGCTGGGCGGAAACGGCGCCTTTATCACCGCCGCCTGGCTCCCATGCCAGGCCTCCGTGTGTGGGGGTAACCCAACCGCTTCGGCTCGCCGAAACATCAACGCGGGCAAGGTGAGGAGCTGGGACTGCGCGGTGTGAGCCGCGCGGGCTTTATAGGCCCTCGTCTTCAGCGATAACCCAGCTCGTTCGGCCCGCTGGAGCCTCTCGTCGGAATCGAACCGCCTTGCCCGTATACGAGACGGGTGCATTCCCAGAATGCGTCGAGAGGCAAATGCCGGCGGCGTGACCGCCGGCGGTACTACTCGTTGCTGCTGTTGCTCGTGACTAGCGCGTCGCTACTGCTGGTCTGGCGAAGTCGCTGATGACCGACGGCGTCGCGGTGTCGAAGCCGACGACGTCGAGCATGCCGGCGTCGTGCGGATCCGCGATGCTGAATCCGTTCGACACCATTCCCACGACCACCAGCTTCGCCGCGATGCCGGTGCGCTGCCGATACTCACGCAGCGCCTGCGTCGGGTGGATGCTGCCGGCCCACGTCTCCGAGTCGGTGTAGATCACGAATGTGTCCACCTCGATCCGGCGCTCGAGCGCCCACAACATCGGCTGCGCGCAGTCGGTGCCGCCGAACGGCAATCCGGTCACGCGCGCGAGCGCGCGATCGAGCCGCCACTTCGGCGAGATGTCGAGCTCCGTCAGCGACGGCGCGCCGCCACCCCACTGTCCGCCGTACCCGCTCGCGGCCGCCGTGAAGGCGACGAAGGCGTGCTGCTTCTCCGTCGCCGCCGTCACCAGCGCCATCGCCGCCGACGCCACCCGCGGCGTCAGCCCCGGTACGCCCGCCACGACGCCCGAGCTCATCGAGCCCGAGACGTCGAGCGCCAGCAACGTCCGCGCGCCCGATGGCTCGACGTGCTTGAACGTCGCGTAGAACGCGTCGTCGAGCGCGTCGGCGATCGCCGCCACCGGCGTCCACGTGTGCTGTCCGCGGACGCCACGGCCGGCGCCGTACGTCTGCATCGCCGCCAGCACCGCGATCGGGTGGATGCGCGCCTTGGCCAGCTTCGCCGGGTCGCGCAGCGCCGCGATCACCTTCTGCGTCGCCGAGCTCATCGGCTTCAAGAGCTCGACGCGCGTCATGGTCGCCAGGTTGCGGATCATCGCCGTCATCGGCATCTTCTCGAGCAGCGCCTCCCAGACGCGCGCGTCGTTCAGCCACTGCGTGGGAACGGCCTCGCGCGGCAGGTCGTGCGCCTCGACCAGACGCACGATCTCGCGCGCGTCGGTCGCCCGCTTCGCCGCCTCGAACGCGGCGACGAACTCGAGACCCGACGGCACCGCCTCCGCGAGCTCGCCGCGCACCACCCAACGGTAGAGCGCATCGTGCGCCGGCGTCGGCGCCTTCGGGTGCGCGAGGCGCAACAGATCGCGCGTCGACCAGCCGTCACGCGACTGGTACTTCACGACCTGATACGCCAGCGATCCGATCGGCTTGTCGTTGAACCAGCGCTGCACCGCGCCTCTGGTACCGCGTCCCCAACCACCGAACGCCTGTACACCGTCGGCGAAGTGCATGAGGTGCGTGCCGGTTCTCGCGACCTTCGGCAACGCCGCCATTGCCGCGCGGCGCGTCTCGAAGTCACCGAGCTTGGCCGCCATCGCGAGCGCGAACAGCGCCGGCTCGTTCTTCGGCGCGCGACCCGCCTCCGAGATGGCGACGATGCGCGCGACCGTGCGCACACCGTCGGCGGCGATGCAGCGCTCGACCGCCTCGGCGCTCTGCCGCGTCAGCTTCTGCTCGCTCGCGTAGTAGCTTCCGCCCTCGGTGCCGAGGATCAGGAAGCGCTCGAGGCGCACCCAATCATCGACCGCCCAGGCGTAGCCGCCAGCCGAGTTCGGGACCTGCGTCGATCCCGGAATCGCCTGCGACTGTGGCGTCTGCTTACGCGAAAACAACTTTCTGTAATTCATGGACATGGCACTTCCTCCTTTCGGCCCGATGGCGGGCGAGTGGAAACTGGTACGGAGCCTGGGAATCGAACCCAGCGCCGCGGGCTTGTAAGACCCACATCACCCCCAGGTGAGCTGCTCCGCGTATCGTCGCTGTGCCAGGAGTCGAACCTGAGCGGCCGGCTTTATGAGAGCCGCCGGCATCCGATGCGCACAGCGATAGCGGGGGGAGGATTTGCGCCTCCTGAGTGTCGCGCGGGTTATGAGCCCGGCCGCCTCTGTTGGCATTCCCCGCGGTGCTCTCGGCAGGATTCGAACCTGCAACCTCCGGTTTAGAAGACCGGCGCCCGTCCATTCGGGCGTCGAGAGCGATGCGTGCTCCCGGGCGGACTCGAACCGCCAGCCTCACGCTTCGGAGACGTGCGCTCTGGCCATTGAGCTACGGGAGCCTCGGTGTGGTGTCCTCGCCAGGATTCGAACCTGGAACGCCCGCTTCGTAGACGGAAGTGATCATCCGTTTCACCACGAGGACGACAGACGAGAATCGGGTGGAGTCGGAGGGAATCGAACCCTCGCTTCTGCGATGCGAGCGCAGCGTGCTCCCGTTATCACTACGACCCCAGTGTTACTGCCGCGGCCGAATCGAGGTCGCGGCGTGCTCGTAGAACTTCAAGCCACCCCAGCGGCGATTCAGGTGGCGCTTGAGCCAATCGAGCCACGCCCTGGCGCAGGCGCCGCACAGCCTGGTGCGCGGAGTGTGAATGTGCCCCGTCGCCGCGTGATACGGAGCGCCGCAGATCGAGCAACGCATGACCTCCTCCTTTCGTGAATTCGTCGGTGCCCCCGCGAGGAGTCGAACCTCGTTCTCCGGTTTTTCAGACCGGCGCGTAGACCGCATACGCTACGTGGGCATTGCGCCTGCGACGGGACTCGAACCCGCAATCACTCGATGGACAGTCGAGCCGCCGGCCATTGGCGTTCGCAGGCAAATTGGGGTGACGCACGGGTGTCGATCCCGTACCTCCTGCTCCACAGGCAGGCGTGCAGTGCCGCTACACCAGCGTCACCATGGTCCGCCCGAGCGGGTTCGAACCGCTGTCTCCCGGTTATCGGCCGGGTGCTCTTCCATTTGAGCGACGGGCAGAATCGATCTGGTCGGGGTGGTCGGCTTCGATCCGACGGCCTCTCGCTCCCGAAACGAGCGCTCTTCCAGACTGAGCTACACCCCGATATGCACCTCCCACTCCGTAGTGCGCCGCGGAATGAACCGCGCCCGTGTGGTTCCTCGACGAGGATGGCCCGGTGCCTCTGCCGAAATTGGTCAGCGTGGTCGGGATCGAACCGACGATCTCTTGTTTCCAAAACAAGCGCGATTCCACTTCGCTACACGCTGGCGTCCCGTGCGGGAATCGAACCCGCTTTGTCTGATTGAAAATCAGAGAGCCTTGCCATTAGCCGAACGGGACAGTGACGCTGGGGGGAGTTGAACCCGCCGTTTCCCGGATGAGAGCCGGGTGGCCTACCGTTAGCCGACAGCGCCGTCGTCGGAGATCCGCCGCGGAATCGAGCCGCGCCGTGTCCGATTTGCAGTCGGACGCGCTCACCAGAGCTGCGGACCGTGGTGCGACTTTGTGGCGTACTCCCTGGGAATCGAACCCAGCTCATGTCCGCTTAACAGGCGGATGCCGACACCAGTCAGGCGGGGAGTACGAATTCGAATTGGTTCGGACGGAAGGAATCGAACCTTCGCGCGATTGATTCAGAGTCAATGCGGCTCTCCCGAGCGCGTCCGAATGATGGTTCCGGCGGACGGATTCGAACCGTCGTCGACAGCTTCAAAGACTGTCTGGCCACCTCGGCGCACCGGAAGACGCGGAGTGCGGTGCGAGAATCGAACTCGCCTCTCTGGCTTGGAAGACCAGGGCCCATGCCACTAGACCAACCGCACGACGGTGCCGTCGGCAGGAGTTGAACCTGCACCAAACCGGTTAAAAGCCGGCTGCTCACCACTGAGCTACGACGGCAGTGAGTGCGCGCCGTGGGGATCGAACCCACCTTCAACAGATTAAGAATCTGCTGCCTCACCAGTCGGCCTGGCGCGCATGGAGCTCTCCCGAAACAGCGAGAGCTCGCTCTTCTCATTACGTCGACTATTCGGTTTTCAAAGCGGCCATTACCCGTCGGTAATGCCCATTCAGTGGGTCGCCCGAGAATCGAACTCGGAGAGCTCATAGGAGCGCCTGATTTACAGTCAGGCCCGTCTCCATATCGGTTTAGCGACCCAATTCGTGCGGCCGACGGGAATCGAACCCGCCATTCCGACTTGGCAAGCCGGCGTGTCACCGTGAACACCTCGACCGCAGAGGACACACGAGTCCCTAGAGCCCCCGTCGGGGATCGAACCCGAACCGGTGCTTTACAAAGGCACTGCTCTGCCTGTGAGCTACGAGGGCGTCGTCAGGTGCAGGCCACCGACGGATCGAACGTCGCTGCTCGGTTTTGGAGACCAAGCTGGTCCCAGACCGTGGCCCAGACGCTCGCGCTCATGTGTCCGTCGTGTTTGTCCTGCATCCTCGTTTCGCTTGCGCGCCGTGGCGCGCGGTCATTCGTGTCTTAGAAACGCCGAAGGGCCGGGAACCATTCGGTTCACCGGCCCTTTTAGGTCGATCCCTGGTTCTCGGATCTACTAAGGGCCGGTCGTCCTCCAATCGGAGGGCTTGATACCGACGAAATTACGCCCGATGCACGGCTGCGCATATAGATGGGCGGCGAGGCACACGCTCGTCGAGCGCGTCGTCGGTTCCATCTGAGGCATGTCGTGTTTGCGCAGCATGATCGTTCCTACGTGAATTGGGTCTAAATGCTTCCGACGAATCCGTCAAGAATTAATTCGTGACGATTATCGAGTTGGTTATACGAATCCGCAAAACGATTCATTCTTTCGCCGAAAAATATTTTTTATTTTGTTTGCGGTAAGGCCGGCGCGGGATATCGGAGGTCGGCGCAGGTCGCGCCGAGGCTTCCGACCGCGTCGTTGTAGTAGTTCGCCGCATCGACGGCGTGTCCATTCGCGGCGTTGCGGCTCAGCCTGCCGATGCCGGCGAAGACGAGACCGATGCCGCCGGCGGCGAGCCCGGAGCCGAACCACGCCCAGCGATTGTTCTCGTCGATCGTGCCGAGCAGCCCGCCGACTGCGAGCCCACCGAGAATGCCGCCGGCGATGGAGAAGCCGAGCGCCCGGTCGCCGGCGGCCGCGGCCTCGTCGGCGTGCGACTTCGCGTCGCGAACGCAGGCGACGTATGGCGGCAGGCCGCGCCAGCGAAGGCCGCGCGCCACTTCGGTTCCGCCGGCCCACGCTTCGAAGTGCGCGCCGCGATAGCGCAGCGTGATCTCTCCGCGCGCGACCACGCGCGGCACGTATTCGGTCGGCGCGGCGCATCCGCCGAGCAAGGCAGCGGCGACGAGCGCGCATCGCTTCTTCATGGCGCGCTTCCGTAGCTGCATACGGTTCCGGCCGTGCGCGCGAGATCGTTGAACACGTTGACCTGATCGATCGCATCGGACGAGCGATCGTTTTCCGGCGTGGCCGTCGCGATGGCGACGTCGAGCGCCGGCAGCACGAGGAGCGCGATCACCGCGAGCATCTCGGCGCCTTTTCCGCCGCCGCCGCCGCCCGATCCGATCCCGCCGGATGTCGTCGTGGCGAGGACGCCACCGGGGCGCGCGACGCGCGGCGCCACCAGCACCGGCACGAACAGCGGCGGACGCACGAACGACGGCGCCAACCACGGTCCCGGCGCCACGATGGGTGCACCGAAGTAGACCGGGATCCAGAAGGCCGGCGCCAGCTCGAGCACGAGGCGTGGCGGTGCCGGTGCGTCGCGCTTGACGTCTCCCGTCGCGAGCCGCAGCGTCCCATTGCCCGACCAGGCGCGCAGCTGCTCGACGCACGCGTCCGATGGCACCGCGCCCGAGAATTGGACGACGACGTTGTCCTCGCTCCAGACGGCTCGGGCGCGACCATCATTCGGCGCGACGTATTGCGACTCGTACGAGCAGCCGACGCTGCCGACGATGACCCATGCGCACACGCACACGAGCCCGCGTCGCGCCGTCCGCTGTTGGCCGCTGCTGCGCATCGTCGCCGTACGACGATTCTAGCCACAAGGCGCGAGGGAATGTGCGATCGTGGAGGGAACGATGTTGAAGCCGGCCGTTCGCGTGGATCTCGCGAAGAGCAGGGTGGGCGATGAGGTCGTCGTCTACGACTTTCGCAACCATCAAGCGCGCTGTCTGAATCCGACGGCGGCCGCGGTCTTCGAGCTCTGCGACGGTACGCGGACTCCGCGGCAGATCGCGACGGAGCTGGGTAAACGCCTCGGTGCGCCGGTGAACGAGCGGCTGGTGTGGCTGTCGCTGGCCAAGCTTGACGAGAGCGGGCTGTTCGAACGCCCGCTCGGAGTCGCGCGCACCGATCCGCAGCGGCGCGCGCTGCTCAAGAAGATGGCCCTGACCGCGGGGCTCTCGATCGCGCTGCCGGCGGTCTGGTCGATCGTCGCGCCCACGCCTGCGTACGCCGCCAGCGCATGCGTTCCGCAGAATGGATGCGCGGCGGTGGGGGAGTGCTGCAGCTTCTTCGGGTTCGCAGGCACCTGCGAGACCAACATGATGGGCACGCTCACGTGCGACCCGTTCGTGATGGGCGGGAGCTGCACCGGTCGCTGCCCGTAAGAAGAAAAGGCCGCCCGACCGGGTTGCTCTACTTGAGCGAGGCCATGTCGATCGAGAAGCGGTACTTCACGTTCGAGCTGAGCAGCCGCTCGTAGGCCTCGTTCACCTTCTGGATCGGGATGACCTCGACGTCGGCGGTGATGTCGTGCTTGCCGCAGAAGTCGAGCATCTCCTGCGTCTCGGCGATGCCGCCGATCGGCGAGCCGGAGAGGCTGCGTCGTCCCAGGATCAACGGGAACGCGGCGACGGCGAGCGGCTTCGGGGGCGCGCCGACCAGCGTCAGGTTGCCGTCGCGACGGAGCAGCGCGAGGTAGGCATTGATGTCGTGGTCGGCGGCGACGGTGTCGAGGATGAAGTCGAAGCTGCCGGCCTGCTTTTGCATCTCGTCGGCGTTCTTCGAGACCACGACCTCGTCGGCGCCGAGGCGCAGCGCGTCTTCCTTTTTCTTGGGCGAGGTCGTGAACGCGACGACGTGCGCGCCGAACCCGTGCGCGAGCTTCACGCCCATGTGGCCGAGGCCGCCGAGCCCGACGACGCCGACCTTCTTGTTCTTGTCGACGCCCCAGTGGCGCATCGGCGAGTAGGTGGTGATGCCGGCGCAGAGCAGCGGCGCGGCCGCCGCCGGCGACAGGTTCGCCGGCACGCGCAGCGCGAAGTGCTCGTCGACGACGATGCTTTCGGAGTACCCGCCGTAGGTGAAGCCGCCGAGGTGCTTGTCGGCGGAGGCGTAGGTGAGCACCTCGTTGGGGCAGAACTGCTCGAGCCCGGCCTGGCAATTGGAGCAGGTCCGGTCGGAGTCGACCATGCAGCCGACGCCGACGAGGTCACCGAGCTTGTGCCGCGTGACGGCAGCGCCGACCCGCGCCACGCGGCCGACGATCTCGTGGCCGGGGACGATCGGGTAGGGCGTGCCGCCGCTCCACTCGTTGCGCACCATGTGCAGGTCGGAGTGGCAGATGCCGCAGTAGAGGATCTCGATCTGCACGTCGCGGTCGGTCGGATCGCGGCGCGGAATCGTCGTCGGTGCGAGCGGTGAATGGGCGCCGGCAGCCGAGAATGCTTTGGCGTTGTACATGAGCGTCTCCTCGATTGATCGGTGCCAGGGAACATACGCCGGGTGGCCGGCGTGGGAAGGATCGAACGTTGGGCGTCGGTCACGCAACTCCTGCTCGATCGGGCGAAGCTTGCGTCGGCGCGCGCGCAGCGGTTGCGTCGTGGCCACGTGAGCTCTCGTAGTTGCGCCGGGCAGCGCGCCTGCAATGGGCGGCCGCCAGGAGGAAGTCATGAAGAAGCTGATGGCACTGGCTGTACTGGGATTCGCAATCGCGGGCTGTGGAGGCGGGCCGCAGGAAGAGCTCCTGCCGATCGCGTCGACAGAAGCGGCGCTCGCCAACAACGGCGGCGGCGGCGGTTACACCACGCGCGACGTGTGCAAGGCGTGCGGATGCGTCGCGACCGACGTGGCGTGCGACTGCGGCACGCCGCCCAGCAAGACGAAGCTGGCCTGCATCGACAACGGTGGACCGGTGAACAAGCTCGGCGGCATCGCCACCAGCCCGGGCGCGACCGTCGCGGGCGCGGCGTCGTCGGCGGCGAAGCCGGAGCTCACCATCGATCCGGTTCCGCTCTGCCCCGAAGGAGAAGTCCGGCACTGCACGCTCGGTCCGCCGCCGGTCTGCACGTGCATCCCGGCCACCACGACCGGTGGTGGCGGTATCCGCCCCGTGAAATAGCGAGTGGGCTCAGCGGCCGAATGATCCAACCGGCTGCCGACAGCGCGGGCGCACGCCGCTGACGTCGCCGTGCGCGCCGCCGCCGAGCCGACGTAGGCGCCAGCCCCGACACCGTCGTCGCCGTGTCGTCAGGGCACGTGGCCTGCTCGTGCTCGTCGCGGAACCAACCTCCTCGATGTCCTCGCATCGATCTCGAGTAGGCGGCGCGATCGCCTGCGTCGTCGCGCTGGCGATGAGCGCGTGCAGCGTCTCGTCGCGCAACGGCGGCAACGGTGGCAACGGTGGCAACGGTGGCAACGGCGGAGGCGGCAACGGCGGCGGCGCCGATCAAGGCGCCGGCAGCGGCAACCTCGACGGCGGTGCGCCGCACGATCTGGCGCTACCCTCGTCGTGGAGCTTCGACGGCGGTTGGCACCCACCGCCGGCGCCGTCGCAGCCGCCGATGAACGGCAACGGCGGCACCACCGTCCTCACCGGCCCCGGCGGCGACTCCTCGTCGCCGGGCAAGTTCGGCGGCACGCCCACCGGCGGCGCGCCGACGATCGTCTATCCCGCCGACGGCATCGCGGTGCCGCCGAACATGAACGCGCTCGAGATCCACTTCATCCCCGCCGCCGGCCAGACGCTGTTCCGCCTCACCTTCAAGGCGCCGACGCTGACGGTGGTCGTCTACACCGGCTGCACCGCCGTCGGCGGCGGCTGCGTCTACGCCACCGACGCGGCCTTCTGGTCCGCGCTCATCCCGTACGCGCGTGGCGCCGCGCCGGTCACCTGGTCCATCAGCGGCGTCAACGGCGGCTCGCCCGGCGCCGTCGGCACCTCGGCGCAGCAGTCGATCACCTTCGGCCAGCAGGACATCACCGGCGGCATCTACTATTGGAACACCGCCGGCGCCATCGAGCGCTACGACTGGGGCATGCCGTCGGCGGCGCCGCAGGCGTACATGACGGCGCAAAAAGCGGGCGCGCTCGTCTGCGTCGGCTGCCACGTGGTCTCGCGCCAGGGCACCCGCATCACCGTCGGCAAGGACATCCCGGCGCCGGCGCCGTACACGGTGTTCGACGTGGCCACGACGACGCCGTACAGCCCCAACGGCACGCCCGTCGGCGGCACCGCCAACTTCGCGTCGTTCTCGCCCGACGGCAACCACCTGCTCTTCTCCGACGGCGCCAAGATCGGCTGGCAGGAGCTGTACACCGGCTCGATCCTGAACGCGTCGGTGGCCGCGTCGGGCACGATGCCCGACTGGTCGCCCGACGGCGAGCACATGGTCTTCGCCAAGCCGAACGCATCACTGCCCATCGCCAACCCCGGCGTGTCCTCGGGATCGATCGAGTCGCTGCACTTCAACGGATCGGGCTGGGACACGCCCACGACGCTGGTGGCCTTCAGCGGCGCCAACAACTATTACCCGGCCTACGCGCCGACGGGAGATTGGGTCGTGTACAACCGATCGCCGAGCAACGCCGACTCGTTCTCCAACGCGGCGCCCGACGCCGACGCCGGCACCAAGCCCGACGGCCAGCTCTACGTGGTGCCGTCGGCGGGCGGCAGCGCCGTTGCGCTCGACGCGGCCAACGGCCCCGGCAATTGCCAATGGCCGAAGTGGGCGCCGGTGCTGCAGGACTACTACGCGGGCAAGATCCTGTGGCTCACCTTCTCGAGCGATCGCGGCTACGGCCTGCGCCTGGCGACCGGCGCGCAGACGCAGCTGTGGATGATCGGGTTCGATCCGGCGAAGGCGGCGGCCGGCAAGGATCCCAGCTTCACGGCCTTCTGGCTGCCGTTCCAGGACATGTCGAGCGGCAACCACATCGCGCAGTGGACCACCACCGTCGTGCGCCAGAGTTGCTCGTCGACGAAGCCGTGCCCGACGGGGCAGTCCTGCCGCGACGGCCTCTGCTACTGATCCATCTCCTACTGGCGCCTACTGGCGATGGCGTTCGTGAATCCAGAGCCCGAGGCCGACGGCGGTCGTGATCAGCGCGGCGCCGCCGATGCCGAGGAGCACTCCGCCACCCGCGGTCAGCGCCGGTCGCGTGTCGGGCTTGCTTTCGGTGCCGACGGCGACGAGCGGGGCGCCGATGACAACGCAGCCGACCGTCAGCGCGGCGCCGACGATGGCGACGTCGCGCGTGACGCGCAGCCGGCGCTCGCGGGTCTCGGGCGAGATCGGCGGCGTCAGCGCCATCACCGGCGCTGGCGTGACCGGCGGCCCTCCGAGCGCGGCGATCTGATCATTCAGCGCTCGCGCGACCAGGGACGGTCGCGCTTCGGAGGCGACGGGGCCGAGCGCGATCCGCGTCTGTGCCGTCGCGTGCGGCTGCGCGCGGGTCACCGTCGCCACAACGCTGTCGTTGCTGCAGTCGAGCTCGATGCGATAGGCGGCGCTCTCGTCGGCGCCGAGCCGCACGGTCGTCGCCGTACCGAATGAAGCGGGCAGGGCGGTGCGCAGCGCCGTGACGAGCGCGTCGCTGTCGAGCATCTCCGGTGTGCACGACGGCGCCAGGATCGCGACCTCCGGCACCGGCTCTGCGGCGCGCGCAGGACGGCCCGCCGCGACGATCAGCAGCGCGGCGAGCCAACACGAACGATTCGACCAACCCCACATGAGCGCCCTTGATCGTTGTAAGCACGCCGGGGCGGGGCTACACGATGCCGCAGCTTCGTCCGGCGCGCGCGAACGCAGCCACCGCGCGATCGATCTGTGCCGGCGTGTGCTGCGCCGAGAGCTGCACGCGGATGCGCGCCTCGCCCTTCGGCACCACCGGGAAGAAGAACCCGATCACGTAGATTCCTTCGCGCAAGAGCTCGGCGGCGAGCCGCTTGGCGAGCTGCGCCTCGCCGAGCATCACCGGCACGATCGGGTGGATCCCCGGCTTCAGCGTGAACCCCGCCTGCGCCATCTCGCGACGGAAGCGCGCAGCGTTCGCCATCAGCTGCTCGCGCAGCGCGCCCGATCCGTCGAGGAGATCGAGCACCGCCAGCGACGCGCCCACGATCGCCGGCGCCAGCGAATTGGAGAACAGATAGGGCCGCGACCGCTGGCGCAACAGATCGATGATCGCCTTGCGTCCGGTCGTGAATCCGCCCGCGGCGCCGCCGAGCGCCTTGCCGAGCGTGGAGGTCACGATGTCGACGCGCGCCATCACGCCGAAGTGCTCGGGAGTGCCGCGTCCCGTCGGGCCGATGAAGCCGGTGGCGTGCGAATCGTCGACCATCACCAGCGCGTCGTAGCGCTCCGCGAGATCGCAGATGCGATCGAGCGGGACGAGGGTTCCGTCCATCGAGAACACGCCGTCGGTCGCGACCATGCGCAGGCGCTTTCCCTGCGTGGCCTGCAGAAGCGCTTCGAGCTCGGCCAGATCGCCGTTGGCGTAGCGATGGCGCTCCGCTTTGCACAGGCGGATGCCGTCGATGATCGACGCGTGGTTGAGCGCGTCGGAGATGATGGCGTCGTCTTCTTCGAGCAGCGTCTCGAAGAGCCCGCCGTTGGCGTCGAAGCACGAGCCGTAGAGGATGGTGTCGTCGGTGCCGAAGAAGGCCGAGAGGTGGTC
>AmSFosDRAFT_100261_pt1 | contig 31330 bp, 35 predicted proteins | sample FosCloommunities_FD_10275 | JGI IMG/M metagenome (IMG submission 10275)
GCCTGCAGGTCGACTCTAGAGGATCCCACCAGGAAACAGCCTAGGAACACTGATCCCATTTGGGGAAAATGCGGTCCAGCAGTGGCCGCAATCCCGCTCCGTGGAATGGCAATGCCGCCAAGCGCACGTGGGCCACGCGCTCGTAGCGGTATTCCGTGGAATAATGGGGCAAACCGCTGGTCGCTTCGCGGAAAATCTCGGGATTCTCCAGATCTTTTTGCGTCAGCAAATTTCCTTGGTCGTCCTTCAAGAAGACACGGTAGGTGGCGTCCGCGATGACCCAGCGTCCGTCTACCTGGACTTCCGCGACCACGTGCCGAGTCGCGCGGTCGGGCCCCAGCAATAATAATCGGCGCGCCGGCACGCCGGCGCTTCGCGCTAGATTCAGAAAAGCATTCGTCGCACTGCCACAAACTTCCAGCAATTCCCGGTAATTGAGGGTGTCTTCTGGGTCGCGTATGGAGATTTGCGCCGGATTCGTGACCTCCAGACGCGGCGGCCCTTTGAGCATCCAGGCCAGGATGGCTTCGGCTTTCTGTTGCGGAGCGGCAGCTTCGGGGACGATGGCATCCGAGAAGCCGCGCAGATAGCGCCGCACCGAAATTTCCCATATCCCGCTGCACACCGTCGCCAGGAGCGCGCCGGCCAGCAACACATTGCACATCCACCACATTAGACGAAAAATGAGATGTGACCTCACTCCAGGCTCTACCGCTTCTCCCCCATCCGGCAGGAAATTGTCCTATGAGCCATGACACGCCGCAAGTCTCGAATAAAGCAACACCATCTGCTCGATAGGTTCTTGCCACCCCAGTCCGGCCATAGCCTTCGGGCAACCTTGACGAAGGCTGTCGTAAAGATGCGCGTTTCGAAGCAAAAGTAGCAACGCCTGCCGCAAATCCTGCTCCTCGTGACGCACCACCAGCGCCGCGACGTTTCTTAGCAACGGTGCGATTCCGCACTGATCCGTCAGCACCACCGGCGTTCCCGCGGCTACGGCTTCCGCCGCGGTATTTCCGAAATTCTCATTCTGCGACGGCAGCACAAACAGATCCGCGGCGCGATACGCCGCCCATTTGGCGGCACCATCCAGAGGTCCGCAAAAATGCACCTTAGTCGCAAATCCCGCCTGCTTCGCCATGGCCTGCAGCTTGCCTTGCATTCCGGCTTCGTCCGGTCCGACGAAAACCAGTTCAACATTTCCGATTCCCGGTTCCACTTGCAATCCGGCAAAGGCTTGCAGCAATAAGTCCGGGCTTTTCTTCTGCGACAAACGACCCAAAAACAACAGCAGTCTGGTGCTTTCGGCAATCCCCAACGTTTGCCGGAACTCCGCTTTGCTCGGCAACAGCTGTGGCGCTTCTACTCCATTGCGGCGGAGCACGATTCTCTCCGCCGGCAAACCACCGGTGATCAACTCGTCGCGCTCCTGTTCTGCAGTCGCCACAATCGCCGCTGCGCCGGCGAGCATTTTGCGGCCCCAGATGCGGTGATAGAGTCGCTTCAGCCGAATATTGCGCACGATCGGCACAAACATCCCGATGGGTTCGACGACGTATGGAATGCCGAGCTTGCGGCACTGCTCTGCCACCCGTGGCCCGAGCAGGTCATACAGTCCGAAAATGTGCGCTATCTCGAATTCATGCAAGCGCGCCTTCAAATATCTGCGCAACGCCGGATTCCAGGTCCATGCCCGAACGCGCAGCCAGTTCGCCAGATATTCTGCGGTTACCCCATTTGCACGCCATGTCCTTCCGAAGGGGCTCGCTTCCGCCGTTCCTCCGTTCGGCGATTCTTTCAACCGCTGCTCTAGCCCCCAATCGGGCGTCACCACCGTTACTTCGTGTCTGCGGCGCGCCAATCCTTCCGCGAGGGCCCGCACTTTGACCGGTGGCCCGCCGAATTCGAAGAACGGGGCGTACGCTTGCGTGACTTTCAGGATTCGCATAGTTCGCGCAGGATTTTCTTGAAGCCTTTGGCAAACACACTGAACCGGAATTCCTTCTCCACGCGCTCTTTCCCCTGCGCTCCCATTTTGTGGGCTAGCTCCGGATTCGACAGCAACGTATCGATCGATGTAGCCAGTTGCTCCGTTTCTCCGTGCTGCACCAGGTAACCGGTCACCCCGTCTCGAATCACTTCCGGCGCGCCGCCATGAGCGCCTCCGATCACCGGCTTGCCTCGCGCCATCGCTTCCAGATAGACGAATCCGAATCCTTCTCCGCGACTCGGCAGCGCAAAGATTTCCGCTGCCGCGTAACACGCCGACAATTGCGGATAGCTGAGTGCGCTTAGAAAGTGCACATGCTTCTGGACACCACTGTGGCGCGCAATGTCGACCAACCAATCCTTGTCGTCGCCCTCGCCGACCAATACGAGCTCCACTTCCGGCCAGCGCAGCAACAATCGCGGCAACGCCTTGATCAGCGTGTCCATCCCTTTGTAGCGTTCCGAGGCCAGCCAGCGTCCCACCGTCAGGATCACACGTCCCTTGGGAAATTCACCCGGCACGCTCACGCCGGCCAAGCCCGTTAGCTTGGTCTCGAAATCCGGATCGAGTCCCCAGGGCAACACGCGAACGCGAGAGGCGGCCACGCCTTGCAGATCGACGACAAATTCCGCGGTGGCTTTGCTGGGCGCCAGCACCAGGGTGGCATTCTGCAAGGCGTTCCGACGCAGGCGCGGTAACTTTTCCCACACCTCAATGCCATGGGTGCACAGGACGCTTTTCGTGCCCAGCGCCGCGACGTTCATCGCCTGCACGATCGGCCCAAGATTCGGATGCGCCGCAAGCAGCAGTTTTGGCCGCCGCCGCGCCGCCTTCAACGCCGCGCCCAGATAGCTGGTCTTACGCCGCGCCGCGCCCGTGAATACAAATTCGCGGTCACCCACGCGCAAGCGGTGCAATGCCTGCGTGTCGTTGAGGCTCAGGAATCGATATTCCATTTCTTTCGACGCGGCGTATTCACTCATCACTAACGCGAGGTGCCGCCCCGCTCTCTGGATTCCGCCGGGCGCGTCCAGTTCAGGAAACAGTCCGATGAGCATTGCGCTGAGTCTGACAAACCGCCGCCGTCGAACGCAAGTACCTTACGTTCCACAGAGGAAACACAGCAGGTTCCACGCGTTTCCGGAGCCGCCGTACGGTGATAATCTGCGGTCGAATCCGAGATGACGAAAACTCTGTCCCCGAGCGTTTGTAACGTCATCCTTGCCTCCGTACTCGTGCTGGTCGTGGCGCGCTCGCCATTTCATGCGCCAACCCCGCAGCACCAACCGAACCAGCGGTCTCCCGTAGCCGAAGATCTGCACGGCCTGCTTTCTCGTCAATTGCTTCATTCCCCGATTCGCGGTGGAAATTTCCATGTGCGCTTCAGTGCGGATGGCAAGTTTCTCCTGGTCCAGGGAATTTCGGGATTTATCGTTTTCTCAACTAATTCGCTGAAGCCGGTTTTCTATCTCGACGCGGATTATCTCCACGAAGCGCGCTTTGCGCCGGATTCGCATAGCCTGACCATCGTTTCGTTTGCGCTGCGGAAAGGCCGTTGGCGTCTGCCGGAGGTTTCCGGTTCGTTCAAAGGTGAAATTCCGGTTGCCGGAGGCTGCCTTGCCGGCGAGCTATCGCCAGCGGGTGACGTTTTCGCTTGTTATCGGCCGGATTTGAGTTTTCATTTGTATGACGTTGCTTCGGGCAGCGAGTTGTTAGCCGACCGACCGCAACGCGACCTGTTCGGCCCGGTACTCACCCCCATTTCCTTCTTCACGGACAATATCGCCGCTAGGCCCATCGGTTACATGGCCACAAAAAGCTACGAAATGTACGCTAATCGCGGTATGGCTCTGGAAAGTATCAGCTTCTCTCCCGACGGCGATTCGGTGCTCCTCGCAACCGTGGACGGCAGCTATCTCTGGAGCCTTTCGTCGCGCCACAAATCGAGCCTGCCCGGCATTTTCAAAAAACCGCGCGATGGCAGTCTCTGTTTCCTCGATAACGAACGCATCGTTTCGTTTAGCCGTTCCGACTCTCCGCAAATTCTGTCTCCGAAAACCGGAAAGCTGGTGGCCAAGCTTCCCTTGGATAATGTTTTTGTGCGGCCCGCTTCGGATTCTCGCTTCCTGGTCGTTTCCGGCGAGGCCAAGGGACAGCGTCTCTTCGACCTGCAATCCAACCAACTCGTGGAGGTCCCGGAAAACATGGCCTTGGATGTCCGCGCCAATGTCCTGGCAATCGTCACACCGGAGGCTAACCTTGCTCTGTTCCACCTCGGCGACGCCGCTCCGTTCAGGGTTGCTCCGATCCCCCTCGCGTCCACCCCCTCGAATCTGTTCATTGCGGTAAGTCCCGAACTCGATCTTCTGTCGTTCGGGTTTGGCCAGCAGGCCGCGCTGTTCCGCGTCGCTGACGGCGAACACGCTGCCGATATCGAAAACACGGGGGAAACCGCAATACCAGCTTCCTCCTCGTCCTATTTTCTTTCTTTCGCAAAGGGAAAACCGATTCGCGACGTGATTCGGGTCGACTCGGCCACGGGGGCGGTGCATCCGGAATGGACATCGCAAGGATCGCTGGCCCGCGCATCTCCCTCCACGCTATATGAATATGCCTTCGATAGCGGCTCCGGAGTTTCCCGAGTCCCACTTTTCTTCCCGGAGATGGCTTTTGCCTTCGAACTGCGCGCGCGCGAATGGGCCAGCGGCCGCCTTCTCTGGAGAAAACAATTTAGTGCCACACATCCGGTTCCATTTCCTGATCCGCAGGGGAAGAGGTTTGTCCTCGGTTGGGACGCCAAGGGGCAGGGCGGCGAGTCCGCGGCAAAACGATGCCCACAAGCCTGGCCGATCTTCCGTAAATCCAAGCTGAACCTGAAGGACACCTTCTTTGAAGTGCTCGATGGCTCGACGGGTTCCACCGTTGGCGGAGTTTTAGTTCAGACCGGCGCGGGCCCGCTCAGTTTCGATGCCGTTTTCTCCGTTGGCCCCATGCTGGTAACGTCCAAGGACGAAGGCCGCTCTGTTTTGTATTCCTTGCAGGACGGGCAAATGAAGGCGCACCTGAACGGCGCTCTACCCACCGCTAGCGCGGAAGCCCAACTCCTGTCGTTGGTCGAGAATGGAGACCGCCTGGTTTTTTACGATTTGTTGACCGGCGACCGGCTCGATCAGCAACAATTCCCGGAAGGGATCGCTTATACGCATTTCTCCGCCGGCGGCAAACGTCTTCTGGTCCTCACTCGGAAACAGTCCGTCTACATTCTGGATGTCAGCGAAATGCACAAGGCCAATACCGCCGTGCAGTAGAATTGGTCACCTAAGTCGCGTCAACTCACCTAACGTATCTACATACAAATCCGCGGGTACCGCCTGAGAGTCGCGCTGCCCGAATCCGTATTTCACGCCAATCGCGAGCATCCCGGCATTCCGCGCCGTTTGCACGTCTACGTCGGAGTCCCCCACCATCGCTGCATGCTCCGGTGGCACCCCGCATTCCATGAGAATCGCCAGCGCACCACCCGGATCCGGCTTTTTCTTGGCGAAACTGTCCCCGCCGTAGATCGCGCGAAAATACTTTGCCAAGTGCAACCCTTGCAGAATCTCCAGGCTCAGCTTCGCGGGTTTGTTGCTTAACACCGCCAGCGGTGTTGGTCCGAGCTGGTGCAATCCCTCAACCACTCCCGGATACACCTGCGTCTGTTCCAGTTTTTTCGCGTCGTAATGCTTCAGGAAAATTGCCAAACCTTCTCGGCGGTCTTCGTCCGTCGCCGCGGGTCCCAAAGTGCTCGCGATCAATTGTGGCGCGCCGTAGCCTACATAGCTTGCCACCACCTCGCCCGGTAATTCCGCGCGGCCGGTCTCGCGCAGCATGGCATTCACCGAATTTACCAAGTCCATTTTCGAATCGATCAGCGTTCCATCCAGGTCAAACACAAATGCCCGCATTTTTCCGTTTTTCATACGCTGCTATGGTATCCCAGCACGAGCAAACGGTGCATGCGCATGAGCCGCTCTTGGTTTTCGCTTTTTCATTTCCAATTTCTGCCTTACCTCCCACATCGCGTACACTATTAGGCTGCCCGCTCAGCAAAATTCCCGTTCGGAGATCCCATGGCCCTGGTTCAGCCGTTCCGCGCCTTCCGGTACAACCGGACGATCGCCCCTTTCGATCGCGTCCTCACCCAGCCTTACGACAAAATTTCTCCGGCCATGCAAGAGAAGTATTATTCGGCCGATGCGAACAACCTGATCGCGATCGAAAAGGGCCGCGTCTATGCCGACGACACGCCACAAAACAATGTCTACACTCGTGCCGCCGCCACGCTAGATGCCTGGATCGCCCGGAACGTCGTTTGCCAGGACACGGCGCCGGCCTTTTACGCGTACTCGCAGGAGTACACCGTCCCCGGTACGGCGTTTCGACGCACGCGTCGCGGCTTCATCGGCCTCGGCCACCTCGAAGACTATGCTGCCGGTGTGGTCTTCCGGCACGAGCACACTCTCTCGGGCCCCAAAGCCGATCGTCTCGAATTGCTTCGCCACACGCGCACGCATACCGGTCAGCTCTTCATGTTGTATTCCGATACCGAGCGGCGCGTCGACGCGCTCTTCCAGGAGAACGAATCAGCCGCCGCACCCGTCACCGAAATGACCGACGAATACGGCGTGGTTCACCGGCTGTGGATCATCAGCGATCCTCACCAGATCCGTTTCATTCAGAACGCGATGGCGCCACAGAAACTGGTGATCGCCGACGGTCACCATCGCTACGAAACTTCGCTCAATTTCCGCAATGAGCATCGCGCCCGTGCCGCCAAGTCTGATGGCGAGGCCCCCTACGAATTTTCGATGATGACGTTCATCAACACCTGCAGCGAGGGCCTGACCATTCTTCCCACCCATCGCGTCGTTGCAAATCTGCGTGATTTCTCGTGGAGCGCCGTTCGCCGTTATCTCGAACCGTGGTTCGCCACGGAAACGTTCCCCGTCCAATCCGACGACGTTCCTTCGGTTCGCCATCAATTTCTGAGCCGTCTCGGCGAGGCCAAACCGCACCGTGCCATCGGTGCCTATCCTGCGCCGGAGTCCGGCAACCGGACGTTCTACCTCCTCACCCTTCGTCCCGAAGCCGATCTCGCGCAGATTCTTCCAGGTCTCTCGCCCCTGCAGCGCGAGCTCGATGTGGTCTTGCTGCATCAAGGGATTCTTGAACCCGTGCTCGGGGTGACTGCGCAGGCGGTGTCGTCCGAGGCCAATCTTACCTACGAGCGGGAAGCCTCGGCCGCGCTTGATGCCGTCGATCGAGGCGCCGCGCAAATCGCGTTCTTGCTGAATCCCGTCGATGTGGACCTGGTTATGGATGTGGCTACCGCGGGTGAGGTGATGCCACAAAAATCCACCGACTTCTACCCCAAGCTTCTCAGTGGCATCACCATGTATCGCGTGGAAGAAAAGTAGAAGAGGGAAGGTGTAATCGTAACAGCGCACCCGACAACACCGCCCTTGAACGAAACGCTGGCGTTCCTTGGCCGGCAGAAAACGCGGGTTCACGATGACGCGGCGCGCGGTCGGTGCCGTTGGATTTGTGGGTTTCGCCGTTCTACTTTTCTACTATCCTTCAAAAACAAAAAGGGCAAGCCGCGGCTTGCCCTCTTCCACAAATTCCGTTAGGACTCGTTTTGCCGTTTACTTGCCGAAACTCGCCACGGCCTCCGCTTCCGTGTTGTACACGTCGAAGATGGTCATCAGCTTGGTGATCTGCAGAACTTCCTGGAATTTGGTTCCCAGGTGGCACAACTTCAGTGCCGCGCCCTGACCCTTCGCGCTATGGTGTGCCGCTACCAGCGTGCCCAAGCCGGCGCTGTCGATGAACGTAACATTGTCCATGTTTAGGACGATCTTTTTCTTGCCCTCGGCCACTAACGATTTCACCTTTTCGCGCAGGGCGTTGCTCTCTTCGCCCAGCACGATTCGGCCATCCAATGCCACCACCGTTACCCCGTCCACTTCGCGAGTCGTAATCTTCAGTGCCACGTTCGTTTCCTCCTGTATACGGGTCCGGCGGCAACCCGGGCCGGAACCGCGAAGCATATCGTTTTTTCATACTTTCGCAAAGCGGTCTTTGCTCGTGCCTGTCCCACAGGGCGACTTGCGATGCGGGATTGCTTGCCGAAGCGGCCTGCTTGCCGCCGACAAGCTTTTCGCCGCTTCCTTCGAGTCCGCCGCTAGGCCATCAATAGTAATCCGCGCAGGACATGTAGTACCCGCACGCGTTGCACATCAGCTTGCACCGTCTCGATTCGAGCCGCTGCGAACACACCGGGCAATACCGTGAGGCATCTTCCTGCTCTACTCGTTCGGCCGGTTGCGCGGCGGTGCCGGCCGGTTGCGACCGAAACCCAGCCGTTCCCTGCACATCCCCTGGGACTCTCTCGTGCGTTCCGGCATCTCTCACGGCCATCCGGTTATAGCATATCCCGCCATCCATGCGAAAGCGCACGCCCTTCCCGCCCGTGTCTCCATCACCGCTTGTTCTCGTAGGGGCTGGCCTTCTGCGGCCGTCCGCTTTCGCTCTGCCCGCGGACAGTGTTCCGGGAATACGTTACGGTTGTTGTATGCTGTTGCTTCCTTGGGAGGATCGTTTTGAATGTTCCGGCGACTCGCAAACCCATACGCTGCTTAGTTCCCCTGGTAATCTTCCTTTTCTCCGCGCCTCTCGCTTTCGCGCAATCCACAAAGCTTCGCTTCGAAATTTCATTTCCTTCGGCCGCGTCCGACGGCAAACCGCTCGACGGGCACATTCTCCTCGGTATTGCGACCACGCAGAATCCTGAGCCGCGATTCCAACTCCGCGAAGAAGAAGCCGCCAGCGCCCAATTTTTCGGGCTGGACGTCGACAAATGGAAACCCGACACTCCCGCCGTCATTGACGGCACCACGCTCGGCTATCCCATCAAAAATCTCGCAGATCTTCCTGCTGGCGACTATTACGTCCAAGCCGTGCTCAACCTCTACGAAACTTTCCACCGTTCCGATGGCCATACCATCAAGCTTCCTCCCGACATGGGCGAAGGCCAGCATTGGAACGAAAAGCCCGGCAATTTGCTTAATCGACCGCAGCTCGTGCACCTCGACCCGCAATCTTCCACGCCAATGCGCATCTCGCTCGATGCGAAGATTCCTGTTATCCCCGCGCCGCACGACACCAAGTACATCAAACACATTCGCATCCAGAGCAAACTCCTGACCGCCTTTTGGGGACGCCCAATGTATCTCGGAGCGACGGTTCTTTTGCCCGAAGGATTCGACGAGCATCCCGCTGCGCACTATCCTTTGCTCGTCCATCAAGGTCACTTCGAAGCCGACTGGGACTTCTTCGCAGAGCAACCGCCCGCAAGCGTTCGTGGTGAAAATCTTGTGTACCTGCAATACGCGCATCGTTTCTATCTGGATTGGACCTCGGGCCACCTTCCGCGCATGCTGATCCTGAGCATCCAGCACGCGAATCCTTACTACGACGATTCGTATGCCGTGAATTCCGCCAATGTTGGTCCTTACGGCGACGCCATCACCCAGGAACTCATTCCCGAGATCGAAAAACGCTTCCGCGGCATCGGCCAGCCTTGGGCCCGCGCGCTCGAAGGCGGTTCCACCGGCGGTTGGGAGGCCGCCGCGTCGCAGATTTTCTATCCCGATTTCTACAACGGGGCGTATTGCAACTGCCCTGATCCGGTCGACTTTCGTGCCTACGAACTCGTCAACATTTACATCGACAAAAACGCATTTTGGTCCGAAGGCGCCTTTGGCCAAGTGCCGCGCGGCGAAATGCGCACCCCGACGGGCGAGATCCTGGCCACGCTCGAGCCCGCCGTGCGCCTTGAAGAAATCATGGGTACGCACGGACGCTCCACCGAGCAGTTCGGCATCTGGCAAGCCGTGTTCAGTCCGGTTGGCCCGGACGGCTATCCCCAGCCCCTATGGAATCCTTCCACCGGCGCGATCGACCCACAGGTGGCCGCCTACTGGCGTGAACACTACGATTTGCGCTTTATCCTCGAACGCGACATCGCCACGCTCGGGCCCAAACTCGTCGGCAAACTCCATTTTGCGGTCGGCGACGCGGACACCTGGTACCTCAACAACGCCGTTCGCCTCATGCAGAATTTCACCGACTCGCCGCGAAATCCCTACCGCATCGCGGATTACGAGTACAGTCCCGGCAAGCCCCACTGTTATATGGGCGGCGGCGACGTTCCCAACAGCGAGAGTTCCGGAACGCTGTATCAGCGCATCCTGCCGCAACTCGCTCGGCACATGACGCAAACCGCCCCCGCGGGCGCTGATATGAGCTGGAAATATTGACCACACGGCGCGGTGACCGCGCCCTTAGTGGCAGCCACCGTTTTTTTTCTTGCTCTAGAGCAAGCTCGACAAAATAACTCTTTTCTTCGACAAAACCTTGCGGCACAATCCTTTTCGGCGGGGGGCGTCCCCGTGAAACCCGCTAGGGACTTGTTACGTCTAATGGATTGAGGGAGTTGCCATCCCCCTCGAGGGAGCGCCCCATGTACCGGCCAACCTTTGCTGTTTCGCTTTCGTTCGCTTTGATTTCCATACCTTTAGCTGCTGCACAGCATGGTGTCATGGCTCCTGCCGTTGTCCCTGCGCCTGCGATCCACGCCGCTCCGATGCACGCGGCTCCCGTCGCCGCGCCCCGCGGAACGACTCATCCCGTGCGCCCGTATTCCCCGACCTCTTCGAATCGCATCGCGGCTCGCGGTACTCCGGCGTATAAGGCGCCGGTAAAGACCGCTTCCGGCACGCCGAGTACACCCGCGCCAAACACACCGTGGCACAAGGTTCCTCAGACTCCTACGCTTCCTACGTATCCTCCCCTCGTGCCCGGTGCTCCCGTACTTTTGCCCGGCAACATTTTCTCGGGGCAGGCTTGCTTCTCTCCTTACAACTGCTTCCCGGTTCCCGGCAATGGTTTTGATTACTCGCACTTCTTCGCCACGCATCCGAATTGGGGAAGCCCAATTCTTACCGCGGGAGTAGTGGTGCCGTTTGGTGGCAATGGTGGTTTCTATCTCCCGATTCCATATTACTCGGCGCCGTCGGTGGCTCCCGAAGAAGAACAAGGACCGCCGCCGGGCAACAACTATCCGCCGGATCAAAACCAGAATCAGAACAACAATGCGCAGAATGCGGTTGTTGCGCAGCAACCCCCCGCCCCGGCGCCCGCCTACTCGGCTCCGAGTGAGCCCGTCTACGAATATGTTTTCGTGAAGCGCGACGGCACCAAGATTTTTGCCGTTGCGTACTCGCTCACGAAGGACAATCTCCAATACATCACGAAGGAAGGGCTGCGCCGCAGTCTGCCGCTCACCGCCCTCGATTTTGAAGCCACCCAAAAATCGAACGAAGAGCGCGGAAATACCGTGACTCTGCCGTCGCCGCCGCCATCGGCGATGGCCATGGCGTTCTAGCGAACCCTTCATCCCGAATCACGTTAGGGGCTGCCGAAAGCCGGGCTAGACCCGCCGCAAAAACGCGCGGTCTTCGACCAGAATGCACTTACTCTCTTCCGCGGCCGCGACGTTTCCAACAGCGTCTGGATCCTTCAGCAACGCAGCGCGATATGACTCGTACGCGGCAAGGTCGCGAAACTCGATCAGGGCCAGCGCAAAATTCGTCGGCCCGGCCAGCTTTGTGGGAAGAAAATATCCGAGCAGGTTGCCGCCGCAGCGGCGTATCGGCTCGGGCCAGCGGCGAGCATAGACCTCAAAATCCTTGGATTTGTTTGCGTCAATCGTGTAGCGAATGCTCAGCGTGATCATGGCGAACTCCTTGTGCTTTTCCGTTTAGGTGCCAACCATTGCGTCTGCATTTCCCACGCTAGCGCGCCGGGCTACGGGAATGTTTCATCCCTGGATGAAGCGTTGTCGCCAATCGCGCGTTACACTGACTCCATGAACACCACCTGTCTCATTGCCACAGTCGGGGAGCTCATCGGCGACGCCGCACGCGCCGCGATCTTGTCGCCTTGATGCGTGTGTGGCTGGTGTTTCTATCCACGCGGCGTGTTATCTGCGTTTCTTTCTTAGCGTCAACTAAACGAATCCGATAAACCGTCCTGCCGCGACAACGCCGGTCCACAGCACCAGCGAAAGCAGTCCCGCGACTTTCGCTCCCGCCGGCATGCCCGGGCTTTCCTCCCAATTGGCCATGCCGGGGTAGACGGTGCGATGAAAGACCAGCGCTTGGATCCCCGCCAGGAGGATGAGCAGCATCTTCAAACGAAATGCGGGATTCGTATAGACCTTGACGGCTTCGGATGAAAACAGCAATGTCCCCGTCACCACTTGCACGGCAAACCCTGCCCAGGCCCAGGGAAGCAACCGCTTGCCCAATTCGGAAGCACGCTCGCGCCGCAGGAGCCAACCCAGCAAGCGCAGGTCGAAGATGCCAATGGCGGCCACCAGCACGGCCATGCCTAGCAAGTGCACGGTCTCGATAACCGGAAACAGCCACACCGATTCGCGCACGCTGGCGCCCACCGCGGTCTGCTCCAGCCATTTGCACAGCGCCAGCGTGTGCGTCGTTTCTATGGTGCCCCCTGCAGTGTTCTCCCGTCAGGAAGCTCGATTTTCCCGAGCGACATGTAGGGAGATCCATCCTTGGCACGAAAGCCCTGCACTTTCACATGATCACCACGTTTCACGGTGTCGGGCGTCCATCCGCCGAATCGTTTCAGCATCCCGAGGCTGCCCATCTCCAGCTTCCAATTCGCCACCTTGCCCTTATCGTCGCGGAGATCCGCAAAAATATAGGCGTGCGGGTTGATCCACTGAAACTCCGTCACGGTTCCTTCCATTTTCACCGTGTGCGTCGTATCAAAGGCCGCCAGTCCGTGATGTGCCCACATTGCGGGCGCGATGAGCAAAACGCCAATCGCCACCCATACCATACTAACTTTCGGATTCATCACGGTTTTCCACCTGTTGCCATGAACGACTCGTCTCCATTTCATGTGCATAGCCTCTTTCGAGCCGGACGGGTAATCTCGGAATGATACCGTATTACGTGTCGCGCAGGTCGCCACCGTGCTGGTCGGCCACGTGATAAGCAATCGCTGACCACCGGCCGACGACCACCATGAACCGAGATATACGTTCGAAACGACGCAGAAAAAAAGGACAAAAGCTGAGTCTCAAGAAGGTCGCCAAAGCCATCGCCCAATTGATCTCGCGCCAAGAAGATGAGCGCGAGCAAAACATTGCCCAGGTCGAACGCGAGCTAGCGAAAAGGTTGAAAAGGCTTGGGCGACGCAAAGCAAGGAAATAATCAGGGCTGAGGCACTCCGCCTCGGAGGAATCCCGATTCACGGATTCATTTCAAATCTTATGATGGGCCCGCAAAAACCGTCGCCACAGTCCTAGTTCCGGGATCCAACTAATCTCGTATACGAATTCGTGGTGCTCTTGCGTGCGGTCTTGGTCATTCCAAACAATGCGACTGTCGGTCTCGCAGTGCGGATCGATACCCGGCGAAGCCGCGGGAATCGGAAGCGCCGTGGAGTGTTCGTGGATCGTCTGCATGAACACTGAAAGAGCAATCCGCCTTCCAATTGCCCTGAATTTCTTTTGTGCTGGAACTCATTCGCGTCGAAAGATTTTGTGCCAGGTCGGTCCGCTGCGGTTCGCAACTGGCAAGCGTGCTCGTCTTCATCCTGCGTAATTTTTGCCGAATAGGTTTCGCTATCGTGCGGCTTATTCCAATTCCCAGGACCGTCGGTCGACAGAGGGATTCTAGTACCCGCTTCCTGAGTTTCCCAAAAGAGCACTCTCATGAAATACGAAGGGAGCGCCGACGCGCGTTCTTCATTGCTTGGCGTGGAATAGAAGCCACCGCCCCGGCTGCGATCAGCAAAAAGGTTCCCGCTACACCCGCCATCTCATTGGGCTGATGCTGTTGCTCGGCATTCTGCTTGTCCGTTTCCGACCGTGCGGGCGCCGTCGAGCGGGCCCAGACACCTGCCTGAATCGCACACAAAACCACGCCTAACAGCAACAGGGCGATGGCATTTTTCTTTTGGTGGCGCACGTTGGCCTCGACTTTCGAGCGCTACTCTTATTGTCGGGCTGGGAATCTCCGCCGCCATCGGGTGAAGCCCTAGACCACGCCCCCAAAACCTGTAGCGATATCCGTTTTGATTCGGTGCGATTCGGGCGTTTATACACCTTTCGCCAATCGGGTCGCCAATCGGGCACCCGGTCAGCCGTGCGCGAATAGCCGCCTTCCACCTACAGGGTTTTACCCGAGCGAAGGCAGGTAATGTCGTCGCCGCAGATGAATATGAGAGAGCCCGCTAGAGGATGCGAGCATGGGGCGCGCCGGACGGTCCTTCAGTCTTTTCTTACCGGTTCGGGCATCACGTATCCGCTCGTTGCGGGCAAACCCGCGCGTTCCAGTTGCACGGTGCTGTGCTCGATCCCGAAGTGTGCGACCTTGTCCCGGATGGCACACAAAATCTTTTCACACTCGTCCATGTGCATGTCGGGTATACGAGCGTGACAGCTTAAGGCGTTGTGCTCCCCGCCGAGCGACCAGATATGGATGTCGTGCACTTCTTGCACATTCTCTACCGTCAAAATCGCTCGCGCCACTTCCTCGACTTGCGTTCCAACCGGCCGGCCTTCAAGTAAAATGTGCGATGACCCACGCAAAATCCCGATGGAAGAGTAAAGCACCAGAACGCCAATCGCGAGACCCAGGAGGGGGTCGATCCAATGCAATCCCGTATACGTCATTATCACCGCGCCGATGATTATGGCGATATTCGATAACGCATCGCCAAAGTTGTGCACCAGGATGCTGCGCAGATTCAGGTCCGTGCGCCCGCGCACCAGAGCCAGTGTGATTCCTCCATTTACCAGCAAGGCGGCCAGCGACGTCCAGATCATCCAGCTTTCCACCACTTCCACTGGCGCGCGCAGCCGCTCCATCGCTTCGTAGCCCAGCCACAGCGATAGCACCACCAGCAGCACAGCGTTCGTGTACGCCGCCAGGGTTCCTGCTCGGTGATAGCCGTACGTTTTTTCGGTGTCCGCGGGACGCTGCGCCCACTTCATCGCCAGCCATGAAATCCCGAGCGCCGGCACATCCGAGAGGTTGTGTACGGCGTCATTCAGCAGCGCTACCGAGTGCCCCAGCAATCCGCCAAATACTTCCGCCACGACCAATCCCAGCGTCGCGGCCATGGCCCACGCCAGCACCGACGGCTTCATCACCGCATGGGAGTGATGGTGACCGTGTCCGTCATGGTGATGATGGCCATGCCCGTGTTCGTGAGTGTGCTCGTGTCCTGGCATTCCCACATATTCTACCGTAGCCCTGTATCGGCGAATCCCGCGACCCCATGTGTTTTTCCCATCTACGCACGAATCAGAAGCTCCGCCCTTCCGACTTTCTAGACGTACTCCGTGTCTGTTGGACAACAATGCTCTGTGAATCCGTTGACGCTTAGCACCTCCACTGCCACTATCAGAAAAGACGCAGGTACACCTGAAAGAGGTGTTGTTTCCACGGGGCTCGGACCCTATACCGACGCGAGATGAACTCTCCCATCACCAAGTTGACTTTCTGGGGCGTGCGCGGCTCTACGCCTACGGTCGATCCCGCCACCTGGCGGTTTGGGGGCAATACCCCTTGTCTCGACCTCGTCGCTCCGGATGGCACGCAATTCATTCTCGACTGCGGTACCGGGCTACGGATGCTCGGCAACCGCTGGTTCGCCGACGATTCGCCGCGTCCCACACAATCTCATATTTTCGTCACCCATTATCATTGGGACCACATCCAAGGCCTACCCTTTTTCTCGCCATTTTGGAGCGACAAAAACGAGTTCCAGTTCTACAGCTTCCGCTCCAAGTTTCTCGGCCGCGACTCCCTGCGCCAGGTTTTCGAGACGCAAATGGCTTTGCCTTATTTCCCGGTCGATTTTTCCGCCATGAGCGCCCGGCGGAAATTCCGCGAACTCAAAGGCGGCGAGACTTTTGATGTTGGCGAGAACAAGATCACCGCGCGCTGGCTCAATCATCCTCAGGGCTGCCTGGGCTTTCGCGTCGAAACATCCGGAGGCACAGTCGTGTATGCCACCGACAATGAACCCGGCGATGCCGCGTTAGACAAGAGTCTACGCGAACTTGCCGCCGGCGCCGACATCTTCATCAACGATGCGCAGTTCACTCCCGAGCAACTCGCCAGCAACCGCAAGGGCTGGGGCCACTCCTCGTGGAAGGAAGGGGTCAACGTCGCGCGCGAAGTGAACGCCAAGACGCTCGTGCTGTTCCACCATGATCCCGATTCGACGGATCGAGTGCTCGACGGCATTCTTCGCCAAGCTCGCGACGAGTTCGATTCCGTTTTCGCCGCGAGCGAAGGCATGGTTATCACCCTGGGTGCTGCGGGCCAGCCGGTACAGGCGCACCTTCCCGGTTCGCGTACGGCCATGCGCCGTGAAGCGCAATTTCATGCCTGCGTCAGCGGGCTCACCAATAATGGCCAGAGTTTCACCGAAGAGACCACCGTTCGCGACCTCGCCCTTCAGGGCGCGCTTATCACTCTGAAGCACAGTCCGCGGCTGCAATCCGAACTCGAAGTGATCATGGAGACGCCAGGCAAGGAAGGCGTCCGGGAAATGCGTCTGCGCGGCTACGTCGTTCGCCTCGAAGCCGGCGCCGAAAAAGGGACCACCGCCGTCGGCGTGGTGTTCACCGACTGATCTCCGCCCGGTCTTCCTCGGGTTGGACAAACCCAGGCATTCCTTAGAGTAGCGTCACGAATGGAGTGCCGAGTCTAGGGCACACCCGGGACTCGGGATATGATGCTTCAGGCCCCAGGTGTTCGTGGAGCTTCATGACCAGGGGCGGCGGCACTCGCCGCTGGGCACTTCAATCGTGACGAAACCACCCGATCGCCGGCTGCTCAGCTATCTCGCACCCTACGACCCGCACGTCGCCGATTTGACTCTAGCGCTTCGCGATCTCGTTCTGGAGGAGGCGCCCGACGCGATCGAATCCCTCTCGAAAGGGTACGCCGTAGCGATTGGATTTTCATTCACTGGCAAACCGCTCAAAGATGGCTTTTGCCATATTGTGACCTACCCTAGCCACGTGAACTTGGGTTTCAACCGTGGCGCCTTGCTGCCCGATCCTCACGGAGTTCTGGCGGGTAGTGGTAAGTCCATCCGGCACATCACCATCCGCAGCCAAGGCGAACTGGACCGTCCTTTCCTTCGCCGCTATCTCCAAACAGCCATCGAACAGATTGGTGGGGCGGTGAAACCCGCGTCTAGTCGAAATTCGAAGAATCGTCGGAAACCGCGGGGTCGCGTAAAATAGCAGACCAGCAACTGCTCGGACGTGATCCGGATGCGGCATTCTAGCGAAGCGATGGCTGTGCCATGAGCTGCTCGTGCTCGGAGGATCAGGCAAATAGTCCGGCGGGAACAAACAAGCGCTGCAACATCCTGGAGCCTACACTGACCTAGGCTAATCAGCGTTTGGCATGCTACTTATCGCGCAGATTCCGCACCAAGGCCATCGAACGTTAACCACGCAAGATTTCTCGAAGGGGCAAAAATGCACAAACGGAAACTCGGGAAAAGCGATCTGGAACCGACGGCCATCGGACTCGGCTGCATGGGCATGAGCTTTGGCTACGGTCCGCCGAAAGACCAGCAGGAAATGATGTCGCTGATCCGTACGGCTGTCGATCTTGGCGTCACTTTCTTCGATACCGCGGAAGTCTACGGCCCTTTCACGAATGAAGAACTCGTCGGCGAAGCTCTTGCTCCCTTCCGCGGGAAAGTGCTGATCGCCACGAAGTTCGGATTCAAACTCGATCCGCGCACGGGCAAACAGGCAGGACTCGACAGCCGTCCCCAGCACATCAAGGAAGTGGCCGAGGCCTCGCTCAAGCGACTCAAGGTCGAAGCCATCGACCTGTTCTATCAACATCGAGTTGACCTTGAAGTTCCGATCGAAGATGTCGCCGGCGCGGTAAAGGATCTGATTGGGCAAGGCAAGGTAAAGCATTTCGGCCTATCGGAAGCGGCTGCCGCGACCATCCGTCGCGCCCACGCGGTTCAGCCAGTCACCGCGGTACAAAGCGAGTACTCGCTCTGGACCAGAGGTCCGGAATACAACGGAGTGCTGGCGACGCTCGAGGAATTCGGAATTGGCTTTGTTCCTTATAGCCCACTCGGCAAGGGATTCCTCACCGGAAAGATGGACGAGAACACCAAGTTCGACAGTTCCGATTTCCGGAATATCCTCCCGCGCTTTACAGCGGAAGCGCTGAAGGCCAATCAAGCTCTGGTCGACCTGCTCGGCAAGATGGCACAACGGAAGAAGGGCACTCCCGCGCAGATTGCGCTCGCTTGGCTTCTTGCGCAAAAGCCTTGGATTGTTCCCATCCCGGGTACCACGAAGCTGGCGTGTCTCAAGGAGAATATCGGCGCAGCGGATATCGAACTGACGCCCGGCGACCTCCTCGAGATCGAAAATGCCGCGTCGAAAATCGCGGTACATGGAGCGCGCTATCCCGAACACATCGAGCAAATGACCGGCCGTTGAGTCATGCGAGGAAGCGAGGAAGCGGGAGTGGACAGGAGCCGAACAATGATGAAGCTATTTTCCCTCGGGGTGGTGTCTTTGTTTCTTGCCGTGGCTGTTGTACCGATGTCCCCCAACCGAAATCGCGAGGATGCTCAGCGCGTGAACGACCGCTTTATCGGTGCGTGGCGGCTGGTCTGGCTCGAAGAGCCTGATGCCGACGGAAAAATTCACAAAGCCGACTGTAATGGTCTGCTGGCCTACACGCGCGACGGGCACATGTCCGTCCAAGTTATGTATAGCAACCCGCCGTCCGGCGCGGCGGGACCCGTGCAATACGCACAAGGCGGCTACGAAGCCTCCTTTGGCACCTACCAGATCGACGAAAGCGCTCACACCTTCACCTTTCGCGTCGAAGGCGCAATGGTCCGCTCCCTCATCGGCAAGGACCTTGCTCGTGTTTACGAACTCTCCGGTAATCAGCTTATTGTGAAGTCCACCAACCCGAATGAACACTGGCGCGTTGCTTGGGAACATTACTGAGCGCGCCACCCCTACCCACGAGGAAAAAATGCAAAAGCGCAAACTCGGAAAAAGCAACTTGAAAGTATCGGCGATTGGCTTCGGTTGCATGGGAGTGAGCCGCAGGATGGGGTCGGCGAGGTCTACGAACCCGACCGTAAGCAGGAGTGGCACAAGGTCGACAAGAAGCCCGCTTACGATGAAAAGGACCGGTGCGTTGATCCCGAGAATCGGGTAGACGAACGCCTGCGTGCGGGCCACAGCAGAAGAATCGGGAAAAATTCCAGTCCGTGAGAGGAGTTCCTCAGATGGAAATCAAACGAGTCGGCTCGCAGCTCTCCGCAAAAGGTCCGGCAGAGTGGTTCATGGGTATAGTTCGGATCGATCCTTTGTTTCAAGCGCCGGATCCGGCCCTCGTTCAATGCGCCAGCGTGACCTTCGAGCCCGGCGCGCGAACGGCATGGCATACCCATCCGCTCGGCCAGACCCTCATCGTCACGGCCGGTTGCGGCTGGGCGCAGCAGGAAGGCGGGCCCGTCGAGGAGATCCGACCCGGCGACGTGGTCTGGTTCTCGGCTGGCGAGAAGCATTGGCATGGAGCCACGCCGACCACAGCAATGACGCACATCGCCATTCAGGAAAAGCGTGACGGCAAGGTTGTCGACTGGATGGAACACGTCAGCGACGAGCAATATCGCCGATGAGTCACGCTCGAGCAGTAACGAGGTATGTTCGAAACAATCAAGGCCCATGCCTGCGTCCCACTTCGCGCGACAGCGCCTGGGTGAACATTTTCACGGACCCTTTGTAGCCGAGTACGGCACCAGTCCCGGTGCCATCATCCGTTCGCCCACGCATGAGCCGATCATGACCGCCATTGTTCATGTGCTTTAGCGCTCCTTGCGTTGCAACCAATGTGCCGCGAACATTGATATCGATGAGCCGGTCCAGCTCTTCGAGCGAGGTCTCCTCGAACGTTTTGGGATTCGCTGTACCCGCATTATTCACCAGGACGTCGAGTCGGCCGAATTTGGCCACGGTCTTGTCGACAGCGGCTTTGACCGCGCGTATAGGTGATGCGATTAGCTCGTGCGACTAACTCGCCGCTGACCTGTTATACGTTGCCTGAACAGGTAAACTAGCTGGCCTATGCTCGAAGCCGCCAAGAATCTGTTCCTCGTATTGAGTGCGCTTTTTCCCATCGTGGATCCACTCGGGGGCAGCCCGTTTTTTTTGGCTCTGACCAGCGATTATCCCGCGGAAGCGCGAAAGACATTGTCGCGGCAAATCGCCGTGGACAGTTTTTTTCTGCTGGTCGGATCGTATTTCGTGGGCACCTATATCCTGGCGTTCTTTGGGATTTCTCTGCCTGTAGTGCAGGTAGGCGGGGGAATGGTTCTCGTGGTCATGGGCTGGGCCACGCTGATGGAGAAGGACGAGGCCGCCCACGGCGTTCCCCGCAAAGGCATTCAATGTCAGGACGTATTTCGGCGGGCGTTTTACCCGTTGACGTTGCCCCTCACCGTCGGCCCGGGATCCATCTCCGTGGCTATCACTTTGGGCGCGAATGCGGCGCACAACCATGCCCTTCATCCTTTAACGATTCTCGCCGCTCTTGTGGCGTCTGCACTGATCGCGCTCAGCATCTTCCTGTGCTATGGATTCGCGGACCGCTTAGCACGGATCCTCGGGCCCACGGCAATGGTGGTCATTGTGAAGCTGACATCGTTTCTTCTCGTGTGCATCGGCGTGCAGATTGCCTGGAACGGTATCAAAGCGCTGCTAGAGTCCGTGACTTTGCATCTGGCTTGACTCGGGATCCTTGATGGTCGCCCGCGAAACGATGCGCCTCCTTCTACGCACAGCGGTTCTGCTGAGCCTGGCAGTCGCCGTATCGGATCAACCCGAAATTCGGCGGCAAGACTTTTTCGTGAACAGCGATCCGCACGTCCACATTTTTGTGAGAGAAGTGGTGGCCGCCTCAGGACACGCAAGCGGTATTGGCCAAGCGATCTTGTTGCTTCACGGTGCGCGCGTCCCTGGGCTGGCTTCCTTCGACCTTCCGGTCGCAGGAGGCTCGTTCGCCGAGGACCTTGCCGCACGCGGATTTGCTGTGTATGTCATGGATGTTCGCGGATACGGCAGGTCAACTCGACCGCTACAGATGGAAGAACCACCTGATGCTCACGCGCCGTTGGTGCGTTCGAATGATGCGGCGCGTGATATTTCCGCGGTGGTTGACGCCATCTGCGCGCGCCGTGGCGCGACGCGTGTTGCGCTTTTCGGCTGGGCTACCGGAGGGCAGTGGGCGGGATATTATGCGAGCGCGCATCCCGGGAAGGTTAGCGCTCTAATCCTGCTGAACAGCTTGTACCGGGGCAACTCGGCAGAACCACTCATCGGGCGCGGCACGGATTCAGAAGATCCCGCGCATCCCGGGCACTTCAATCCGGCAAGCTGTGGCTCGTATCGCTTCAATGACGCTGCCTCGCTGCTTCGTCCTTGGGATCACAGTATTCCCGCCGAGGATAAGAGCGAGTGGCGCGACCCGGCTGTGGCGAAGGCTTATGTCGACGCTGCGTTGGCCAGTGATCCCACGTCCCCATCACGAACGCCCCCGAGTTCCCGTTCTCCCTGTGGGGCGATGGAGGATAGCTTTTACCTGGCCATCGGAAGACAACTCTGGGATGCTTCTCTCGTAACTGCACCGACGTTAGTGCTGGCGTCGAGCCGAGACTTTTGGTCGCGTTCCGAGGATCGCGAAAATTTGGCCGCAGATCTTGTTCACTCTGGAAGGGTGCAAGTTGTGGTTATCCCGAACGCGACTCACTTTGTTCATCTCGACCGGGCCGAGCGGGGAAGAACGGAACTTCTCGACAGGATTGCGGCGTTTCTGAAGAATTAAAATGGTGCGCTGCGCGCCGCCGTTTGCATCGCTTCGCAAAGTTTTTTCATGCCGACAGGGATTCCGGCTACCAAGGCCGGACCAATGCTTTTTTCATACAAAGCGGCTTGCTCGCCTGAAAAACATACTCGCTGTGTGATACGCGTCCGTGCCCCTTTCTGCTCGAAAGTCCACACAAATTCCACGACCGCACCTGGTGCAGGAAAGTCCAGGACCGCCTCTCGCGGCGGAACTGCCTGCGCGATTCGCCAGTCGATTCTCCCGGAACTCTTGCTGTGCGTGACGCCACGGGTGCCTGCGGCGAATTCCCCGTGAAGTTCGATCGATTCTACGTCCGCATCGAGCACCCAGTTCCTCACGTCGGTCCAGAAATTCCACGCAAACTGAATCGAAACCGCGCATTCCATAGCGTGTTCGAATGCCCATTGCGCCATGCGGGTGCTACCTCCGAGGCACGTAGGGTAGCACTCTCGATAACTGCGATTGCTGTTGACGAGTGAGCGAAAGCATGTCAGTGTTACCGCCTCTCCGGGCATCTCGCCACCCGGCATTTCGAAGCCCCCCAGCCCTAGCATCGGAGGCCCTCATGTTCCGCCTCAAGGTCACGCTTGCGGCCGTGGCGTTGTGTTTCTTGTCAGCAATGGCAGTAGCCCAGCTCCCACCCCCGCTGAACGAGGTAGTGGACAAGGTCGTCGCGCAAGAGCAGTTTGAGGTGCAGTTGCTTCGCCAATATTCCCCGCTGGTAGAGACGTATATCCAGTATCTTCGCTCGGACAAGCAGCTTGGTGCCGTACCGAACGGAGACAAATACTTCCTCGGCCGAGCTTCGTTATCGAGCGGAGTCGATCTCGAACCGCTCGACCGCGATACAGCGATTAAGCGCAAGTTGTCCGAGGACTGGCGAGAATTCCTATCCATAGGCTTTGTGCCAGGCGGTTTCCTGCAAATGGTCTTTGTGGACACCTCCGGCTTCGATCGGCAGCACTATCATTTCGAGTATGTTCGCCGGGAGTTTCTTGGAGAAGTTCGCTGCCTGGTGTTTGACCTCAGCCCTTTGCAGAGAAACGACGAGGGACGTTTCGTCGGCCGCATCTGGGTGGAAGATCGCAATTACCATATCGTGCGGTTTAACGGTTCCTACGGTGAGTCGTTCGTGCTCAGCCATTATTTCAATTTTGATAGCTGGCGTACGAACGTCGCGCCAAACCTGTGGCTCCCTTCTTTTGTCTATACCGAGCAGGGTAACTTGCATGATCCACAGACCGCTAGACTGGCCTTCCTCCCTTTTCGAGCACAGACGCGAATTTGGGGCTATAACCTCGCCTACGCTCACTCGGAGCAAGAGCTAACCAAGGTCTTGATCGAAGGCGCTGCCCCCCTCCGGGATTCCGGCGAACCCGCCCACGACCCGTCGCCGGTCGAAGCCGAACGTGCTTGGAACCGCCAGGCGGAGTCGAATGTGACCGAGTACCTCGAGCGGCAGGGCTTGCTGGCGCCAGCCGGCGAGGTCGACAAAGTATTGGAGACGGTGGTCAACAACCTCGAGCTGACCAACGATCTGGACATTCAGCCTGAGGTTCACTGCCGCGTGCTCATGATCTCAACGCTCGAGTCTTTCACCATTGGTCACACGATCGTGTTGAGCCGTGGCTTAGTGGACGTTCTCCCCGACGAGGCCAGCCTCGCAGCCATCCTTGCTCATGAACTGGGCCACGTGGTGCTGGGGCAGGGTATGGACACGGAATTCGCCTTCTTCAACAGCTTGCATTTCGACGAAAAAAACACCTTCCGGCGCTTGGCATTTGCTCGCAAACCGGGGGAGGAGAAGGAGGCCCAGCAAAAGGCCTTCGAATTGTTGAAGAAATCTCCCTACCAAGATAAAGCGGCCGCAGGACAGCTTTTTCTAGAAGCGGTCAAGAGTCGATCCAAGGACATCCCCAACCTTCTCACTCCGAGCCTAGGTGACCGAATCCCTGCGGACTGGACGATCGCGGTTGAGGCATCGCTCGCGAAAAATTCCGGTGAACAGCCCGCGGCCCATACCGTTTCCGCGCTGCCGCTCGGCGCGCGCATCAAGGTCGATCCTTGGACCGATCAATTGCAAATGGCCAAGTCTAGGCCGGGGGCCGTGGTGGCCGAAGCCGAGAGGATGCCCTTTCAGGTTACTCCGCTCTTTCCCTATCTCACCCGCCAGGACGATAAATCGGCAGCACAACCTCCCGCGGGCGTTGCCGTGAAGCTGGCAACGGATGCGAAACCTTGACGACCTGACCGGGACTTAGACCGCCTTTCCTTCACTTTCCCTCCAGCGCTCCATGAGGCCATTGCTGGGGCGGCTTTTATCCATCACCTTGCGGGCCGTTTCGGCCCCGGCGACGGGCAGGCCGGCCGGGTTCAGCAGGCCAACCTGAACCAGCACGGAAGCCTGGTCCCAATAGATATGTTCGTGCGCCACGCGATCGCCTTCGAACGTCACAATGGCCACCATGGGGATTTCGAGCGCGCGTCCGGTTGGCGAAACACCAGGCAACAGCCAGTCCATCACCGTGGTGTGAGTGAAATGGACGATGAACTCATCCACGACGGTATCGGTCCCGACCGTCCGGCTCACCGGTGTCAGACGAAAGTCCGGCGGATTCACCGGGATGAAATGGTGGGCGTAAAAACGCCTTAACTGTTCGTAGCCCACTCCGCCCGTCATGGTGGGGATGTGGTTCACGTACGGTTGGGGAACCATGGTGGCCATCGTGGCGTAGGCATCCCGAGTTTCGAACTCGCAGCGACAGTGTTCCTCCCAAAGGGTAAGCAGGTCTCGAGTGCTCATCGGACGCTCCGTGTCCGGGATTCTAGAGCAAAAGGTGAATCGACAGCAGACAATTGTGTATGGATCTTTGGACGGCTAATTCCAGAATCCGTCGTTCTTCGAGAACCTGACGCGAAAGCCTAGCGTGCGGATCGTAGCCGGTTTGCGCTGAGGATGTCCTGCGAAATTCGCTGTTGCTCCCACTCTTTTTGCGCCGCTTTTGCCTGCGCCGCGATTTTCTGCGCCAGTCCGTCGACGTTTGGCTGGATATACATGGTGTAATGATTGCCTTCGGATTCGAGGAATTGCATCTGCGGGTAAAAGCTTTGGTCCCAACCGAGGGTCGGGTCGTTCGCGAATCCATAAAGTCGCTTTCGACTGTGGATGAGCGTGACGGGGCCGTCGTAAGGGCGAGGAAGATAATTGGAGGCCGCGGCATATAGGACTTCCAGCAAGTTTCGCTCGTCGCCATCGAGCTGATCCTTGGGCGCGTGGTTCCCGTTGCGCCGAAACCCTCGTCTTATTTCCGCCACCTTGCGAGTGAGCCGCCCGGAGATGTAGTCGAGTCCACGTTTGCGGCCAAGCTCACGCACGTAGGAGCGTTCGAATGCCAGAAGATTGAACTTGAGCTGTATACCCGTTATCGTTCGGATCAAACCGGTTTGCTCCCTCAACTTGACCGGATTTAGGGTCTCGAGCAGGGCCACCAGGGCGACCTCCTTGCCCATGCGCCGAAGCTGCTGCGCGCTTTCGAGCGCTAATAATCCGTGGGCGCACCATCCGCCCAACATGTACGGTCCTTCCGGCCTGCGCTCGCAGATAGCATCTACGAAGTGTTCGGCGATGTCTTCGAGAGAATAGGGGCTACGCAGATGCCGCGCGATGGACGCCTGGATTCCGAGACTGGTGAACGCGTGAAGCGCTCCTAGCCGTTGGGAGAGCGGTTGAAAGGTGGGATCACCGCCAAGATAGAAAAGCGGAATTTCCCCTGAATGCTGTGAAGCAATTTGCGACCGGCGATCGCCATGACCTCGAATCAGGTCCGCCTGTTGCTCGATGGTTGGCGCGTCCAGGAGGGAGGCCATCGGGAGCTCTTTTCCCAACGAGTGCTCGATTCGGGCGAACAAACGCGCTGCCAGCAACGAGTGGCCGCCCAAATCGAAAAAGTTGTCGCGAACGCCGACCGGTCTCACCTTCAAAACGTCTTGCCATATCGTGACCAGCCGGTACTCAATGTCGTCTTGCGGCCCTTCGGCGACTGCTGCCCGACTCACTGGCCTCGGTGCAAACAGCAGGGTTTCGTGATCGACTTTTCCGTCGTCGGCGTTTTGGCGAGGATCTCGGACGGACATCCTTGCTACCTTTCCATGCGGGTCCGCCGAGCTGGGAGAACTGGCACCTGGAGAGTCATCGGGCGGTATTGCGTCGCCGTCGACCGGGAACCCCATGGACTGCTCTGTACAGCCATCCACGGGACCCACTCTGCTCTCGGCGGCGCATCTAATCGCTGACCCGTATGAATATCTCAGAGACCGCGCCGCCGAGACCTCGGGTCTATGCGGGGTAGCGGCCAGGAATTCTCTGTAGGCATGTGCCGTTATAAGATTCTGGGTAACCTGCTGAATCGACAATAGCTTCGAGGAATGGAGCGCGACTGGCCAGGGAGAGCGGCGCAGAGGTGAAAGGAAAGGCAGAGGCCCGTCGGTGATGAGGTGGGTGCCGCCCCCCCAAGGGAAAATCCTCAGTTCGGGAGCACAGCAAGTAGCATTGCCGTAGCCATCGGACGGTCCTAACTCAGTTCGGCGATCCTCTTATCCAGGTGAGCCAACGCCGCTTCGAGCGACTTGCGATGATTGGGGTGGGTGGCCAACTCTAATTCGTTCAACACCCGTGTGCGCGACAGCGACAGGCCGCGCCGCTCTTGCTCTTTCCTGATCTCTTCCGGGCTTTTTTGGCCTTTTCCAGAGGTTTCCGCCACTGTCTTCCTATCCGCTACTTGGGATTCCACGTCCTTGCTTTCCCAACCGCGTGCCATAGCAATATTTTGACACACTTCCTGCGATGGTTGCACCAAACGCAAAGTCGATTCACGAACGCCGCAGCCCTCAGGCGCGGGCTGAGCGGCTCATGGGCGACGGCTTCGCCGCAGCGCTGGCGCGCCGCAGGGACTCCTCCGCCAAGCGCGCAAAGCGTTCGGCGAAAATCCCGCGGTACACAAATTCGGCCTTGTGCTCGCCCCACCACACATGCAGCACCCAATCCTCTTTCGAGGGTTCCACGCGCAAACTCTTGATCTCCGCGGTTGCGATGGCGACCATAGGGTCGAAATTCTTGTCCAAGGCCCAAGAGTGCGATGGCGAAACGAATAATTGCACGCTGCGCGCAACTTGGTTCACCGGCCGATACTCGCCGCCGCTAATCACGGTTTGTGCCCCTAACTCCCGCGCCTTGCGATCCGTTCCTGATTCGAGCTCCGCCGCAGGCAGGAGGATCGACAGCACGAATAGCGCCAGGCCGAACAGCGCCGTAAAATAGCCGCTCCACAACGCTAACGGCAACAACACCAGCGCCGCGCCAAAACATCCGAGGGCTACCCGAAACAGCGCCCAGGCTTTCTCATTCCGGTGCAGCGCCAAAAGCTTCGGCGATTTCTGCACCAGCAGAAAAAAGACCGCGCCAACGAAATTTTTGGTTCGCTGCACAAACGTACTCTGGTCGGCGGAGATAACTCTAGGAGTGGTACTCATAGATCGACCTTACCTCGGGGAACAAGACATTCATTCTACCTCAGGTCGCAAGCCGGGAACCTCTCTCATTCTTGCGAAGGCCCGCCGCACATGCGGAACCGTGATGGAGCCACCAACAACCAGCGCAACGTTAAGGGCATCGATCACTTCCGCCCGCGTCCACCCCGCCTCGCCGGCCTTAACCAAGTGATAGGTAATGCAGTCGTCGCATCGCAGCACCGTCGAGGCCACCAGCCCGAGCAACTCCTTGGTTTTGGCATCCAGAGCACCCCGTTGATACGTCTGGTGATCCAGGGCGAAGAATCGTTTCATTCCCAGATGCCCGCAACTCAATATTTCTTCGTTCGACTCCGCCCGGAACTTCTGAAACTCGTCCAACCGGTCCGCCATAACTCCTCCGTACACGCCGCATGAGCGTAGCACGTCCCAACTCCCTCCGCTTTGCGCCGCAGTACACCTCCTCGATCGCATAAGTGGGGCTCAAGAAAATATTCCATGGGCGCGGTTAGTTCTGTGCTCGCATTTTGCGTTGCGTGTGCTTTCCCCGTTCGTTGCGCAGCACCCACACCAGGTAAGCGACGATCGCCAAATTTGCCACTAGCACCACGATTTCCCCTACGCCCGGCTGGCTGAAAATTTCATATACCTCGATCGGCAACAGCGACGCCGTCGACACGATGGTCAGGTATTCCGCCCAGCGCATCCCCAGTGCCAGCCCCGTTCCCTCGCACAGGAATAGCGCCGCATAGAAGAATGTCCCCACGCTCAACTGCCGCAAGCGATGCTCGTCGACTTTAGAAACTTTTTCCATCAGCCAGATTAAATAATGGTTGTGCGGGTCAACGCGTAGCAAATCCACCGCGTGAGCGATTTCGTGGGCCAGGTTGCGGTGCAGGTAATGCAACTCTCCGAAGCCCAGCGCCAGCAGGGCCACCGCCTTCACGAACTTGTAGACCGCTATGGTCATCAATCCGCCGCGGTGCGTTCCCGATTTTCCCCTGTTTGCCATCAGCAGCCCATGACTCTACCATGCGCGCTCTTCCCCATAACCAATACCGCCAAACCGCGTGCTCGCACCGTGAACAGCCGAACTTGCGCAGTGCACGTTTGCGTCTCGGGTTCTCGCGCCATATTAAATTTCGATGACCTACTCGCGTCTTTACTTCTCTTGGGGTAAGCTTTGGCTTCCCTGCCTGGCTTGTCCTCCGCCCAATTCCGTCGCTTGGAGGTATGCCATGTCCGAACTGCCTTTCGACCTCATCAAAATAGACCAGTCCGGTCATCCACTCTGGCTATGTGCCACCGAAACGCGTGAGGAAGCTCGCCAGAAGGCCAGACTCGAACACTCCATGGATCCGCATTCCCAATTTCGCCTGCTCAACAGCCTCACCGGCCATCTCGAGCCGCTTTCGCCCGTCGATCCGCCGGACTAGATAGCGCCGCGTGTACGCCGCATCCCTAACGGAATTGGCGCAAAGTAATCCGCTCGCAGAGGGAAGCCGTCGGATTTAGGCGATGGGAGAGATGTTCCCCCCCTGTCCGACCCGCCAGCTGACCCTTGGTCGCTACGCACATCGGAACTTTGGTCCAGATGTTCGAATCGCGCGGAAATCCGTAAAATCCCTTTCGAAGTGCCCCTGAGGAGGATTTATGGCTACGCCACAGCTCGCCGGTCTGCGCACTCCCGCTCGCGCGCCGCTTCCGCCGGCGCCCAAAACTGCGTTCTGCCATCATCAGCATCGCGACGGCCAATTCTGCAACCGTTCGGCCCATCCCGAGCTGCGGTACTGTTTTTGGCATCTCCCGAGTATTCCGAAGAAAATCGTCTCGCTGTTCCGATCCGCCTGGCTGTTTTTGTTTGGCTGATGGCCGTTGCCACTCAACGAATCGGTAACGACAAGAGTGGCCGCAGGCGGCTTTGCTGATTCGTTTTGTTGATGAAAACACTCGCGTAAATCGATATGAAATTAAGCATATTTTCGGATAGGATGGCTCGGTGGACCCTGCCGTAACCCGGCCCACGTGCGGTGGCTGCACTTTCATGTAGTCCTGCGCCAGCCACGAGTTCTCCGCCCAAGAACTCTGACGCACTCCACATTCCTCTTGGGAGACGGATGCGGAGTAGGCGCAGGACTGCACGAAGGTGCAACGAAGCGCCGGACGGCTTTAAATCGGGATACTCGATTACACTGCCGCAACACCGCGTTTCCAGCAATGCACCGAGAATGACCTTGTGGTGAATTGTCGGTGAACCGCTGCCGGCGCACGGCTCCCATACCGCTTATTCTGCAGACCGATCGGCGGGCCGTTTTATTCCCTCCTTTTGTGTAAGCGCCGCCAAGAAAGCCCTCTAGATTGTGTCCCGCCATCGGTTCTTTTCCGATGGCGGCAAGCACATCCAGTCGATGGCGGTCGGGAATGGAAGTTCGTAACGCAGCACCGCGGTTGCGGTTTACACCATCCAGCGGCCCCTGAGACTTATGCTCGAATCGCTCTTCGTCGCGGAATGCGCCTAAGTTGCGCGACAACTCGACCGACGGAGTGGGGCATCCAAGTGAGCGCGTTCGAGGCGAGTGGCGGGAGCGTGCATATGAGCAGTCGAGTCGGCGCGTCCGTGATGGTGCTCTCTTTTGCATTCGTGAATGTGATCTGCTTGCAAGCGGTTCTCGGGCAGGAGCAAAACGGTCAAACACAAAGCGCTCAGGAACAAAGTGGGCAGGAGCAAAACGGTCAGGAGAAAGCGTTCCGCAGCGAAGTGGATTTGGTTTCGGTGTATTTCACGGTGCGAGACGGACAAAAGCGATTGGTGACCGATCTGCAGCAGGGCCAGTTCAGCGTTTCGGAAGAAGGCCAGCCGCAGACGATCAAATTTTTTGCACATCATAGCGACGTTGTGCTGAACGTTGGCGTGCTTTTGGATACCGGCACGAACATGCCCGCGATTCTCGGGGAGGAGGCCGAAGCGACCAAGTTGTTCCTGAGGCACGTCGTCCGGCCCACCGACCTTGGCCACATTTTGAGTTACGCGTCCCGGGTGGAGACCGTGCAGGTGCCGACGTCGGATGTGCGCTTGCTGGCGCAAAAGGCGGACAGTATTGGTGGAGGAGCGGCGATCGGGTTGCCGGACAAAGATGCCGGTGCGGCGCCAAGGATTTCGATCCCCCGGCGGAGGGACGGTGGGGATCAACGGAAAGCGCATCGACCAGAACCCGCGCGACGCTCATCTGTATGATGCGATGCGCGTCTCGACAAGCCGGTATTTGAAGGGCGAGGTAGGACGCAAGGCCGTCGTGATCGTGGCGCTGTCGGGGGATTCGCGGAGCGAATCGACCATCGCAGATGCGCGCGAGGCGCTGCTCGAAAACGACGTGATTGCGTATGTGCTGCAGATTTACGATGCCTCGAAACACGATCGCTGCGACGTATTGCACATTTACGAGAAAGATGAACATGGCGAGTCGGTGTTGAAGAAGCTTGCCGAAGAAACGGGCGGGCGTATGTTGGAAGTGCGGGGGATCGGGAACCTGGAAGCAGCGTTGGATGAGATTTCGGATGAACTGCACCACCAGTACAGCCTGGGGTACTACCCGGAGAATAGGAATTGGGACGGGAAATTCCGCAAAATCCAGATTTCCGCGGGCGATAAAACCTATAAGGTGCATGCGCGCAAGGGATACTACGCCAATCCACCGGCGTGGTCTAGGTGTCGTTGTACGTGGGATCCCCGGGTACCGAGCTCGAA
>AmSFosDRAFT_100095_pt1 | contig 31230 bp, 27 predicted proteins | sample FosCloommunities_FD_10275 | JGI IMG/M metagenome (IMG submission 10275)
ACGGTCCCTGCACGAAGTCCCGCACACAGGGTAAGGACGCAGCGCCCTCGACCGCCGCCCTGCCTACATCACTGGAAGACAAGCATCGGACTGTCAATCGTGTGGCACAGGTTGGAAATGGTTGTTGCGGCAACGCCACATTGTGCCTCTCGCTGGTCGTTGCTCAGCGCACCTGGAACCCCCGGGGCGCTCGCTCTAACAGCGGATCATTTGCGGGACTGGTTTGCGTGGCCTCAGTCGCTCAACTGGGCTCGCCTTAGCGTCTCCTGGGTGGGCTCGCGGCTTTTGGTGCCTATTGAGTTGCCAACGCTCGATGGCTGTTGAGACACCGGCGCGACATTCGAGGAGCCGCTCTGCTGGGACGGGCTCTCAGCTCCTTGTCGCCCCATATTGTGGAAACGGCTGCCTGTGTTGGGTGCGACGAGTGGAACCGCTGCCGTCGACCCGGCTGGGCTCTCGCTGTCGTCGTCAACGGGCTCGAATGGCCAGCCGATCATGGGCTTGAGTTTGCGTCGGTAGGTCAGGCTAAGAAGAGCCGCACTGAACAGCCAAGGACGCCATCGCAACCGCAGCTGACTGCGCAAGCGCGCAGACTGGGAGGAGAGGACGCGGCACGCATGCGCGATCTGGGAGGATAGCTGCGCGAAAATGGGGGCACGACCGGGCGCCATCGCTGCGTCGCAGATCTCGACGGCTTCCCCCAGGGCGACCACGAGCCTGGCGTTCTGCTCCTCCAGCTCATCGACACGCCGGCGCAGCCGCGTGATCTGCCGATCCCATTGATGGAGTATCTCCTGAGCTTGCCGTCCCGTCAGGAGCGCCCGTCGACGCAGCCGAGGAGGGACGTTCGGTCCTCCGTCCAGAGATCTGCGTCTGCGGAAGGGCGTTACGTGACGGCGGGAGATTGGCAAAGCACGCGCACTCCGTCAGCTGTAGCGACTGTCCACGCGGCCACCAACGGCCGCGCTACAGCGTTGTCGCCTTGATTGCGGCAGAGCACCATCGGTAAGAACACCGAGATCGCTATAGCGACGGAAGGGAGTGGGCGAGGATCTCGCATCCACAGCTGCAGCAACCGCCCTCATGCAGTTGCGGCAACGGCGCAAGGAGCTCTAAGCATGAGCGCTGCCGATCGCATCGCTTCTTGGGCCTTCGCTCGCAGCATATTTGGTTGTGACAATCGTTTGCGGGAGGCGGTGATCATCTCGATCGAGACCCGCAAAGAACCAACGCTTTCATCGGCCGATCGAGTTGACCGTCGCGCAGCGCCCGATGGAGCGTTCCGTCTGAGCCCACAAAGTGCAGGCGGGCGTGATGCAAAAGGAGCTGAACACCAACGGATCGGCTTGCCGTTTTGATGCAACCTCCTGCCACAGCACAGCCCATGCGCAGACCACAGGTTGCTGGCTCGATCAACGCGCCAAGGCAGGCGCCACCTAGGTCCCGCGGGCGCTACGAAGTCTTGCGCTGAGCGATGAACTCCTTGCCACGCACGCCGCGTCAGGGCAGGGGAGTAGCCGCCCGATGAGGATCCTGCTCAAAGCACAACCTCGATCGAGCGGCCCAGCCACGCTTCAGCTGCCAGTCGAAGGCACCGCTTCAAGCACCCCTTCTGCTTATCAGGAATCCCTCGTTGAGTAGGCTGGCGAGCACGTGACACGCCATCCAGTGCAGTTCCTCGTTCTTTTCATCGTCAGAGAGCACCCCGTCCTCCCAGGTCAGAGGTCCACACGATATGGTTTCTGTGAGAGCGTTGTAGATCACTGCCTCGGCATCGGTTGGCGACTTTCGCTTTGCCATGTGTACCCCTCGCGTCTCGTGCGAGGGAAATGGGTAGGTCAGCCCGCAGCGGGCCATCAACACCAAGTCGCACTGAAAGTATAAAGTGATAATACCTAGGGTGTATCCGTGGGCAACAAATGAGCTCACGTCTTGCCGGTGGCAAAGAAGAGAAGGCCGGCCCGCATGCCGCGCTTGCGTCAGCCTTCTGAAGATTAGAGCTGGATATCGATCTCAAGACCGAGAACGCGCTGGGCCTCGCCGGCCCATGATCGCCTCCTTGGTCGCGCTGATGAGATGATCGAGAATCCTTTCGTTACGCGCAGCACGAGCGCAACGTCAAAACACACGTGAGCGATGCGCTCAAAGGTGTGAGTGCTGACCGCCCTCGCGCAGACCGCTGCGGTCCCGATGGAAGCGAGGCTCCGAGGCAGCTGTCATGCGCCTAGCTTCTTGCTCCTCATCACGTGCGGCTGACCGTTGCATCCAAAGACCAAGGCCATTTGTCGAAGTCGCATGCAGTAAACTGCACGCCGAGGATGATCTTCCGACCGATGTCTATAGCCCAGACGAGGCTGCAACCGCCATCCTGCCGATCGTTCAACCATGACCCGCGCAACGAGCGATGATGCGCACCATAGGAGCGCGGCAACATGCGTGGGATCTCATCGTCTTCATCTGACGTCGCAAGGCGTACATCCGCCCGCAGCGAATCGGTGTTGGATCGCCACAGTCCCTATGCACTTGGTTTGGCACATCAGTCGGGCTTCGAGATGGAGGATCGCACGATTGGCAGCCAGCGCGCGTTCTCGTCCTTCACGAAGGTGGCAAACGCGACAGGATCCATCCGCTCGGCGTCAATACCTTCCTGCTCCAGCCGGGTGCGCACCTTCGGCAAATCCAGGGCACCCAAGACCGCTTGGTTTAAGCGGTCCACGACGGCGTCTGGCAGGCCTGGTGGGCCGGATAGGCCAAACCAGACTGTGGCCACAAGATCGGGATAGCCAAGCTCGGCGAATGTGGGCAGATCAGGATATGCTGCCAAGCGCGTCTTGGATGTCGCAGCAATCGCCTGAACTGCGCCTGCCTGAATGTGAGGGAGTGCAGTAGTCCACGTGACCGACGCGAGCTTTATGTGGCCGCCGATGAGATCGAACATTGCGGGATTAGCACCTTTGTAGGCCACGTGAGCAAGTGGCAGCGACAATGTGCGAGCCAGATAAGCGACGACAAGATGCCCCTGGGTGCCAACGCCGGGCGAGCCGTAGCTCAGTGGCTCAGACGAGTTGCGAACGAGCGCCATCAGTTGATCGAGGTCGCTCACCCCGAGCGAAGGGTGAACAACCCACACGATGGGGGGGCCACCAAAGTAAGCGATGTGCGTGAAGTCTCGGATCGGATCGTACTCCACCTTTCGACTGAACGCGGGAGCGATAACATGGGAGGCAGCGCCGGACACGAGGAGCGTGTAGCCGTCCGGCTCAGCGCGTGCGACGGATGCGGAGGCGGCCACACCACCCGCACCGGCGCGATTTTCGACAAAGACCTGCTGACCAAGACGTGTCGATAGAGCTTGAGCAAACATGCGACCGAGCAAATCGGCGCTCCCCCCAGCGGCGAAGGGGACGATCAGCTTGACCGGTCTTGAGGGCCATTCGTCGGATTGGCCGGCACCTGAACCAGCCACAAAGAGCAACACTGCCAGCATGGCGATCAAGACTTGCTTCATCAGCAGCTCTAATTGGAGGGCTCGCGCCATCGTCGCTCACCCCCGCCAACGCGCATACGACGTGATAGCGTTGAACACGCTAGCAAGACAATCCCAGCGAAAAGACCATGATTCCATGGCGCCGTCCGAATCCGGGTATGCCGGCGACATCGGTCCTGAGATCGCGATCAAGTCGGCACTCGCCCCTTCGGTGCGGAGCCGGCAATCGAAAAGGCTGCCGCAGATCGCGTTCGCGTCTCAGGACCGCATGGCGCAGATCCCATGTTTCACAGGCAAGGCATAGATGCATGCCACATGACCATGGGCACATCGCCGCCAAGCTGCAGGCGGCCATGACGCCCGCCCCACCTTGATCGACCGGCTGGCGTAGTTGACATCAGGCGCGTAGTGCGGCCAGCGTCTCTATAATCGCCTCTTCGCTTGCTGCTATCACCAGCATAAGCGTCCAGGGGCGCAGTTGCGTGAGGGTTCTCGATAGCGCGTCTTGTGGTGTCGAGGCGCTGCCGAGAACGAACGCGATCGTGGTCACGTGTTTCGCCTTGCAGGCTTCGCCGATGACCGACACGACCTGTTGCAAATTCTCTCCCGCCGTTGCGACCATCGCGACCAGGTCGGCGGTATTCAGTTCATCCAGGAGGTCCTTGGTTCGCCCGGCAAGATCGCTCAACCAGCTGGCCATCGAGAATTGCATATCGGCATTCGGTGAGGGCGCAGGCGCGAATGCGGATGCCGTGAAGAAGGTGGCACCACCCCACCGCCCTTGAGCGAGCCTCCTCACGACCGGCTCGCTACGCCGGTCCAGAGCCATGACTTTGACGACCCGTTGGTGCCAATTGGCGTCGTCGATGCGAAAACGTGCCTCGGCGGCGGCGTTGGCCCGCGCCGACTCGCTCGACATGGCTAGACCGTGGAATGGGCGACACCGGGACGAACGTTGAGCGCGTCCGTGGCCGCATCCACGAATGCCTGACTCGGCTCGAGGACCACCGAGGCCGACCGCACACGTTGATGCTCGGTGTCGACACCCGGCGGGGTCGCGTCCTTGTCGATCAAGTCCTTGATTGCACGCAGCAAGCGATGTCGCGCCATGATGATGCCGTTGTCCGTCGAGACGAGATTTTCTTTCGTGCGATCGACGATCGGACCCATGCTTTCCTGCAAGGATGCGTCCTGCATCGCAATACCCGCAACACCACTGTAGGTGCGGCCGGCTTTTTGCGCTTCGCGATCGATCAGGTAATCATTGTCCTTGTTGGCCATTGGCCGGAACGTTCCAGGCATGTACCTGACATGGATGCCCTTGCCGTCACGCATGGCCGCAACTTCGCTCGCAGTCAACGGGCGCAGGGCGTGGTAATCGAAGCTCCAGGCCCAGCAATTTTCATCATCGATCGGGATCCAGAAATGGCCGTGCACGGGGTGGTCGCCCCGCGGCGGAATCATCGTGAATGATGGCATGACCCACTGCGTGATGCGCCAATAGTAGTTGCCATCCTCGGTATTGCGGCGCGCTCCCACGTAGAGCCCGCCGGGGCTGTCCGCCACCTCAAACACGGGCTTTGTGTCGCCCAAGTTGTACTGATTGCCCTTTGCACCCTTGAAGAGGGGATCAGAGCTCAGCTCGCCGCGGTGCAGGAAGGAAACATGGCTCGAATCGATACCGCCCTCCATCGCCTGGAGCCAATTGCATTCCTGCAGGCGCTTGGACGTGAAGCTCTGCTCACGCGGCACGGTCGCAAATTCCCACTCTGGCAAGGGCGGACGTTTGTCCGGTGGCCCCATGTAGGTCCACAACACCCCGCCACGTTCAACCAGCGGATAGGATTTCAGCTTGATCTTCCTACAAAAGCCGCTTTCCTCCGGCTCGGACGGAACCTCGACACACTGACCGGTGTAATCATACTTCCAGCCATGGTAGGGACAGCGCAGGCCGCCCTCCTCGTTGCGAGCGAACCAAAGCGACACGCCTCGATGCGCGCAGAACTCATCGATCAGACCGTAGCGATCATGCGTGTCGCGGAAGGCCAGCAGCCGCTCCGACAAAAGCTTGACGCGCACGGGAGCGCACTCTGCGTTCGGCAACTCTTCGACAAGCAGGGCGGGAATCCAGTACCTGCGGAACAGCCGACCCCCGGGCGTGTTGGGTCCGGTTTGCGACAGCAGCTCGTTCTGCTCTCTCCTGAGCATGGTCAGGCTCCCACGGCGATCGTTGCTGCCAATCTTACCCGCGGCAGGGCACGCGAGAAAGCCGCTAAGGGGATGCGCCATGTCCCCTAGACGACCTCGGCTCGAGCTCTGTCGCACGATTGACGTCGCGAAGGGTGGCGCCTTGAAGGTGGAAGCTGGAGGCTTGGTGCTCGCCGTTTTCAATGTCGACGGCGAGTACTTTGTCACCGACGACGCGTGCACCCACGGACCTGGCTCGCTCGCCGAAGGCGATCTGAGCGAGGATGTCGTCGAGTGCAATTTTCATGGCGGCCAATTCAATGTACGCACGGGCGAGGTCGTATCGCCCCCCTGCATACTTCCAGTGAAAACCTATCCTGTCATTGTGGAGGACGGTCGGGTGCTCATCGATGCACCGGAGCGCATTTGATAGAGCGCCTTCACATGCACCGACGGCGTGGGTCACGCCTTTCCGCCTCCTCCCGGCCTGGCGCGAAATCAGCTGCCGGTGCACAAAAGGCATGAGTTGCAACGACCGAGGCCGGAAGCCTCTCAGCCCCCCGAAACCTCTAAGAAACCTCTCAGAAACCTTTGCGGCGGCAACGATCCAGAAGAGCCCGGTACTCCTGACACAACCGGGCCCCGGGGCGCCGACGCTGGGTGCGGGATGGGCGCCGGGCGACCCGCACCGACAACGGTTGAGCGTCGGGCGCAGTCGCGACTATCCACAGCCGATCGCCACCTCAGCACCAAGCTGGTGCAACACGTCTTCGGCGGCTCAGTTTGACACAATGAAGCTGTCCGGCCCGGGGAGCCTTGCATCGGAAGGATGGAAGGAAGGAAGGAAGGAAGGAACGAAACGAGACCAACCAAAACTCGTTGTTGCGTGCAATCCGCCAGGGAAGACTTCCCGCACACGCGCTGATGAGGTCGGTGCCGCCGTGGTATAGGCGGGCCTTGCGCGCCCTCAACGGGGGTATCACCGGGGATCCAAAGCACGGGCCTTTTCCCCATGGGGGAGATCGATGAGGCGCCATCGCGGGGGGGGACTGAAGCTTAACTTTGAAACCGAGGTGCCGCGACACGGCCCGCGGCCAAAGCAATGGAAAAGCGTAGCGACCTCACCAAGTGAGCCAAGCTGCCAGCTCGGCTCCCATGAACGGGCGGTCAGCAGCGCCTCCACAAGAATGCCCGATGCACCATTCCCTTGAAGCCTTGACGCGTTCCAGGCCCCAGGGGGACGCCGCCGACATGGAGGTCCAGGGCCGATCACCCGCAGCTCGGTACATGATGCCGCCTGGTCCCATGTCCGGGTGGAGCATGACTTCGATATCAAACGGGTTACCCGGGAGAATTGGGCCGCCAAGCCAGTAGTGCGGACTGCGACCGGGCGCGTGGTGGAGGATGGCCGTCAAGCGCTGCTGAGGGCCTCGCAGCCCAAGCCAGAAGGGTTCCAGTTCCCCCGCACGCCGCGTCGACAACAAGGTTTGGGCTGCTCCCTGGCTTGTAGAGGATGTCCGACCGACAAAGCGCAACACAACGCACGCGTGATCGGGTGGACAGTTGACGGGGGCCTGAAACGCCCCCTGCGGTAGGGCGAGTGCATTTGCTGTGGTTTGCCGATCGGCCGGCCACGCCAAACGTTCTCTGACAAGCCCATCAATGTCCAACACCTGACAGCGAAGCCCCTTCGCATCGAGTGCCATCTGAACGCAATGGAGGTATTCGATACCTTCCGGCATCCTGTGGGCTGTCCCGGCGCCGCCCGTGCAGATTTGCAGGACGCCGCTGTGCACCTGTACATCGAACGCCAGAATATGGCTGCACAGGTAGGCGAGAACTCCCTGTGATACGAGCGTTTCCCAAAAGGCCGGCGCGATCTCTGGCGCGACCTGCCTTTGATAGGAATGCGCGTATCCGTTGACCGGAAAAACCGGATGGTGCCCCACCACAAGTTTGTAGCTTGCATCCTCGTGCTTGCGCAGAGTGTCGCCCAACCATCGCGTCTCGACGAAGCCTTCGCCGCCGAGCTCGGTCGATAAGGTATTGGCGAACACCATCAAGAGATCGCCGCGTCGCACCCAATAGGCTAGCCCCTCCTGACCAGCAGGGCCATTGCAGGGAAGCTTGAGGGTCGCGCGAAAAATCTGCTCGCTCATTTGATCGTAAGTCGTGTGGTTACCCGTCGAGTGCCAAATCGGAATTGCGGACTGATCGACCCAAGCCATTTCATTGTGCAGCCAGTGTCGCCACTGTGATCGCAGCAGCTGCGGATCCGAGGTTAGTCCGGCAATTTCATCACCAGCGAAGACGATGAACTCCGGTTGCGGGGCAAGGCGGCGCACAATGCCATTCACGGCAGCAAATGTCTTCTCGTGCGGTGCCCCGGGCATGCCAGAGCAGGCGTCGCCGTAGACGACGAATTGATGACCGCGACCTCGGGGCAGCAATGCGGGGATGGGCCGAAGTGATCCCGGGAGAGTTGGCGTCTGGCTCATGCGTCATCCTGGGCGAGCGGCGAGGGTGTTGCAACGCTAACTCTATCGTCGACCTGGGCCGCGGTCGCCAGGCGTTGGTGCGCGGCTTTGCGGCGCTAATGCAGGCGACGGAGAATGCCGTCTCGGCACCAAGCCGTGGCCGAGCGCATGGCGAAGGCTCCGCCGGCAACCCGTTTCCACACCCCAACGTCACGTTTGCGCATCAACGCAGGTGAAGCCAAGATCGACGGCATCGGCGCGGCGCCGTCAGGCCTCGCTGGCGATCGCTGCGACACACGCCTCAGGCGCGGCGAAATGTGCTCGCCAGTGCCGCTACTCTACCACCGCCGCGACCTCATATGTGCTGGGCGCCGGCGCACCCGTCAGATGTTGCATGAACTGCGCACGACCATGGATCTGCTCGGGGCTCGTGGCATTGCGTCTTTGCGCGTCCTCGCTTTCCCAGATTGTGATCGACAGGAATTGGTTGTGGCTGCGATCGAAGAACAGGTAGCCGGCAACAAGTCCCTTGCCCTTGAAGGCGCTGATGTGCTGCGGCCATTCCGCAATCGCGGCGGCGGCGGAGCCGGGCTTGGGACTTGACGTCATTACGCGTGCATACATCGCCAACTCCTGTCAGATTTGCGCTTGTTCGCGAGACTGACGGGTGGTCTGCGCTTGGGCAAGGCCTTGTTCGCGCCAGGTCCCGCAGCCCTAGCATGCGCGAAAGTGCGTCGCCCTGCGGCATAGGAAATGGCACCATGACTGAATTCACGACGCTGCAGGAGATGCTGCTCATAGCGCACGCCAAGATGGAGCCTGCGGTGTGGGACTTCGTCAACGGCGGCACCGAATCTGAGGTCACGCTGCGGCGCAATCGTCACGGGCTCGACCGGCTGGCCTTCCGTGCACGTGTCCTGAACGACGTCGCCCGCATCGATACCTCCACCACGTTTCTTGGGCACAAGCTCGCGCTGCCCGTCATGATGGCGCCGGTGGGCTCGCTGGCCCTCATCGACCCGGCTGCGGCGGTCAGCGTGGCCGGTGCGTGCAAAACGTATGGGTCCCTGCTCATCTACAGTACGTTTGCCGATCCGCCGCTCAAAATCGTGCGTTCCAAGGTCGATCATCCCTTGATCCTCGGTCTTTATGTGCGCGGCGATCAGGCCTGGCTCGACGAAGCCGTCGATGAGGCCGTTGCCGCCGGCTGTCTCGCCATTACGGTCGTGACGGAGGCTCCATATTATTCCCGCCGTGAGCGCGACCTAATCAATGGCTTTCGCTCGCGTGGCAGCAAGTCCACGACCTATGCCGCGACCCAGAAGGTGCTGCGCGAAGGGGCGAGCGCAGAGGCGGTTGCGGCCGCTGAAGCGCGCATGGTCACCGCGCGCTTGACGTGGAAAACGATCGAGCGGATCCGACGGCGTTCGTCGCTGCCGATCATTTTGAAGGGCATTTCGACGGCCGAGGATGCACGGCTTGCCGTCGAGCACGGCGCTAGCGCAATCTATATTTCCAACCACGGCGGTCGACAGCTCGATTGCGCACCCGGATCCATCGAAGTGGTGGCGGAAATCGTCGACGCGGTTTCGGGGCGCACTGCGGTGATCATGGACGGTGGCATTTATCGTGGCACCGACGTCCTCAAGGCCGTCGCCCTCGGTGCGCAAGCCGTATGCATCGGTCGGCTCCAGTGCTGGGCGCTGGCGGCGGGCGGCGAGGCAGGTCTCGTACGGATGATGGAGATACTTGAGGAGGAGATCATCATCGCTATGGGTCTTCTGGGCGTAACCAAGCTTTGCGAATTGCGCCGCAATCATGTGGTCGCAACGGATGCGCTCGATCCTCCACACATCTTCAATCCCTTTCCTGTTGTGAAAGAACGGTTGGCAGCACTGCCGCCGCGCACCGGCGCGAGCAAGGGCGACTGAGCTCAGGCAGGGAGCAGGGTTCCGACCTTCTTCCTGCGCGCGCGCTTCAGGATCTCCACGCCGGTCGCCAGGTCTTCGAGCGCGATCCCGAGATTGAACACCAGGATGCGCTGATCCTCTTTCGTGCGCCGGCCTTGGCCAGTGGTGAGCAAGTCGGCGAGCTCGGCGTCGATACGCGTCACGCCCGTGAACTTGCCCTCGCGCTGGCGCGCATCCTCGATCTGCCCGCGATCATCGGTAAGCACCAGGTCGGCCGCGGCGATGGCCGCATCGGTTAGGTAAGAGTCGTAATCGAGCGCGATGGTGAGGCTCCCCGGAGCCAGCCATTCCGGCCTCAGCGTTGCGCGCCGGTGCTCCTCGATCGGCCCAGCCGTAATGACAATGTCGGCCCCACGCACCGCCCGTTCTGCGCTACCGGCTCCCACTGCAAAGACCCCCCATCGCTCGTGCGTCTCGCGCACGAATGCGGCCTCGCGTTCGGCAACCACATCATAGGCCTGGCAGCGCACAAGCGAAGGCAGCACGGCCTTCAGCGCCTCCAGATTCTTGCGGCCCTGCAGCCCGCACCCGAGGATGGCGATCGTGCCCGCATCCCGGCGCGCCAGGTGCTTAGCCGCCACGGCCGAAGCCGCAGCCGTGCGGTTGCCCGTCATCCATTTGGAATCCATGATCGCGACCGGCTGTCCCGTCGCATCCTCTGACAGGATGAACAAGCCTTGGATATAGGCAAGCCCGCGCGTCGGATTTTCCGGATCGCCGCTCTGCCACTTGCAGCCCGCGTATCCCAGTCCGGGCGCAGAGCTGACCATCGAGCTATAGAAGCGAGGTCCACCGCGGTGAAAGAAGATTTTGGGCGGCTGCACGGTGCCGCCGCTGGCCTTGCGGCGAAACATCTCCTCAAGGATCGGCACGATCTCGCCCAACGAGAGGCCGAGCTGCTCCAGGTCGCGGTTGCTCAGATAAAGGATGGGCTCTGCCTTGGCCACGGACGGTTCTCCTTCGCGCTTACGGCCGCGTTTCGGGGCCCGTGTTGGCTGCAGCCTTCTCGATGCCGACCGCCAAATCGATCGCCACCACGACCAGGATGGCAATATAGATCGTGGCCGCCGACACGGCCGCAAGCGTCGGATCGATGTTGAATTGAATGTAGTTGAAAAGTTTGACCGGGATGGTCACGAGCTGGGCAGTCGAGTTGAAGATGCTGACCTCGACATTGATCCACGAATTGATGAAGGCAAAGAGTGCGCCGGCAATTACGCCGGACTTGATCTGCGGCAATGTGATGAGAAAAAAGGTCTGCAATGGCGTTGCGCCCAAGTCTTGTGCCGCCTCCTCGTGTGCTGCCTCCATGCCCGACAGGGACGCGAGCGCGGTTCGAATGACGTAAGGAGTTACCAGAACAACGTGGCCGACGAATAGCGCCAAGAAGCTTCGGGCAAACCCGAGCGCGGAGGCATACTGCAATATCGCCACACCGAGCACGATAGTTGGCAACACCAGCGGCGACAAGAAGAGCGCACTTAGGACCTGGCTCAAGGGAAAGCGCTTGCGCGCGAAAACAAGTGCCGCGGGCACACCTAAAATGAGCGCAGATGCGGTCGCGGCCACCGCAAGCTCGCCCGAAACGATGAACGCCTCGATGAACGTCGGGTCGCTCACGACCTGCCAATACCAGCGCAGTGTCAGTCCCTGCGGAGGAAAGCGCAGATACTCGGTGGCCGTGAAGGATATGGCGATCACAACCAACAGCGGGAGCGCCAAGTAGAGCATCGCAATTGTGCTCACCGCGGCGATGAAGATACGGCCAAGGCGATCAGCAAGATCGGTGTGCATCGGCTCACCCGGCTGCCCGCAAGCGTCGTTCGAACAAAATGAGATAACTCCCGATCAAGAGCAGCGTCACCGCGAGCAGAATGACCGACAAGGTGGCGCCGATTTCGGGGCGGAACGTTGCCGCGTACTGCTGAAAGATCAGGATCGGCGTCACCATCTCGCGCCCCCCGCTGAGGATACTGGGGATCACGTAGGCGCTGACACTCAAGGCAAAGACGATGATCGAGCCGGCGACTACGCCGGGAAGGCTCAAGGGAAAGGTTACGGCAAGGAAGGCTCGCGATGGTCGAGCGCCCAGATCGCGTGCCGCCTCGATCAGCGAACGATCGACGGTCTGCAGCACACTGCAAATGGAAAGCGCCATGATGGGCAGCAAAATGTAGGCGAGCCCAATGACGATGCTGAGCTTACCATAGAGGATGTCGAGCGGGGTATTGATCAATCCAACCGCGAGCAGGCTCGCATTGACGATCCCTCTCCGGCCCAGGATCACGATCCAGCCGAACGCGCGCACGATGTTGCTTGTGAAAAGTGGCGTCATCAGCAGCACATAGATGAGCCGCCGTCCCCATGGCCTACGCACGTGGAAGACGATGAAGTAGGCGAGCGGATAGCCGAGTAGAAATGAAACCACCGTCACCCACAGCGAGATCAGCAGCGTGTTGCTGAGCGCGTTCCAATAATAGGCATCGCTCAGCACGGATATGTAGTTGCTGAGCGTCACGCCACCTTCGGGACGCATGAAGCTTTCCGCGATCAGCAGCCCAAACGGCGCAAGAAAAAACAGCACAAAGAACGCGATCGGTCCCAACATCAAAAATGCCGCGTTGGCCGATGTGAACCGCATCTCTCCCCCGCCTTGCGGCGCGCCGGCGCGCGTCAATCCTCAAGCAGGCGCGCGGCATCCTTGTGCCAGTGCACCCAGACCGGGGCACCCGGCGCGAGCTCATCCACCTCGCGGCCGCAACCAGGCTCGGCGGCGATCTCCTGTCCGTCGGCAAGGACGAGATAGAGCCGGTAGGTGGATCCGACGAATGCTTTGTCCTTCAGCATTGCCGGCAGGGCGACGTGATCGGCGCCCGCCCCGCACCCGAGCCTTACGCTTTCCGGCCGCACCATCAACGACACTTGCCGCGCGCCCTTCGCCGGCATGCGATAGGGGCTGTCGGCGCCATTGGGGGTAATTTGCACGGCACCGCTGGCATCCACCTGGCAGGTGATGAGGTTTGCCTCGCCGACAAAATCGGCCACATAGCGCGTTGCGGGATTTCTATAGATCTGCGCTCCGCTGCCGAGCTGCACGATTGCCCCCTCACGCATCACCGCGATGCGGTCGGCCATGGCAAGCGCTTCCTCTTGATCATGCGTGACGAAGAGAAAGGTCATACCGAGCTGTTGGTGAAGCCGTTTGAGCTCCACCTGCATGCGCTTTCTAAGCTTGAGATCCAGCGCACCGAGCGGCTCATCGAGCAACAGCACCTCCGGTCGGTTGACGATGGCGCGAGCCAGCGCCACGCGCTGCTGCTGGCCGCCCGAGAGCTCGCGGGGGTAGCGCGCTTCAAGCCCTTCGAGACCGACCATGGCGAGCGCATCTTTTACGCGGCCGCGGATCTCTGCCGGGGAAAGGCGCTGCCGGCGCGGGCCGAAGGCAATGTTTTCGCTGGCGGTCATGTGTGGAAAAAGCGCGAACTGCTGGAAGACCGTGTTGACGGGCCGCAAGTTCGGCGGCACGCCCCGCATCGGGCGGCCATTGATGTGAATTTCGCCCGAGGTCGGCTCTACGAAGCCGGCGACGGCGCGCAGGAGCGTGGTCTTGCCACAGCCGCTTGGTCCCAAGAGCGCAATGAATTCGCCTCTGCGAATGGCGAGAGATACGCCGGCAAGGGCCGTCACCCCCCCATATCTTTTGACGAGGCTGTCGACGACAACCACATCGAGTGTCATGCGGATCTCACATCGCAGGGACAAGCCCCGCGCTTCTCTACTTCCCGGCGATCTGGCGGTTCCAGACCTCGGTCAGCGCTGCACGCTTGGCATTAAGGGCATCCCAGTTGGGAATGGCGAGGTTCTTCACGCCGCCCCCGGCGCCCCAGGGCATGCGCGACTTGGCCTGATCGGAAACCTTGTAATGCTTGGTCGGCGGCCCGACGTAGAGCTTTTCGGCGAGGCAATTCATCGCCTCCTCCCCAACCGCATAGTTGACGAACTGCAGCGCCGCATCGGCATTCTTGGTCCCGTCTGCTATGTGCACGCGAATGTCGGCTGAGGGTGCCCCTTCTTTGGGCACGATGAAGGCGATCGGCAGCCCCTTGTCTGCAATCGCCCATGCGGCGGTATTGTAATAGGCAGCCGCGACCGCTTCCCCGCTTTGGAGCGCCGCCTGTGCCACCCCGGACGCGTCGTAGTAGCTCGACACCTTGATGGTCTTGAGCTTTTCCACGCCGGACGTGGGATTGTCGAGCGACCCGCCGGTGAGGGTGATGATATGCGCAAAGAACGGTAGGCCCGCGGCGTTGACGGGACTGGGCAGCGTTACTTTGCCTGAATACTCGGGCTTCCAAATGTCCCACCAGGACTGCGGCGCTTCCTTGAGCTCCTTGGTGTTGTAGGCAATGCCGAGCGCATAAAACCCGGTGCTGAGCGCGTAAATCTTGCCATCCTTGGTCTTGTAAACCGCTTCGTCGATGAGGCCCGCGATGTTCGGCACCTTGGCTGGATCGATCGCGGCCACCACGCCGTCGGCAGCGGCAAGCTCGGAGATACCCCCGTCGATCCAGGCGATGTCGATCGAAGGATTGCCCTTCTGCTGCTTAAGTTTGTTGTAGGTGATGGTCGAGACGCTCATCTCCTGCACCACCTGCACACCACTCGCCTTCGCGAATGGATCGAGAATGCAGGCCTTTTGCGCCTCGCCCCAGTTTCCCCCGTAGGTGGCCACCGTCAGCCTCTGTTGCGCCAAGGCTGGGTTCGCCGTCGCGAGACAGGTGCCCGCCGCGAGCAGGGCCCACACGAGATCTCTCATCATGGTTCGATCTCCTCCATAGCCGCTCGACGCGCGCGTGAGCCGGCGAGTATCGTGGTGCGGCGCGCCTCTTCCGGCATCGAGACACGCTTGCCCCGACTATGGCGGCATGCCAACCCCAAGGCAACTTCATGCGCTGCAACATAGCCTTTGACGTGATCTACACTCACACCGAAGGTGAGCCCACGTGCATCATCCACTCCGGTATTATCTACCCGCCAGCATCGAGCATTCTCGAAAAGCGTCGGTTCCTGGAGCAAAACTTCGACTGGGTGCGCACCGCGTTGCTGCGCGAGCCGCGCGGGCACAAGGACATGTTCGGCGTGTTCCTCACGCCGCCATCAGAGCCGGGCTTCGACGCCGGTCTGATCTGGGTGGACGGCACCCAGTATTCGCACATGTGTGGCCACGGAACGATTGCCGTGTCGATGGCCATGGTGGCGCTGGGCATGGTTCCCAAAGGCAAGGATGGGCGTACCACCATTCGCTTTGAGACGACCGCCGGCCCGGTTGTGAGCGAAATCGCCCACGAAGGCGATCGCGTGGCCTGGTGCCGTTTCGAGAACGTGCCGGCCTACGTGGCGGCTCAGGACATCCCGCTCGATGTGCCAGGCCTCGGCCGGGTGAGCGCCGACGTGGCTTGGGGTGGCAACTATTTCGGCATCATCGACGTCCGCGGCAAGGGCCTTGAAATCAACCCCGACAACGCGCCACGGCTGTCGCAGATCGGCGTCACCGCTCGCGAGATGCTGCGCGATAAGGTCAAACTGCAGCATCCAACCCAGGGCCACATCAGCAACTTCAACTTCGTCACGCTCTGGCACGAGGGGCGCCTGCCCGGTGCCTTCTACAAGAACGTGCACGTCTTTAGCGCTGGGCAGCTCGATCGCTCTCCCGGTGGCACCGGGACGTCGGCGATGATGGCGATGTTGCATGCGCGCGGCAAACTGGGTCTCAATCAACCGATCCAGTCGGAGGGCTTGCTCGGCACCGGCGTGTTTGAAGGCTGCCTCATCGGCAAGGCCATGCTCGGCAAAGAGCCCGCGGTGCGCCCGACGATCAAGGGCAGTGCCAACATCATCGGCACCGCGCGATGGTTCATCGATCGCGACGATCCGGTTGGCGCGGGGTTTATTGTTGGATAGCGACGAGTCGGCGTTCGCGGGGGGCGGGCTTTGCTGGTGTGTTCGCTGCAGGGGAGGCGGACGGTGAGCGGCCGCACTCGCTTCTCCCCTTAGGGTCCATGAACGCCCCGAATGCCAGGCGCAAGGCCCGGCGGCGTCGCGAGCCACCGGGGAGTGCGCCAGGTCATGGTTCGTTAACCCTTGGCTTTAAGTTAAAATTAGCGCCTTTCGCCTAGCGTCGGCGCCAATCCGGAAAACCGGAACGCGTCAAACAGCATTAAGGCAGGGACCAATGAGTGTTGCGTTGGACATGGTGCGCCTGCGCGCGCCTGCGGGCGAGGGCAGCGTTCGCAGCGAATATTTGCACGCGCTCCGGATGATCGAGCGCCTGCATCGCCTGCTGCTCGACGTCGTCAAGGACGAGTTCGACCGACACGGCGGCGCTGAGATCAACAGCGTTCAGGCGCTCCTGCTCAACAACATGGGCGATGATGAGCTCACCGCCGGTGAGCTCAAGACGCGGGGCTACTATCTTGGCTCCAACGTCTCCTACAACCTCAAAAAGCTCGTGGAGATGGGCTATCTGCACTACAAGCGTTCCGAGAAGGATCGCCGCTCGGTGCGGGTCAGTCTGACACCCAAGGGGCTTGAGGCGCGGCTGATCATCCAGAAACTTTACGAGCGCCAGCTCCTCTCGCTGGAGACCGTGGCGCAGATCTCCATTGAGGATTTCAAGGCCCTGAACAAGGCCCTTGTGCGGTTGGAACGCTTCTGGACCGACCAGGTCCGCTATCGTCTCTAGCCGCGCGCTCGATTGAGGGGCGTGAGGCGCGTGGCGGGACTTGTCTGCCACCCAACGCCGTGGGCAGAACCGCCAGGGGGCCGGGGTGCTGCGACCAAAGGGATGTGGCGCCGGGGCTGCCTTTGACCCAATGTGGGCGGATTGGGGACCTATCGCGGGACGCTCGCGCAAATCGTCTTTGCGCCTTAGTATGTGTTTGGACCCGGGGCTTGCGAGCTTCCACAATCCGGTTGGTCGGGGCTGCGGGGTGCAGGGGTGGCGTTCGCATCGATGAGAGCCAGGCGGTTTGCACTCTATGTGGCCGGCGCGACCATTGGCGTCGGCCTTGCTTATGCGCTGGCGATCCTTCCGCACCCTGGTCCGCCGGCCGCCGACACAGCCAAGGTGGTGCCTAAGAAAGGCAAGGGCCGCGGCGGTCCGCCGGCTCCCGTCACCGCAGCCAGCGTCATCGCCTCGGACATGCCCGTCATCTTGACGGCGCCAGGCACGGTGGAGCCGTTTGCCAACGTGGCTGTCAAGACGCGCGTGGATGGACAGATTGTCGAGGTGCTGTTCAAGGAGGGCGATCTCGTCAACGAGAACGACGTCCTCTTTCGTCTCGACGATCGGCTGGTCAAGGCGCAGATTTCGCAGGCCGAAGCGAGCATAGCCAAGGACCAGGCGAGCCTCCGGGATGCCGAAGCGACACTGCTGCGACGCGAGGCGCTGATCAGCAAGAAGATCGTGACTGAGGCCTCCGTCGATCAGGCACGCTACGCCGTGGAGGGGCTCAAGGCCAGCATCGCCGCCGGCATCGCGCTGCTTGAGTCGCAGCGAACCCAGCTCGATTATCTCACGATCCGCGCGCCGATCACGGGCCGCACAGGCACGCTCACCTCCAAGGTCGGCGCCATGGTGCGCGGCGTCGACGCTGCGGCCCCTCTCGTCATTATCAATCAGACGAAACCGATCTGGGTGACCTTTGCGGTGCCGCAGAACGAGCTCGGCGTCTTGCGTCGCGCGCTCACGGCCAAAGCTCTGGCCGACATCACCGTGCGCGGCAGCACCAAACCAATGGTCGTGCAGGGAACGCTGGGCTTCGTGGACAACCAGGTCGACAAGCAGACCGGCACCATCACGGCGCGCGTCATCGCCGAGAACGCCGATGAGGTGCTGTGGCCGGGGCTGTCCGCGGAGGTGGCCCTCACGGTCGAAACGAAGCGGGGGATGCTGGCGGTGCCTGCCTCCGCCGTCCAGCCCGCGCAGCAGGGCATGATTGCCTGGGTCATCGGGGCCGACAACACGGTTGCCCCCCGCACGGTCATCGTCGAGCGCATTGTTGGCCAGACCGCCTACCTGAGCGGCGGGCTGAAGCCCGGCGAGCGCGTTGTCACCGACGGCCAGATCCGCCTGGCGCCGGGGGTCACCGTCAACGTCGAGGAACCAGGTCGGCCTGCCGGCAGCACCCCGGCCTCCGAAGAGCGCCGCGCGAACGGCCGCGGTTAGGCCGGGAAGGGGACCCATGCGCCTGTCGGAGCTGTGCATCCGTCGCCCCGTCATGACAACGCTGGTGATGGCCTCGCTGTTGCTGGGGGGCTTCTTCGGCTATCGGCAGCTGCCGATCGCCGCCATCCCGCGCATTGAAGTACCGACCATAACGGTGAGTGTGCAATACCCTGGTGCCAGCCCGGACACGATGGCGGTGTCGGTGGCGGCGCCGCTGGAGCGGCAGTTCGCCACCATCGCCGGGATCACAGCGATCACCTCGCTCAGCACGCAGGGCAACACCCAGGTGGCCTTGGATTTCGATCTTGGCCGCAACATCGATGCGGCCGCGCTCGATGTGCAGTCATCGATCTCCGTCGCCATGGCGCGACTACCCATCGACCTGCCGGCGCCGCCGGCCTACCGCAAGGTCAACCCGGCCGATTCGCCGATCATTTTCCTGGCTCTCACCTCAGAAACGGCTCAGTCACAGGAGATCAACGAGTTCGCCGAGAAGGTGATGAGCCCCAAGCTGTCGACCCTCCCGGGCGTGGCCCAGGTCACCATCAATGGCGCTCAGAAGCGGGCCGTGCGCATTAAATACGACCTCGACGCACTGGCCACGCGCGGCATTTCGGTGGAGGAAGTGAGGGTGGCCGTAATGGCGCTGGCATCGGTGGCGCCGATCGGCAGCATCCGCACGGGACAGCAGTACTACGTGCTCGACATCAAGGGCGCCGAGCCCTACGCCGCCTATTTCAAGCCGGCATTGATCGCTTGGCGCAACGGCGCTCCGGTGCGACTCCAGGACATCGCCAAGGTCGAGGACTCCGTGGAGGACGATGAGGCGCGGACGGAATTCAATGGCGTTCGCTCCATCATCGTCTCCGTCCAACGGCAGCCGGATGCCAACACGGTGGCTGTGACGGATGCCGTGCATCAAATGCTGCCCGAGTTCGATCGGTTATTGCCGCCGACGATCAAGCTCAGCGTGCTCAGCGATCGCTCCGAGTCGATCCGCGCCTCGGTCCACGATGTGCAGCTCACCTTGATGCTGACGGCGGTGCTGGTGATCCTCGTGATCCTCGCCTTCCTGCGAACCTGGCGTGCGACATTCATTCCTGCCATCGCCTTGCCGCTGTCGATCATCGGCACCTTCGCCGGCATGGCGCTTTTCAACTTCTCGCTCGACAACGTGAGCCTGCTGGCGCTGACCTTGGCGCTGGGGTTTGTGGTGGATGATGCCATCGTCGTGCTCGAGAATATCGTGCGCTACGTCGAGCAGGGCATGAAGCCGTTCGAAGCCGCCATCCGGGGGGCAACGGAGATCGGCTTCACCGTGCTCTCGATCACGCTATCGCTGGTCGCGGTTTTCATTCCGATTCTGTTCATGGGCGGCATCGTCGGGCGATTCTTCTTCGAGTTCGCCATGACCATCAGCATCGCCATTCTGCTGTCGGGCTTCGTCTCTCTCACCCTCACGCCGATGCTGTGCTCGCGCTTGCTCAAGGTTCATCACGACCGCGAGCAACGCCCCAACATCCTCTCGCGTGCCTTCGAAGGCGCTTACGATCTCATGGCGCGGGGTTATCGCCTCACGCTCGACGCGTCATTGCGCGTGCCCTGGCTCATGTGGACCTTGACGATCGGCACGGTGGTCGCCACCGTCGTGGCCTTCGGTGCGGTCAAGAAGGGGTTCCTGCCCACCGAGGACACCAACATCATCATCGTGCGCACCGAGGCGGCACCCGACATCGGCTTCGATGCCATGCTCGACCGGCAGCGGGCGTTGGCCGAGCGGATCCTGGCCGATCCCGACGTGCTTTATATCAACTCCAACGTCGCCCAGAGCTTCTTCAACCCGACGCTCAACCGCGGCTCAATCTTTGTTCAGCTCAAGGCACGCAGCGAGCGCCATGGCCAGGGAAGCATCACCGACGTGCAGGGCCGAATGCGGCGCAGCCTTGCCAGCGTAGCTGGCATTCGCGCGTTCCCGGTACCATTACAAAATCTGCGCATCGGCAGCCGTAGCGGCGCGGCGCTCTATCAGTACACGCTGACGAGCGTCAACCAAACCGAGCTCTACGACAACGCGCAACGGCTCATTGCTCGCGTCAAACAAGCACCGGGCTTCACCGATGTCACCAGCGATCTGACGCTCGGCGCACGTCAGCTGACCCTCGACATCGACCGCGACGAGCTGGGTCGCTTGGGGCTCACCCTGGATGTGGTGCGCTCGACGCTCTATTCGGCATTCGGGATACGCAAGCTTGCCACGGTGTACACCCCTTCCAACGATTACGCCGTGCTCATTGAGACCGATCGCGCGCAACAGCTTGACCCCGCCGTGCTCTCCAAGGTGTACGTGCGATCAAATACGGGCCAGCAGGTGCCGCTGAGCGCGGTTACCCGCATCAAGCTGGTGCCCGGGCCCGTTTCGGTGGCACGCCAGAGCCAGCTGCCGGCCGTCACCATCACCTTCAATTTGGGTCCCGGCTACACGCTTGGCGAGGCTGTCGGGGCGATGCGCGGGCTCGAGCGCGAAGTGAAAATGCCAGCGACCATCACGGGCCAGTTCGCGGGCACCGCGCAAGTGTTTGAGAGTTCATTCCGGGACCAGCCCATCCTGATAGTAGCCGCCATCCTGACGATCTATATCGTGCTCGGCATCCTCTATGAGAGTTTCATCCATCCGATCACGATCCTGTCGGGACTACCCTCCGCCAGTCTCGGCGCGCTCCTCATCCTCTATGTGTTCGACGTTGAGCTCACCATCATCGCCATGATCGGCATCATCCTGCTGGTGGGCATCGTCAAGAAGAACGCCATCATGATGGTCGACTTCGCCATCGAGGCGCGAGCGCGCGGGGCCACGCCGTTCGACGCGATCCGCGAAGCGTGCCTGTTGCGCTTCCGTCCCATCATGATGACCACCATGGCGGCTCTGTTTGGTACACTGCCGATCGCCGTGGGCTGGGGTGCCGGCGCCGAGTTGCGACAGCCACTGGGCCTTGCGGTCGTGGGCGGGCTGGCGGTGTCGCAGCTGCTGACCCTCTACATCACGCCCGCCATCTACCTGACGTTTGAGAAGTTCGGCGCTTACATGGGGACCGGACGCCGCGAGCACATCCCGGCTGCAAGCGAGCTCCGGCCCGAGCCGCCACGCGCCGCGGCCGAGTGAACGTAGCGGTGAGTGCTTCTAAGGAAAAAGCCGCTCTTTACTTGCCGGCAAGGTGCGTCGGCACCTGGCTCATGGTGCAGGGAATGCCGATGGGCACCCAGGATGTGTTGTTGAGGAAAAGGTCGCAGCGTGCCATCTGCACGCCGCGGTAGGTATTCATGCACACCGTGTCGCCGAGCCTGAAGTCGCTATCGCGATAGCGACAGCGGCAGGGAATGGGCTCGCCCGTGGCACCGCTGATGACGCCATGATAGGGCGAGCTGGGCCAGGCGGGCGGGGGCGCGCCTTGGGGTGTGTCCGTCACCGCGCCATCGCCGGCGCGCGACGGAAACGCCAATGCGAGCAGCGCGGCGGTCGCCGCGGCAGCGAAGGCAAGACGGCACTTTGGCATCGCTATCCCATGCAACGGCAATCTAGCACAGGGATCGCGGCTCGGGAACCGGGCCCACCTTTTGCAAGGGTTTTGTCCTCGGTTGCCGCTCCAACCTCAAGCGCCCACCCATCAAGGCCCAGCGGAGCCTCCCTCGAGCCACGATCCGCTAAACGTGGTTTCAGGCTCGCAGGTCACAGGAAATATTGCACTGCCCGTGTGCGCTCTCGTGCAGGGCGCGGGCTTTGGCCGCGTCGCCACCCCTGGCGATCGTGACGCGGGGGCGCAGGACCACCTTGGTGAAATGGCCGCTGGCGAGCGAGCCAACCAGCAGTTCCTCGGGATTGTAGCGCGAGGCATCGCCGCGGAACGCTGGATCGGAAGAGCCTGGCAGATCGCATTTGCCGGGACCTGAGAGCACGTGATCGCGCACGTAGGCCCGGTAGCTCGTCGTGCCGGCGCCCTCTTATTGCCGGTCCAGGTCAGGGAGCACGTGTAGGTATGAAGCCTGCCACTCACAGGCGGTGCGAGTTAGTCGCCTCTTCGCCGCGGCGCACACAGGCGCTGCGCCACGGGCACGAAGGCCCATGGGGCCTCGGCTTCTTTACAGGGCCTTGGCAGGCGCCGCCACCGCTCGCTGCATGGGCTCGGCCTCGATGACAAAGCGCACCGGGGCGTCCCGGTCGGAGGCCTCGCCGGTCACACGGCAGGTCACGAGCAAAAGGCGCATGCCGCCCGCACGCAGCGGACGCGCCGCGTTGCCGCCTATGGCCTTGAGGTCCACCACTTCCAGTTGTCGTTCGCGCCCGTCGCGGCCAGCAATGGAAATTCGATCGCCGACCGCCAACTGCTTGGCGAAAGGTGCCGGGCTTTCGACTTCCGAGCGGGTCAGCCAATAGCCCTCATCGCCTACGGCGGCGGCATGATCTTGTGTCTTTGCCGCGGCCCCATCAAACGACAAGCCGGGTCGCGTCGCCTGCAGAGCATTGCCGAAGCCGCGATTGAGCAGCAGGTCGCTGCGCAGCACGCCAACGCCGGCCCCCACGACCACCATGGCAACCCCGGCCGTGGCAATCACGCGGCTCTGCGACGTCATGTTGCTGGCCATCAAGCTCGTTCCTCCGGGCAAATCGGCGCCCCACTCATATAGACGAAGATGGTGGAAGTGTGGAGGAGGAATGAGCAAGAAGACGCGCTTTGACCCGGTCAGCTCCTCCTCGGGGCCCGACGTCGCGGGGAGGCATAAACGCGACGCAGATGCCGCCAAAACCCAAGGTTGATGGCCACCAGCGTGGCAAATGCGAGGCTGAGCAGCAGGCGTGCGTGTTCGGGGTTGGTTCCGGGCTGGCGAATGGAGCGGCCCACCACGTTGACGCGCAGGTCGGCCGGGCTCGATGGCGCGGCATCGCTCACCATGACCTCCCGTACAAGGACCGGCAAGGACACAGCGTAAGCGCGGCTGTGAGCGGCCCCAAGCCCCAATACCGCGGCCCAGAAGAGGACGAAGGCCAAGGCGAAATCTGCGACCCAACGGCGCACGCCCTTCGTCTTCACGTCCAGCATGGCACGGTCCCTCTCGTCAAAGGCCCCCAAAACCCCCCGCATGGGCCTTGAGGGACTTCATGTCCCTTGCCCCCTTGCGTCACGTCCCTTGCGTCACGTCCCCTTGCATCATGTCCCCCTTGCATTGGCCGCTTTCAACATCGCGGCAGTTGGGCGCGGGCGCCTGAACTGGAGCGCGCGTCTTGCAGGTGGCCCGATCAAGTGGGCTCGCAAACGTTTTAATCGGCAACGAAGGCCCTGCCGAGGATCCGTCGCCGGAAGGGTCGCAGGCCCTGCCAGCCAAGCCCTAGCTGCCGCAATAGGGCCATTAGTGGTTGCTTATTCGCGCCTTGAGTACGGGGACGATGAGGGAACCGAATGGCTCAGTGGCGTTTGTGCGCGAGTTTGGCGCTGGCTTTTGTGTGCGTGGGGATGGGCGGCGGGCCTGCGCGATCGGCCTCCTCGATCAGTCTGCAGCGCGATGGCGCGTTGGCGATCGCCGGCCGCGTATTGCGTTGCGGTGGTGTGCGCAATGTGCTCGACCCGCATCTGCCCAATCTGGGCGTTGCTGCGCCGGGGGTGTTGGTGCTCAATCCGGGCCTGCTCAGCCGCCAATCCGAGATCGTGCGCCTCTTCGTGTTCCATCACGAATGCGGTCACCACCATGTGGGCGGTAACGAGCTCAAGGCTGATTGCTGGGCGGTGAACGAGGGTGTCAAAGCCGGCTGGCTCGACCGCGAGGGTCTTGCGCAAGCCTGTCGCTCGTTCGGCGATGCACCAGCAACAGCGACGCATCCCTCCGGCGCCCGCCGCTGCGCCAATCTCGATCGCTGCTTCGCCACCGCCGTCGCCGCACACGCCAAGGAGTTGGCAGCGCAAACGCCACGGCCGGATCTGGTGGCGGCCAGAGTGGCTCGCGATGCGCCCAAGCTTGTCTCCGGCCCGACCTTGGTGCGCAGCGGGACGTTGCGCTAACCCCGGCCACACGCGTCCCCGGCCACACGTGCGTTGAGAAGGCCGACCGGTGGGTCGCCCACGCGGATCTGCGTTGCGCAGGGTCTGCCGCTCAGACGACTGTTACATCGAGCTCGCCGACCCCGTCGACACGGCCCTTAAGCCGGTCGCCCCTGTGCACGGCGCCAACCCCCGATGGGGTGCCCGTGAAAATGAGATCGCCGGCCTGAAGCTCGAACAACGTGGACAAGAAGGCGATCTGGTGGGGGATGTCCCAGATCATTTGCGACAAGTCGCCGGTCTGCTTGCGCACGCCATTGACGTCCAGCCAGATCGCACCCGCGGCTGGGTTTTCCACATGCTGCGCTGGGACGATCGCGGTGCAGGGGGCGGAGTGCTCGAAGGCCTTTCCCACTTCCCAAGGACGTTGAAGCCGCTTGGCTTGCGCCTGTAGGTCGCGGCGCGTCATGTCGATGCCGACGGCGTAGCCGAACACGTGCTTCATGGCCTGGGTGGCCTCAATGTCGGTGCCGCCCGATTTGAGGCCCACGACCAACTCGATCTCGAAGTGGACATCCTTGGTGGCCGCCGGATAGGGAAATTTGCCATCGATGACGATGTTGTCTGGATTCTTTTGGAAGAAAAACGGCGGGTCCTTGGTGTCGCCGCCCATTTCCTTGGTGTGTTCGACGTAGTTGCGGCCCACGCAATAAATGCGGTGGATCGGAAAAAGCTTGTCCGTGCCCCGAATCGGGAGCGCCGGCTGCGGAGCGGGATTGAAAGCGTAGGTCATCCTGGGGCCTTTGCTGATGGGTCAGCATTTCATATCAGGTTCGTTGCAAGGCCGTCAGCGACGTTGTGGAGCTTACCCCTTGGTCGCAGCGTCACATCGGCAGGGCGCTAGGATGAGCTTGCGAGGAACCAGAGGCTCGCCCTCCCTGGTCCGCTAGCGCAGGCGTGCGTTGATGGCCTCGAGGGCCTTTGCACCGGGGCAGAGCTCAGCCATGGGCACGGAATTGAGCGCGCGCGCGTCGGTCGCCAGGATGTCGTGCATGTCCTGCTGGGTCTCGTTGACGTAGAGGAGACCCGTCGCCACCCGCCCCTTGGCTGCGTTGCTGCGAATGGCCATGATGGCAGCATCGGCATCGCGCGGATCGTGCTGCTGGTCGAGCTTGTGCAGTACGAGGCGCGAGCCGTCGTGCATTGTCACGGAAACGGATGTTCCCTCGGCGTAGTGGGCGGTGATCTCCTCCTTCTCCTCGATGAAGTCGAGTTGATCGACGGCCATGTTGTGCGCACGCACATAGTCGTAGCTCTTGGTCGAGGTTGGATGATTATTGAACGTCACGCACGGGCTGACGACATCGAGGAAGGCGAAGCCCCAGTAGCTGATCGCCGCTTTGAGGAGCGGGATCAGCTGTGCCTTGTCGCCGGAGAAGGAGCGCGCGACGAAGCCGGCGCCGAGCTGGATTGCCATCTGGCACAGGTCGATCGCCTCGAACGGATTGGCCTCGCCCTTCTTCGATGGCGAGGTCTTATCGTTGGTGGCGGAGAATTGACCCTTGGTCAGGCCGTAACAGCCATTGTTCATGACGATGTAGGTCATATTCACGCGCCGGCGGATGGCGTGACAGAACTGACCCAAGCCGATCGATGCAGTGTCGCCATCCCCCGACACGCCGATATAGACGAGGTCGCGGTTGGCGAGGTTGGCGCCGGTGGTAATCGAGGGCATGCGACCGTGCACGGAGTTGAAGCCGTGGCTGCGGGAGAGGAAATAGGTCGGCGCCTTCGACGAGCAGCCGATCCCCGACACCTTGGCGATGCGGTGCGCCGGCAGGTCCATTTCGAAGCAGGCTTCAATGAGCGCGGCAGTGATCGAGTCGTGCCCACAGCCGGCGCACAGGGTCGACATGGTGCCTTCGTAGTCGCGGCGCGTCAGCCCCAGCGCGTTCTTGGGAAGCGCGGGGTGGTGGGCGGAAGGCTTGGCGATGTAGCTCATTTCGTGCCTCGACTTTACTCCGCGGCGGCCTTGGCCGGCTGCAGGCGATTCAAGACGGCGCCGTGCACGAAGGCCGCGGTCAGCGGCATGCCATCATAGTTGAGCGCGGGGATCAACTTGGCGCCGGGAATTTCGGCCTCCGTCATCAGCAGCGACCGCATTTGCGCATCTCGGTTCTGCTCAACCACGAACACCCGCTCGTGCATGGCGCAGAACGAGGCCACATCGCGCGTGAACGGGAAGGCCTTGATGCGCAGCGCGTTCACCTTCACGCCCTCACGTTCGAGGAGGTCAAGGGCCTCGCGCACGGCAGGCGTGGTAGCGCCAAAATAGATGAGGCCGGTCTTGCCGCTCGTGTCCCGGATGGCAACCTCCGGCTTGGGCATGAGGGTTTGGGCGGTATCGAACTTACGGCGAATGCGATCGAGAACCCGGGCGTGGGCGCGACCATCCTCGGTATAGCGAGCATTCTCGTCGTGCGAGGTACCGCGCGTGAAGAACGCACCCTTGGTCGGATGCGTCCCGGGCAGCGTGCGATAGGGTATCGCATCTGCGTCCACGTCCTGATAGCGTCCCCAATCCTTGCCCTTGAGTTCCTTGAACTTTTCGAGCTGCTCTGCGCTCAACACCTTGCCTCGGTCGTGCACGTGGGCCGCGTTCCAAGCGAACGGATCGGTCACCCACTCGTTCATGCCGATGTCGAGGTCGGACATGACGATCACCGGGGTCTGCAGGCGCTCGGCGAGGTCGAAGGCCTCGGCGCCCATGGCAAAGCATTCCGTCGGATTGGCAGGAAACAGCAGCACGTGTTTGGTGTCTCCATGCGAGGCGTAGGCGCAGGAGATGATGTCCGACTGCTGCGTGCGCGTTGGCATGCCGGTGGAGGGACCACCGCGCTGGATGTTGAAGAGGACCACTGGCACTTCCGCGAAGTAGGCAAGCCCCAGGAATTCGCTCATCAGCGAGATGCCGGGACCTGAGGTGGCGGTGAAGGCGCGCGCGCCGTTCCAACCGCCGCCGATGGCGACGCCGATGGCGGCAAGCTCGTCTTCGGCCTGCACGATACCAAAGAGCCGTCGACCCTCCTTGGTGATGCGCAGACGCTTGGCGTGGCGCTCGAAGGCTTCGGCGAGCGACGTGGAGGGCGTGATGGGGTACCAGGCGCACACGGTGGCGCCGGCGTAGATGGCACCAAGGCCCGCCGCGTCGTTGCCCGAGACCAAGATTTTGCCCTTGGCGCCGTCCGCGTGGCGCACACGGATGGGCAGCGGGCAGTCGAAGTTTTTGCTGGCGTAATCGCGCCCGAGCGCGACGGCCTCCATGTTCGCCGCCACCAGCTTCTCTTTGCCCCTGAGTTGGTCGGCGACCGCGCCCTTGAGAACCTCCACGTCCATGTCGAGGAGGGCCGTGAGCGCGCCTACGTAGACCATGTTCTTGAAAAGCTGGCGCTGGCGTGTGTCCTGCCATTTGGCAGCGCACATCTCAGCGATTGGCACACCGATGATGGTGATATCGTCACGGGGCCATACGCGCGGCAGCGTCGAATCGTAGAGCAGCCAACCGCCCGGCACCACCTCGGCCAGATCCTCCTTGAAGGTCTGCGGGTTCATGGCGACCATCAGGTCGATACCCTCGCGCCGGCCAAGATAACCTGCCTCCGACACCCGCACCTCATACCAGGTCGGAAGGCCCTGGATATTGGAGGGAAAAATGTTTTTGGGGCTGACAGGGATGCCCATGCGAAACAGCGTCTTGGCGAAGATGCCGTTGGCGGAAGCGGAGCCCGAGCCATTGACGGTGGCAAATTTCGCCACGAAGTCGTTGATGCCGCTCATTTAGCGAATGGCCTCTTCTGGGACGGGGCGAGCCGCCGCGGTGCCGCACCCGCTTCGGCCGCCGAGCGCAACGGCGCTAGGTTGGACCCCATCTCTTTCCCCTTCAGCGCAAGTAGGCATTGTGATGCGTCAGACAAGCCTGTGCAGCCTGCGCCTCCACATACATAAATTTCTGCATGTCCCAGGCGCCCGTCGGACAACGCTCCGCACACAACCCGCAGTGTAGGCACACGTCCTCGTCCTTGGCCATGATGCGGCCAGTCTTGAGCGGCGCCGAAACGTAGAGGTCCTGCTCCTTGTTGCGGGCAGGCACCCGCAGGTGCTCGCGCAGCGCCGGTTCATCGTCATTGTCGATGAAGTTGATGCAATCGACCGGGCAGATGTCCATGCAGGCATCGCACTCGATGCACAGCGGTGCCGAGAACACCGTCTGGACGTCGCAATTGAGACAACGCTCGGCCTCCTTGAAGGCCAGTTTGTCGTCATAGCCCAGCTCGACTTCGACCTTGAGATTGCGCAATGACTGAGCTTTGTCGGCGTGCGGCATGGCCACCCGATTGAGCGGCGCGTAGTCGTTCTTATAGGACCACTCGTGGATGCCCATCTTCTGGCTGAAGCGGGAAGAAGAAGACTTGGGTCGCTCGTTGGCCAGATCCTTGCCGTGGCACATGAGATCGATCGAGAGCGCGGCTTGGTGACCGTGAGCGACTGCCCAGATGATGTTCTCAGGTCCCCAGGCCGCATCCCCTCCGAAGAATACGCCGGCGCGCGTCGACATCATGGTCGTGTTGTCGACCTTGGGCATGTCCCATTCGTCGAACTCAATGCCGATGGTCCGCTCGATCCAGGGGAAGCTGTTCTCCTGGCCGATCGCCATCAGCACATCGTCGCATTCGAATACCACTTCCTCGCCGGTGGGCTCCAGTTTGGGCCGCCCGCTTCGGTCGACGCCGACCTCCCTCATCTTCTGGAAGCGCACGCCGGCGAGCCGTCCCTTGTCGAGCAGAAACTCCTTGGGCGAATGATTATCGAAGATGGGAATGCCCTCATGCTCGGCATCCTCAATCTCCCACGGCGATGCCTTCATCACCCGACGCGGCGAGCGCACGGTCACCCGCACGTCCATGCCACCGAGGCGGAGCGCGGTGCGGCAGCAATCCATCGCCGTGTTGCCGCCGCCGATGATGACGACCCGCCGCCCAATGGTGTGCACGTGCTCGAAGGCGACGGACGTCAGCCAATCGATGCCGATGTGCACGTTGGCCCTGGCTTGCGTGCGGCCGGGAATGTTGAGGTCCTTGCCCTTGGGCGCGCCGGTGCCGATGAACACCGCATCAAAGCCTTCCTGCAGCAGCGCCTCCAGGCTCTTGATCTCATGGCCGAAGCGCGACTCGACACCAAAGGCCAAAATGCGATCGATCTCTTCATCGAGCACGGTGGCGGGGAGGCGGAAAGACGGAATGTTGGTGCGCATGAGCCCGCCACCCTTGGCGTCCTTCTCAAAGAGCACGCAGCTGTAGCCGAGGGGCAGGAGCTCGCGGGCCACGGTGAGAGAGGCGGGTCCGGCACCGACAAGTGCAATTCGTTTGCCGTTCTTGGCGATCGGAATGTCGGGCATAAAGGCGTCGATTTCGCCCTTGTAATCCGCGGCGACGCGCTTGAGGCGGCAGATGGCGACGGGCTTCTCCTCGACCCGGCCGCGGCGGCACGCAGGCTCGCAGGGTCGATCGCACACGCGTCCCAAGATGCCGGGAAAGACGTTGCTCTCCCAGTTCAGCATGTAGGCAGCGGCGTAGCGGCCCTGGGCGATGAGGCGGATGTATTCGGGGACGGGGGTGTGCGTGGGACAGGCCCACTGGCAATCGACGACCTTGTGAAAGTAGCTCGGGTTGGAAATGTCGGTCGGGGCCGTGCGGCCCCGGCTTCGTGCTGCCAATTCACCCGCTTGCATCCCGCCCAATCCTTGCCATTCCCGGCTGCTTTTGCCCCCACGACGGGATGCGTTATCCCAACTTCCTCAACGGTTCCAGAGTTGTTTTCTCAACCCGCAAACAAAGAGGCCCTCTGTGGCATCCGCCCTCGGGGAGGGCCCGGAGTCCGGGCCCCAAGACGTTGGTTATAGCCCACAAATTTTATTGTGCGGTGCCGCAAATCCGAACCCCTGGGATGCATGGCTGATACGACCGGGCCGATGCCGTTAAACCGCTGGCGCGGCGAAGGCAAGCGTCGTCTCCGGTTGGGCTTTACGAGCCTAGACAATCGGCCAAGCTTGCGTGGGCGCCGTTGACGGCCGCGTGAGGCCTCGCGGGGGCTCGGGGGATGGTTGGCCTTTGGGCTCGCGGAGCTCGACGCTCAACGTGGGCTTGGCCGCGATGCTCGCCATCCCCGCGGGCAACGTCTTGATCCCCGGGAGTGCAGGGGGGAGGCGGCAATCCCAAGACCAACGCCACCTCCCAATCGAAGCCTGTCGGAGCCGCCGTCCGCTCAGCGCAATCACGCCTTCCGCGCAGAGGTCGCTTTCGACTTTGTGCCTGCCCCACTCACGTTCTCTCGGTCTTGGCGATGCCTGCGGTGTGCAGACTGGCAATCTCGGCTTCAGTGCAGCCGATCTCGCGCAGCACTTGGGCCGTGTGCTCACCCAGAAGCGGCGTCGGTAAAGGAGCGGAAGGGCGCGTATCGCCAAAGTGCACGAGCTGCCAAGCGACCCGCAGTGTGCCGGCCTTCGCGTGCTGGCGCACGGCAACCATGCCATTTGCGTTGGTGTGCGGATGGTCGAGAAATATTTGGCTGTCGGCGGGCGCAACCTCCGTTGCGGCCACGCCAGCTGCCTTGAGTTGGGTGAGCGCTTGGTCAACGGTGCGCTGTTTGATGGCTTGCGCCAATCGCAGCGCCAGGGGCGTGCCGTTGGGGTGCTGGCCGGGCTCCGGCGCCGATGCCTGGGGCACGGACAGACCGCACAACACATCGCACAGTGGTCTAGGTGTCGTTGTACGTGGGATCCCCGGGTACCGAGCTCGAA
>AmSFosDRAFT_100198_pt1 | contig 30476 bp, 28 predicted proteins | sample FosCloommunities_FD_10275 | JGI IMG/M metagenome (IMG submission 10275)
GCCTGCAGGTCGACTCTAGAGGATCCCACCAGGAAACAGCCTAGGAACACCTCGCCGCAGCGCTCGGGGCCATCTGGATCGCGCTCGGGACCAATCTGCTGGGCGTAAAGATCGGCAAATGGACGCAGAACATCGGCGCCTCGGCATCTTGGGTTCTGGGCGGCCTACTGGTCGTCATGGCGTTCTGGCTCGGAACGCGGCGCGGGTCAGCCACGCCAATCCACATCGCGCCGGTGTGGAACTGGCAGACGGTGGGGTTTTGGTCGACCATCGCGTACGCGATGAGCGGCCTCGAAATGGCCGGCCTGATGGGCGGCGAGATCCACGATCCCGAGCGCACGCTCCCCCGCGCCGGGTGGATCGCCTCGGGTTTCGCGACGGTATTCTATGCGGGCGCCACCATCGCCATGCTGGTCATGCTGCGGCCCGAGCGCATTAGCGAGATGAACGGCTTGGGCCAGGTGTCCGACGCGGCCGCGTTGGAGCTTGGGCTCGGATGGCTGGCGCCGGTAGTGGCGGTGCTCGTGTTGGTCAGCGCCGTCGGCCAGTTCGGTGGCATCGGCACCTCGATCTCACGCCTGCCGTTTGCCGCAGGCGCCGATCACCTGCTGCCGCCCGCCTTCAGCCGCGTCCACCCGCGATGGGGCACTCCGCATATCTCGCTGCTCGCGCTCGGCCTGGTCGCGTCGGGTCTGCTGATCGCGATCCAGGTCGGCGACACCATGCGTGCGGCCTATCAGGAGCTGGTTTCGCTGATGGTGATCGTCGGATTTCTGCCGTACGTCTACATCTTTGGTAGCGCCTGGAAGGCAGGGAAGAGGTTCAGCGCGATCTCAGGCTGGGCCATCACGCTGCTCGCGATCGTCTGCTCCGTGGTGCCGACCGCGGAGGTCACCAACGTGTGGCTCTTCGAAAGCAAGCTGTTAGGCGGAACGGCGGCCGTGATCCTGACGGCGTGGTGGCTCTACCGTCGGACGCCAAAATAGTACCAACGTTCTGTAGGTCGGAGTCCGTACCAGCGTCAGCAAGTTATGACTAACTCGTCGTGTATTAGTTATTGCCGCGCGAAATAGCAGGCGAACTATCAAAAAACTTCTAGCTAAATTGAGCGACTCGGAATATAATCGACCCCACGGCGTTGAATCATGCGCATGCGGTCGTTGAGAATTCTGAGTGCCCTGCTGTTGAATTGCGCATTACTGGCGCAGACTGGGGGGCGCTTTGAAGAGGCGAAGCGCATGGCCCTGGCCTATATCAACAGCGAACAATTTGACAAGGCAGCCGGGAAGCTGGAAGAAGTTTGGGAACAGGATCAGAGTGATTCGGCGGTAGGAGAAGATCTGGCGCTCTCCTATCTGAACACCGAAGACAGGCATTCTCTGCCCGCGTTGCAGAAGCAGGCATTCGCTATCATGGATGCGCTGGCAGCGAAGCACGGGCGGGTCAGCTTTGTGGTCCACCACTCGCACGAGAAGTTGGCGTGGCTTCAGGGCCGGCAATGGCACCAATACTGCAGCGGTCGGCTCTCGATAACTTCCTCAGGTGTGGCATTTTTGGCCGACAAAGGCACGGACGCGGCCAAGCACGCCTTCGAGACCACCTTCGATAAGTTGAAGATCGAACTCGACGATGAAAGTGTAGGCGTATTTCACGTCAAGACGCCCAAGGGCGCCTACGTAATGGCGGTTCGTAACCGGAATCGCGAGGAAGCGCGATTTCTGGTGGGTCTCATCAAAAGGTATTGAGAAATCGGTAAAGAACAATTCGAATAACGGAGTGTGCCTATGAGAAGCTCACAAATGTTGATTAGTTGCTTAGTATTCGGCTCGCTGGTCGTATTGCCGGCATACGCCGCCGATAAGAAGACGAAAGAGGAAAAAACTACCGAGAAGGAACAGAAAGCCGAGGAGAAAAACAGTGCGCGTTACGAGAAGGTAAAAGAGTTTGCGCTCAACAAATACAAAACCGACCCGGAGTTTCGGGACACTGTCGATGCGCACCTTCAAATCGAGATGCGGAAGCACAGCGATGAAGCGTTCGCGACAAACCGGTTCAGCCGGTCCCAGCTTGTCCGGGTTCGCGAGGATAGCTGGCGGGAGCACGTCCAACTCGGCAACGGGCCGGATGGCAATCACTACCTGACTTTGTACGACAATCCCGCTGTCCAGGACTACATCAACCGCACGGGGCAGAAGCTGGTCCCGCCGGATTCGGAGAAGCTGTACGCATTCCGTATCGTCGCAGACCCGATTCCCCTGGCGCGCTGTCTATCCACCGGAACCATCTACGTTTCGACCGGGATGATCTCGCTGGTGCAATCCGAGGCTCAGCTGGCTTACGTTCTGGCCCACGAAATGGCGCACGTCCACCTGGATCACTGGAAGGAGCGCTCCATGATCGAGCTCGGGGAGGAGGAGTACAACAAGGCACAGGTCAAGAAGGCTGGCAAGATCGCATTGATTGGCGCGGTCGCTGGCGCGGCCGTGGGCGGCGCTGTCGGGCAGTCTGCGGGAACCGCGCTCCTGGGTGGAGGCGGTGGACTGTTGGCTGGCGGTGTTGCCGGGTTGCTTCTGAATCGAACGATCAAGCACATTGAATGGGACAAGGCGCAGGAGGATCAAGCCGACGAGATGGCCTTCAAGACCGTGCTGAACATGCGCTACGACGTGCGTGAGGTTCCCAAGCTCTACGCGTCGATGGAAAAAGTGGCGGCCCGGGATCAGCGCGTGCAATTGGGCTTTCTCGGCGATCGCAAGCGCATCAAGCTGCGCCTGGCGCGCGCGGAAGATTTGATCCAGAACACTTACAAAGCGGATATCAGTACGAAGGAAAAGGATGGATTCGTCTCCAGCAGCGCGGAACACCGCAACCTGATGGCGGAGCTCAAGCGCGATAACGGCATTCTGGCGTACTACCACGATATGTTCGAGACCGCGAGGACGAACCTGTCGGAGGCCGTGGCGATTCGTGACAACGATCCCGCGGCGCAGTACTTCTACGGCAAGACGTTGAAGACGGTGGGACGTACGGACGACGATGCCCGGCTGGCGAAGGAGTGTTTCTTCAAGGCCTCGAAGAGCGACGGCAGCGAATCGCAGAATTACGGCGCGCATCTTCACCTGGCGCTGATGTTGATGCGCGAGAGCGGCATCGATCCCAAGCAGATCAGCCAGGAATTGCAGACCTACGCCGATTCCTACGCTCAATGGGGCGCGGAGAGACAGATGCGGGACGCGTTCTACCCGCCCAATCTGGCGTCCCTGCAAGACTATATGCGCGTGTACGGCGGAGATCCCGATTGGCAACCCCGGCCGCCGAAGACCGATCGGTTGGACCAATTCCGGAAGGTGCTGGCGCTATTGCCCGCAGAGAGCGAACCGGTGCCCGTAGCGCCGGCTGCGGCGGTCGCCGCGACTCCCGACCCACAGACGCCTCCGGCGAACTCTGCCGCGGACAAGGTTAAGAAAGCACTTCCCGCGGTGGCTCCGGTGATCCCGGCGGTGAAGAAGAAGTAATGCGAGGCAAGTCGCTTGCGGCGCTCGTGGCGGCCTGCTGGGGTCTCGGCGCGCAGCCGAGACCCTCGCCGTTCGAACTAACGCTGCCCGAGTTCTTTGACTCCTCGTTTCCAGCGGGAAGCAAGTCGGTGATTGAACTTCCCGGGGGCCGCGGCATCACACGGCTGCGGTTGCTAATACGGGACGCACAAAGCCTCAAGATCAACCCTGGCGCCTGGAAGGTGTTCGTCAACGGCGCCGGCATCGGGAACGTGTTCGAAGAGCGTACGGTGAAAGACGGCACGCTCCTGGTGATGGAGCCGGACATGCTCCGCCGCCGGCCGGACAAGCCGTTCGAGGGCAGGGAACACGCGGTCGAGGTGATCGCCGAGACCGCGTTTCGCAAGTGGTACGGCAACTGGCTGATCCGCGTCAACGATAACCGTCAGAACGCGTATTTCGGCAATGCCTTCAAGCTTTCTCCGGATGATCCGAATGGCGTTCCGCCGGACCTGGTCGTGACGGAACCGGCGGCGCCGCCGGTACTCGCGTCCAGTAAGAGCGCGATCCAGGTGCGCCTCAAAGGGATGACTAGCCGTGGGGCATCGCTCCTGGTGAACGGGCAGGCGCTGCAACCGGCAGGAAAGACCGAGATCGTCGAGTTCGACCGTGTGGTACAGGTTGCAGCAGACAGAAAGGAGATCCTGCTGGAGGCGGTTGACGAAAAGGGAAACCGCCGCCAGATGATCATTCCGGTCCTGCAACCACCCGATCTAGCGCGGCGCCCGGCTTTCGCCGGCCAGAAATATGCTCTGGTGATCGGGATCTCCCGCTTCGGCAACATGAAGAATGTTCCGCCGGACATTCCTTTCGCCGCGGCCGAAGCAGAGGAATTTGCCCGGCTGCTCGAGAAAAAGGCTGGTTTTAAGCACGAGAACATCCGGTGCCTGACGGACGAGAAGGCAGGCTTGCAGGACGTGCGCCTAGGCTTTTCGGATTTCGCGGCAAAGGCCACGTCCAAAGATATCCTGGTGGTGTATGTCGCGACCCACGGGTTTCACGACCCGCGCCCAGGGCGTTCGGACCGCATGTATCTGGCATGGCACGGCACCCGGCTGGATCAGCTCGATTCCTCTGCGTTGTCGTTTTCGGACGTCGAAATCCTGCTGAACCGGAGCATTCGTACCAACCAGTGCTTCCTGATCTTCGACATCGCGCACCCGCTGGACGCGGATTGGACGTTCGATGGCGGGAGGCATGTCAACCTGGTGAACAACCGTATCTTCGGAGTCTTTCGCGACAAGCCGCAATGGTCGGTGCTGGTTTCCGGTTCTGGCGGGGAAACCTCCGGCCAGCACGCGGAGAGCACCTCCAGCCGCTTCAGCTTTCGCCTGCTCGAGGGATTGGGCGGGGCCGCAGACCTGAACCGCGATGGCGCGGTCACAGCCGCCGAACTGTTTCAGTACGTATCGGAGAAGGTCAAACAAGAGAGTGCTGGCGGGCAGACCCCGCGATTCCAACTCTCGGCGGGCGACACGCTGGCGGCATTCCTCCAGTAACCGCCTGGATTAGCGCTGTTTCAGCCGCTCCAACGTGCGGCTCCGATACTCGGCGGCGTCGGCGAAGTCGTGCTTCCGCAGAATCGCCTGGTCAAAATCGGCCAGGGCCTCGCGGTACTTTCCGAGCTCGTAGAACACCCGGCCGCGGCCATGGTAACCGCTCGGGCTGGTGGGATCGAGCTCGATTGCGGTGGTGAAGTCCTTCTGCGCTTCTTCGTAGCGCCGAAGGCCGAATTTGGCAGTACCCCGGCGTGAAAATAGGATCCCCTTCGCGGGCTCCTGCTCCAGCGCCCAATCGAAATCCTCGATTGCCAGCTCGTATTGACTGAGCTGTAAGTACGCTTGCCCGCGGTTCTGGTAAGCCGCGGCAAACGAGGGTTGGAGCTCAATGGCTCGGGAGTAGTGCTCCACCGCGCGGCGCGTCAGTTGCAAGCACACGTAGGTGAGACCAAGGGCGTTCTGCGCGAATGCGTTTTCGGGATTGCGGCGGACTACCCGATCGAGCTGGTCCAGCGCCTCCTTGCAGCGGCCGGCATGATATAGACTCTTACCCTGCTCCAACGCCTCATCTACAGGCGGCGGACTGCCTGCACCGGCCTGAGGCTGTTGGGCCTTGGCAGCGGCCGGTGGACGGATGTAGAAATCGGCGATGGCCTGATCGTGAATGTAAGGAAGTTGTTTGCGGGCCGACGCTTCGAATACCTGCTTGCGCACGAGACGAAACAGATCCGAGATGTTCAATGGCTGCCGTAGCCCCTGCAACAAATAGCCGGTGAACAGGCCGTTGCGGTCCTTCTGATTCTCGGCCGCGGCCTGGCCCGGACTGGCGGCGAATGCGATGTAGGAACCTAGCCCAGCCTCCAGCAGCGCCAGTCCATTCATGCCCGAAGTTACTTCCAGAAACGGGTTGGTGCGGCAGGAGTCCAGCACCATGATCGACATGTAGGCGGGGCTCCGTTCGAGAACCAACTGAATCCGGCTGAATGGCACCGCCCGAGCCCGCGCTTCCTCCCGGCTCGATGCCGCAAAGTCGACGGGAACCAGGTAGTTTTCGCCATCCATTTGAAAGCCGTGGCCGGCGTAATAGAACCAGGCAATGTCGCCGGGCCGAAGCGCTTGAACAAACCGGTCTACCCTCTTTTGGATTTCTGACTGCGAGGAGTCGGTGGCCAGGTCGACGCCAAAACCCACATCGCGCAATGTGGCCGCCATGTCATTGGCGTCGTTCAGTGCTTTGGCGAGGGGCCGCGTACGATAGTTTTGGTTTCCGATCACAAGCGCCTGCCGTGGGGTGCGCTGTGCGGAATCCAGGACCAGCACGCGCTGGTCCTGAGCTGCGCAGGCCAGCGCGTGGGCCAGAACAACCAGACTTACTCTCATGCTTCCGGATAGCTTAGTACATTGAGACGGGATCCGTGCGAGCGAGATGGTGAGGCGTCGACCTACGGCGTGATGTCGGTCACCGGCAGATCCCAGTGCGCCAGCAGGATCTCAAAGCGGCGCTGCTCCTCGCGCTGGTAGGTCTGCTGATCGGGCCAGAGCTGCTTGATGAGGCGCGCTTCGTCGGGGTTCGACGTGGTGGCGGCGGTCGAGTTCTTGAAACGGAGGGTGACGCGGTAGTCCCAGCGCGACTCCTCGGTCATGTGATTGGCCGGCGTTTCGATCTTCACCGAGAGCATACGGCCGCTCTCGATGTTCTTCTTGAGTAGCGGATAGTGGTTCTTCAGGAAGAGCTGCAGGAATTCCTGTTGGCGCCCCCACTGCACCTTGTAGTAATACTCCATCGTGTACGGGCGGTCGGGCGCGCCCTGCGGCGGAGCGCCTTGTGCAAACAGCGCGGGCGCGGCTGAAAGCAGGAGAGCAACGAGTGTTCTCACGGTTCCTCCAATTCGTTGGTTGAATTGGATTCTATCAGGGGATCAGTCCCCCTGCGGCTTAAGCCAGCGCCAGGATCTTGTCCAGCGCCAGCGAGACCTGTTTGCACTGGTCCGGCTGGTTTGGGTTGTAGCCGATCTCAGGAGACAGGAAGCCGTTGTAGCCAATCTTGACGAGCGCCGCCATGACCGCCTTCCAGTTCACGTCGCCCTGCCACAGGTCGACGAAACGGGCTGCCTCGCCGCGGGATGCCAGTTTGAAGTCCTTAATATGGATGCGCTTGATGCGCTGGCCCAGGGTGAGGATCCAATCTTCCGGGTATCCGTACAGCATGACGTTGCCCGTATCGAAGTGGGCGCCCACCCAGGGATTGTGGAACTGATCGACGAAGGCGCGCATCTCGAGCGGGCTCAGGATGAACTTGTTCCAGACGTTCTCGGGATCGAGCAGGATCTTGGCCCGCTCGGCGTCGGGGACGACCTTGGTCAATTCGGCCGAGTAGCGATCCCAGGTATCCTGTGATCCAACCTCGAGGCGCGCGCCGTTGCCAAGGCGGACGGCGTACAGCAACAACGCGCCGCAGTTCAGGTCGACCGCAATCGAGATGGCCTTGCGGATTGCATCGACGCCCTTGGTGCGCACCGCGGGATCCGGGGAATTCAGCGGATTCTGGTGCAAGGGCTCCGAAACCCAGAGCGTGGCGATTTGAATGCCGGCCTTATGAGCGGTATCCGCCAGCCGGCGGGCGTCGTCGTGGGAGATATCGAGGGGCAGATCGGTGCCGACGGCAAGCTCCATGGCATCGAAGCCCGCGGACTTGGCCTGGGCGAAGCACTCGGCCCGCGGCATTTCCTTGGGAAAGATCACGGAGCAGATTCCCTTGGTGAAGCGCGGGCTCGATTGCGCGCTCGCGGAAAAGGCCGCGCCCAGCGGCAGAGTCAGTAGTTCGCGCCGATTCATGATGGCTATACCTCCACGCCGAGATCGCTCCAGTTGATCACCTTCTGCTGGACCATCGCCTGGTGCCCGAGGATTGCGGTGAGGGCGGCAGCGGCGCCGATCTTGACGTCGACGGGAGGCGGGGTGCCCTTGGTGATCGAGTCGTAGAATGCCGCGAGATGCGCGTACTGGTCTTCTTGCACCTTGGGAGCCAGCACCACCGGCTGCGCGCCGCGGCCCGGCGGGTACATGGTCCCGAGATTCAGATCGATGGCACCCTTCGTCCCGTACACGTAGACGTACTGGTTGCCGTTGGGCATGGAAGCGGGGTGAAACACATTCTGCGTGAAAGACATCTTCACGCTGCCCGGATAATCGTAGGTCAGGCTGCCGCAATCATAGATCGTGCGTCCGGGCGGATCATCCTTATACATCACGATCGCGCCCATTCCGCAGGCGCGCGTGGGATGATTCCCGATCGCCCAGTTGCAGAGATCCAGGTTGTGTACCGATTGCTCGATCAGGTACCCGCCGGACTTGGTCACGTCGAAATACCAATCGCCGGACGTGCCATCGTGAGGAAGGTCGGTAGCAGCGTGGCGTTGGGCTTTCACCATGATCACGTCGCCAATCGCGCCCTCCCGGATTTTGCGCACGGTCTCCCCGAACTGCTTCTGCGATCGCAATTGCTGGCCGGCCACGAAGACCTTGTTGGAGCCTTTGGCGGCATCCAGAATGGCGCGGACTTGAGCGGGAGTGATTCCGATCGGCTTCTCGCAGTAGACATGCTTGCCCGCCTTGATCGCCGCGACCGCCATTTCGGAGTGCAGGTGAGGCGGGGTTGCAATAAAGACGGCGCCGATGTCTTTGCGGTCGATGAGGCGTCGCCAGTCGGCATAGGTCGCCGGGTTGTCGCGGCCCGCGGCGGTTGCGGCTTTGTCCAAGCGGTCGGGCTTGATGTCGCAGAGCGCGAGCACCTTCACGTTGGGCTGGCGCAGCACGCCCTCGAGCAGGAACGAGCCGCGTCCGCCGACACCGATCATCCCGGTGCCTACGGCTGGTTCCGCCTGGAATGCATGCGCGGCCACAGCCGATCCCATGAGAAAGAGTCTCCGGTTCACATTCATACGTACCCCCGCCGATAGTCTACATGAGTTGTTAACAACTCAAAAGGGGGCCATTGTGTTTGGATATCGCCTATGATAGACTCCGCCCAACCTGGAAAGAGGGAGGGAGTCAGATGGTTCCTCGTCTACGAATTCTTCTGCTTGGCCTGCTCTTCGGAACGGTGCTGTTGGCTCAGACCGATCGATCGGTCTTGCGCGGAGTCGTGAAGGACTCTTCAGGGGCGTTCGTCCCCAACGCGCAGGTCACAGTCACCGAAATCCAAACCAACATTCAAGCCCGCAACCTGGTAACGGATTCGAATGGAAACTATGAGGTCCCGGATCTCAAACCGACTACGTATCGGGTGAATGCGGTAGCGCCAGGGTTCAAACCGTTCGTCGCGCAGGACGTAATATTGGAGGCCGGACTCGTTCGCCGCGTCGACATCACGCTCGAAGTGGGTTCCGCTACCGAAACGATCACGGTTGAGGCCGGCGCCGCCGTGATCCAGACGGAGTCGGGCACGATCAGCGGAGAGCTGGACACGGCCAAGAAATATCCGGCAACGCCTTTCGTGGACATCTATCCCTCGCCGTTCGCTTTGATGACAACGATGCCCAATATTCAGGGCAACGGCTGGAACATGGTGATGGCCGGGATCTCCGATCGCAACAAGCAGACGTACGCCTTCGATGGCGTTCCCAACGATACGAGCGGCGATCAGATGGACAATCCCAATTTCTTCGAGACCGTACAGGTAACCACGGTCAACGCGGATGTGGATGCCGGACGCGCGGGAAGTTTCAACATGGTGTCCAAGCATGGCGGGAACGACTTCCACGGCGATGCCTATTACAAGAACGAGAACAGCACCCTGAATGCCAGCAACGATACCATTCCGGCCACGAAGAAGATTCCCTACCTGTTCCACGAATACGAAGCGCAGGTGGGCGGCCACATTATCAAGAACCGCACGTTCTTCTTCGTCGGGTGGATGCACCAGACAATCCCGCTCGGCTCGACGCAGATCTCGACCATGCCGACCGTCCTGGAGCGAACGGGCAACTTCAGCCAGTTCGCTACGATCAAAGATCCGACGACGGGTGCGCCGTTCCCCAATCAGACCATACCGTCCAACCGAATCAGTCCGACGGCGCAGGCCGTGATCGATAACTACTACACGATTCCGAACAACTCCGCGCTCAGCAACAACTATGTTTGGTTCTTCCCGAACAACTCCGACTTGTACAAGGGCGACTGGCCCTTCTTCCGAATCGATCACCGGTTGACGCAGAACAACAACCTCTATTTCCGCTTCATGCGCCGCATTACGCCCTATATCACGCCTAATGTGGAGCTGGCGCTCACGAACACGTCCGCCAGAAACCAGGGCCAGATGGTCGCATCGGATACCTGGGTGGTGAAGCCGACTCTTGTCAACAGCCTCACGTTCGGCTATCAGAGCGACCTGCAACACGCCGGCGAGCAGGAGAAGGGATTCTCGCCGCTGACGGGCGACGTCGTCGACCAGAAGCTCGGGCTCCAGGGTGTCAATGCCGGAAACTTCAAATCGGAAGGCTTCCCCAGCATGAGCGTCTCAGGTCTCTCGACGTTGTCGATGAACTCCGGCGGCGCCAACAACAGCATATCCAACAACAGCGGCATCTACACGCTGAATGAGAGCGCCACCTGGTCGCACAAAAAGCACGTGGTGAAGTTCGGAGCGAATCTTACGCACCTGTTCTTCCTGGTGAATGCAACCGTGTCCAACGCCGTGTATGGCAGCTACACGTTCAACGGCTCGATTACCGGCGTGGCATTCGCGGATTTTATGCTCGGGATCCCGTTCCAATCAAGCCGGCTGGTGAATCCGCTGGTCAATCGTTACTCGACCCAGGATGTGATCGCGCCGTTTATCAGCGACAGTTACAAGATCTCTCAGAAACTGACTCTGGAAGTCGGACTGCGCTGGGACATCACCACGGTCCCGCGATTCAAGGACGGCCTGATGTACAATTTCGATCCGGCCGCGCGCCAGGTGCTGGTCACTGCGAAGGGCCTCAATGCGATCAGCCCTTTGTACCCGTCGAACATACCGATCGTTTCCGGCGAACCGATACCGACTCCCGACCTGCACAACTTCCGGCCTCGCGCTTCCATCGCGTACCGGTTTAACGATAAGACGGTGCTGCGCGCGGGCTACGGCGAGTTCAGCGAGTCATTCGGTTACAACTCATGGCTGAATAACGGCGGCCCCTTCCAGATCACGCAGACCTACACCAATGTGATCACCAACGGCGTGCCGCTGCTTGCTTTCCCCAACGCGTTTCCGAGCAGCCTCTCGCTCGCGGCGATTCCCAGCCAGAGCATTACGGCCTATCCGATGAAGCAGGATTTTGGAGCCATCCGGCAGTTCAACGTCACGCTCGAACGCGAGTTTCACGGTCTCGGTCTGCGCGCCTCTTACATCGGCACTCGTGGCTCAGGGCTGAACTATAGCTACAATGCGGATAAACCGCCGGCAAGCACCACGCCGTTCACTTCGTCCGCGTATCCGTATTTCCCGTTCACGGGCGTCACTCTCTACCGGCAGGATGGCCAGTTGCGATACAACTCGGGCCAGTTCGAGGCCATGAAGCGCGTGGGTCAGGTCACCTTCGATGCCAGTTGGACCTGGTCGAACACCATGTACAACTACGGCATCACGGAGAACCCATACGCATTGGGCCGCTGGTCACGCGATCAATTCGCGCGGCGCCAGTACATTCCGATCAGCTCGACGTGGGTGATCCCGCTCGGGAAGGGCCGCCAGTACCTTTCCGGCGCTCCAGGGATCGTCGACGCCATTGTCGGTGGCTGGAATCTCCAGACCATCGCGACGTTCGCCTCCGGCACTTACTTCTCGCCGTCGTTCACCGGTACCAATCCGTCCAACACGAACACTTCCGGCGGGCTGCCCGACTGCCTGTTCAATGGCAACCTTCCTAACGGTACCCGTACCTGGAACCAGTGGTTCAATCCAGCGGCGTTTGCCATTCCGCAACCCGGTCACTTTGGGAACTGCGGCGCCAACACGCTGGTTGGTCCTGGTATCTACGTGGCGCACGCGAGCCTCTCGAAGGACTTTCATGTTACGGAGCGGCTCAAGGCGACACTTACGGGCCAGTTCTCCAATATCTTCAACCATCCGAGCTTGGGCTCGGGCACGCCGCCGACGCCCAATACTGCGATTAATCAGCCGAATCCCGGCCAGTTTACGTCCGAGGTTCCCTATTACAATCCGGAGCGGCAAGGAGCCCGCCAGGTTGGTTTGAAACTCAGACTCTCGTGGTGATTCTCCCCCTGGCTCTGATGGCCCGGGCCGTCGCTTGCGGCCCTTGCCATCAGGCCACCGGAGAAAGTTATCAACAGACCGCTCATTTCCTCACCTCCGCCCGCGCCGATTCCTCCACGATTCGCGGCAGCTTCGCCGAGAGCCGGAATATGCTCCAAACGGCCGTGCCGGGCGTGTATTTCCGGATGGAGCATAAGGGCGACTCCTTCTACCAGACCGCCTTCGATCATGGCAAGACACACAGCGAGCGCTTTGACCTGGTTATGGGTTCGGGGCGGCGCGGGCAGAGTTATCTCTACTGGAAGGGCGGCCTGCTCTACCAGTTGCCTGTATCTTACGCCGCGCTTACCGGCGGGTGGATCAACAGCCCAGGCTATCCCGATGGCGAAGTACACTTCGACCGGGTCATCCCCACCGAGTGCCTGAAGTGCCATGCCACCGAGGGCGCGCGTCCCGGCCAGTTTTCGGCCGGTATCGCCTGCGAGAAGTGTCATCCAGGCGGCGAGCAGCATCCCGGCATCCTGAACCCGGCGACCCTTAGCCGCGATGCCAAGGTGGCCGTCTGCGCCGCCTGTCACTCCGGTCTCGGTGACGGCGCCGAGGCCGACGTTCACGGCAACCAGGTTGGCCTGCTCCGCAAGAGTAAGTGCTACCTCAACAGTCCGGCGATGTCGTGTTCGACATGCCACAACGTGCACCGCTTGGAGCGCAACCTCGCAACCCTCTCGCTTCACTGCACTGGTTGCCACGCACCAAGCTTGCCGTGCAAGCATAGCGCCGAGCGCGACAACTGTATCGACTGCCACATGCCATTGCAGAGCTCCAAGGTCATCACGTTCCGGAACGGCGGCTCGCAACTGGCCCAGCAGTACCGCACGCACCGCATCGGCGTCTACGATGTCCAACCACCCAGGCAGCAGGCTCAGGAAGCGGCGCGGGTGCAGTTCACCGATGTTGCTGCCTCGGCCGGGATCATGTTCCGGCACGAGAACGGCGCGTCGCCCGAGAAGCACATGTTCGAGACGTTCGGCTCGGGCGTCGGCGTGATCGACTTCGACAATGACGGCTGGCCCGATCTCTTCTTCGCCAACGGCGCCGATCTCGGACACGGCCGCCGCTCGCCCGGCAACGTGCTGTACCGCAACCTCGGCAACGGGAAGTTCCAAGACGTCACCGCCAAGGCAGGCGTTGCCGGCAACGGCATGTTCGCCACCGGCCTGACCGTGGGCGACTACGATAACGACGGCTTCCTCGACATCTACGTCACGGGCTATGGCGGAAATCAGCTCTTCCATAACAACGGCGACGGCACGTTCACGGATGTCACGGCCAAAGCGCGCGTAGGCGGCAGCGGGTGGAGCAGCAGCGCGGCCTGGCTCGACTATGACCGCGACGGTTACCTCGATTTGTTCGTGCTGCGCTACGTGGACTACGACATCCAGCACGCACCGTACTGCGGGTACAAGAAGGAGGGCTACCGCATGTACTGCGACCCGCAGCAGTTCGATGGCACGGCGGCCCTGCTCTACCACAACAACCATGACGGCACCTTCACGGAGGTTTCCAAAAAGGCCGGCGTAGCGAATCCAGCCGGAAAAGGGCTCGGGATTGCAGTCGGCGATATCGACGGGGACGGGTGGCCCGACGTGTTCATCGCCAATGATGGCGTGCGCAACTTTCTCTATCGCAATAAGGGCGACGGCACCTTCGAAGACATCACCTATGCCGCAGGCGTCGGATTCGACATGAACGGCAAGACTCTGAACGGCATGGGCGCGGAGATCGCCGACTACGATGGCGACGGATTGCCGGATATCTTCTTCACGGCATTCTCCCGGCAGTACAACCCGCTCTTCCGCAATCTCGGGAAGCTCGCCTTTGAGGATGTCACGCTGAAAGCGCGTTTGCCCACCAACGTCGAGACACTCGGATTCGGCGCCAAACTGTTCGATTTCGATAACGACGGCGACCTCGATATCTATGTCACCAACGGCCACGTCACCGACAACGTGAAGCTCTACGATCCGCAGCTTTCCTACCGCCAGACGGACCTGCTTTACGAAAACCTGGGCGACGGGCACTTTCGCGACGTGTCGGCGGAAAGCGGTCCGGCATTCCGTATCCAGCACGTGGGCCGTGGCGCGGCAGTCGTCGACTTCGATAACGACGGCGATCTCGATCTTGTAGTGACCGACTCGGGCGGCGCTCCGATGCTTCTGCGCAACGATGGCGGCAACCGTAATCACTGGCTCGCGATCCGGGCCCGCGGCCGGGAGAGCAATCGGTTCGGCATCGGCAGCAAGGTGCGAGTGACCGCCGGCGGCCGCACCCAACTCCGTGAGATCAACCCGTTTGGGAGCTATCTGAGCACCAGCGACATGCGGCTGTATTTCGGGTTGGGCAAAGAGGCGATTGCCGCGCGTCTCGAGATCGAGTGGCCGAGCGGCAAGAAGCAGGTTCTGACTGGTGTCGCCGCAAATCAGGTGCTGCTACTGGACGAATCCAACGCAGGCCGCTGATTGGGGCTAATTCCCGGATGGCCTCTCAATGTGGTCTATTGCGAAGATTTCAACTACAGCTCGTTGCGACTCGAGTCGAAGCCCAAGCTTCTCAAACACGGAGGAGAGAGGCTGACGATCCGATTCAACCGCGGCCCTGTCACCGCCGACGGCTGCGCTGGCGGCAGGACGCAGCGGTTGCGTCGGCGCCCAGCCTTCGGTTTGAATGTTGAACAGCCCTTTGAGTCCCGTCCTGTCGACAACCGGACGGTCCGTCCAGTTCTCGATCCAAAGAGCAACATCGCCCAGATCGACTGCTTCTCCATGGATGCCGCGAGCCACGCCGCCTTGCAGGGTGTGACAGGAAACGCCGTCCCAGGACGAGTCCAATCGCGTGCAATCGGCCTCTACGAGCTTGGCCTTTGGCAGCCGGACTCCCTTTCCTGACGCGACGATTGCGTAGACCGGCACCTCCCTAATTTCGCGTCGCATGGCCAGTTTGAATCGATCCTCCAAGAGCGAGCGCAGCATCACTTTCATGCGGTCCACTCGCACCTTGGCGGGCATTCCTGAAGGGATCGTACCTTTTTCAGCAATGGCTTCTATATCGTAGCTTTCGGACTGAAGCCATTCGGGCGCTCCCGAGAGCCGTGAAGACTGATTGATTGGAGGAAGGTTCCAGGCTGTTGCGATGACGAAATACAGCGGAAGATTGGTGGCGACAAACCTTCCGCTTGGTGAAAATTGCAGTTTCGCCATCTTCGGATTTGCGCGCTCATTCGGCTTTACCGATGCCACCTCAAAACTCAGACGGTCCGTCGACTTCGATTGGGCGTGAATGTCGATGAGGCCGCTACCGCCGAGGATCAGTATTGCCACTACCGTCAACATCCGATGGACCCTGCGGAGACCGGAATTCAAGGGCCGTAGCATACCACGAGGGAGGCACAGGTATGATCGCACCGGCACGCCACTGCTGTTGCGCCAGCAGCTTTGTTACGACCGCTGACGAGCGGTATGATGCCGGTATGACGAGGTCGAGGATCGCTATCAGCTTGCCCAAGGATCAACTCGCCAGAGTCCACCGGGAGATCCGTGCCGGACGAGCGGATTCAGTATCGGGTTACATTGCAAGAGTCCTGGCGGAAAGTGAAAAGCGCGAGTCTCTCCGTACACTGCTTCGCGATTTGATCGCACAATATGGTGAGCCAGGAGCAGAGGACCTCAAATGGGGAAAACGCGAACTCGCACCGCGGCGGCGCGGATAACGCTGGATACCGGCGCGTTGGTTGCCCTGGATCGTGGTGATAAGCGCATGCTTGCCTGACTCCATCAAGCATTGGCGCAAGGCAGTATCTTTCGAGTGCCCTCGGGCGTCGTGGGACAAGCGTGGCGCGATGGCCGTGTTCAGGTCGCATTGGCGCGGTTCTTGCGGAGCGAGGAAGTTGAGATTGTTCCTCTTGACGAGCAGCTTGCCCGTTCGTGTGGAGAGCTCTGCGGCGCCACCGACACGTCGGATATTATCGACGCGTCGGTGGTGATCCTTGCCCGAGAACGGCGAGACCCTATCGTTACAAGCGATCCGCACGACCTGCGACGTCTGGATCCGGCAGCTCAAATCATTGGCGTCTGGAGACCATCCACATCCTATTGAGGGTCCTGCGAGCGGAATTCACGGGCCGCAGCATGCCACTAGCGACGCTCATGTATAATCGCACCGTGACGCGGTGGCTGGTAACAATTGCGTTCCTGGCGCTGCCTCTCGCGGACGGCGCCCAGGAAGCGGAGCGGCTTCAGTCAGCTTACACGCACCTGCAGCAGGGCGACGCCGTGCAGACGGTCCGCGAGTGCAAAGCTGTACTCGCGGCTAACCCGCGCTCGGCGCCCGCGCACATGCTCCTCGGCCAGGCCTATCTGACGCGCGGCGATATCGCCATGATCGCGGAGGCCAAGGCCGAATTGCAGCAGGCCCTCGACCTCGATCCCGGCCTGATCTGGGCACGCTTCTACCTCGCCAGAATCTATCTCGATCAGGGCATCCACGAGAAGGCCAAAGAGCAGTTGGAACGTGGTCTCAAGGACCGGCCGGACGTCCCGCACTTCCTTTCGCTGCTCGGCGAAGTGGATCGCAAACTGGGGAATCCTGCGGCGTCGCTGGAACTGAATCGCAGAGCGCTGACAATCGACCCCAACCTGACACCAGCCCACTATTATGCGGCTCTCGCCGATCTCGATCTCAAGCAGGAGAACGCCGCGGTTGCCGAACTGGAGAGCGCCGTACGCTCCCGGTACGTGACAGCTGAGATCTACGCCGCGCTAGCGGATCTGTACGTCAAGCAGCACAAGTTCGCGGAGGCAGAGGACCTCTGCCGCAAGGCCATCGCGTTTGACGGCTCCCGCCCAGAGGCCCATCTGACCCTCGCGCGTCTCTACAATGCGCAGCACAGCGCGGACAAGGCGCTCGCGGCACTGCGGCTCGTCCTGCCAGAGGGCAAACCGTTTCCTGCATCGGCGTATTATGCGGGAATCCAGGCGGATATCTGCTCCGAGCAAGGCGCCGCTTACGAGACCAAACGCTTGCCGGCCCAAGCCATCGAAGCCTATTCGCGCGCGCTGGAGTTCGATCCCAACCGGGGAGAGGCGCATCGCCATCTGGCCGAGCTGTATCTCGCGCGGGGTGACTCGGCTCATGCCATCGAGCACGCTACCGCGGCCGAGAAGCTAGGTATCACCATCGAACCGGCCTTACGCGGCCGGATTTTTGCCGGGAGGTAAACGAATGAATCGCAGAGAATGGATGACCATCGGCGCCGCCTCGCTCGCGGCAGGCCGACCGAGCCAGGCGCAACAACAGCCCGCGGCCACCGCGCCAGCGCCTGCCCAGGGGTTGCCGTTGGAGCAGTATCAGCCCAAGAGTATGTTGCACGTTCCGGAGACGCACGTGCCGCGCTCGCGCTTCCCGGTCATCGACTTTCACACTCACATTACTGGTGGCGGGGGCGGCGATTCCAGCCGGATTCGGATCAGCCTCCAGCCCGCGGACTGTCTTGCCGTGATGGACCGCAAGAACATTCGGACCATGGTGAGCCTCACTGGAAGTTATGGCGCCGCTCTTCGTGACGCGGTAGCCAAACTTCCGGAAGCGCATCCCGGCCGCTTCGTCGTCTTCACCGAGCCGGCCTGGAACCGCGCGTCCGAACCTGGCTATGCCAAGACTCAGGCGGATCTGGTCGAAGACGCCCACAAGGCGGGCGCCAAGGGCCTGAAGGTTGTCAAGACGCTGGGCCTATATCTGCGCGAGGCCGGCACCAACAAGCTTGTGCGGATCGACGATCCGCGCTTCGATCCCATGTGGGATACGGCCGGCGCTCTGAGGATGCCGGTTGCCATTCACGTTTCCGACCCCGAGGCGTTCTTTCTTCCGATCGACCGCTTCAACGAGCGATGGGAGGAGCTGCACGCGCATCCGAGCTGGTCGTTTCACGGAAAGGATTTCCCCAGCAATCACGAGCTGCAGGAGGCCCGGCGCAACGTGATGCGGCGCCATCCGCGCACGCAGTTCGTCTGCCTCCACGTTGCCGATTCCGAGGACCTTCCGTACGTTTCCGAATGCCTCGACAGCCACCCCAACATGCACGTCGATATCGCGGCGCGCATCGGCGAGTTAGGCCGCCAGCCGCGCATGTCGCGGAAGTTCTTCGACAAATATCAGGACCGCATCGTCTTCGGCACCGACGCGAGTGCCGGCACGAGCACGCCGCAACAGACCTTCGGCGACGCTCTGTACGAGATCTACTACCGCTTTCTCGAAACCGAGGACGAGTACTTCGACTATGCGCCCGCGCCGGTCCCGCCGCAGGGCCGCTGGCGAATCTACGGCATCGGATTGCCGGAATCGATTCTGCGCAAGGTCTACCAGGACAACGCCGCGCGCCTGATCGGGCTGCCCGCATGAGGCCGCGCTGGATACTGGCGGCGGCGCTCGCTGCCGGCGTCGCGTTCGGCGCCGATCAAGCCGAAAGCCGCCGCGCGCCTAGCGACGCCGCGCCCGATACCAACCCCGGCTCGCGTTTCTGGCGCGGAGCCCCAGCGATCCTCGCCGCCAACGACGGCCGCGGCAATCCCGTCCCGGGCCACAAGACCGAGATCCGCTCGCTGTGGACGCGCGCGAATCTCTACTTTCTCTTCATCTGTCCGTACGAGTCGCTCAACCTCAAACCCGATCCCAAGATCAAGGAAGAAACGAACGAGTTGTGGAAGTGGGACGTGGCTGAGGTCTTCATCGGATCCGATTTCCAAAACATTCGCCGCTACAAGGAATTCGAAGTTTCGCCGCGGGGCGAATGGGTGGATCTCGATATCAATCTGGATGCGCCGCGTCACGAAGATGGCTGGACCTGGAACTCCGGGTTCCAGGTCGCGGCGCGCATCGACGAGGCTGCAAAGGTCTGGTATGCCTGCATGCGGATTCCCTATGCCGCCGTGGATTCGCGCCCCGCTGCGGCGGGCAATGTTCTGCGGGTCAATTTCTTTCGTTCGCAGGGAGCGCGTCCAAACCACCGGTCGATTGCGTGGCAGCCCACCGGGCAGGGCACGTTTCATGTTCCTGAGGCGTTCGGAACGCTGAAGCTGGGGAAGTAGTGTTCGGCGAAGGGCGACTAACGAATCGCTGCTTTGATTATGCCGACCCGTTCCACCAGACTCCCTGGCTCGACTGAGACCAGTTCGAAACCGAAGTCACGGTAAGTCTCTTCGTGGATCTTCTCAAAACGCACGGTTTCCTCAAAGCTGATTCGCCGCGCCTCGGTGGGCGTGACGAAACCGAGATTGCGAATGAAGAAGACCTGGTTCTGGTAGATTGCTTCCTTCTTGATGCGCTCCAGTTCGGCCGCAAGAAACGGGGAAAGAGGGTACCCGAGATAAACTGCCAGCGCCGCTGTACACACGGCGCAACGGTCGTGAAACTGAACCTCAGCCGGTTGACACGACGCTCGAATCTGACGCTCCCTTTGCAGGTTAGCTATTGCATCAATGAACGATGGATGCGTCCAGGGTTGAACCGTTCCCTGAGCCTGCGCGGTAGCGATGACATCGGTAGCTGCCTCTTCGACGACACTGAAACCATCGAGTTCCAACTGACGGATGATCGCTGTCTTTCCCGCCCCCGGCGCACCGGTGATGATGAACCTTCTCATGTGGTTTCTGCCGGCAGCCGGCCCGCCTACTGCCCGGCCTTCTTGTACACGCGTACGTAGTCGACGGTCATGAACTGGGGCAACTTGGCGTCGTCCGGCACCGGTTCATCGGGGCCGCCGCACGCCACGTTCATGATCAGATACATGGGGTGATCGAAAGACCAGCCCAGTTCGGGGTCCTTGGTGTAGGTCAGAATCTTCTCGCTGTCCAGGAAGAAATCCATGTGGTCGGGATACCATTCCATGGCGTACAGATGAAAGGTGTCGTACATGTCTTCCATCTGGAGGCTCTTCGATGGCGTGCGCCCCTTAGTGCCGTGGATGTGAACCGCGGTGCGATTGACGCGGCTGCCCCATGCTTCCATGAGGTCGATTTCGCCTTGCGAGGATTCTCCGCTGTTTGGCCCGCGCTGCGGTCCTTGAACTTCACGGCCATCCGGCCCTCTCGGCTGCGGCGGACCAGGGACACTCGGCGTTCGCAGCGGACTCAGGAACCAGATCGCCGGCCAGGTGCCTTTGCCCCGCGGCATCTTCGCCATGACCTCGAAGCGGCCGTAGGTCCATGACGCCGTGTTGCGCGTATTGACGCTGGCCGAAGTGTACCGATGGTATTCATCGTTGATTGAGGTAGGCAGGAAACTTTCGGGCGTTTCCTTGCGAAGCTCGATCAGCAGATGCTGCCCATCCACGCGCGCGTTCTCGAGGCGGTTCACGGTGTAGTATTGGAGCTCGTTGTGCCGGACGTATCCTTCTTCGTAGCCCCACTTGGTTGGATCGGGGTGTCCCGAGTAGTTGAATTCATCCGACCAGACCAATGTCCACGCGGATGGTCCCGGGGGTTGAGAATAGGCGTATCTCCACGCGAAGAGAACTGCGAGGAGGAAGAGAGACGCTACAACCAGGTGGTGTCTGCGCATCCTACGCTCCGTTTGTGTCAGGGTACCAAAGGCGCCGGTCAGCATGGCAAATCGCTCCGGATCTGGAGCATTTGGTGCAGGCCGCTCATGTCGAAGACCTTCTGTACGGGCGCGGTGAGGCGGCAGACCGCGAATTGCACGTGCGCACTCTGAGCGGCGCGCGCCGCCTGGATGACGGCGCGAAGGCCGGCGCTGGAAAGGTATTCGAGCGCGGTGAAATCAGCGGCGACCTTGGAGCAAGTCTGCACGGCGAGACGCAGCGCGGCTTCAAGCTCGTCGGCGGTATCGGCATCGGCACGGCCGCTCACTCGCACCACGCACCAGCCCGATCGCGTCTCTTCGGTCAGTTGGATCATCTCGTTTCTGCCGGCTCCCACCTCATGGTGACCAGATTCCAATCGCCCGACCGGCGGTATGCGAGTCCTCGCATGAGCTGGCGCACGAGGTGAATGCCTAGGCCGCCGCCGCGCTCCTCGAGTGGAGCGTGGATATCAGGCACAGGCGCGCCGGTTGGATCGAACGGGCGCCCGCGGTCGTGGAATTCGACGTCCACGATTTCACCGTTGGTTCGCAACCGCACGCGGGCCGCGTTCGCGGCGCCTTCGCATCCGCCGTGCCGCAAGGCGTTGACGAACAGCTCCTCCAGCGCGAGGTTCAGGTCGAACGCGGCGTCTTCGCCGAGGGCATTTGCCGCGCAGAAGCGGCCGATCTCATCGGCCAGGCGTTCGAGCTCGCTCAGGTTTCCGTTCAAGAAGAACTCGGCTTCGTCGGGAGTCGGCACACGACGCGGGGCCTAACTGGTCGCGAGAGTCTCGGCCGCCATGGTGATTGCGCGCTCGGCGTCGGCAACGCTCGGATAGCGCGTGAACACGCCTTCGATCTTGCACACGCGAAAGAGCTCCCAGATGCGGTCATTCAGTCCGGCGAGGAGCAGCCTGTAGCATGTCCTTTCGAAGGTGACGTAGAGCCCGATCAGCACGCCCAGTCCGCTGGAGTCGACGCTGCGGACGTGGCTCATATCAATGACCAGGTTTGCGGGCTCCTGTTTGCGCACGAAGTCGCGGAAGCGGAACGCGGTCTCGGCGTTCAGCACGCCTTCCAGCATGATGACCTTCTCGCCAGGCTGAGATCCGCCGGCGAGATCGATTTGGAGATGATCGTACTCCATAGCATTCCGGAGTGTATCACTGCGAGCCGGTGTGGGGAACGGGGCGGGGCGGTGGGGCGCTGGGCGTGGTCTCACCGCGGAGACGCGGAGACGCAGAGGAAGACGCGGAGGGAAGGAGCGTTGAGGCGTATCGGACTGCGCGGCATGGCGGACGGGGCAGGGTTCGGGGCGCGGTGGGTCGCGGGCGACGCCGGCTCCAGGCGGTGCGTCGAGGAGGCAGAGATCGCGGAGGTGGTGCCTGGCGAGCGCGGTTAGGCCGCGCCGGCTGCGCGGAGCACGGCGGCGGGCTGCTCCCACTTGCCGGTGTCGCCTGACCGGAAGACGGCGTCGATGACGGCCATGTTCTTGAGGGCGTCCTCGAGCGAGACCGGTACCTCGCCCTCCCCGCGGACGGCGCGCGAAAAGAGATCGCCTTGAATCGTGTACTGGTCGCACGCCGGCACTTCCTCCACGGTGGCGCCGCTGCCTTCAAGATCGCGGCCGTCGTCGATCAGGATGCGCGCCGGGCGGTCGCTAGCGGCATTGAACGGAATTTCGGGCTCCAGACGCCCCTCGGTGCCGTAGAAGCGCATGCTTTGTTGCAGCATGATCTGGGTGCTGCAGGTGAAGATGCAATGCCCCGACGGGAATTCGAGGATCGCCGAGGTGAGCATATCGATATTGCCGAAGCGCGGATCCCGCATGATCGAGGCGGATACCCGCAGCGGCTCCTCGCCGAACACCATGCGTGAGGTCTTGATGGGATAGCAGCCGATGTCCATCAGCGCGCCGCCGCCGTACTCACGGATGTTGCGGATGTTGTTCGGCTCCAGCTTGAAATAACTGAAGGTGCCGACCGCCGAGCGCAGCTTGCCGATGCGGCCGGAGCGCACGAGCGAAACGATGCGCCGCCACTGTGGATGGGTCTGCACCATGAACGCCTCGCCGATGCGCCTGCCGGTGCGATTGCGCGCGGCGATCAGCTCCAGCGTCTCGGCGACGTTCATAGCGACGGGCTTCTCGCAAAGCACGTGCTTGCCGGCCTCGGCTGCGCGGATCGACCAGATCGCGTGCAGGTGGTTCGGCAATGGATTGTAAACCGCTTCGACGTCCGGATCCGCCAGCAACTCTTCGTAGGAGCCATAGGCCTTGCGGATTCCGAGCTCGCGGGCCGCTTCCTGCGCGCGCGCGAGGTTGCGCGAGGCGATCGCGATGATCTCACTGTGTTCGCTGCGCTGCATCGCCGGGATCACCCGGTTGACCGCAATGCGAGCCACTCCCAGGACACCCCACCGGACTTTGTTCATAGCCATGAATTGTATCGCTTCCCGAAGAATTGAGAGATCGGAATTGGGCTGTCCAGACCGCCACCGGGCGAGGTTTTGTATGCTGCGTCCCGTATTCCGGGCATTCACCAACCGTTACACTCGCTTACAGACGCACGCGCTATAGTGAGGGTTCATGGTCCGTTTGCTGGTGGCCGTCCTGTGCGTACCACAGATGTGGGGGGCGGGGAAGGACACCGTGATCTTCGACACCGACTCCGGGCTGTTCGGCGACGACGGCGTGGCGCTGGTCATGCTCCTCCGCAGCCAGGGGCAGGTTAATATTCAGGGCATCACGCTGGTGCCGGGTAATGTCTGGACGCCGCAGGGCGCGGAATACATTTTCCACATCCTGGAGCTCGTCAAGCGCCAACAGATTCCCGTGTTGGCCGGTGCGCCGGAACCCCTGATTCACACCGTGGCCATGGCCAAGGAGGCCGAACGCCGCTGGGGTGCGCTCGCGTATACCGGCGCCTTTGCCCAGGATCCGCAGGCTGTGGTTCCGGCTCCAGGCACGAAGCTCACCGGGCGCAAACCCCGCAAGGACGCCGTCGGGTACCTGATCTCCGAGGTCGAACGGCGGCCGGGTGAGATCACGATTCTGGCGCTGGGGCCGATGACCAATATCGCGATGGCGCTCCGGATGCGGCCGGACATTGCCACCAAAATCAAGCGCATCGTATTTATGGGCGGCAACATCAGCGTGCCCGGGAACGCATCGCAAGCGGCCGAGTTCAACTTCTGGTTCGACCCGGATGCCGCGAGGATTGTGCTGCGGTCGCGCATTCCGCACAAGGTCATGTTTGGCCTGGATATCTGTAACCAGGCGCCGCTGCATAAGACTGAATTCGATCAGATCGCTGCCGCGCACACGCCCATCGCGGCGCTGTATCGCGAGGACCTCGGCAATCACTATCCGGCCTTTTATAAGAACGCCAACGCGGTCGGATACATGTGGGACTCGCTGGCGGCCGCGTACCTGATCGACCCGGAATTCGTGACCCGCTTCGAGACCCGTTATCTGGATGTGCACAACGAATGGGGCCAGTTCTATGGCTCGATTTTCCCGCTCGACCGTAGGGCCGTTCCCGATGCGACGCCAGTCACCGCCATGCTCGGGCTGGATTTCCGGCGGGCGTTCTCGCTATACAAAGAGCGGCTCACCCGGACGGAGCAAGCCGATGGAAATCGCGATCGCACGGAGCGCTGAAGAAATCGAAGCTGTGCGCGGTCTCTTTACCGAATACTGGAGCTCCTTCGGCTTCGCGCCGTGCTTTCAGAACTTCGGCGAGGAACTGGCGAATCTGCCGGGCGCGTATGTTCCGCCCGGCGGTGCGCTGTTGCTGGCGACCATCGATGGACACCCGGCCGGATGTGGGGCGCTGCGTCGCATCGACGACGCGCGCTGCGAGGCCAAACGGCTTTATGTGCGGCCGGAATTCCGGGGGCGTGGAACCGCGAAGGCGTTGCTCGATTGGGTGGTGGAGTGGGCGCGGGCCGCCGGCTATCGCGAGATGCTCGGAGACACCATGCCGGTAATGCGCCAGGCGCTCGAAATGTACGACCGCTACGGCTTCGAGCGCTGCGCGCCGTACTCGGAGAAGCCGACGCCGGGGGCGATCTATCTGCGGCTGAGGTTGTGACAAGTCGCCGGGGTTAGGTCTTGAACTTTTCGTCGATTTCCACCTGGTATCCCGCGGAAAGACGGTTGGTCTCGTTGGCCATGCCGACTACGCCCATAAGCTCGGCCAGCATGGCGTCGGTCATCCCGGCCTTGCGCGCGCTGGCGGTGTGTGAGGCGATGCAGTAGCCGCATTGGTTGCTGGCGCTGACGGCGAGATAGACCATCTCCTTGGTCAAGGCGTCAAGCGCGCCGGGCGCCATGATCTGCTTGATGCTCTCCCAGGTGCGGCGCAGCGTCACCGGGTCATGCGCCAGCGCCTTCCAGAAATTGTTGATCCAGTCCGTGCGCCGCGTGGCCATGATATCGTCGTAGATGGCACGCACTTCCGCCGGGGCATCGGCGTATTCGATGAGTCCAAGAGTGGCCATGCGCAAATTATCGCGCATGGAGTACCATGAGGTAATGCCGGAAGAGACCAACTACGAGCCGCGCTTCGAGCGAATCGAAGACAGCCTGGTGAAGGCCAGCGAGGTTCTGATCCAGGAGGTCGAATCGCAGAAGCAGATCTTCGAGTCGCAGAAGGAAATCGTGGAGTCGCAGCGGCAGATCGTGGAGTCGCAGCGGCAGGGCATCGAGCTTCAGAGGCAGATCGTCGAGTCGCAGAAGCAAGTCGTCGAATCGCAGGAGCAGTTGATGGAGTGCCAGAAGGGCACGGACGCGGAAGTCGCGAGGCTGGCCGAGAAGCTGCGCGAAACCGAGCTCAAGCTGGCCGAGGCCACGGAGAAGCTCGACGCGGTAATCCGGATCGCCGACCAGTGGATTCGCGCTCAGCCGGCAGGCAGCGATTGATCGCGTAGGGGAGCACTCTCGATGTATAAGCGGCAGGATGAGGTCGAGAAGGACGAGCCGGTGGCGGAGCGCCTTGTCCATCTGTTGACGCGCCTGGCAAGAGTGCAAAAAGCGGCTCAAAGGGAACGTCTCGAGCTCACCCGCGAGCACAAGGAATTCGCGGCTACCATCGGTGGAACCCGCGAGAAGCTCGAGGAACTGGTCAAATTCGCCAACGAATCCCTTCGCCGCCAACCCTCCGGCGGCGAGTAAACCGCATCGATTCGGGATTAGCCGAACCTTTACTCCCCAAGCTCTTTACCCCAAGAGAGTTGCATGTCGCGATTGTGATCTGCTATACCTGACCGCATTACCGTTAACATTTGGGGGTCATGTAGTGCAACAGAATCAGCGTAGTCGGATTTGCCTCACGCTGGCAGTGCTGCTATCGCTTTTCGCCCTGCCCGCTTTTTCTCAAACCATCACGACCGGCGATCTGGCCGGCACCATTACGGATGCGACTGGGGCCGTCGTGCCCAACGCCACCGTGACCATTAAGTTCGCCGATACGAACGAGACCCGCTCCACCGTCACCAATAGTTCCGGTCAGTATCGGTTCTCGTTGCTGACACCGGGTGAGTACACCATTTCGGCGGCAACCGCAGGATTGAAATCAGGCACGCTGAAAGCCAACATTAACGTGGGCCAGGCACAGGAAGTAAACCTGACGTTAACTGTACAAGGCACGCAGGAAGTGATCGAGGTGCGCTCCGAGGCAGCGGTCATCCAGACCGAGAACGCCAACTTGACCACTGCCGTAAACACGCAGCAGGTGGTCGAACTGCCGATGAACGGCGGCGACCTGACCACGGTGGCATTCACGGTGCCCGGAGTTCGCATGAATGTCGGCGGCGGCAACGGAAACCTGAACGCCAACGGCATTCCGCTGACCTCGGTGCTGTTCACGCTGAACGGCGCGGACGTGATGGACCCCTACAACAATCTGAACAATTCGGGCGCGAGCAACAACCTGCTGGGCGCGAATGAAGTAGCCGAAGCCGCGGTGGTACTGAACGCGTACAGCCCGCAATACGGCCGCATGGCAGGTGCGCAGGTGAACCTCATCGGAAAGAACGGCACCAACGCGTTTCACGGGAACGCGGTGTACAACTACAACGATGCGATTCTGAATTCCAACTCGTTCTTCCTGAACGCGGCCGGCACTCCGCGCGCGCGCTCGGTGGCGAACCTGTATGGCGGCGCGATCGGCGGCCCGATCCGGAAGAACAAGACGTTCTTCTTCTTCGACCTTGAGGGTTTGCGCTATGCACTGCCCACCGGCGGCGTGGTATCCATTCCGACGGTCGAGTTGGAGAACTACGCATTGGCGCACGCGGTGCCTTCGGCCATCCCGATCTACCAGGCGGCGATCAAGCTTTGGAACGGAGCCTCGGGATTGAACCGCGCGGTGCCGGTCACAAACGGCAGCGGTACTTTGCAGGATCGCAACAATCACCTGGGTTGCGGCACGCACCTGTTCGCGACGGGCGCCGCGTCGAGTGCGTTCCCGGCGAATCCGTTTGTGAACGGAACTAGCGGCCCGCGCTTCGGTATCGACACTCCCTGCGCACGCGCTTTCGCCACCACCAACTCCAGCGTCAACGTGGAGAACTACCTGGTGGCGAAGGGCGATCACAACCTCACCGATAAGCAAAAGCTGAACGTCCGCTATCAGTACGATTGGGGGCTGCAAGCGACCAGCACCAGCGCGATCTCGCACCTGTTCGATTCCAAGAGCTTTCAACCGCAGCATCAGGGGCAGATCACTCACACGTACCTGATCACGCCGCGCCTGGTGAACAGCTTCATCGGCCAATCGAGCTGGTACAACGCCATCTTCGGCGTTTTGGATTTCCAGGGCGCGCTCGCCGCGATGCCGGTACGCCTGAGCTTGGGCGATGGCGGCGCCAACGGCGGCGGATTTGTCAGCTTAGGAGCAGGATATCCCACCGGCCGCAATGTCGGCCAGTTGCAATTGATCGACGACCTTTCCTGGATGAAAGGCACGCACACCATCAAGGCGGGCGTCAACTACCGGTACAACCGGGTGACGGACACCAGCCTTTCGGGGAGCAGCATTTCGGGCAGCTACTCGCTGCGCGACATCTACGACTTCACCACGGGTATTGTGAACAATACCGCTCAGGGCAGCACGTTCTCGCAGTCGTACCCGCTGCTGGCGGCGGCGCACATCCGTGTGTACTCGCTGGATTGGTACATCAACGACGAATGGGCCATCAGCAAGAATGTGAAGCTCCAGTATGGAATCCGGTTCGAGCGCGACAAGAATCCAACGTGCGTGGACAAGTGCTTCTCCCGGATGAGCACGGAGTTTCTGACGGGCGGCTATCAGGCCGGCGCCAACGTCCCGTATAACACTACCATTCAGACCGGCCTGGAATCGGCGTACAAGAACTACGAAGCGGTGCTTCCGGAGCCGCGCGTGGGCGTCGTCGTGACGCCATTCGGCGCGGGCAAGACGGTATTCCGCGCGGGCATGGGTCTGTTCAGCAGTCTGCCCTCGGCCAGCGTGGTTTCGAGCATCTTCAACAACGCGCCCAACAAGTTCTCGCCGAGCGTTACCTTCGGCAACGTCGGGCTGGATACGGACCCGAGCACGTCGCAGGCAGCCGCGCTGGCGTCTTTCAACATCTTCGAATCCAGCTTCGCCAAGGGCTTTACACTTTCGCAGATCCAGAGCGCGTTGGGCAAGATCGCGTTTGCCGCGCCTGGTTACTACTCGCCGCCGGAGGATTTCAAGCCGCCGCGCGTGTGGCAGTGGAGCGCCGAAATCGAACAGCCGCTGGGCAATCGCAACGTCCTGGCGATCACCTACGCGGGCAATCACAGCAACGACCTCTCCATCAGCAACACGAGCCTGAACAACTTCAACGCCAACCCGACCAAGTTCCCGGCCGGATTTCTGGGCCTTCCGACGGCCGCGCCGGATCCGCGCTTTGCGACCGTGACGCAGGTGATACTCAACGGGTACTCGAACTACAACGGGCTCTCCGTGCAGCTCCGGCACTCCTACGCCTGGGGCTTCCAGGGCCAGATTGGCTACACCTGGAGCCATGGCATGGCGCTGACCGGCGTTTTCGATCCGCACAATCTGAACTTCGGTTACAGCAACAGCGCGATCGACAATCGCCACCAGTTGACCGCCGACATCATCTGGAACATGCCCAAGCTGCACAACAGCATGTTGGAACGGACGATCGGCGGGTGGCAGCTTGGCGGCAAGCTGTTCGCCTATACCGGCCGGCCTTTCTCGGTCAGCAATGGACAGCTCGGCGGACAGATCAACGCCAATTTCTCCGGCACGATTCTGGCGGACATGACCGACCCGGCCGCGTTCGGCGTGCACTGCGGTAAGAGCGCGATCACCACGCCGTGTCTGTCGCAGAACCAATTCATCGTGACCACGACCTCGAACCTGGCGGCGCAGAACAATTTCGGCAACGTCGAGCCGAACATTTTCTACGGACCGGGGTACTTCGATATCGACACGCAGATCACGAAGACCGTGCGTATTCGCGAGCGCATGAACTTCCAGATCGGCGCGAACATCTACAACACGCTCAACCATCCCAATTTTGGCCAACCCAACGGCACCGCCACGGGCGCGACGCTGGGCACGATCACGGGCACGGTCAGCCAGCCGGTGAGCATTTATGGATCGGGCCAAGGCGCGATCGTGAGCGGACGCGTGATCGTGGCGACGGCGAAATTCAACTTCTAGTTTTCAGTCGTCAGTTATCAGTAATCAGTTCCAGCACACGCCCGCCGGTTAATTGCCGGCGGGCTTTCCTTAATTACGACCATTCCAAGTGCCGAATAAGATCGGTTTTGTTTCTGTTTCACGCGGCCAGCACCAGAGTCTCTAACGGGCGCTTTGACTTTAACGGTCCGTGACCGTAATCACGGTCGGCTGGGCGAACGCGTACACGGGCTTCGGGTGGCGCGTGACTACGAACACGGCTGCGGCGTAGAGCAGCGGCAGCACCACGCTGACCGCGATCCGGCGGACCTTCCGCATGACTACGCGAGGTCGAGGCCGGTGAGTTTGCCGGTGGAATCGCCGAAGTGCTCCATGTGGACGCCCATGCGGTCCATCATCTCGAGGAAGAGGTTGCACATGGGGGTCTCGCGGCGGAAGACGACGCGGCGGCCGGTTTTGATGGCGCCCGCGGCGCGGCCGACCATCATGGTGGGCAGGTCGTCGTGCAGGTGACGGTTGCCGTCGCTGAGGCCGGCGCCGTAGACGATCATGCAGTTGTCGAGGAGGCTGCCTCCGGCTTCCCTGGTGGCCTTCAGCTTTTCGACCCAGCCGGCGAATTGCTGCACGTGATAGCAATTGATGGCGGTGACCTTGTCGAGCAGCTCCTGGCGTCCCTGGTGGTGCGTCAGAGGATGATGGCCGTCGCTGATGCCGATCTCGCGGTAGGCGCGCGAGGTGCCTTCGTGCGTGACCAGGAAGGTCATGACGCGCGTAAGATCGGCCTGGAGCGCGATAGTCATCATGTGTGGTCTAGGTGTCGTTGTACGTGGGATCCCCGGGTACCGAGCTCGAA
>AmSFosDRAFT_100116_pt1 | contig 30439 bp, 14 predicted proteins | sample FosCloommunities_FD_10275 | JGI IMG/M metagenome (IMG submission 10275)
CCTGCAGGTCGACTCTAGAGGATCCCACCAGGAAACAGCCTAGGAACACTAGTGTTTTCGTAGGCTGCCGTCACTCGGCCTAGAAAGAACAGGAAGGACGCATATGAATAGCCTCGCAGTTCCCCAAGAAAAGAAGCTGCTCAGCAAGTTCAGCATTGTTCTCTGTGTGGTGAGCGTCGTCTTCAACGCGGCCATGATCTACCTGGTTGCCGGAACGCCGCAGACCTAGAGCCCCTGAGCCTCGCTGCCATCTGGCCGGGCCCTCTGGCTGGGTCTGCACAACCCGGCCCAGTTCCTCGGCGTGCTCGAGCGTGAGCAGCTTGCCTTCTGTCGATCGGACGACGATCCGACGATCAGTGGCGAGACGATTCCCGGTAGATGGCGGCGGTTTTCATTGCCCGCCCTCCTTCGAGCGCCACGCTCGAGTCCTTTACTCGAGCCCCTCGGCTTCCGCCAAGATGACGTCGAATTGTTTGGCCGGTTCGCGTGGCCGCAACGGAGCCGAGATGCGGCGCATCGCAACTTTGTTGCCGCGCCGCCTCTGCACCTGCCGATTCCCGGCACTTGACGGTTCGCGCGAACCGCCAGACACTGTTGCTGTTCAATTCTTTGGTCGAGCGGTGTCGGGGACACCTGAGGCGCGAAGGTAGCACGTGAGGCGGAGTGAAGCAGGCCCAGGAAAACTTAGATGCACGTGCTTCTGGCAGCAACGGCGCTTGCGGTTGTACTGAGTATCGCCATTGCCCTGACGCTCGCTCTCCCTTGCATTGCAATCGCGATGAAACGCCGGTGGTGGTGCGCGACAGTCTCTGTTCCCGTTGCATTGTTTGCCACGATGTGCGTCGGCGGGCTTCTGGTGACGGTTCCCGCAGCAATTATTGTCACCGCAGCTTTCGCCGCATTTGCCGCGCTGCGCGTGCGAAACCAAGGATGGGCGAAGATCACTTACAGCCTCATTGGCCTTCTGGTCGTCGCGTGGACCATCGCGCAGATTGTCCACCTCCCGACCCGCTACCAACTCGGGCAAGACGCCGCGCGGATTGCCGGCAATATCGCTGGAATCATCCTCGGAGCATCGCTCTGCGTCACGCTTGTCGAGAGCGTTCTTAGAAACCCCGAGAACTACCCGACGGATTTTTAAGGTCTTTAAGGCCGTTGCTATCGACCGCGAATCGACGAAGCGCGTTACTCTTCGCCGCCCCTGGAATCGGGCGGCCGCTTCAATTGGGCATTGCGCTTGACGTGTTGTGGGCCCTTGACGGTTTGCGCGAACCGTCGGAAACTGTTATTGCTCAATACTTTGGCCGAGTGGCGAAATAGGCAGACGCACGGGACTTAAAATCCCGGGCCGGGTAACCGGCGTACGGGTTCGATTCCCGTCTCGGCCATTGAGTTACCGCGATTTGATCGACGATGAACAGACCTGCACACTCAATCAACACTCAATTACCTCAAGCTCGCGATTCGTTATCCGCTTGCAAGAACTCAGGCATGTAGACCTGCTCCGCCGCTTTCTTCATCTTGTCGGCGAGGCCAATGTACCTCAGCATTGTCGTAAAGGCCTTGTGCCGCATCTTCTTTTGCAAAACCGGCCCTGGCAACCTTTCCGCGTTCAGTGTTGCGTAACCGCGGCGAAGGGCATGGAAGCCATAGAAATGGCACGCATCGGTACAGTCGTGCTTACCAGGCGTATGACAAGGGAGATTGATCTCAGCGGCCCGCTGAATTCGTTTGAATTCATTCCAAAGCGACCGGTTAGCGTGCGGCCAAGAGAAAAGAACTTGGCTGAAACCTGCGATCAGGCGGACATGTTCGAGTGCGACACTGGGTAGATAGTCTACGTCGTCCCGTTTGCCCTTATTGTTCTTGGCCCGAGTAATTACGGCCCCAGTTTTCAGGTCAAGGTCGTCACGCCGAAAGCTAAGGATCTCGTCAATTCTCCAGCCGGTCGTGATTGCAAAAACCAGCAAGGCCCGCCACCAATCTGCTGGCGAGTGCGGCAATCCCTGCGGTCGCTTCGCAGTAACACGTTGGCGTCACTTCAGGCATTGCAGAAGGTTGCCGGATGAGCGAGGAACGAGAATACGGCCATAATCCTGTTGCATGCAAATCAGCTCGGTGGGGCAGCCGGGCGGGTTTGTCTGCCGCCGATGATCTACTTCTTGCCCGCAGGGGCCGGTGCAGGCGTCGTCGGCTTGGCCGGATCGTCCCACTCGATCTTGCAGTTGGGCAGAGCTTTTTGCAGGGCGGCGACACCGGCGGCACTTGTTTTGGTGTGTCGGATCTTGAGCAACGTGAGGCTCTTCCGGGGGTGGAGGTATTCGAGTCCCCGGTCGGTGATCGAAGATGGCGCTACTTCCAACCGCTCAAGCATTGGGAATGACCGTAGGGATGCGAGTGCCTCATCCGTAATGCTCGTTTCGCTGAGCATGACGACCTTCAAGCTGGTCAGCGGCTGAAGCAGGACGATCGCTCGATCCGTAATTCCTTTTTGTCCTTGAAGGCTTAACGTGGTGAGCGCTTTCAGCGGCGGCAGTCGTTCCAGATCGCTCTCCTGAATCGGCTCTGCCGAGACTGGATAACTTGAACCTCGTTGCAGGCCAATCGTCTTAAGCTCGAAACGTTCGGGCGGCAGCTTGGTGACGTCGGTTATGTTTTCACTGGCTAGGTTACCGGTCAGCTCGAGTCTTACGTTCCCGTGTTTGCTCAGCACCCATTCAGCGACGGAGCGATCAGGATCGGCAGCCGCATCCGAGTCGGGCTTGGTCGGTGAAGCACTCGGCTTGGCCGTCGTCGCTACAGCGGTTTCGGGCTGCGTGGCATCGAGCGGGCGGACGATGCGAAAGCCGTAGGAGTAGTAACGGTGCGACGCCGGCGAGTAGTAGCGGTACGCTGAGCGGCAGTAGGAAGCGCTGCTGTTCCAACTGCCGCCACGAATCACACGCAGGAACCCGGAAGGAGGGCCGTGGGGGTCGGTCGATGGACTCTTTTCGTACCAGTCCCCGCCAAACCAATCCTGGCACCACTCGTAGAGGTTGCTGTGCATGTCGAAAAGGCCGAAGCCGTTCGCTCGCTTCAGCGCCACGCTTTGCGCCTTGCCGCTGGAATTCGTGCGGTGCCAGCCATATTGATCGAGCAACGATTTCTCATCGTCAAAGGAATATTGTGTCGTCGTTCCGGCACGGCAAGCATATTCCCACTCTGCTTCGGTTGGCAGCCGGTAGCCGTCGGCCTGAGCTGCGATTTGCCAGCCCCCTTTGCCATCGGCACGGTACCACGGCCGACGTTGTTCCTGCTCACTTAACCATGCGCAAAAAGCACAAGCGTCGTTCCAGGTGACTTGCGAAACGGGCGATTCGTCGGTCACTACATAGCCGGGGGACTTCCAGTTTTTCCCTTTGTCGGATTCTTTCACGTTGTCCGTCAGCGTCTTTTCCGTGCTATTGGCGAAGCCATACTCCTCCGCTTGAGTCACGTATTTGCTGGCCTCGATGAATTTGCGGAACTGCCCCACGGTCACTTCGGTGCTGCCCATCAGGAAAGGTTGACGGATCGTGACCTGGTGTTGCGGCATTTCTTCGGGAATGCGTTGGAAGTAGTAATCATCGGGTTTGATCTTGTCGTCTTCGCCCATCTTCTTCGCGGCCGCTACCTGCTCCGGCGTGCTCCCCATCATGAATTCGCCGGGCGGAATCAGCGTCATCCGCATGCCGACGCTGTTGGTCGTTTCAACCTGCGTGCCGACATGCTTGGCCCAGGCTTGTTGACCGGCGTGGGCAGCAGCGGCATTGAAGGGGGCGACCATCGGCTTCGGTGAATTGTCATTCTCGAAGCGAGGCGGTTGCGTCGTGGTATTCGTTGCCACGGCGACAGGTTGCACCGTCGCCGCTGAAGTGGTAGACGCAGGCGGCATCAGGCGATTCGTTTCTTGCTGCAAAGGTGAGTTGACTGCCACGTTTGCAACAGGCGGCTGCTCTTGCTTGTCCAAATGCCGGATCAGATAAAACACCAAAATCGGAGCGATGATCGTGCCAAATGCTCCACCGACGACTTTAACGAGAAAGTTCTTCGACTGCTCAGAACCAACCGCCTGGGTGATCGAACCCAATGGCTTCTTCTTGGCCTTGAGGAGCTTCTTCTTATCCGCAGAGGACAGGTCGAGGGTGCTGGCGATGTCGCCACGGTTCATCGTTCCCGAACCGCCATAGCCAAGCCGCTCCAAGGCTTCGACCACATCGCTCATGGTCTGGTAACGCTGCTCTATCTTCTTTGCCACCATCTTGCGGAACACGCCATCGAGTTGCTTTGAGACGGTGGTTTGTGTGTCGTGCAGCGAGGGGATCGGACTTTCACGGTGGGCGAGCAGCTTCGCCATGAGTGTGTCACCGTCGTAAGCAGCTTTACCTGCGAGTAGGTAGTAGAGAGAGATGCCCAGACTATAAATGTCCGCTCGGGCATCGGCATGGCGAGTGCTAAGGGCTTGCTCAGGGGCCATGTAGTCCACGGTCCCCATCACGGTGCCGGTGCCGGTCAACTCTGCTTGAGCCGGTACGTCTGCACTCGCTTCAATACGGGCTAACCCCATGTCGAGAATCTTGACGACGTTATCGCTGCCCAATAACAGGTTGGCGGGTTTGATGTCTCGATGGATCACGCCCTTGCTGTGGGCGTATTCCAAACCACGCGCGGCTTGCAGGATGTAGTTGACGGCTTTGCCTACTGGAATCGGCCCATCCCGCTTGACGATTGCGGACAAGTCTTTGCCATCGACGTATTCCATGACAAGAAAGTGAGCAGCACCGGATTGCCCCGCATCGTGAGCGGCGACGATGTTGGTATGGCTCAGCTTGGCAGCCGCCCTGACTTCTCGCTCAAAGCGAGCTAGGGCCGCCGCATCTTTCGTCATCGCCGGGGGCAACATCTTGATTGCCACTGTGCGATCCATTCGCCGATGCACGGCCTTAAACACCTGCCCCATGCCACCCGCCCCGATCTTGTCGAGGATGGTGTACTCGCCCAGGATCAGGGCTTTGGCTTTGCCTGCCTTGACCTGAGCCGCTTGGAACTGCGTCAGGTGGTTTTGCTTGACCAACTCGGCAACGAGTTCGTCCACGCTCTTGGGATTGGCTTTAGGCGGGACGAAGTTTTCCAGTTTGCCGGGGGCAATGATGCCGCTGTCGGCCAGTTGCTTGACGACGGACTCAAGAGGCGTAGCCATGTGTCGGAAAATCCAGGGAACGGGCCCCAGTTTGACGATTATAGCTGCCCCCACAGCGGGTGGCAAAACAGTCACGGAGGCGGGGTTTGTTCACCAATCACGGGCCTGCACGGTCCGGACTTTCCAATTCAAAAAACCAGGAGAAAACCATGCTCAAACTCAACGTCGGCTTCTTGCCTGCGGTGGCATTGCACCGATACAGACTTCGGCTAAGGCTCTGATTTCTCCCAGTCACCAAGGCTCTACGTGCTACCGGGTGCTTTGTCGACGGCATGCCGACTCACGCCCGTGCAGTATCGAGCAACAGCAGTATCGAGCAACAATGGCGGACGAAGAACCAGGGGTTACCAAGTAAGCTTCTTGCCTTCTCGAATAAGTGGCTGGAACTCTAAAACCTTAGCTTCGGCCTCGAATTTCAGCACCGCACAGCCCCCAGCTCTTCAAGATGTCTTGACACAGATAAGACATTTCGGGGAACAAAGCGACATCTGTGATGCCGGTCATCTGAAGTTCTGCCCGTATATCAATCACATTCTTCTTTGGTATTGTGATTCGCACCAGACGGACACGCTCCTCCTTACCGGCTAATTCCTCCAGTGATTTTCTTCGAGTTCCGTGCATCGTAAAGACGCCGCGCTGAGCTGTGAGGCGACGGCTGTTATAGGGGGGCATCAACGCAACGGGTTTTTCCGGTGACCTGTCGGCATCAAACACTTTTCGGGGCAGATATGCTGCGACCTTCGTTTCGTCGAAGCGGAAAACTTCACCCTTTCCGTTAGACCATTTATTCAATGACCAAGGATGAAGCATCCACACGACGGCATCGTCGTTTGCATCTCCTCCCCGTCCCTTCCAATCACCTACAGCGAAGTAGAGGCCAACCAAGGACGCCTCAGACCAATCGAGAAGCCGCGTAGGCAGACCATAATGCTGCATGAGGAAATACCATTCCCAAATCGATTCTGGCTTGTGTCGCTCTAAAAGTGGAATCGACCGACGTTGAAATTCGTCAAGCAAATCGTCCTCATCCATCCCGTCAGTTCGATCACCGAGACGGTACCAGCTTGGTAACAGTTCGTGCTCTTTGCTGCTCAGACCACGGAACCAAGGATCAGGAATGTCGTCTCCCTTCTCCCATGACTTGCGAACAGCCATCGTAGTTTCGACGTACTTTGCCAGGGAATTTACCTTGTGCTCTATGATCATGCCGGCTCCATCGTTGTAGCGGATGAGAAAGTCTTCAGTTCATGAATTACAAAGCCGCGTGAACTCAGTGTCATCGACGTGATCGATCTCAAATTGAGCCTCGGAGCGAGCATAACTACATCGACATATAGACGATTGAACCGCAGAGGAAGAGCACCCATAAGGCCAGTTGAGTTCCGCAGCAAATCAACGACCTGGTAAGAGCACGACGGTACGGCCACTGTCCCTGCGGTGATGGTGCTGCGGTTAGGACGAGAATCGACCCCGCAATGCTCGTAAGGATGAGAGCCAAGACATAAATGTAGTAGTACGACATAAATCCTGCGGGTACAAAATCGTCTGTCACGGGGTTATATTCGCCAAGCAGTATCATTAGGAGCTGTGCGGAAGCAACGCCCCCGAATGGAAACCAGCACAACAGCGCAATCGCTGGTTTCCAATTCTGCAAAGACGTCATACGAACGAATTCTCCTGGCATCGCTTGGGCATCTAGGTTAGCTGTTACGTACGACATGCTTCTGAAGATCCAGCTTAAAGCCATCCTTTTTGGTCGTAGCATTGGTCTTCAGGTCGACCGCTAGAAAATCACATGTGACTTCCGAAGGCGTGATGGCCAGACGCAAGTAGCCGAACGTCGTATCGTAGAACTTCTCAAGCGTCAACTTGTTGCCATCGGCGTCGACGCCATCGACCGGAGTGCGAGGCTGCTGTCCTCGTTTGCCTTTCTTGAAACCGGACAGGTTGAAGTAGCCGCCGCATCCCGCAACGACGAAGGGAATCTGCGTCATTCCAAGGTGGCGGGTATATCGCTCGTACAGATGAGCGTGCCCGGAGAGCACAAGATCAGGCTGGATCTTTGCCTGTGTGCAGGCGTTATCAATGTCTTTAAGCATCCGCGGGCTCGGAGCGTGGTCACTGCTTCCCGTGAATGGCGGATGATGGACGGCGATCAAAAGTGCAAACTGTTTACCTTGGGACCTTTCCTCGGCAGCAGCCTTCAATTGTTGATTCAGAAAGGCAAGCTGTTCTGGGCCTACCTTCTTACCACTGATTACGCCTTGGGTCGTGCCTTCCCCGATATTCGAATACAGGCCGATGATTTTTACGAAAGGTGCGTCGAGCGTGAAATAGACTCCAGGTTGAGTCATTGTCGTTCGGGCATGTCCATGCCGCACGGTACCGGCGGAAGGTGACTTCATGCAGAAATTGTCCAGGAATCCGGTCAACGTTTTTTGCCGGACCACCTTTGAGACCATGCCGTCATGATTGCCTGGGATCGCGAAGATGGGAGCATCGTAGTTGCGATACGGATCATAGAACTGATCGTAGTAGTATCGTTCTTGTCCCAAATAGTAGACGACATCGCCGAGGTGATAGAAGAAGGCAGGCCTTCCGGTCTTATAAGTCTTGTTCGCCAGGTCTGCCGCCATCGCGTCGGCAACGGCAAATTGTTTTGACGGCTCTTTGATGCCGCCAGTGTCACCTACACAGTGAATCGTCAGGCTGTTGGCTGCGGTGATCTCGTTGACTGCCTCCGTGCCGAGGACGGATTCGAGGCGCATTACTGCCGGACTCTTTCGCGGCTTCGGAACCTTTTGCAACTGGTCCGACGCTTTCGCATTCGTATCGGCTAGGACATCTTTGGGATTGAACTCGTCGAAGTCGTCCGGAGATGGTTTGGGGTCAGCGAAAGCGAAGCCTGTGTCAGCCGGTGAGGTGAGTGGAGTGTTTCCGCCAGTTTTCGTTTTCTTCTTCTGGGGCCGTGCCATGGGTCAAGCCTTCATAGATACAGTGGAAAGTGTAACTAAAAATGTAGCGGCGCGCGTCTCCAGTCAGGGCGGTAGTCGATTTGTGAAGGTAGCGAGTCTGTACGACAAATCAAGATAGACGCGCTTTGGTTATTTGGACCCGAAGCTGGGCTTTGGAGGTTGAGCGAATGCCCCGGGCCCCCAAGATGGTTTGCAGTTGTGCGAATTCTTGTTTGGATCGCAGCAACTCGGTGTTCCACCGCTTATCGCTTAACCAGATCAGCATCGAGCATGGTCTTCTGACCGCGGATGAGCAGAATCGCGCGGTTGTTGCGCTCGAGTGGAATCCGCGTTTTGTGCCTCGAAGGCCCCGGCCGCGCATCTTGCGATCAGGCAGTGCGCGCGGAGTAGCGAAAGTGCGCGCTGTCGCTCTAGGACGCGCTTGCGCGCCGCTATGAACTTTGCAATCCGCGGTCGGCACCCAGAATTGCCGCGAACAATTGCCCCCCGAATGACACGGTTGACTCGGCTTTCGACAGTGTTAACATGCCGGCGCGTTGGACAGATCCCATCAAAAAAGGAGCAGGCTATGTACCGATGGAAATCTCTCTGGTTTGTGTTGGCTTCGTTAGCGTCCCTAAACACGACTCTTGTAATTGCGGACGACGACGAGGTCGTCGCGGACAAGCACGGGCGGCTAGGTGTTTTTGTTCAAAGTGCGGATGGTGGTATGGAGATTGTGAAGTTTATTAAAGGCACACCGGCTGACGCGCTTTACAAAGCAGGTAGCCTTCGGGTAGGTGACGTGATCTGGAGACTAGACGGAGACCGCACCAGGACGCTCGGTCAACTCAAAGAGGCGCGGGATGGCATTGATCCCGGTAAAACTGTGAGAATGATCGTGAAGATGAACGATTCGGATGACAACTTCTTCACGGTGATGATTACGAAAGCACCGGATGGCGACCCTGCTGCCCCTGCCGCTGCCTATGACGCGTGGTCGCCGAGTTCCGCAAAACCCACTTCCTCAGAAACGTCGGACTGAGAACCATCTGAATCTTCTGGCATCGCCGCTGCCGAGTTCGCTCGGCAGCGGCGATGCGATTCCGATGTGATCAAGTGCCGATTCCGTCAATGTCCGAAGCACTTTTACTTCGGATTGATAATCCGCGACGGCATTTCGCCGAATGTTTCGGCTAACTTGGTTTTCAGCTCGCTGATGAGTGCGGCGTGCTGCGGATCATTGGCCAGATTGGTCATCTCGTACGGATCGGCTTGCGGGTCGAACAGCACGGCCCCCCCCTCGCCCCCTTTCCACTCGGCATAGTGCCAGCGCTCGGTGCGGATCGAGTAGCCGAGCGGGCCGCCACCGGTTTTGGCCATCGAACAAGCTGGCCAGGGCCAAGATGCGTCGGGCGTTTGTAACAGCGAAGACAAGCTGTGACCGGAAACATCCGAGGGGATTGGCAGCCCGCACAGTTCGCAAAGCGTGGGATACAGATCGATCAACTGCACGGTCCGTGGCGAAGATTTGCCGGCGACGGATGTATGTGGAACGCGAATCAGTAGCGGCACGCGCAGGGCGATCTCGAAGACCGTGGTCTTGCCCCAGCGTCCTTTCTCGCCGTTGTGGTAGCCGTGGTCTCCGCAAAAGACCACGATCGTCGAATCGGCCAGCCCCAATCGGTCGAGCGCGTCGAGCACGCGTCCCATGTTCCAATCGGTCCAGGATGCCGACGCCCGATAGGCGCGGAGCACTTCGCGAGCTACCTCGGGCGTGGTGTCGCCTTGCATGTACGTGTCGTTCTCGGCCGGCAGCGCCACGGCCGGAATGCCCGAGGGGAGTGCTGGTCGCGGCGCGAAATCGGGCGGCAGCTTCAACTGGGTCGGGTCGTACAGGTCGTAAAACCGTCGCGGGGCCGTGGGGATGGCATGCGGCCGATGAAAACCGATGCCGATGAAGAACCGCTGGTCCTTGTACTTCTCTAACAGCTTGATGCCGTCAGCGGCAATGTGATAGTCCTTGTCCGACTCGCCGTCCCCTTCCAGCATGACGTACCGCACTCCGGCTGGACCGGAGCCATTCTCGTCGTCGGCATTCTTGTCGGCGGGATCTTTGCCGGCGGGATCTTTGTTTGTGCTCGCGGCGCGGCGAAATTCGCGCGGCACATTTTCTGCGATCTGCTCGGTCCAGGATTGCGGATCGGGAATCTTGCCGTGGAAAACCTTGCCGGCGTTGGCGGTCACGTAGCCGTGCTGTTTGAAGTACTCGGGGAGCGTGACCCAATCGGGATGCCGGTCGCGCAGCTTGGTGCCGTTGAAAACCACGCCGGTCGCGTTGGAATAGCGTCCCGTCAGCATGGCCGCACGCGAGGGATTGCAGACCGGGAACTGGCAGTAGGCCCGATCGAATCGCACACCGGTAGCTGCCAGCCGGTCGAGATTGGGCGTGAGCATGCCGGGCGAACCATAGCAGCCCAGTTCCGGCCGCCAGTCGTCGGCCATCAGCAGAAGCACGTTCCACGGTTTCTGCTGTGTTGCCTTCTGCGGCGCGGCGTCGGCCGCGATGCTATTGGCGGCGGTGCCACCCAACAGCAAACAAAAACAGAGCAGCCGTAGCACCAGTAAACGACGGACCGTCGATCGGCAGATCATGCGTTTGCGCCCTCACAAGTAACGGGCCACAGCAGCATGACGTGTTTTGGGCGTGGTTTATTTCAACCTATTTCACCGGGGTGGGCAAAAAGTCCCAATCCAAAACCATCTTCTCGGTGAGCGCCATCTTGTGCGCCAGCTGGATTTCCTGGTAGCTCGGATCGCCTGCCAGATTGTTCAGCTCGCCCGGATCGGCATCGAGATCGTAGAACTCGTACGTCGGGCGGGGAGTGGTAAAATAGGTCTTCACCAGCGGGGCGGCCAAGGTGCCGGCGGCGAACGCGGCTTTCATCTGCTGCCAGGCCGGATCCGCCTGGCTGTCGACCGGTCCGGGAGGCTGGTGCGGCGTGCAGTTGTAAATCAGCTTGAAACGATCGGAGCGCACGCAGCGGGCCAGATCGAACGTGGCGGCCGAAATGTCGGGCTTCATGCCGCCATCGCCGCCGTGCGGGCCACGTTCGGCAAACACATACTTGCGAGCTGTGAATGGCTGATCTCGCAACAGGGGCAAAAAGCTCATGCCGCTCATTTCTTCGAGCGGCTCAACGCCGGCCGCTTGGAGCATGGTAGGAGTAAAGTCTTCGCCCGAGATCAATGTCCGCGTGCTGCGCCCTGGCTTAACGACGCCCGGCCAGCGCACCACGAGCGGGACGTTGATGCCGGGATCGTAGAGCGAGCCCTTGCCGTGCGGGAGCGCCATGCCGTTGTCGCCCATGAAAACCACGAGCGTGTTCTGCGCTAGCCCGCGCTCTTCGAGCGTGTCAAGCACTTCCTGCACATCGCTATCGAGATGCTCAACTTCGTCCAGGTATCGAGCCAGGTCGCTGCGCACGCCGGGCAGGTCGGGCAAATGCGGCGGCAACGTGAGCTTCGCCGGGTCGATCGGACCCTTGGCTCCCCGTGTCGTCCAGTCGTGATGCGGATCGTAAAAGCCGAGCCAGAAGAACCAGGGCTTGCCCTGCGGCACCTGGTCGAGAAACTTCGCCAGCTTCGCGCCAAAATTTTTCAGGCCGCTCGGCTCTTCCATGTAATCGACGCGCTTTTTGAACAAGCGCAGATGATGCTCGTCAAGCAAGTGGCCGATTTCGGAATAGCCTCGCACGCTTTTGGTCGGCGGTCCGTCCAGGTGATACGACCGCCCGCCCACGCCCGTAAAATACCCGCCGCGGTCTCGCAGCAGGTCGGGCAAGCCGGGCAATTCGGCAGGCAACGGGGACGTAAACCGCACCATCCGCACGGCGACCGGCGAGCGGCCGGTCATCAGCGCCGCGCGTGACGGCACGCACTGTGGGCAGGAAACCATCATTCGATCGCAGCGCAGCCCTTGGCTGGCCAGACGGTCAAGGTTTGGGGTCCGCACATCCGGATTGCCGTAGCAGCTTAGATAGGGGTAGCTGTGGTCGTCCGACAGCAAGAACAGAATGTTCGGTTTGCCAGCAGCCGAAGCGCCGGCTGGCGACTGGTCGGCAGCGTCGCAAGGCGCAGCAATCGCCGCGAACGTTGCCAGAAGCAACCAAGTCAGTAACGAGCACATAGTCTTCATAGCTGGCCTTCTGTGCGAGTTTGCCCACCGGTTTTCCAAAGGGGAATAGCTTCGACGATAGCTCCCCCGCAAGCGGCGTGCAAGAAAGCGGGATGCGTTAGTGCTTCCAATTCCGCAGCGGCAGCGTTCCGGTTAAAATGCCGGTCGTTTTCGTACTTGCTGCTTCGAAGGAGATGGGATGGGCTATCCAGGGATCGACGGCTTTTTAGGCACCCGAGCCTCGATCATGCTCGACATTGTTTTCCTGGCCATGTTCGCCATCATCCCGCTGCTGGGTTGGAGCATCTGGCTTGTGCGTAACCGGCAGCACTATTCGCTGCACAAACGAGTGCAGCTCAGCCTCGGCCTGCTGCTGGCTGTGGCCGTGACGCTGTTCGAAATCGATATGCGCTTCGTCAGTGGCTGGCGTGAGCGGGCAGAGCCTTCGCCCTACTACGCCGCGGCGCGCGAGGCAGACCCCGTGCGAGAACTGGTCTTCAAGCAACTGCTGCACTTGAGCGAAGTGCCAGGCTGGGTGATCACGTCTTTAGGCATTCACCTGGTCTTCGCCATCACGACGGCCGTGCTTTGGGCCGTCGTGATTGCTCGGGCGCTGCGGAACTTCCCGGCTCCGCCGGTTCCCGGCGCGCACAGCCGAGCCCACAGGTTCTGGGGCTGGCTGGCGGCCGTGGACATGCTGTTGACTGCCGTGACCGGCTGGATCTTTTACTGGCTGGCGTTCGTCGCCTGAGCCGCTCCGACCGGTGCGCGATTCTCGAACGGGCTGATCCGCTTCGTCGGGGTGCCCTCGGTGGCGATGATCCGGTTGATGGCATTCAAGAACGCCTTGGCGCTGGCCAGAATGCTGTCGGTCGAGACGCCGCGGCCGCGGTACAAGTGGCCGCCGTGTTCAACTTCCACGGTCACTTCGCCCTGGGCGTCTTTGCCGACCGTAACACTGTGTACGTTGAAGTTGCGGCAGACGACGTTGATGCCGGTGATCTGTTCAATGGCCCAGAACAAGGCATCGAACGGTCCGTCGCCCGCGTTGACGTCGACGGTGACCACCTCTTCGCCGCGGCGCAGCGAAAGACGCACGCTGGGAACCGTGCCATTGATAGTGATCAGGCGATAGGTTTCGATCGACCACGATTCGGGCGTGTCGCGCATTTGTTCGTCGATCAGCGCGGCGATGTCGGCGTCGTAGACTTCTTTCTTCTTGTCCGCCAGATCCTTGAACTGCTCGAAGACCGTTTGCAATTGCTCGTGGCTGAGCTGATAGCCGAGCGCCTTGGCGCGATCGGCCAGTGCGGCTCGTCCGCTGTGCTTGCCCAACACGAGATCGGTTTTCGACAAGCCAACATCTTCGGGCCGCATGATCTCGTAGGTCGTGCGTTCCTTGAGCATGCCATCCTGGTGGATACCGGCCTCGTGAGCGAAGGCGTTGCGGCCGACGATCGCCTTATTGCGTTGGACCTGCATGCCGGTGATGTTCGAAACCAGCCGGCTGGCCGGCACCAGGCGCCGCGTGTTGATGTTTGTCGTGGCGTGGAAAAAATCCTGCCGGGTACGCATCGCCATCACGACTTCTTCGAGCGAGCAGTTGCCGGCCCGTTCGCCGATACCGTTGATCGTACATTCGATCTGCCCTGCTCCGTTTTCGACGGCAGCCAGGCTGTTGGCCACGGCCAATCCCAGATCGTTGTGACAATGGATGCTGATGACGGCGCGATCGATGTTCGACACGCGCTCGCGCAGCGTGCGGATGACGCGCCCCATTTGCTCTGGCACGGCGTAGCCAACCGTGTCGGGAATGTTCACGGTCGTGGCGCCGGCGTCGATGGCCGCGGTGACCACTTCGCAGAGAAAATCAATTTCGGTGCGAGCGGCGTCTTCGGGCGAGAACTCGATGTCAGCGCAATATCCGGCGGCGCGGCGCACGCCGGCCACAGCACGGCGGATAATTTCGGCCTTGTCCATTTTGAGCTTGAATTCGCGATGGATGGCGCTGGTGGCCAGGAACACATGGATCCGCGCTTTCTCGGCATGCTGCAAGGCTTCCCAGGCGCGATCGATGTCCTGGTCGTTGCAGCGGGCGAGCCCGCAGATGACCGGACCGCGAATTTCTTTGGCGATGCGTTCGACGGCCTCGAAGTCGCCGTGCGAAGCGATCGGGAAACCGGCTTCGATAATGTCGACGCCGAGCTCGACCAACGATTGGGCGACCTCGAGCTTCTCGCCGATGTTCATGCTGCAACCGGGCGATTGCTCTCCATCGCGGAGAGTGGTATCAAAAATCTTGATGATGCGTGCGTCAGCCATGGGTTATTGCTTTCAAGTTGAACGGGTGGTGCGTGGTTCGAAGCTTGCGGTCACTGGCTCAGTCAGGCCGGCCAAATGCCGGCCCGGCTAGCAACAGGCCGCTAGTCGCGGTTCGGGATGTCTGGCTGGGAACCAACGGGGCACCTCTATTTATCATTCTAGCCCTCTAGCAATAAAAAACCCTAAGGCATTTTGGGCCTTAGGGTTCGGTAGTCTTAAGTCGCACGAATCGCGCTGGCGACGAACCCTAAGCCTGGCCGCTATTTAGCGGCAGCGGCAAAGCCAGTAGCAGCAGGGTCGTCATCGACATGTCGCAATTCACCCATTCGGGCAAGCCAAGCAGCGAGCTGCGGATTCGCTCGCCGGTAGTCCGACTTTATCCCAGCCAAGAGACCCGGTCAAGGTAAAAGGTTCGTGCCAGCAACCGCGAGCATGGCGGGTTGATCTTTACCTAACCCTGGATTTTTACTAGGCTTCCGCCCCCAAAAATAGGTTCCGTGCGACTCGCTGCGTTGAAGCCTCGAACCGTATTGGCAAGGAGCATTGGTTGGCTGGAGAGCATGTCGATTTGTCGAGTGAGATGCCCAAGGGGAGTTCGTCGCGGCGGGCCGAAGCAGCGTCGAAGCGCCCCTTCCTGGGCATCCATTTTGCTTGTTGCCAGGTCTACAGCCGGATCTTTATCAACGCTACCGGCACGGCGTTCGAGGGACATTGTCCGCGCTGCGCGATGCCGGTGACGGTGCGAGTGGATGCGGACGGAAGCGACGCGCGGTTCTTCACGGCTGGTTGATCGGGCTCGCTCGCAATCGTTGGCTGCGTAGCACAAACGGGATGAAAGTGGATGACAGGCATGGACTTCGAAGTAGAGCGCTGCACGAGGCATTGCGCTACCAGCGGACGTGAGTTCTCCGAGGGAGAGGAGTTCTTTTCGGTGCTCGTCCGAAACGGAGCGGAGATCAAACGGCTGGATTACGCCCGCGAGGCATGGAACGGTGCGCCAGAAGGAGCGGTCGGCTGGTGGAAGTCGCGCATGCCGCGCAAGGAAACGAACAAGCACCGGCTAGCGCCCAGCGAAGTCATGTTGGAATTGTTTCAGCAATGGGCCGAGGATCCGACCAAACAGGACGTCCGGTACGTATTGACGCTGCTGATGATCCGCCGGCGGATTCTGCGGTTGGAGGAGACTGCGACGGTTCAGGGCCACGGCGAAGTTATGACGCTGTTCTGCCCACGAGATGAATCGACCCATCGAGTGTTGGTCGATATGCCAGCGACGGAGCGAGTGGACGAAATCCAGCAAGAGTTGGCACGGTTGTTATTTGCCGGGCCAGCCTGAGCGGGCCTGTGTTTGGAAAACGCGGATTCCGAGACCGTGGGTTTGCCGGCGGAGAGGGCATCTTTGTTGTCACGCACGCGACTGACCTTACTGTTGCTGTTGATATTGATGAGCGCGGGCGGCGCTAGCTGCCCGAAGTTCATCCAGCAGTACCCCTCGACGGGGCCGCGCGTGCTGCCACAGACGCCGACGTTGGCGGACGTCATCACGGCGGTGAACAACAACAGTTCCAAGATCCGCTCGCTGTATACGACCGATGCCACGGTCAGCGCTTCCTTGATTCCGTCTTTACGGGCGAACCTGGCCCTGGAGCGGCCGCGGCGTTTTCGAATTCGGGCCGAAACGGGGCTGACCGGTCCCGAGGCCGATATGGGGAGCAACGACCAGTTGTTCTGGTTCTGGGTGCGGCGCTTGCAGCCGCCGAGCCTGTACTATTGCACTCATAGCCAGTATCCGGTCAGCCGGATTCGTGAAATGGTGCCGGTCGAACCCGACTGGCTGATCGAGGCACTGGGCATCACTGGCTTCGATCCGGCCGGGCAGCATACTGGCCCGGTTCCGGTTCGCGGCGGCCGGTTGGAGATTCGCACTCAAGTGCCGCGCAGAGACGGCACGACCTGGACCAAAGCCACGGTGGTCGATGGGGCGCGCGGGCTCGTGCTCGAGCAGCACTGGTACGACCAGCAAGGGACGCGGGTAGCCAGTTCGCTCACATCGCAGCACATGCGCGATCCAGCCAGCGAAGCGGTGGTCGCGCACCAGATCGAAATTCAGTGGCCGTCGACGCAGTTCACTTTGAAGGTCGATCTGGGCAACGTGCAGATCAACCAACTCTCTGGCGATCCCTCGAAGTTGTTCGAGATGCCCAATTATCCGGGCTATCAACCGGTCGACGTCGGCGACCCGAACTTTCAGCCTCCCGTGCCGCCACCGACGGCCTTTGCGCCGCCGGCGATGAAGCAGGAACAGCGCCGCTGGCGATTGTTTCGGTAGCTAAGCGTGTTGAGCGCGTGCTAAACCACAAGCGTGGGAATCATCCGACCCGGCGACGGTTACTCTTACGACTGCTTAGCTGTTGACCCACGGGCCGGACGTGGTGAGCGCGTAGTCGATGGCCCGTTTGCTGATGGTGTCGGTCCCGCCACCCGTGGACACGGCCAGCACGCTGGCGATTCCATTCATGTTCAGCGTTCCCAGCGGATAGTTCATGTTCAGCGTATCGCCCTGAGCAAAGATCGCATCGTTGCCAACCGGCGAAGCCGTCAGGATGGCGGCGTCGAACTTGTTGTTGCCGCCGATGACGTTGATCGTCTGATAACCGACCGCCTGATTGTCGAATGCGCCGAAGTTGTTGCTGCCCGACATCGCCGCATAGAACGAGAAGCTGCCGCCGAATGGGAAGTAACCGCTGAAGAACTGGGTGGGCGTGTTGTCGTCGTACAGCGTGGCTGTGTTGTTCGAGCCATAGACCAGGTTGAACACGACCGGGAAGTTATAGGCCTGGTCGTTGAACGCCGAGCCGCCCGAAGTTCGCGACAAGGAGGCGTAGCTGGCGGCGTTGTTGCTGGCCCCGCTGCCGGTGACGCTGCCATTGCCGACAAATACCTGGTTGCCGGACGTATCACCGTACATGTAGGCCGCGTCCTGGGTGCTGCCCGAGACGCCGAAGACGTGCTGGAAGAACTCGGTCTGGGCATCGAAGCCGACTTCGGATTGCTGCGGTCCGAACGACGGCGGCGAGAACGTGGCGTAGGTGGGCGTCGAGATGAAGGCGTTGGTGCCATTGCCGCTCGAGAGCGTGGCGGTGCTGTTCACGTTGCTCGAGATGGCAATTACGTCGCTGAAGTTGTAGACCTGGTTGTTATAGGGCGTGGCTCCCGTCGCGCTCATGTTGGCGTTCGTCGAGCTGTTCGGGTACGCCGCGCCTTGGCTGGCAACGAAGGTCGAAGCGATCTGGTTGTCGTAGAACAGGGCGAAGTCCGTAGCCCCCGTGACGGACAGATTGCTGGCGGTGACGTGCTGGAAGTACTCGACGGCGTCGTAGAACGAGCCGGCGGCGTTGGTGAGATAGGAATAGGTGGGTGTAGCGACGAAAGTGTTGCTCCCGGTCGTATCGTTCAGCGTGGCGCTGTCGGCCGTCGGGTTCGCGCTCAATTGGTAGATCGAATTGAAGCCGATGGCGTCATTGAAGTAGCCGCTGGTATCGGCCGAAGTGGCCGAGTTCGGCGTGGTGTTCGAACCCGACGTGCTGGGGCTGTTGGCGGTGAATGTGTTGGGGTTGGTCGCGCTGCCGTACATGATGGCCGTGTCGCCGGTCTGACCATAGGCCGTGATCTTGGGCACGTTAGTTGCCTTGACGGTGTAGCCGGCCGCGCCGCTGTAGTTCAGCGTGTTCGGCATGAACGTCGCGACGCTGGGCGAGGCGCTCGAGAAGGTGTCGGCAAACACGGTCGCCGAGGAATTACCGCCGTCGCCGTTGAGCACGATGTTCGGGGTCGAGGCCGTGTTGAACGACTGCGAGAAGTTATCGATCGAGACCGTGTAATCGGTGGCCGACGAGAACTGCACCACGAACTGATCGCCCGTGCTGATGCCGTTGACCGTGACGGTGTTGCCGCTGGACTGGATCGGCGATTGGGCGAGCACGTTGATGTTCATGACCTGCGTCGCCGATTTCGCGCCACCCTGGCCCGAGTTGCCCAGGTCGTTCGCGGTAATCGTCAGCGTGACCGTGCCCGAGAAGCCTGCGGCGGCCTGGAAGGTCAAGCCGTTCAAGGCGCTGTTCAACTGTGCGAGGGTTCCTTGGAACGTCACCGTGGAAGTGCCGTTGGCGCCGGAGTTGATCGAAGCCGAGCTGCCACTGGCCAGGCTGATGGTGCCGGCTGATGGCGGCGACAAGGTGAGTGCCACTTGCTCGTTGCCGCCAGCGGCGTCCACGTCGTTGACCGAGATGGCGTTGTTGTTCGCGCTGTTGAACACCACCGGACTGGTCAACACGGTCAGCACGGAACTGGGGGCCGTGATCGTCGGGGCCTGGTTGGTGGTCTGGACCAACAGGCTGATCGTGGCGCTGCTCTTGCGATCGATGCTGATCGTGGTGTTCCCCAGGTCGTCCGCCTGGATAATCATCGTGTCGGCGCCGACGAAATTCGAGTTCGGCGTGTAGGTCACGCCGACATTGTTCAACGCCGAGGTGATCGCGCTGAACAAGCCCAGCAGCGTGACCGTGTTCGTGCCGCTCCCTTGCACGGTGACGCCCGGATTGCTATTGGGCATGCTCAGCGTGCCGTTGGTGACCGAGATCTGGACCTGGCCGCCAGGCTGGATCTGAGTTGCCTTGTCCGTGACGCTGATCGGCAACGAACTCGAGTTCGAAAACAGCAGTGAGCTGTTCTCGTTGACGCTGATCGGCGACGCCTGCGAATTCGCCGGAACCGAAATCACCGGCGAAATGATGTTCAAGACCTTGAGCGGAATCAGATTGGTCGCGATCTGGGCGCCACCCGATCCGGTCAGCCCCTCGTCGTCGATCGTGACGGAGAGCGTGTCGTTGCCGGTGTAGCCGGTGTTCGAGGTATAGCTGACGCCGTTCAGGTTCAAGTTCAAGTTGGCGATCGTGCCCTGGAACGTGACCGAAGACGTGCCGTTGCCGGAGACGAGCGTCAGTCCGCTCGTGCTGGGGAGCGTGATGACGCCATTGGTCGCCGACAGAGTGACGACCTCTTGGCCTCCCTGGGAGTCTGTATCGTTGACCGAGATGCCGGTGTTCAGGGCGGTCGAGAACACGTACGGGGTACCGGCCGGAACGATCTGCAATTGGTTGGGCGCGGTGATCGTCGGCGGTGCATTCACGTGAACTTGGACGTTGACCGTGATCGTGCTCGTGGCAGTCTGGGCGCCGCCGAATCCCGAATGCCCCAGATCGTTCGAGACCATGGTGATGGTGTCGGCGCCGGTGAAGTTCGTATTCGGGTTGTAGGTCAGACCATTGATGGCGTTGTTCAGGCTGGCGATCGTCCCCTGGATGGTGACCGAAGCGCTGCCGTTGGCGCCGGCCGTGATGCTGATTCCCGACGTGCTGCCGAGGGTCAATTTGCCGTTGTTGGCCGACAGGGTGACCTGCTCGGTGAAGCCGCCGGCATCGGCGTCGCTGACCGTGATCAGATCGTTATTGGCGCCGTTGAATACCACCACGCCGTTCTCGAGAATCGTCTGGGCATTCGGGACCGTGTTGACCGGTCGTTGGTTCAGTTGTTCGACCGTGATGTTCACCGAGCTGGAAGTCGACAGCGGCGTCGACAACGAACCGTTCACACCGGTGTGGCCCATGTCGTTGCTGACAATGTTCAGCGGGTCGGTGCCGTTGAAGCCGGAACTGGGAGTGTAGGTCAGCCCATTCAAGGCGTTATCGAGCGCCGTCAGGGTGCCGGTAAAGATCACGCTCGAAGTGCCGTTGTTGGTAACGCTGGTGAGTCCTGCCGTCGTGGCCAGCGTGAGCGTTCCGTGGCTGACCGAGAGACTGACTTGTTCGACGCCGCCGTCAGCATCCACATCGCTGACGGAAATGGCCGTTCCTGTGCCCGTGCTGAACACCAGCGACGTATTCACGGCAATCGTTTGCGGACCAGGCACCGTATTGATCGGAGCCTGGTTGGCGCCGGTGACGTTGAGCGGCACCGAAACCGAAGCGGTTTGCGCGCCGCCGCCGCCCGTGTTGCCCTGGTCGTTGAGCACGATGCTCAAAGTGCCGGTGCCGACGCCCGCTGGGGGCGTATAAACCAGGCTGGCCAAAGCCGCGTCGAGCGTGCCGGTCGTGGTGCCGTTGAACACGGTACCTTGAATGGTGATCGACGAAGTGCCGTTGCCGAGGACGGTGACTCCGGAGGTCGACACGCTCAAGGTTCCCGCATTGCTCATCAGCGTGCCGGACGTGCCGGACGCCGTGATCGTGATCGACTCGGTGCCGCCGCTGCCGTCGACGTCGCTGACCGTGATGATGCCGGCTCCCGAGACGGTGAACGGCACGGTCGAGCCCAAGGTCGCGTTGACGACGTTCGGGGCCTTGACCACCGGCGGTTGATTGATGGCGTTGACGGTGATGTTGAGCGTGGCCATGGTGCTCTTGGCGCCGCCATCGCCGGTGTTGCCCAAATCGTTGGCCGTGATTACCAGCGCGTCGCTGCCGCGGTAATTGATCCCCGGCGAGTAGATCAGGCCATTGATGGCCGCGTTCATGTTGGCCAACGAGCCCTGAATCGTGATCGTCGAGCTGTTGTTGGCTCCGCCGGTAATGGAAACGATGCTGGTGTTGGCCAAACTCAGCGTGCCGTTGGTGACCGAGAGCGTGAGCTGTTCGGTCGCACTGCCGCCATCCGGGTCGGCGACCGTGATCGCGTTGCCGCCGGTCGTGGAGAGAGTCAGCGCCATGTTTTCGTTCACGTTCTGGGCGGCCGGGAGCGTGATCGTCGGCGCGAGATTTTCAATGGCCTGAACGGTGAACGTTACGGCGTTCGGCAGGTAGGTGATGTATCCGGCCAGGTTGCCGTTGGTGAACAGCTCCATCCCTTGAGGAGCGTTGGCGAATTTTCCGTTAATGCCGCTGGCGAGCGTCGTGGTAATCAGCGTGAACACCGTGCCGATGCTGACGCCGGTGACGTTGCCGACATTCAACTGCAAGCTGGCATTGTTGAGGTTCACTGTGCCGCTGGAGTTGATCTGGTCGTAGCCGCTGCCGGGCGTGGTGCCGAAGATATCGGCGATCACCGTCGACATGGTGCCGAGCGTGAGGTTGCCGGTATTGAGGATGCCCGGCGTGCCGTTGGTCCCGGCGGAAATGAAGTTGGCGCCGCCGGAATTCAGGATGTCGACTGAAGCGGCCGAACCTGTGCCGACCAGGCTGCTGTTGTTATTGACAGTCAACGGAGTGCCCGCGGGAACCAGGCCGTTGACGGCCAGCGTGCCGCCGTTGACGACGGTTCCGCCGGTGTAGTTATTGTTGTTGTTGGTCAGCGTCAACGTGCCGAGATCGTTCACCGACGCGCCCTTGGTGAGCGTGCCCGAACCTGAGACGATGCCGTTGATGATGACGTTGCCCGACGACCCGGCGGGCGTGCTGGGCCCGACCGTGGCGATCGTCAGCGGGAACGAGTTCTCGTTGACGTTGCCGGCCAGCGTCAGGCTTCCGGCGCTCGCGGCAATCGTCGCGGGGGAGTTCAACGTGATCGGTCCGCTGAAGGTGTTCTGACCACCGAGATTGTCGATGGCGCCACCACGTTGCACGGCATTACCGCTGGTAACGCCATTGCCATTGATGGTGACCGGAATCGGCGCGGTGACCTGGAAGCCGCCACGGAAGGCCAAGGTGGCATTGCTATTGATCGTGACGCTGGATGAACCGCCCAGCGCTGCCGGCGAATCGACGATCAACGTGCCGCCGTTGGCGTTGAGCGTGGTGGCACCGCTGTTGAGGTTTGTGCCTGTCAGGTCCAAGGTGCCCAGGGCCGTCTTGGTGACACCACCCGCACCGGAGATTTGCGCTCCCACGACCAATTCTGAGGAATTCGGACCAATCAGACTGCGGAAAACGTTGAAGGCGCGCCCGCCGGTGAGCACCAGGCCGCCGTTGAGCTGGGCAGACGGGGACGTGGTCGTGGTCCCTGGAGCGACGATCGCGAAGACGGCTGTCGTAGTAATCGCGCCCAAGCCGGTCTCGATATCGCTGCTTTGGGTGGGGCCCACGGTCTCGGTCACGGTGGCAAACGTCTGCGACTTGTTGTTGGTGGCCAGGTCGAGCATGCCGTTGTAATGCAGGAACACGCCGGCGGAAGTGACGACTTCGGTGGTTCCAGCGTTCGATCCATACTGCACGATGGCCGGGGCCACGCCCACTGTGTTGCCGCCAATGACCAGGGCGCCGTCGACCGCGACGTTTGTGCCTGGCTTGTTGAGCACCAGGCTGCCAGCGTTGACGGTCGTGGTGCCGGTATAGTTGTTCGAAATGTTGCCGGCCAATTCCAGCGTTCCATTACCGACCTTGAGCAAGCCGACGACCTGGCCCGAGGTTTGGGTGACGAGCCCGTTGATGGTCAGATAGCCGGAGTCGATGCCGACGCCCACGGTGCCGTTGGTGTTGAGCGTGATCGGCCCGCTGTAGGTGTTCGAGCCGCTGATATTGCGCAGTGCGCCAAAGCCGGCGGGGGCCGACAACAGCGGCGTGATGCCCGAGCCCAAAGTATTGCCGGTACCGTTGACAAGCGTCAAAGCTTCGTTGACAGGCCCGATGTTGCCGCCGCCGGTGACCGTGATATTGCTGACGGGATTCGGCGCCGTTGTGGCGGCCCCATCGACGACGCTGGCGCCGACCGATCCCATGGTTGGGATCGATTGACCCTGGCCGGTAAAGGCGCCGGCAAAGGCAACCTGGTAGCTGCCGGCTGAACCGGTGACCAGCACGTTGCCTGCGCCGATCTTCGAGAGCGATTGCAGGGCTTGCTGAACCGTCGCGGCGCTGGCGTTGGCGGAGATCGAACTGGTCGTCTGACCCAGGAACGACAGCGTGAAGCTGCCAGCCGTGGCGGTGACCAATTGAATATCGTCGTTGTAATTCGTTGCCGCCGCCGCCGTGGCCGTGGCGCCGCCGCTGGCGATCGCGCTCATCAACGGAATGTTCTGTCCTTGGCCGACAAACGCTCCGATAAATTCGACGTAGTAACCGCCGGGCGCGCTGGTCACGACGACGTTGTTCGCGCCGATCTTCGACAGCAATTGCAGTGCCGACTGGACTTGAGTGTTCGTCGCATTGTACGCCAAGGCGCTGGTGGTCTGACCGTTGAACACCAACTGGAACGTTCCGGAGTTGCCGGACACGTTCACCACCTGCGCGGCCGTCGTGCTGGCGCCCTGGACAATCGTCGCCAGCGCTCCGCCGGCGCCGTTGGCCACGATCGGCAACAGCGTCTGACCGCTGTTGCTGAAGGTGCCGATAAAGTCCACGGCGAACGATCCGGCAGCGCCGGTAACCAGGACATTCCCCGCCCCGATCGTGCTGAGCGATTGCAGGGCGCTCTGAACCTGCGCGGCCGAGGCGTTGATCGGCAGCGGCGCGGTCGTCTGGCCGCCGAAGGTCAATGTGAACGTGCCGGCCGTGCCGGCCACATTGATCAGTTGAACGTCCGTGTTGTTGGTATTGGTCTGCAGGACGGTCGCAGTAGCGCCGCCCGCGCTGCCGGCCACGAGCGTCGAAACGCTCTGGCCCAGGCCGCTGAACGCACCATCGAAGACGATCTGGTAAGCGCCGGGGCTGCCGTAAACGCTGACGTTGGGCACGCCGATGAGCACGTTCGGCGAGCCGGTGACGCCATTGATGGTGGACAGGTTTTGCAGCGCTGCCTGCACCTGGGCCGTCGTGGCGTTGTATGGCAAGGCCGCGGTGGTCTGGCCGTTGTAGCTCAAGGTGAACGTGCCCGAGTTGCCGCTGACGTTGACGTATTGAACGTCGTTCGAGGCATTGACCACGTTTACGTTGACGGCGGTGCCGGTGCCGGTGGCGACCAGCGTGGGAACCGCTTGTCCCGGAATGGCGACCGCGCCAGAGAGCGTGACGTCATATTGCCCAGGCGAACCGGTGACGACCACCGTGTTGGGCGTGATCGTCACTTGCGCGCCACCGGAGGATGTTCCCGTGATCACGGAGATCGGCGAGCCAGCGAGCGAATTCGGAGTGAGCGTGATGTTGGCTCCGCTGGCTGGGATGACCCCGAGGTTGTTGATCGGGGTGCCGGACAAGACCCCCGTGAACGAAATGATGTACGACCCGGCGGTGTTCCCTGCTGCGCTTTGCGCGACACTGACGTTGGTGCCCAGCGTGCTGAGGCCTTGCAGAGCCGTCTGGATCGCAGCCGCCGTGGTGTTGTACGCGATCGCCGCTGTCGTTTGGCCACCAAACGACAGTTGGTAGGTCGCTGGAGTGGTCGTGATGCTGTCGCCGTTGGTGGTGGTGTTGCTGATCGTGGTGATTGCGGTGCCTGCCAGCGAACCGGTAAACGAGAGGATGTATTGTCCGGTGCTCGCGCCGGCGGTCACATTCACCTGGCCGTTGATTGTGGACAGCAAGTTGAGCTTGTTCTGCACGTCGTCGGCCGAGTCGTTGTACGGCATCTGGCTGGTCGTCTGACCGCCGAAGATGAGCGCGAACGTGCCCGCCGTGTTGGCGGAAGTCGACGTGATGGTGCCGGCGGCCGACGAGGTCAAGATGCCGGCCGCGCTGCTGAACGAAATGATGTAGTTGCCCGTCGACCCGCTGACGCTGATCAGCCCGTTGCCATTGATGCCGGCCGGGAAGAAGTAGGCCGACAGCGTGGTCTGAACGGACGCGGGGGTCATGCCCAGCAGATTGCCGGTCTGGTTGCCGTTGTAGATCAGCGCGAACGATCCGGTGTTGCCGGTGACCTGCACTGTGCCGGCGCCGATCGAGGGCAGGCTTTGCAGGGCTGCGGCCACCTGGCCCGGCGTGGCGTTGTAGGCCAGAGCGCTAGTCGACGCGCCGTTGAACGACAACGTGTATGTGCCGCCCGAGGAGCCGAGCACGTTGACCTGTTGCACGCTCTGATAGGCCTGGTACGTCGACACCGTGGCGGTGCTGGAGGGATCGACGCCCAAGGTGGAAAGACTTCCTTGCCCGGCCGCGGCGCCGGCGAACGCGACGTCGAAGGTCGGCCCGGTGCCAGTCACCACGACGTTGTTGCCGAGATTGGGTAGAGCCTGCAAGGCAGCTTGAATCGTGGCCGCATTCGCCGTGGCCGCGATACCGATGGTGGTTTGACCGTTGAACGTGAGGAAGTACGTGCCGGTGTTGCTACCGACGTTGATGACTTGCACGTTGTCGCTGTAATTGGCCGCCGAACCGAACGTCACCGTGGCGCCACTCGCACTTCCACCGCCTAAGGTAGCCGCGAAGCCTGCGCCAGGCATGACCACGTCATAGGCGCCGGACGATCCGAACACGGTAATGTTGCTCGCGCCGGGAATATTAAGAGCTTGCAGCGCGGCTTGGATCTGGCTGGCCGTAGCATTGAACGGCAGTGAACCGGTCGTCTGACCGTTCAACGTCATGAAGAACGTGCCGGCTGATCCGGTGACGTTCATCACTTGCACCGTGTTGTAACTGGCCGCTTGCACCACCGAAGCGCTGGCGCCCGAGCTGGCATTGGCCACCACCAGCGGAATGGCAGCACCCATGCCGGCAAACGAACCCACAAAGATGATGTTCAGCGCGCCGGGCGAACCAGTGACGATCACGTTGCCCGAGCCGATGCTCGACAGGCCTTGCAGGGCCGCCTGCACCGTCGGTGCGTCCGCACCGAAGGCCAGGCTGCTCGTCGTCTGCCCGCCGAACGACAGGGTGTAACTGCCCGTGGTCGTGCCCGGCAGCTCGTTGACCCTGAGCATCTGGACGTCGTCGGAATACGTTCCGGCCGGCAATACCGCGGTGGCTGCACCACTGGCGCCGGCGGCGACAATCGTCGGCAGCGCCAGGCTGGAACTGGTGAACGGATTGCCGTAAGCGATTTCGTAGGCGCCCGGGAAGCCAGCAACGGACAAGTTGTTGTTGGCACTGATGACCAGGCTCGCCCCGCCGGCTCCGGCGCCGGTGATGGCCGAGATGGACGTGCCGGTGAGCGTTCCAGTGAAGGCGATGATGTAATTGCCATTGATACCGCCGACGGAAATGCCGCCGGTGGTGATCAATAGATTATTGAGCACGGTTTGCAAGGCGGCCTGCACCGCGGCCGGCGTGGCATTGTACGGCAAGGAGATCGTGGTCTGGCCACTGAACGAGAGCGTGAAGGTGCTGTTGGCAGGGCCGTTGACATCCACGGTCCCAGCGCCGACGTTGGACAGGCCTTCCAAGGCGTTGAAGACTTGCGTCGTGGTGGCGTTGTACGGAAGCGAGACGGTTGTCTGACCGTTGAAGACCAGCGTAAACGTGCCAGTCGTCAAGCCGCCTTGTGGGGTGACCGTGACCAGTTGCACGTCGCCGTTCGCGGCGACGTTGGCCAGGCCGCCGGCCAATGCGTTGACGCTGCTCGACGCTCCGATAATCTGCGGCTCGGCCGTATTGGCCAACGAACCGCCGAAGGCAATCGTGTAGACGGTGTTCGTGGCGCCGGCGATGATCGACGAAGTTGTCGTCACGGTTACCGATCCGCCCCCCGCGGAAATGGTCGACAGGGCATTCAGCGCCGCTTGCACCTGAGCAGCCGTGGCATTGAATGGCAAATCGGACGTCGTGGCGCCCAGGAAGCTGAGATTGAAGGCGCCGCTGGTGGCATTGATCGTCACCGTTTGCGTGGCAGTCGTCGATTGCAATTCCAGCGAGGCGCCGGCCGAGACCGTGGTGCCCGAGGCAACCACCGGAGCGTTGATGGCTGCGGTCGTCGGCGAGACGCCGGCCGCGGTGAGCGTCAACAGTGGCGGATTGGTGGCCCACGCGCCGGTGTAGGTCACATAGTACACGTTGCCGGCAATGCCGCTGACGCTGACGTTGGACGAGCCCGGAGTGATGCTGACCGTTGCGCCGTTCGTAGCGCTGCCGGTCAATGCCGAAATCGGCGTGCCCAACAGCGGTCCCTGGAAGACGATCGTGTAATCGCCATTCACACCTCCGACCGCCACGTTGTTAGCTCCAATCCCAGGCAGAGCTTGCAGGTCAGTCTGCACCGTGGCAGGCGTGGAATTGATCGGGATTGCTACCGTGTTCACGCCGCCGAAGGTCAGCGTGAACGTGCTCGCCGTGGTGCCGCCGCTGACGTTCACCGTATTCGCCAGGCCTTGCAGCACCGTATTCACCGTGGCCACCGAAGCGTTGAACGGCAACGTGCCGATGGCGCCGAGCAAGTTCGACGCCTCGCCCGCGAAGCTGAGTGTGTACGTGCCTGCGGTCGGGCTACCGGTCACGGTATAGGTTTGCGAGTTATTGCCGAGCGATTCGCCGAGTCCATTCGCGTTCTCGAGCGTGACGATGCCGGTGCTGATCGTCGTCTGACCGGTGTAGTTGCTGTTGCCCGACAGCACCAGGCGGCCAGCGCCGGCCTTGGTCAGGCTGGCGGCGTTCGGGTTGACCGGATTGTAATTTGCGCCCGTGCCGTTGTTGCCGTCGCTGATTACCGAGGAAATGAGCAGGTCATTGGTGGCCGGCGTGTCATTGACGGTAAACGTGCGGGCCACGGACGTGGTGGCGTTCTGAGCCTGCAGGTTCAACGTGCCGCCGTTGATGGTCGCGCCGCTGCCTGAAGTCGCGCCTGGCAGGGCGCTGACGGTGATATTGTTGGTGAGCGTAATTGCCGAGCCCGGCGCCATGTTGATGGCCGAGCTGCCGGCATTGCCCACCAGCATGGTCACAGCGCCCACGCGCTGGCCGACAAAGCCCATGGCCGCGTTGGTTTGCACATAGGTTGCCGGAGCGAGCATTCCGGCGACGGTCGTCAGATTCGTGCCGAGCACGGTCAGCGAGCTTGGATTCAAGCCGAGGAAGTTCGACCCTTGGAAGACGACCTGGTAATTCGTGGTGGTGATCGGAGTGTTCGAGATGGACGGAGCACCAGTCATGGTTCCCGTCCCGGTGGTCATTTGCACCGCCCCGTTATTCCCCAGCACGCCGTAGAACGTAACCAGGTAGGGCGAGGCGGCAGTGCCCTGGCCTTCAACCGTGACGAACGGCAGCGGACTCGAGCTGACCGAAACGCCGGCGACGTTGCTCAAATTGTTCAAAGCGGCTTGCACCTGGGCCGCCGACGACCCGAAGTTAATTGCCGCCGATTGGCTGTTCTGGCCGATCGTGATGGTGACTTGGAACGCCCCGCCGGTGGCGCCGGTGATGACGATGGCCTGCGCCGTGGTGGTCGAACTCGTGACCGCCACGTTGCCGGCTCCGACGCCGGAGAGCGCGGCCAACTGGTTCTGCACGTCCGAGGCCGAATCGTTGTAGGCCAAAGCCCCGGTCGTTTGACCATTGAAGACCAGGTTGAACGTACCGCCGGTCGCGGTGACCGACACGGTTTGTACTTGCGAAGTGCCGGGCACCGGCAGCGTGACCAGCGGCGTGGCATTCATCGTCCCGATCGACGTGTTGGTGGCGCTGGCGACGGGGACGAGCAACGGCAGGTTGAGCCCGCCCAGCGCGCCTTCGAACGTCACGTAATAGGTTCCTAGCGCCGTTGCTCCGCCGTTGGCCGGGAGTGAGCTGCTCACGGTCGCCAAGGTCGCGCCTGGCAGGTTGAACGCGTTGTCGAGCATCACGTTCAACGCATTCTGCACGGCCAATGGCGAAGCGTTGAACGAAATGTTAGTCGTCGTCTGGCCGACGGTAATCGGCTGCACGGATACTTGCAGCGAGCTGGTGTTGGAGGTGACGCCCAGAGCCGGGATGGATGCGCCCGTGTTTTGCAGCGGGGCGAGGAAGTTGATGAGGTACGAACCCGAAGACGTGCCCGGCGCGTTCGCCACGGTCACGTTCGTTCCCAACAAGCTCAGGTTTTGCAGATCGGTTTGAATGGTCGCGGCCGTGGCATTGAACGGAATGGCGACGGTCGCTTGTGTGGTTGTGACCCCGTTGACGTTCGACGAGAAGGTGAGCGTGTAAGAGCCCGTAGTTCCGGCAAGATTGAGTTGTTGGATGCTGGTATCGGAGCCGAACGTCAGCTCGTAGGAACCGGTCGTGCCGGTAACCGCGATGGCTTGCACTTCGTTCACACCAAGCGTTCCCTGCGTGGGCATGGTGTTCAGTTGCCCGGTGCTGTTGATCGTCAGCGCGGCCGAATCCTGCAATTGTTCAGGCGTGGTCTCGACCACGGTGCCATTGGTGATGTTGTCACCGATGACCAACGGGCCGTTGAGGGCTTGCGGGCTGGTTTTGTCCAACAGCAGCGTTCCGTTACTGACCGTGGTCGTCCCGGTGTAGGAATTGGAGACGCTGCCGCCGTAGGCGATTGTGCCTGGACCAACCTTGTCGACTCCTTGGTTCGCCACGCTCTGCTGCAGGAAGCCGTTGAACGTAAGCTGACCAGAATCAGCTCCGATTTCGTTGAAAATCGACGCGGCGGCGCCGCCGACGATAATCGGCGTGGTGGGAATACCCCAAGAATTGGCGCCGGTCAGATTGCGGACGGCCCCGGTTCCGACTCCGCTGCCGGTGACGTTGCCGACGAAGCCGGCGCCGCTGAAGCTCAGCGGTTCATCGCCGATGTTGATGCCCGAGGTTCCGCTCGGCGCCGAAACATCCAGTTCAGCACCGGACGCAACCGTGACCCCCGAGGCTCCTGCGACCAGTTGGACCACTTCGGCGATCGACCCGGCGGAAGACGTGGCGGTCATCAACGGCAAGCTTTGTGGTCTAGGTGTCGTTGTACGTGGGATCCCCGGGTACCGAGCTCGAA
>AmSFosDRAFT_100032_pt1 | contig 30306 bp, 20 predicted proteins | sample FosCloommunities_FD_10275 | JGI IMG/M metagenome (IMG submission 10275)
GAAGCCGCCCACGCCCGCGAAGCCGCCCAGCCGCGTTGTGAATTCGGACGCAACAATTTCAGATAGCTCGCCCGCGAAGCCGCCCAGCCATGCTGTGAATTCGGACGCAACGATTTCAGACAGCTTGCCCGCCACACCCGCAGCGTCCTCCACGGCGCGGCCGCTTTCCGGTATTTACATGAAGGAAGCGGTGCTGCAGCCGGGCGACGTGATCGGCGGTCGATACGAAATTCTGTTGCTGCTCGGCGAAGGCGGTATGGGCGCTGTGTACAAAGCGCTGGACCGCGAAGTGGACCGCACGGTGGCGCTGAAACTGATCCGGCCAGAGCTGGCTTCGAATCCCGCGATTCTAGCGCGGTTCAAGCAGGAACTGCTCACCGCTCACGCGGTCACACACAAAAACGTAATTCGTATTTACGACATTGCCGAAGCGGACGGCGTGAAATTCATCACCATGGAATTTGTCGAAGGTTCCGACCTGCGGCACATTCTGGTTGACAAAGGAAGATTAGAGCCAAACCCCGCGATTGACATCATCCGGCAAGTTTGCCTGGCGCTGGAGGCCGCGCACGGCGCGGGCATCATTCACCGCGATTTGAAGCCGCAAAACATCATGCAGGATTCCAAGACCGGCCGCATCCTGGTGATGGATTTCGGGCTGGCGCGCACCATGGGCGGCGATGGAATGACGCAGACCGGCGCGCTGCTGGGCACGATCGAATACATGTCGCCAGAACAATCCATGGGCCAGGTGCTCGACCAGCGCTCCGATATTTTTGCCCTGGGTTTGATCTTCTACGAACTGCTGACGGGCAAGACGCCGTACAAGGCGGACACGGCGATGGCCAGCCTGCTGAAGCGCAACCAGGAGCGCGCGATTCCGGCGGCGGAGCTGGATGCAGCGATTCCAAAGGGACTGAGCGACATTGTCGCAAAGTGTCTGGAGCGCGACCTGGAGACTCGCTATCAGAACGTCCAGGAAATCCTGCATGACCTAGACGCATTCCAGGGCGCGCGGCCCACATTGGCGTCGATTACGCTTCCGCCTCCCGTGCTGGCGCCGGCGAAGCCCGCCATGGCGTGGAAGTGGGTGGGAATTGGCGCGCTGGTGCTGCTTGTCGTTGGAGGCGGATGGATGTTTAAGGCGGGCGTATTTCGCTCAGGCGCGGGTGGCGGAACTACGGAAGTGAAACCTCCTGAGCTTTCGCTGGCGATCCTGCCATTTCACAATACGACCTCAGATACTTCGATGGACTGGCTTGGGCAGAGCCTGGCGGACATGTTGAGCACGGACGTAGGCCAGTCGTCGCGCATGCGGACGGTGTCGCCGGACCGGCTGCACCAGATTTTCGGAGACCTGCGCATCCAGGCAAACACCGATATCGATCCGCAAACACTTAAGCGCATCGCGGAATTCAGCAACGCGGACACCATGATTTCCGGACACTACGCAAAATTCGGCGACCAGATCCGCATCGACGCTACGCTACAGGACTTGAAGCACGATCGCCAGGTTCCACTCAAGATTGAAGCGCCAAACGAGCAAGCCATCCCGGCAACGGTAGACAAGCTAGCCGAGATGATTCGTTCCAACCTGTCGCTTTCTTCTGACGTGATCAAGGAATTGAAGGCCAGTTCATTCCAGCCAACGTCCAAGTCGGTCGCGGCGCTGCGCGATTATAACCAGGGCCTCGTAGCGCAACGAGACGGCAAGAGCCAGGACGCGCAGAAACTCTTCGAATCGGCTACGAAGGAAGATCCATCGTTCGCTATAGCTTTCTCCAAGCTGGCACAGGCTTACAGCAGCCTGGGATTTGACGATCAGGCAGAGCAGGCCGCGCGCAGGGCCGTGGATTTGAGCCAAGATCTGCCGCAAGCGGAGAAATACCTAATTGTCGCAATTCACTCCCAGATCGCCAGAAACTATCCGGAAGCCATTAAGGCCTACGAGAACCTGGCCAAGGCTTCGCCCGGCAATAGCGATGTCCAGGTGGCACTCGCCTCTCTATATGAGCAAACCGGCGACCTGGAGAAAGCCACGCAGTATAACCAGGCGGTATTAAAGGCGAGCCCTAATGACGTGCCTGCCATGGTGTCTCTCGGGCGAGTGGCTATTCACAGTGGCAAGCCGGAGACCGCCCTGGAGCCACTGAACCGAGCGTTGTCCCTTGCCGTGCAGCTGGATAATCCGGAGCAGAAGGCGAATGCATTGCAGTTGATTGGCCTCGCGTACTTCACCATGAACAAGCGGCAAGAAGCTCTGCGTTATTACCAGCAGGAACTGCCCATCTGGCAACAATTGGGGCAGAAGCGCGGTTTGGCCCTGAACCTCAGTGAGATGGCCAAGGTCCAGGCGGCTCTGGGCGATAACAAAAGCGCGCAGGCGAATTTCCAGCAGGCCCTGGCTTTGCGCCGCGAGATCGGAGACAAGCGTGGCCTGGGCGACACTCTGATTGACTTCGGCAATTTCCTGGACGACCACCGCGCGGACCATGAGCAGGCCCTGAAATTCTACAAAGAGGCCCTGCAAATCGAGCGGGACATCGGCAACGAGGATTGGCAGTCTGCCTGCCTGAACAACATCGGCGCGATCTATTTTGAAAAATCCCAGTTCGAGGATGCGCGCACCTATTACCAGCAGGCCCTGCAGATTCGGGAAAAATTGAGTCTTACCGAAGATACCGCGCGATACGTGAACAACCTAGCCGATGTTTTGGTGCGCATGGGCCAATACGACCAGGCCGTCGAGTTGTATATGCGCGCTCTGGAAATGTCGCGGAAACTAAACGACGCCCGGGGCGCGGCGCTGACCACGTACACTCTGGGCGTGATGTTTGAGCAACAGGGCCGCTACGGCTCGGGTCTGAATTCTAAGCAAAGCGCCATCGATACTCTCCAGGGACTGAAAGAGAGGACGCCTGAGTTCGCAGACGGCCTAGGCGGCTACGGAGAGTCTCTCGTGCTCACCGGCCGTGGGGAAGAGGCAAAAAAGTACTTCGATGATTCGCTGAATCTTGCGCGCGAGCTAAAAAATGACGGCATTGTTTCGCAGACTCTCATTCGGCAGGGCGATGCCGCCTTTTATGCGAGCGATTCCAAGTCCGCGCGTTCCTTCTACGACCAGGCGCTGCAGGCGGCGAACCGCAGCAAGGAGCCGGAACGGGTGCTGCTTGCGAAGGTGGCTTTGGCGAGGCTCGCGGCGCGGGATGGCGCTCCCCCGCAAGCTATGGCGACCCTGCGCCCGCTCATCCAGCAGTCGGAGGAGTTGGGTCTGCAAGAGATTTCCTTGGACTGCTCCATCTCCCTCGCCGAAGCCATGCTGCGCGCGCATGACACCGCGCACGCGAAGCAGACGATCGAGACCGTTATAATGCGTACAGAGAAAATGGGCCTGAAGCCGCTGAGCGCGAAGGGGTATTTCCTGCTGGGGAATATCGCGAAGGCTGCGGGCGATCAGGTCGAAGCGCAGCATCAATATCGCAGCGTAGTGCAGATACTGGACACGATGAAGCAGGACAAGGGCGCGGAGAAGCTGCTCGATCGCAAGGATCTGAAGACCATGTACGACGAGGCGACCCGCGGATCGCAGGCTGGCAAATAGGGCGCCAGGCAAGGCCTTTTAGTCATTCTGAGGGCGGTGTTTGCCCGAAGAACCTCAACGTCCGCGCACAAACTGTACCTTGAGATCCCGGACGGCAAGAAGACTGTCATTCTAAGCCCATGCGATGAGCATGGCGCGAAGAGCCTCAACCCCCATGGGGAAAAACACAGCCTGATCGTTTCGTCGGGATCCTTCACTTTGCTCAGGATGACGGAATCCTAGTCGTCTGTCTGCACATCGTGTGTTCCAACTCGCATAAGTGCGGACTAGCTGTCGGTGTGAACGCATCGCCTACGCTCGAGCCTGCCGCTCGGTGACAAAAAAAGGGGTGCCGGCACGGCCGGCACCCCCGAAAGATGCCAAGTGAACTGTTTAAAAGAACTTAAACAGCGCATTGAGGAAATTGACGGTACCTCCGCTCCATTCGAGCACGGGCGTGGCGCAGGTGCCAGGTGCGTTGGTGGTCTTCCAGGCGAACCGGAACTCTCCCACCGAGCCAGATCCTGGTGGTCCCACGTACTGAAAGCCGGAAGAGCCTGCTGCGTCGGCCAGAGCTGATCCGCTCAGGGTTTCGGTTGTGCAACTGACTCCTATCCATCCAAACCACACCCAGTTCGTATTAGGCATAGCTAACGTGCCTACGCCGGGAAGGCTGGCGCAATTCGGCGGTGTTGGTACCCCAGGGTCTTGGCACCACTGCAGGCTCGGACTCCCAGGCGGAGGCACAAGTGGGGTCCCGTTGATAGTCTTAGCCACAAAATCTAGGGGGATAGTGCTCCCGCTCTTGGCCTTTTGCTCCGGGCAAGGAGGCTGCAGAGCGGGGGGCATCGCAGTCGGGCAATTATTCACGGAACCTAGGAAGCCGGTAAAATAGTTAAAAGCGGTCACGCCAGTACCAGTGGGAGGCGTGCCCGGCTCATAGGTGGGTGCGATGCAGGATTGGCCCTTCTGGGGCCAGTCGACGCCTGGCGGGTCTCCGATATAATAAACGCCGACATCAGTATAGAAACCAGACGTGGGGCAGCTGCCATCGTATCCGGCCGGGGAGCCATTGTGCTGGGTGTCCAAATGGACGCCGCCGATACCCGGTCCCACTATGGGGTCAGACGTGAAACCGAAGAAACCGTTCCAGAGGAATTTGTCTACACCGCCTACAGCGGCGCTACCCCCACAATACGTCGTTGGGTTACCCACATTCATACCCACACCCAGTAAGCAGTCGAGCTGAAGTTCGAAGCACGCCGGGTTCTGTGTGGGTGGTGGGTTGAAATGCATGTCGCGCTGGCTGGCGCTGATACTGGCGATCGGGACACACGCCTGGTTTGGGTAATTGGTCGCGCTGAACGGCGACGTCGCGAAGGTTAGGCACTCCACTCCAAACTGCTTTGCGCACCCCCCGGGAAACAGAGCTGGCCCAAGCGGTCCCGCGGGCACAGCACGGGGAAGAAGTTGCAGGTACTCCGGATTATTACCAAGAGTGATGACGCCACTGGTGATGGTCGCGGTACTGTGGCTATCGAGTGGCGTAACCTGCATGTAGTCTTTGCCGACGTTGTATGTGAACTGCCTTCCATTTATCATTAGTCCAATAAGTGGACTATTGATGCCGCCGCAAGCGCTGCTGTCGCCGCCCATAGACAACGTCACGGAAGCGCCCGGTGCGAGTCCTGCGCTTGAGCTGTCTAGGACCGTTCCTCCTTGAGTTATAGGTGGCGCTTGAAAAACAGGGTAGTTGACCGTAGCGGTGCAATCACCTCCCGGCGCTGTGGGATTGCCCGAAAGGGTGATCGTTCCTGTAAATTGGAGGCCAGTGTTGTTGGTGATCTGCACAAACCCGGTGTCCGTCTTGGTGCAGACGAGGGAAGCGGTGGTGCCGCAAAGCATGCCGTTGTTGTTGGCGTTTAGCGTCGCCACATTGCACGTTTCCGTGACCGAGCAATAATGCGTTTCGACGTGAAAGCCAGAGCCAGAGGCAGCGGCCGTATTGTCAGGTTTGATGTCAGCTGTTCCGGGCATCTGATGTGCTACGCCGCTGGTGTTACCGTCTGTAACCTCGAAATTGTTCCCGGTATCACAGCCCAACCATGACCCGCCGGTCAGCACAAATGCGTCGGTGGGATACAGTTGATCGTTTGCGTTGCAATTGCTGAGGCCGTCTCCGGTGGGCACAACCTGAACTTTGCCGGAGTGGAGTTGGCTGTCGAGTCTGGCGATGTTCACATTCGTGCCGCCCGGCAAACTCCCGCTGATTGACAGGAACGCGCCGGTGGTGGGCGGGAAATTGCCGATTCTAGGCGCAGCCGTTTGAGCGTAGACGGCAACGTCGATTCCGTTTCCCTGCGGGTCCACTGAGTCGCCGTTTGTGCTGAGGTCGGAGAAGTTACAAGGACTGATAGGGCTGCCGCCTACCAGGCCACTCTGGGAGTCCCAGGTACCAGTGTTGCAAAGACTGTTCTCTGCCACAAAAAAGCTGATCTGGTAAGTGTCCCCGGGGGTCGTGGTAATCGACTGGCTTATGCCGTCGTAAGCTTGCACAGCACCGTCGTTCCAGCAGAAGGTGTAAGTGAAGCAATTCACTAAGGTTCCCGCTCCAGCGTTGGGAGCGTTGTACGCGCCCGCCCCGTTAATGGCGCCGGGCTGATAGAAGTAGGTCCATCCAATAGGCGTGAGGGAGTTCCCATTGCTGGTATAGGTAACGCCCGAAAAATCGCCATTGGTCAAGTTGGCGATAGAGTTCGTCGTCGTATCTGTCACCACCACGTTGGCTAACGAGATCCGCGCGGGATCATCACGAAAGGCGAACGTGATAGTTGTATTGGGCGAGCCGGCGACGAAATTCGCTGTGAACTGCTTGTAGGTGCCATTGCCGCTGCCGGCTATTGTTTTACCGTTCAGGTCCAGAATTGGTTCTGGAGGTGGAGGAGTGTTGGGATCTCCATACGGGGGAGACTTGCGGGCCTGCGCGTGCGCAGAAGCCGCGACAAACAAACAAACCAACGCAAAAATGGCAATCCGAGGACTGAATTTCATTGCACTCTTTCTCCTTTGAATTAAGCGCGAGAAAAGCAAACCCGCGTTTCGAGAGACGCACTCCGGACGAGAGAGTAGTCTCATATTGCCTCCTTGAAGGCAGACTGGGAAATATGACACTGGGTGGCCAGACATTCTTCAGTTGTTGACAAAGCGCTTAGGAAACCGACCGGGACGCGGGACGAACCCGGATTGCGGTAATCATTTTCGCTTTCCAGAGGTTGGCTGTCAAGAAGATATAGTGGACAGCGGAAAAATGAGAAATTCGCCTCAGAACTACCGGTACCCTTCGGAGTGCAAAAGGCATCGGAGGTGTTGCGGGGCAGGTGAAAGAGCGCAAACTTCTTCCCCGCGGGGTTGAGACCTTTCGAGGCCTTCCCACGTATCTATTTAGGCTGGATATCTATGCGCCGTTGGTGGACAGTCGCGGTTTTCCACTGTGTTCTCTGCTTCTGTGCCCTTCCGGCACGCGGGCAGGATGCCTCGCGCCTCATTGAACAGGCGGTGAAAGCCACGGGAGGGAGCAGGGCGCTGGCCAAGGTCCAGACCTTCGCTCTCGACGGCACAATTCAACAGCCAGGTGATGAGGCGTCCGGCACGTACACCTTCCGGATTAAGGCGCCGAACCGCTATTACGCCGAGACACGAGTGGGCGGGAAGACGCTCATCGAGTCGTACAACGGCAAATCGGCCTGGCAGGAAACCGAATCGGGCGAACTCGCGACCTTGTTGGGGCCACAAGCCATGGAAGTGGAGGCGGCCGCGCAGTATTACAACGCGCACCTGCTGGCATTCGCGAAAAGGAAGATTGCGGCGGTGTCCAAGGGGCAAGTTTCGCTTCGCGGCCATTCCACAACGCAAGTCACACTGACTTTCCCTAGCGGGATTGACTGCGACATTTTTGTGGACGACCAGACGCACCTGGTTGTGGCGGAAAAGGGAACCATTGCCGGGATACCGCGCGAGATCTTCTACGATGACTTTCGGACGGTGAATGGAATCAAGGTGCCTTACGGCCTCGAAATTCACCGTGGGGCGGCGACCTTAGCAGTGAAAGTAACACGGGCGGCGATCAATGAGCCCGTCGGAGAACGTGTGTTCGACTTCCCCATCAAATCGCAAGTGAAGCTCCCGGACCTGAAGAAGCTGTTCGAGGAGCTGGACGCGAACCAGAAGGAGATTGACAAGATCAAGGAAAACTATGCGGGGACTCAAGTGGAAGAGGAGACGGAATACGACAAATCGGGAAAGGTGTCGAAGAAGGAGGTGAATGAATACACCTTTTTCTACCTATATGGCGATGAGATCACCACACTGGTCAAGAAGAACGGAAAACCTCTGGCCGACGAGGAGCAAAAGAAAGAGAACGAGAAGACCCGCAAACATATTGAAAGCGCCCAGAAAGACGAAAAGAAAAAAGAGGAGAAGAAAGAAAAAGCCGAGGTGGAAGGGAAGTCCTCGAAGGATGACAGCGACCCGGACATCGACATGTTCCTGCGCGTCAGCCAGTTTGTGAACCCGAGGCGCGAGAGGTTCCGGGGCCAGGATGTGCTGGTGTTCGATTTTGAGCCGAATCCGGAATACAAGCCGAAGAAACTGGTGGAGCACTTGGTCAGCCAGCTGGCGGGAGTGATCTGGATTGACGAGAAAGCCAAGGACGTGGTGCGGCTGGAAGCCTATTTCGTGGGAAACGTGCATCTGGCTGGAGGCCTGGTGGCGAATCTGCAAAAGGGAACCAGCTTCACGTTCGAGCAGGCGTACATCAACAATGAGGTGTGGCTTCCCACTTATATGGAAGGGCGCATCGGCGCGAGGGTGCTGCTGGTGAAGGGCATCAACATGAGCGTTTCGACGCGCTACTCGGACTACAAGCGATTCAACGTGGAAACGCTGAACGCGATCGGGAAGCCCAAAGCGGCGGACCCGGAGACGAGCAAGCCGCAGTGAATGCCTAGAGCGGGGCCCGGCTCAGGCGGTCGAAGGGTGACGAAGGACCTCGCGGATCTTTTGGACGAGCGCTGCCGGCGTGAACGGCTTCTGGAGAAAGGCGAGACCTTTTTCGAGCATGCCGCCGCTGGTGATGATGTTCTCGGTGTAACCCGACATGTACAGGACGTGGATGTGGGGGCGCTTGGTGAGAATGCGCGAGGCCAGATCGCGGCCGCTCGTGCCCGGCATGATGACGTCGGTCAGTAGCAGATGAATCTCTCCCGGGAATTTGCCAGCGACTTCCTCGGCGTGCTTCGGGCCGCGCGCCACGATGACTTCGAAGCCTTCCGAAGTGAGAATCGTCTCCACTAGATCGCGCACGGCGTCTTCGTCTTCGACCAACAGAACGGTTTCCGAGCTGCGCTGTTGTTCAGCAGGTACGAAGGTTTGTTCCTGCTGTTCGGGTTGCTCGTCCACGCGCGGCAGATAGACCTTGAAGGTGCTGCCCTTTCCCAGTTCGCTATACACCCAGATGTAGCCGCCGCTCTGTTTGACGATGCCGTAGACGGTAGAGAGCCCAAGGCCCGTACCGCGCCCACTTTCCTTGGTCGTGTAGAACGGTTCGAAGATGTGGGTGACGATTTCCGAATCCATGCCGACACCAGTGTCGGAGACGGCGAGCATCACGTAGCGGCCCGCTCTCACACTGATGTGCTCCAGGGCGTAGTCCTCGCTCAGATCCACATTGCAGGTTTCGAGGCAGAGCTTGCCGCCATTGGGCATGGCGTCGCGCGCGTTCACGACCAGATTCATGATCACCTGCTCGATCTGGGCAGGATCGGCTTTCACAGTGCCGAGGCCGGCCTGCACCTTGGTGAGCATCTCGATGTTGTCTTCAATCACGCGGCGAAGAAGCTTGTCCATGTTCATGACGATGGCGTTCAGGTCGAGCGCTTTTGGCTGCAGCACTTGCTTGCGGCTGAAAGCGAGCAACTGGCGCACCAAGGCCGCGGCGCGGCCCGCGGCATTTTCGATGCGTTCGATATCCGTGCGAAGTTCGAGCGGCACGGAAGGGCGGCTCAAGGCCAGGTCCGTGTAACCGGTGATGATAGTGAGCAGGTTGTTGAAGTCGTGCGCGATGCCGCCCGCCAGGCGGCCAACGGCCTCCATTTTGCGGGAAAGCTGCAGCTGCGTCTCCAACTGCTTGCGCTCGGTGATGTCCACCATAATGCCTTCCATCACCGGATGAGAGTCACTGCCCTTCACCACAACACCCGTGTCGTTCAGCCAGACTTCGCGGCCGTCTTTGCGTTTGACGCGAAATTCCGCCTGGAACGGCTCGCCCCGGGCGCTGGACTCCTCGGCCGCAAGAACTACGGAGAGATCGTCAGGGTGAATGTGGCTGGCCCAATCGCGGGAACCGGCGAGCCACTCCTCCGGTGTATAACCCAAGATGGGTTCAACCTGCGGACTGACGTAATACCACTGGCCGTCCACACCAATCTCGGCGATGTAGGTGATGGCGTGGACCTGCTCGACGAGAGTGCGATACCGCGCTTCGGCTTCCTCACGGGCACTCTCCACGCGCTCGCGCTCAGAAATGTCGCGGCAAACGCAAACTGTGCCGCCGTCGGGCATCGCAGTGATGGTGAACTCCACAGGAATCTTCCTTCCGTCGGGATGACGCAAGGAGAGGACGGACGCCCATTTGCGGTCTTGCGCAAGCGAGCGGCGGATCTCGGGCTCTAGCCGGTCGACTTCCTGAAAGGCGTAGACGAATCGCCAGGGCTTGCCCACAATTTGGGCCGGATCTTCGACACCCAGCATGCGCGCGAACGCGGAATTGGCGTAGACATGCTCGCCCCTCTCGTTGATTAGGGCGAACCCGTCAATCGAGGAATCCATCGCCAGTGTTTGACGGCGTACGGTTTCCTCATCGCGCTGCTGCTGGAACTGGGACATGCCAATGCGCAGGGCGTAGCAAACGAAGGAAACCGCGAGCAGACCGAAGCGAATCACTCTCCAGCCCGGCCCTAGCTCCGCGACGAGAAGCAAAATCGCTAGCGGCACAAAGGCAAACATGCCATTGGTAATCAGGAGATCCGTCAAGGATTTTACCCGGCGACGTTCTGCGGATTGATCTTTAGGTGCGAGCTGCCAAGTAGCTGCCCAGAAGGCGCCATAGAGGAGGGGAATCGTCCAGCACAAATCAAGCCAGGAGCCAGTGGGCATCTCCTTGTGGCCGCGCAGTCGCTCTGCAACGCCTCCACCGACTGAAAAGACGACGTAGAACAGGGCTAACCCGCCATAGAGCCTGCGGACCGCGGCGTGGCGGCCACGCTGCCACTGCAAGGAGGCCAGCAGGATGATCCCCGCGTTTCCCCAGGTCACCACGGACAGTTCCCGGTGAAACGCGTCGGTGGGAGAGAGGCTACGGGAGGGCAGGTAGTACATGCCGAAGTAAATCAGGAAAAAGAGAATGCCGACCTGGACGAAATCGAGGGCTTCTTCTCGCTCCACTTGCGAACCAGTTTTGTCCTGGTTCACGAAGATGGCCATTACAAAGAACATGCCTTGCGTGTCGAACAGGAAGCGGATCATGGAGCCCGGCGGTGGCTCGCTGTGGAGCACGATCTCGTAGTAGGTCCAGCCGAGATTGGCGAAGCCCCACAGGCCCATGCCGAAGCCCACCAGAGTCCAAAAGGACTGGCTAAAGCCCGCGCCTTTGCGAGCGGCACGGAAACAGAACCAGGCGGCAAGGAGACTGGCGAAGATTTGCAGGGCGTTACCTATGAGGGTTCCCGCGGAATGGCCAAGAAACACCACGCTCAGGACGTGACAAACAACAATTGCCAGCGCCAAGGACGTCAGGGGGCGATGCGGAGGCCTGAAATGCAAGGTTGTCCTACTACTCCAACATGAACAGTTTAGAGGATGTCTCAAGACGGGAATCGCTGATAAGGGGTGAGTTGTGCCTGGGTTGTTATGTGCGGTTGCGCAGCGGCCAGTTCGGCTGGGGCGACGATGATACCTGCCGCCGATTGCCAGACCCACCTATTCGCTCGCGGTCTGGTGATCGAGGCCCAGTTACCAGCCTTCGAAGGGGTAACGATCCTGGGCCTGGACGGCCGCAGCGATTTTGCGGCGCAGGCCGATGGTGTCCACGGCAGAGCGCTTGCTGAAGCGCTTCAGGACGGCCATCTGGGTCATGAGCATGTCGCCTTCATGCACGGCCGCCAGGGCACGCTTGGCGTCATGGTCTACGCGTTCCGCCGCATCAGCGATGAAGACGCGCGCGGCGTCAATCAAAAGCGTCGAGGCCGCCTCGCCTTTCGCCTCAGCGGCTTTCTGCGCGCGCAGGAGTGTGGACTCCATGGCATAGATTTCCATGACGATGTTCGCCAGCGCGCCGATCAACTCCTGTTCGTCGGCCAGTTTTTCGCGGAACCTTTGCACAGCGCCGCCGGCCGCTTGCAGGAACATTTTCTTGGCATTGGCGATGACCTTGGATTCTTCGGCAAGCACGCCTTCGGGCGATTCTTCGAAAGCCGGGCCGGCGAGGATTTCGTCGGCTAGCTTCATGGCGGCGGGAATCAGGGCCAACTGGCCGCCCATGGCGCGCTTCATGAGCATCTGGATGATCAGCATGCGATTGATTTCGTTGGTGCCCTCGAAGATGCGGTTGATGCGCGAGTCGCGATAGGCGCGGCACACCGGATAATCCTCGTGGAAACCGTAGCCGCCGAAGATTTGCACGGCTTCATCCACGACAAAATCGAGCATCTCGCTGCCGTAGACCTTGGCGATGGAGCTTTCGATCGCGTACTCCTCGAGCACCTTCATGGTGTTTTGCGTCTTGTTGCCGGAGCCCGCGGCGGCGTGCATGGCCGCCTCCATGGAGCCCGCGCTGCGGTAGATCATGGACTCCACGGCGAAAATCTGCACAGCCATTTCAGCGAGCTTTTCCTTCATCATGCCGAAATCGCCGATCTGCTTGCCGAAGGCTTTCCGTTCTTTGGAATATTTGGACGCGGTCATCAGCACGTACTTGGAACCACCGACGCAGGAGGCGCCGAGGGTGAAGCGGCCGGAATTCAGCACATTGAAGGCGACGATGTGGCCGCGCCCGATTTCGTGCAGCACGTTTTCCTTGGGCACCTTGCAGTTTTCCAGGAAGACCGGCGTGGTCGAACTGCCGTGGATGCCCATTTTGTGCTCTTCGTTGCCGGGCTTGCAGCCGGGGAAATCCTTCTCCACGATGAAAGCGGTGAACTTTTCGCCGTCCACTTTCGCAAACACGATGAACAGATCGGCAAAGCCGCCGTTGGTGATCCACATCTTCTGGCCGTTCAAGACGTAGTGCGTACCTTCCTTGTTCAGTTCCGCGCGGGTAAGAGAATTCTGAGCGTCGCTACCTGCTTGCGGTTCGGAAAGGCAGTAAGCGCCGATGAGTTCGGCGCTGGCGAGCTTCGGCAGGTATTTCTTCTTCTGCTCTTCGGTGCCGAAATAAACGATCGGAAGCGTGCCGATGCCGGCGTGAGCGCCATGGGTCACCGCGAAGCCGCCGTAGATCGAAATTTTTTCGGTGAGGACGGTGGTGGCGACTTTGTCGAGCCCCGCGCCTCCGTATTCTTCGGGCGTGCCGCCGCTCATCAGGCCCAGTTCCGCGGCCTTCTTGACGAGTTCGGCCATCAACCCGGGCCTCTTTGACTCCAGGTCCTTCGCCAAGGGCAGAACTTCTTTGACCACGAACTCTTCTGCCGTCTGCCCGATGAGCCTCTGATCGTCGCTCAGGTCGGCGGGCGTGAAGACGTCCTGGGGCGAGGGAGCTTCGAGAAGGAAGCTGCCACCCTTTGCCGCGGGTTTGGTGAGAACGGAAGTCGCCATGAGTCGTGCTCCTTGCCGGCCGGAGGCCGGCGAAAAAATTCAAACAACTGTTTGAAATTTCCGACCCTGCGATTCTACCTTTCGGAACCTCCCCACCGCAATAGGACTTCCTGTGCCTTTCCGAATGCAAAACCCGCGGGGTTATGGCAGACTCCTGCATTCTCCAAAACACGGCTTTGAGCATAGGAGGGATTCCATGGGACGCCCGGTCGTGCACTTCGAAATTGGCTGCCGCGATTCCGCGAAGACGCAAGAGTTTTACAGCAAACTGTTCCAGTGGCAAATCATGCCGATGGGCCCCGCGGCGATGATCGCGCCGGAGACGCCGGGCATCGGCGGGCACATCAGTTCCCTGGGTCACGAACCCCATCACTACACGATTTTCTATGTGGATGTGGAGGACGTGGGCGCCTATCTAAAGAAGGCCGAAGCGCTAGGCGGGAAAACGCTGGTGCCGCCTGTCCAGATTCCGGCAGGGACTTTTGCCTGGATGCAGGACCCGGAAGGAAACACGGTCGGTTTGTGGAAGGCCAGGGAATGATATGCCTTGGGTTGACGGAGTCACTTCAGACCTAGCGTGGTGGATTTCGTCTGACCCGCGTCGGGGTGTACGGACGAAAGCCGGTGCATTCCGGAGCGTTGCAGGGCGAACAGAATAGCCCAGCCGACGACGCCAAGGACGCACGCTCCTACCAGGACAATCAAAAATGCAGGCACGACTCCAACATACTCTGGACGAATCGGACCTACCTGCGTGCTGCTGGGCGGAATGGATTGCGAAATGGCTTTCGCCTTTTCGATCGTTACGATGATGGCCACCAGGATGATGGTCATCAGGGTGACGGTGGTCTTCGGGAAACGGAATTCGGATCGCATCGAAGTTCTCCTGTTCGGAAACACCGGTACCGGATAAAAACCTGCCAGAGCCCGGAAATGTTCTTCGAAGGCGCCACGGAGCAATCCCATCGTTTCGCGGCCTGCGAGTGCGAGGCGCGCTGGCCATTCTTTGTCGTGGGATTCCGCGTTCGATTGTTCCAGTACACCTAACATCTCCTCTTCGTATTCGAGCCGATAACTGGAAGGGTAGAGCGCGACGAGGACTCGATAGATGGTGAGCATGTCAGGACTCCGTGCCCGCCAGGCGGAGGCTCGCAACGCGGGAAAGTTGGCGCATACGGCTCACCTCGACCTGTAGATTGCGGCGGCCTGCGGCGGTGAGGCGATAGGCCTGCTTGCCGCGGGAAGTGTCCGAAGCTTCATAGCGCTCGATCCACTTTTCGTCGAGCAAGCGCCGCAATGCGCCGTACAGAGTGCCGGTGCTCAGGCGGACCCGGCCGCCACTGATCTTGCGCGTGTCTTGAAGAATGGCGTAGCCGTGGCGAGGCTGGTCGGCAAGGCTGAGAAGGATCAACAGGACAGGTTCGGAAAGGAGGGAAGGCGGCATATGTCCTCGATTGACATGTCGTACGGCGACATGTTGGGCTTTTGCCTTATTCCTGTCAACAGAAAAATAATGAGGCTGGGAGTTACGGCCGTTCGAAGATGCCGGCGGCGCCCATCCCTCCGCCGATGCACATGGTGACCATGCCGTAGCGGGCGTCGCGGCGCTGCAGTTCGCGGAGCAGGGAAGCTGTGAGCTTGGCGCCAGTGCAACCGAGGGGATGGCCCAGGGCGATGGCGCCGCCATTCGGGTTGACGCGCGCCGCATCCAATTGAGCCTGCTGAATCACAGCGAGGGACTGTGCGGCGAAGGCCTCGTTCAATTCCACTACCGCAAGATCATTCAGCGAGAGACCTGCCAGTTTGAGCGCCTTCGGAATGGCGTAGACCGGCCCGATGCCGAACTCTTCCGGAGGGCAGCCCGCGGTGGCATACGCAACAAAGCGCGCTTGCGGTTTCAGGCCGAGTTGCGCAGCTTTGGCATCGCTCATGAGCACGACGGCGGCAGCTCCATCGCTCATGGGAGAGCTGTTTCCCGCCGTGACCGTGCCTTTTATGTGAAAGGCCGGCTTCAGTCCGGCTAGCACTTCCAAGGAAGTGTCCGGCCGGGGCATTTCATCCTTATCGAACACGAAGGATAGCGTGGCAGGATTCGGCGTGGCTTTTGTTTTGGCGCTGTTGCCGTTCGGCACGGAAGTAATCTTCACTTCCACCGGGACAGTCTCATCCTTGAATTTGCCGTCCGCCAGGGCAGCGACGGCTTTCTTGTGGGAGTCCGCGGCGAACTGATCCGCGTGTTCGCGGCTGATGCCGAACTTTCGGGCGATGTTTTCGGTGCCCAGGCCCATGTTGATGTAGGCGTCGGGATACTGGTCCACCAGCCAGGGATTCGGAGAGATTTTGTTGCCTCCCATAGGCACCATGGACATGGATTCGGTGCCGCCGGCGACGATGACCTGGGCGGCGCCGCCACGGATGCGTTCGGCAGCCTGGGCAATCGCCTGCAGGCCGCTGGCGCAGAAGCGGTTCACAGTCATCGCCGAGGTCTCAACTGGCAATCCGGCGCGTAGAGCTGCAATGCGGGCCACGTTCATGCCTTGTTCAGCTTCGGGCATGGCGCAGCCGAGGATGACGTCGTCAATTTCTTTGGGGTCCAGGCCGGGGACGCGCGCGAGCGCTTCTTTGATCGCGAGGGCGGCGAGGTCGTCGGGACGGCTGGTGCGCAGCGAACCCTTGAATCCGCGTCCTACAGGTGTACGCACGGAAGAGACGATTACGGCTTCGGGCATGAGGAAACTCCTGTTGGGCAAATCTCATTCGATTTTCGGCGGCTGAGTGGGAAAAAGCAAATGATGCCAGCTTGCCGGCACTGTGTTGCGGCCGCTTTCTGAAGCGGGCCAAAGTCTAGAACTGCAGGCGCAGGCCGAACTGCATCACGCGCGGGCCACCGCCGCCGAGGCCGGGATTGCCCTGGGCCACATCGGGAGTTTGCGTGATTTGTCCGGCGATGCCCGCGTTGGGATTGGGAGTGACATGGTCGGCGAGCAAACCGGGAGTGATCACGTTTGTTGGAAGAGCGAAGTTAGGGTGATTGAAAATGTTGAAAAACTCGGAGCGGAATTGCAGCGTTAGTCGCTCGCGCAACTGGAAAAGCTTGGTCAAGGAAAAGTCGTAGTTCCAGAAGCCCGGGCTATAAATCTGGTCGCGGCCGAGGTCGCCGAAGTAGCCGTTCGGGTCGGCAGCGGCGATCGCCGGATATGCAAAGGCGTTGGGGTTCAGATAGCCGGCGGAAGGCGTCCAATTTGAAAGAATCGGGTTTACGCCGGGGATAACGTCGGGCCGCTGGACAAAGTTGAAATTCACGCCACCGGCGTCCGTGAGAATGTTGATGGGCCGGCCGGACTGCACGGTGATAATGGAATTAGCTTGCCAGCCGGCGCCGATAACGTGCGGCAGGAAGTGCGCTTCGGGGACGGCGTAATTGATTGCTGTTGTCCAGCGGTGGCGCGTGTCAAAGGTAGATGGTCCCTTCTCCGCCGGTAGGTTGGTGGAGTCCTGCGGAAACGCGGCGTTGGCGAAATTGAAGTTGATGCCGTCGGACGCGCCGTCGAGCGATTTGGAGAAGGTGTACGTCGAGAAGCCCGAGAAGCCGTGGAATTGCTGCAGGCGCACAGTGGTCTGCAAGGCGTTGTAAGTGGAATTCGCACCGCCCGAGAACACGTCTACAGCGCCCCATTCCGGATACACGGGATTGTTGATGCCAGAATCTCTGCCTTGGTTGGCGTCGTACAAGCGCGTCAGCTTTGTGCCTTTGCTGCCGACGTAGCCCGCCTCGACAGCCAGGGTTGAACCGAGCTGCCGCTGCAAATTCAAGCTCCAACTCTGTACGTAAGGAATGCGGAGGTCCAGGTCAGTGACGAAGATCGATTGGCCGGGTGTGTTCGCCGGAATCGGCGTGAAAACGGTTCCAGCAGCCTTTCCGCCAGTCCAAGCGTTTTGATTGTAGTTCATTCCCCCCACAAAGTAGGGACTGTTCGCGAGGGATGCCACCGGGTTTGTAGCAATCCCAGCCGAGGTTGTGTAATTGGCGATCAGGTTGTTCTGTGGCGTGTAGTCGTAATAGAGGCCATAAGCCGCGCGAACCACAAACTGTTTCCTCGGATTCCAGGCGATGCCCAGGCGTGGCCCGAAATTGTTCAGGTCGCGGTGATACACGTTCGGCAGGGTCGGAGAGCCCACCTGCACCAGATTGCCGCTTGCATCAAAGTTGGAGAGCAGGTTGTGCTTCTCTCCCAAGGGGCCGAAATATTCCCAGCGCAATCCCGCAGTGACGGTAAGGTTGCTGCGCACCCGCCACTCGTCCTGTCCAAAAAAGCCGAGATTGTTGTTGAACGTGAAGCGGTTCGTGTAGCCGGTGTCGGCGGAGGTGGAAAAATCTCCCAGGTAGAAACCGATCAGCGCATCAACGATGGGATCCGTCAGATCGATTCCGGGGCTGCTCACATCCAGGAGCCCGCGCTCCAGGTTGTCATTGAAGCTTTGCACGTCGTAGCGGTGGTACTCGCCACCGAACTTGAAGGTATGCCGCCCGAGGGTCCAGGTGAAATTGTCAACCACTTGAAAGGTTTCGCTCACGCGGGCGCGCGGAACGCTGTAAGCGGTGGCTCCCAGATTTTCAATGACGCCATTGAAATCGATCTCCGGCAAGCCGACGTGGTTGGTGCCCATATCGAGTCCGAGCACGGAGGGATCAATATAGTAAGGATTCCCGGGAGTGGCGTCGGAAGAATTGAAGCTCGTGCGGAAACGGGAGTAGCCGAAGCGCACCTCGTTGATTTTCGAAGGCGAGAAAGTGGTCAGCCAGTTCACGGAAACCACCTGCACACGGGTCGGGGAGATCTGCGTGAAATTCGCCAGTCGCGAACCGCTGCCGTAGCCTCCGAGCGAACCCAGGGGGAACACCTGATCGCTCTGTCCAAAGGCGTAGCGCCCACTGAGGGAATTGCTGTCGTTGAGACGGTAGTCCACTTTGGCGATGAGGTTGTTGCCGTCGTTCTTGTCCCGTACGGCATAAGGCAGAAGGTTGTTCACCGAATCGGTGGTGGTAGGCATAAGCGCAATGATTTGGTCGAGCGGCGCGGTATTCAATGTGGGATCCTGCGCCAGCGCCATCGAGCGGGCCGTGTTGATCTGCTGCTGGGTCGGAACAGTCAGATCGAAGTCGGAGCCGACACGCTCGCGCTGCCCTTCATAGGCGAAAAAGAAAAAGGCCTTGTCCTTGAGGATCGGGCCGCCGAGCGAGCCGCCGAAATTATTGTTGTTGAATCCGGTCTGTGGATTGGGTTTCACGTTGAAGTAATTGCGGGCGTCAAAGGCGGAATTCCGGTTGTATTCATACAGCGAGCCATGGAACTCGTTGCTGCCTGAGCGAGTCACGATGTTGACCACGGAACCGGAGTTGCGCCCGTATTCGGAGCCGAACTGGGATTGCAGGCTGAATTCCTGAATCGCGTCGAGGGGCAGCAGCGTGGCGGGCGCGCCGGTGATACCGACCTGATTCAACGCGGAATTGTTGAAGAACGGGTCGTTATTGTCGGTGCCGTCCAGATTGTAGTTATTCGAGCGATCGCGGTTGCCGTTGATGTTGAATTGGCCGAAGCCTTTCTCCGTGCCCGCGACGCCGGAGCCTTCGACCGTGACTCCGGGGGTAAGCGCGACGAGCTTGCCGAAATCGCGGCCGTTCAGGGGCAATTCTTGCACCATCTGGCGGTCCACGATTTGGGAAAGCGTCGTGCTGGTGGTCTCGACCAGCGGCACGCTTTCCTGCACGACGATAAGCTCCGAGGTGCCTTTGACTTTTGAGAGTGTGACGGTCACCAGGGTTTCCGCGCCGACTTCCACGCGCACGTGCGGGGCGCGGGCTTCCTCGAATCCGGGGGCGACACCAGAGATTTCGTACTCTCCCGCGGGCAATTCCAGAAAGCGGTATTCGCCCTCCGCGTCAGCCGTAACCTCGCGGGTTTCGCTTGTGCCCAGATTGCGCGCCACGACTTTTGCACCCGCGACGTGCAAGCCGTGGGCGTCGGTTACTTCTCCGCGGATGCTGCCGCGAAAGGATTGCGCGGCGAGATGCGCGCCCGTCGTGCCCACAAGAAGCGCCAGCAAGAAGAGCAGGCCTCGCCAACCGACGCGTGAAAATACAGTTTGAAGAGTCATGACTTTTTTCCTTATAAAGTGGGACCCATCCTCGATGGTGTCCGTGCACCGGCGGTGCCGGGCAGTTTGAGTTAAAGATTCGTTCTGGCCCTTGCGGGCCGCGCCAGCCGGATCAATAATCCGCTGCTACATCGCGTGCGAGACTGCGGATGCGCGTTCATCGTCTGCCTTTGGGCGCCTCTCGCTTTTTAGGAATCGAAATGGGCACCGGGGGCGTCACCTTGTGCACCTGGGAAAAGTTTCTCTCGTTCAGCGCGAGTCCAACGCGGCCGCGGGAATCCACATACAGCAATGGCTCGCCGACGGCCACGTCCATGAACGTCTTCTGATAAGGCAATATGAACGGCTTCTTGTCCAGCAGGACCGTGACTTTGTCACCGAACTTGTAGCCTAGCTTCTTGAATTCATCGCCCGGGATATCGGTGATCAGGGAGCCGAAGGGGTCGTCCACGGCGAACACTTCTCCTTCAACGCCCTTGTCGGTGACCGTGGCCACGCGGGGAGTCAGCTTCACCAAATCCTGCACCACAGGGCCGGATAGCGTGTAGTCCCAGCCCATGGCGAGATGTGCGCCCGCCGGAGAAAAGATGTCACGGCCGTGGAATGTGGAGGAGACGGTTTCGCCAATCATCCAGCCGGTGTTGGTGATTTCGTGCGCGCCCTCGAGGCCGTCGCGGTCCACTACGGGAGTGATCAGTCCATTGTCCGGAAGGACAAAGTACTGGCCCTTTTTCGTTTTCACGATGACGGCTTTACGCGAGGTGCCCACACCTGGATCAATGACGGCTACGAACACGGTGCCTGCCGGGTAGTAAGGTGTGACGCCCACCAGGAACCTTGCGCCTTCTTCGATCGAAAACGGGGTGACCTGGTGGGTGATGTCCATGATGCGCGCGGAGGGCGCGATGCTGACCATAACCGCTTTGCAGATGGCGACGGCGTCGTTGGCGGTGCCGAAATCGGTCATGAACACGATGGTGGATGACGGAGGGTCCCCAGAGGGCGCAGCACCGGAGTTGCGCGCGTCGCCTTGCCGCCGGGCGCACGCGGCCAGCAGGACACACACGAAAAAAAGCGCCCGGAAAACTCCCTTGCGTGGATTCAAGTCCACCCCCTGTAGTTTGACGGCCTACGCGGCCCACAGGCGCGCGGGCGAAACGCAGCTCACGAACGCGAACCACCAGTCAATTCGGGTTCTCGACCCTGCCGATGCGCGGAGCTCACCTGAAACGATGCCATTCATTATAGAGGAGGGCATCGGGCCGCGGTCAATCGCCTGCAGGCCCTTGGCGGATTGCGGCTCCGCCAGGGATTCATTAAAATCCTTCTTCCCTCTTTTGCCCAGTCGCAATCGAGGGGTGCTTCCCGTCCCGCCCGCGTGAAGTCTAGCCAGTTCGTTCAATCGTAAGTTGCCCAGTAGTCCAGGAGAATCGCCAATGCGTCAAAGTCTGTTGTGTGCATTTCTGTTGCTCGTTGGGGCCGGGGCAGCCTCGGCCGACCAGGTCACGCTGAAGAACGGGGACCGGCTAACGGGCGCTATCGTTTCGAGCGATACCAAGACGTTGCTGATCAAGACGGAATTTGCGGGTGATGTGACCATCAAGTGGGAGGCGATCACCGGGATTGAATCCTCGGAAACGCTGCACCTCATTCTCCAAGACGGCACGCGGCTGGATGGAAAGGTCACTACGTCGGACGGCAGGTTCGTCGTCGCCACAGCTGCCGCTCCGTCCGCGCCAACACCCAAAGACACCATCACAGCAGTTCGTAGCGACGCCGCGCAGAGATTGTTTGACGAGCAGGCGGCGAAGATGGCGCATCCCAAGTTCACTTATTTCTGGAGCGGTTTGCTGGACACCGGCCTGGCATTGACGCGCGGCAACTCCAGCACCATCAATTATACGCTCAACGGCAAGGGGGTCCGGGAGACGCCACGGGATAAACTGACGCTTTATACCTCCTACATCTTTGCCAACGACGACACCACGCCCCCGTCCCGCACGACCGCCAACGAGCTTCGGGCTGGCGCGCGCGGCGACCTGAATCTTGGTCCGCGCTTGTTCGTTTTCGCCCTGGCCGACTTCGAAACCAACGAACTGCAACACCTTGACCTGCGGCAGGCGTACGCCGGTGGCGTCGGATATCATGTCGTCAAGACGGACAACACGGTTTTTGATGTTTTCGGAGGCATCGGCTATGACCGCGATTCCTTCGCGGCGTACTCTCTTACCAACCCAACGCCTCCTCCTCCTACCACGCCTGTTGCGGCATTAGTGCAGAACAGCGCGGAGGCGCTCGTTGGCGAGGAGTTTAATTCTCACGTGAATAAGCATTCATTGCTGACTGAGCGATTCGTTGCGTATCCCAATCTGTCACATACCGGGGATTTTCGATTCCAGTTTGATACCAGCTTCGTCACGCAATTGAACCACCGGCTGAGTTGGCACGCTACGTTCAGCGACCGCTACATCAACTATCCGCCTCCCGGGTTGAAGGGCAACGACCTGATACTCTCGACGGGCTTGCGCTTTACCTGGGGAACGGCGAAGCTATAGACCTTTTTCCCACCCACGGGTCGTCTTGAGATTGGAAAAACAAAGGAGAACACTCTATGGGTATCCTGGCATGGCTGTTTGTCGGCTTGATAGCTGGTTGGCTGGCGGGGCAGGTGATGAAGGGTGGTGGCTACGGTGTGCTCGTCGACATCATTCTGGGAATTCTAGGAGGGATCCTCGGCGGCTGGTTGTTTGGGATGCTTAACCTGTGGCCGGGACGCGGCATGATCGGGTCAATCATAGTGGCCTTCGTTGGGGCGGTGATTCTGGTGTGGATCACGAGGCTGGTGAAGAAAGCGTAGGCGCCTCGTCGGAGGCTAAATTACGCACAGGCCTCGATGCCCGGAACGAGGCCTGTGTAAGCCTTGCACAGGTGTTTTGCTTCAGGCGTCCTGCACTCCAGGACAGGTTTTTCCATATCGTGGACAGGCGAAGTAAAAGCGCAACACTTGATACGCCCTAAACCAGATTAAAGACAACAAAATCATTGTTATACGTGCTCTTTGGCTTGTTTACTTAACGTACTAGGCGGTTCGTTTTCAGCCCATTTTGGCCCACCTGTACCATAGGTTTTTCCGATCCACTCCTGTCTAATGGGTCAGGTCTAGGAGATATCCTCCGGTCAGAGGGTCGCAAGCAAATCTCATCGGCCTCGGGACCTCGGTCCTACGGGAGAGGGAGTTAATCCAGGGTATGGTCAGAAAAGATCGAAGCCGTAAATGGATGTGGCTGTTCCTGGTAGTTCTTGCCGCGCTGCAGCTCTACGCTGTTCGCGAGCTGCTCGCGGCCTTCGCCTTGTTCATTTTGGTCTTTGGGACCATCGCGGCATTCGTTTCGTCGCTGTACCTGCTGCAGAAGGCCTGGGAGACCGGAGTCGGCCGCGTGGCGGCGAGTCAGAATTTCCTGATTCTTGGAGCGCGGCGTACTGCGGGTGCCATCGAAGATTGGAGCCGGCGCTCTTTGCGGCGTCCGGGTTCGGCGCCCGCGCGATAAGTTTCCTGTCTTGTTGTTGCCAAATCACGAAAGTGGGATAGGCCGCCGAAACCCCGGCCGATCCTGAACCAGGTAGTGAAGGCCAGCCGTCCTGAGAGAGCGGCTGGCCTTTTCCTTTGTACGCGCCTCTGCTACGCTTCGCGCTTTGTGGGAGGCAGATTATGTCCCGCCTGGTATTTCTGAAGAAAGCCATCGCAAGTGCGCTCGTGTTTGTTTGCGCGGCGGCTCCAGCGGCGCATGCGCAGAAGTCTCCGGTGAGCGCGAACACGGCGAAGCAAATCGCCATACGCGCTGGACGGCTGATTGACGGCAAGAGCGATACGCAGGTCGTTAACGCCCTGATTCTCGTGGAGGGAGACAAGATTGTCAGCGTGACACCGGGCGGCAGTCCGCCGGCGGGGGCCGAAGTGATTGACCTCTCGAAAGCCACGGTTCTGCCGGGATTTGTGGATGCGCACACCCACGTGTTGCTGCAAGGCGACATCACTGCCGAGGACTACGACAAACAGCTTCTGAAGCAGTCCATCCCCTACCGCGCCATTTTGGGCGCGCGCAACGCGCAGATCGCGCTTTCACACGGCTTCACCGTGTTACGCGACCTCGAAACCGAAGGGGCGATGTATGCCGATGTGGATGTGAAGAAAGCCATTGCCGATGGCGAGATTCCCGGGCCGCACATGCAGGTGGCCACGCGCGCCATGACGCCGACAGGCATGTATGGCCCGCTGGGATACTCCTGGGAGATTCGCATTCCGCAGGGCGTTCAGTATGTGGACGGCGTCGAAGAGATCAGGAAAGCCGTGCGCGAGCAGATCATGTACGGCGCCGACTGGATCAAGTACTACTCCGACCACGGGTATTTTTACGGCCCGGACGGCGTCCTGCACAGCCATGTGAATTTCACGGACGAAGAGGCCAAGGAGATCGTGGACGAAACGCATCGCATCGGCAAAAAAGTGGCCGCGCATGCGATTGGCAGCGACGGTATCGCCGCGGCGCTGAAAGCGGGTGTGGATACAATCGAGCACGGCGATGGCCTCACCGAAACAGAGATGGACGAACTGGTGCGACGGGGAATCTATTGGGTGCCGACGATTTCTGTCGGTGCGTACGTGGCGAATGGCAGGCAAGGGAATTGGCCGAAAATGGTGGAGACGGAAAAGGCGGCGTTTCAGCACGGAGTGAAAAAGGGTGTAAAGATCGTGTTCGGTACGGATGCGGGCGGGTTCGACTGGCGCGACCTGAATCAGGCCAAGGAGTTTGAGTATTACGTCAATTACGGCATGACGCCGATGCAGGCGATCCGTTCGGCGACGGTCGCGGCGGCGGAGTTGTTGGGCTGGTCGGACAAGATGGGCACGGTGGAGGCAGGGAAGTGGGCGGATCTAGTCGCGGTCTCCGGTGATCCGCTGAAGGACATCACGGAGTTGCAACGCGTTAAATTCGTGATGAAATCGGGGTCGGTCTTCAAGAACGACTTACGCTAGAAAAAGGCGACGCCGCCATCCACGTTGATGGATTGGCCGATCATGGCGCTGGACATGTCGGAGCAGAGGAACAACGCGGCTTGTGCGATCTCGAGGGCAGTTTGGCCGCGCCCTTGGGGAATCGAACTGAGGAAGCCTTTCAACTGCTCTTCCGGGCTGACTCCTAGCCGCTTCGCGAGCGTCTTTCCTAATTCCTTGCTCATTTCCGTTTCTGTGACCGGTCCGGGGCAAATCGCGTTCACGCGCACGCCTCGCCGGGCCGCTTCCGCCGCCATGATGCGCGTCAAGCCCAGCAGGCCGGCTTTCGCTGCGGCGTAGGCCGAGCCCCAGGCGTAAGCCGCTTTCGCGGACAAACTCGAAATATTCAGGATCACGCCGGATTTTCGCGCGTACATTTCCGGGAGCACCAACTTGCTCAGAAGAAATGCGGCCCGCAGATGTACCGCCAAGACCCTCTCAAATTCTTCAAGGGGATACTCCTCGACCGGGACGACTGGCCCGTAGTGCCCCGCGTTGTTCACCAGGATGTCCACCCGTTCGAAGCGACTGCGAGCGGCCTCGACGACGTGCTCGCACTCTTTCTCGCGCGTCAGGTCCGCAACGACGTATCCCGCCTTAGCGCCGTCGGCCTCGATTTCGGCGACCACCGCCGCCAACTGCGCCTCGGTTCGTGCGGTCAGGAAGACAGAGCAGCCCTCCTTGGCAAACAGGTTTGCGATGGCGCGCCCGATGCCGCGTCCCGCGCCCGTAATTACGGCAACTTTATTTTCCAGGAGCATGGTTCCCAAACCATACCAGCCCTGTCCCGTGTAATCCAATCTTCATTTGCGCGGTTTTGGCTTCAATGTGACAATTTTAGAATGTCCAAAACGACTTTCAGCGCTCTGACACTCTCCCTGGCCGCTTCCCTGTTCGGCAGCATCGGGCTTGCTCAGCAATCCACTCCGCCCGCCGCGCAACAGCCTCCGGCCTCCACGACCAACCCGACACCCAAAACAACCAAGCCCGCGACTCCCAAGCCTGGCGCCGCCGCAGCAAAAAAGCCCGACACTCCGCCCGCCCTCGACACGCAGAAAAAGAAATCCAGTTATGCGGTGGGCCTGAACATCGGGAAAAGCATGAAGCAGAACGAGGTGGATCTCGACCCTGATCTTATCGGTCGCGGCATCAAGGATGCCGTCACCGGCACGAAGCCCCTTATGACCGACGAAGAGGTGAATGCCACGCTCACGGTGCTGCAGGCAGATGCGAAGAAGCGCCAGCAGGAGCTACAACAGAAGCAGCAAGAGGAGTTCAAGGCAGCCGCTGAGAAGAACCAGAAGGATGGCGACGATTTTCTGGCTGCCAACAAGGGCAAACCGGGCGTAAGCGTGACCGCCAGCGGGTTGCAGTACAAGATCCTGCAGGCGGGCGATGGACCCAAACCGGCGGCGACCGACACCGTGCTTTGTAACTATCGCGGAACCCTCATTGACGGCACGGAGTTTGACAGTTCCGAGAAGCATGGCGGCCAGCCGATGTCCATTCATGTCGGCGGCGTGATCAAGGGCTGGACGGAAGCGCTGCAGATGATGCCGACCGGATCGAAATGGGAACTTTATATTCCGGCCCCGCTGGCATATGGGGAGCACGTGCGCCCTGGCGGGCCGATTCCTCCCAATGCCGCGCTCGTTTTTGACGTGGAACTGGTCTCGATCCAGCCGAAGCCGGAGATCAAGCCGGTACCGACAGCTCCAGCAACACCGGGAGCGACAGGTGCGCTGACGCAACCACCTCAGGGACAGGCGCAGCCGCCCGCTCAGTCTCAGGCTCCGCCGCAGGCGACGCCGCCTGCACAACCGCAAGCGGCGACGCCACCGAAACAGCGGTAAAGGGTTTCGTGGGTTGGTCGCAGGGAAGTACGACAAAAGCCGGGACCGGCCGTTTCATGGCCAGTCCCGGCTTTTCACTTTCTAGAGTTGTTTGGCGTTCCTCCTTATTTAGCGTTCAGGCCCTTCGTGAGGTGGTTGACGGCTTCATCGGCCTGATAGGGGGTAATGGTGCTCTTGTTATTCAGTTCGCGATTGCCGATCGCGCGATACGCCAGCTTCTTCGGGTTGCGCAGCGCAATATCCAGGACGAAGGTACCTTCGTGCCAGCTGACCGTCCGGTATTCCACCTCCGGTGGACCCCATCCCCAGCCCGACCAGCAGCCATACGGACCGCAAGCGACTCCCGGATAGCCGGGGTAGATATTGGCCACGGGGCCCTGCTTAGTCTTGACGGCCACGTGGTAGTCCACGAGGAAGTCCGCAGCTCCCGGGTCGCCCACGTGAACGAGCCCCTTGGAATGCAGGCCGCGCTCGATAGCCTCGCGCAAGCGGTTACGGTTTTGCTCAGTGTTCCAATCGCGACTGCTTTCCAGGCGTTGCTGCTCCCCCGGTGGCGGAGGAGCAATTTCGTCTCGCGAGGTCACCGGCCGATTGTCCCCGCCCGGCCCAGTGGCTGCCGCCGCGGCAGAGGGCGCCATAGGTCGCCAAGCCCAGGTCATGCCCTTGGCGAAGTGCACATCCGGATCCCGCAAAACCTCGACATTATCGTCACAACCTGCCAGGAACAACGCGCTCACCAGAGCCGCCGTCACCAGGCCTGCGGTCGTCTTGCGTATGCCCAGTTCCACGTTTACATACCTCCACACCATTAGAAACACAGGTTTCTGGAAAAAGTTGGCTAAAACAGCGCCGGTCTAGTTTACCCCTGAAGGCTTCCAGTCGGCTGGAGGGAAGACGATGGGCCAGAAGTTGGGAGCCGGGCGGTCGAACTCGAAAGCCACGTGGTAGGCATTCAAGCCCTGCTCCTCGGTGCGGACTACCCGGCAGCTCATCTCCAGCCCCTTGCGGGGATTGTGTAACAGGAAGGACTGTCCGACATGAAGGTGTGCGTTCATCTTCAGCAAGCCTCCATGGGCATTAACCACTTGAGTTTCCGCGTGCTCCTGGATCTGCTTGCGCTCCTCGTTTTCGGCAATCACAAGGACACCCATCCGCAAGATTACGCGCTCGCTTCTCCGCTGGTTCTGCGGTTCGACCTGGAGCACAATGCTCTTCTTTCGTTCATCTTACTCCCGAGACGGCGGCTTGGGGCCGGCCCGGAGGCGTGTTTGCTTTAGGGGACCCATGCGGGGAAGGACTGAGTTTTGATATGATAGAATTTTGCAAACTAGGCGAGTTAGGAAACTGATGGCTATACAGACTGAGGCGAAGACATTACTGCGTGTGCGACCCCGGGGCTTTTGCGCCGGCGTAGTGCGGGCGGTGGATATCGTGGAACTGGCCCTGGAGGCGTACGGCGCGCCAGTGTACGTGCACCACGAAATCGTACATAACACCTACGTGGTCGAGCAGTTGCGACGTCGCGGAGCCATTTTCGTGGAGGCCATCGAGGAAGTGCCCTCGGGTTCGGTGCTGGTGTTTAGCGCGCACGGTGTCCCGCCCACCGTACGGGACGAGGCGCAGGACAGGTCGCTGCGCGTGATTGACGCTACGTGTCCGTTGGTGACCAAGGTGCACATGGAGGCGCTCAAGTTTGCCCGCGAGCGACGCACTATCATTTTGATCGGACATAAGGACCACCAGGAAATCATCGGAACTTCCGGTGAAGCGCCGGAGAGTACCCTGGTGGTGGATTCGGTCGCCGCCGTGGATGCCCTGGAGGTCGAAGATCCCGAGCGCCTTGCGTTTTTGACGCAGACCACGCTGAGCCTGTATGACACGCAAGAAATCGTGGCACGGTTGCGCCAGCGGTTCCCTTCGATTGTGGGCCCGGCGAGTGATGACATTTGCTACGCCACGCAAAACCGGCAAGAAGCAGTGGAGCAAGTGGCGAAGGACGTGGACCTGATTCTGGTGGTGGGCTCGCAGAACAGTTCGAACAGCAACCGGCTCGTGGAGCTGGCGCAGCGGTTGAGCGTGAAGGCGCGGCTGATTGATTCGGCGTCGCACATTGATCCCGAGTGGCTTGAGGGCGTACGCCGGATTGGATTGACCGCGGGGGCGTCCGCGCCGGAAGTGCTGGTCGAGCAAGTGAGCGAGCGGCTGGCGCAGCTGGGTTACACTGACCAGCGGGATCTCGACTTGATCCGCGAAGACGTGCGGTTCACGCTGCCGCCAGAGCTGGCAACGATCGCGCCGGCACCGCGCCGTTAGCGCGGTCCAGAGGAAGGCGCCCGCTTCCCGACAGGCCTCGGGCTGGCGGAAAACGAACTTTGCTTTGCCGGGCAAGGGGTTTCCCGACGTCACGACGGGGGCCCGGCGCATTATCGAATTACTAGGAGCGCATTTTGGCGGTCAAAATCGTCCGTCAACCGAACAAGATTGCCCTGATTGGCGCGCCGTCGAGCGCGGCCGGCTTCGCTCCCGGTACAGAAAAGGCGCCTGCGGCCCTGCGTTCTGCGGGACTGATTGAGAAATTACAGAACATCGGATACGAGGTCGTTGATTTCGGCGACGGAACGCCGCGGCATTTCGCGGATGACGATGAGCATCAACGCGCCCGCAACATTCCCGCGATTGTAGCGGCGCTCAACGATCTCAAACCGCGAGCGGAACTGGCGGCCAAGTCCGGCGGGCTCATTCTGGTTCTGGGCGGTGATTGTGTGCAGACAGTAGCGCTGCTGGCGGGGTTGCGCCGCTATTACAAGCACCTGAGTCTTGTGTGGTTCGATCGCGATGCCGACCTGAATACGCCGGCGAGCACGCCCTCGGGCCGCCTCGACGGCATGGCTCTCGCAGGAATTATCGGCAGGGGCTCGCCAGAACTGGTGCGCTTCTGGGGCGAACCGCCGCTGGTGCGCGAGCCGGACACGCTGATTTACGGCTTGGCGCGCGTAGATCCGCCAGAGCAGGATTTTCTGGCGCGTTCTCCGTTGCGGCATGTGTATGCGGCAGACATCCAGCTAAAGGGTGCTTCCGCGGCGGCGGAGCAGGCGTTGGGGCAACTGCACGCCGACTCGCGCGATTTTGCAGTGCACCTGGATCTGGACGTGATTGCGCGGGAGGAGTTTCCCGCGACGAATGTTCCAGACAGCGGTGGCCTTTCGTTTGGCGACGTTCAGGCTTCGCTCGGAGAGTTCGCGAAACAGAAGAACCTGCTGGCGCTGGATGTGGCGCAATACAACCCGGATAAGGATCCAGACGGCTCCGGGTCGAGGAAGCTGATCGACTTGCTGGTGGGCGCGCTGTCCGTGCGTTTTGCGGCTCTGGGCACGCCTGCCGCACCGGCAGCTGCACCGGCCCCGACACCGGCGCCTGAAACGCCGTCGGGGGAGCCGTCAATGAGCGGGACGTCAAGCGAAGCGTCTTCAGAACAACCGCCAGCGCCTGAATCGTCTTCGACCTCCGCGTAAGTTTTCCACTCGTCGGAACTTCCGTTCACCCCGCACTTGAAAAGGAAACTGAACGAACGTACAGAAGTTGTCCAGCCGGAGCGGACTGGTGCGATGAACTATTGCCGGTCACGGTTCGCCGCGGCAAAGTCGGTGGCCGCAGCGCGTTTCGTTAGGATTAACAAAAAGCGAATATTTTGCAGAAAAAGTTTCGCACTACTTTTGCGTAGCGGTCCCGGCGGCAAAGAGGTATAAGCAGTGGTCTAGGTGTCGTTGTACGTGGGATCCCCGGGTACCGAGCTCGAA
>AmSFosDRAFT_100244_pt1 | contig 30134 bp, 32 predicted proteins | sample FosCloommunities_FD_10275 | JGI IMG/M metagenome (IMG submission 10275)
CGAGCTCCTAGGCGAGGGAGGAGGAATGACGATGGCGCGGGCAACGAGTCGGATTGGGTTAGTTGCGGGAATGATTCTGGCGTGCGTTTGCTTGGCGCAGACGCCGAATGAGACATTTCAAATCAGCGGCAAGGTAGTGAATTCGGCGACTGGCGAGCCGGTGAAGGACGCGGTAGTGTCCGCCAACCGGATCAGTGGCGCAAGCTACCAGGCGCCGCCGAAGCCCACGTCGGTCCTGACAGACGAGACTGGCGCGTACCGGCTGACCGGGCTGCTCGCGGGGGTATATCGTTTGCAAACGGAGAAGCCGGGTTTTCAGCCGCCTGGGCCGTGGGAGGGGATCACTGTCGGCCCGTCGCACGATCAACACAACATCCGCCTGGCGCCGCTATCCAAGATCCGAGGTAAAGTCACATCTCGCGATGGGGAGCCCGTTTGGGGTGTCACGATGCGCGCAGTGGCCAGTCTGATTCAAGACGGACGGCGTGTGACGAGGACCGCCGGCACGGCAGTGACTGACGATGCCGGGCGGTACCGGATCTGGAATCTCCAAGCCGGATCTTACTATGTGGTCGCGGCGGGGCGCGGCGGGAACACACAAGTGATGGCCGGGCAAATGGCGGGATCGATCAACTCGCACGAAAGCTTCGCTGCGGCGTATTTCGGCGGCGGCGCGGACCGCGCATCGGGACAACTGATTCCGCTCGCGCCGGGGCAGGAGTTCGAGGCCAACTTCGAGCTTGCCCTCCAGCCCGCGTTCGTGATTCGGGGGCGCTTGCAAAACATCGCGCGCATTCAGAACGTGAGAGTAGAGCTGACGCGCTTCGGCGCGGATTTGGCGCATCGAGCGCGTGTGGATCTGGCCAACGGGGATTTCGAGATTCAGGACGTGGCGCCCGGTTCTTACGTGTTGCGGGCGATCGCGAATTTACAGGGCGGAATGCGCTACGGTGAACTTGAGATTCAGGTGTCGAAAGCAGACGTTTCGGGAGTGAATTTGCGGATGTCGCCTGAGGTCGAGATCACCGGAACGGTTCGGACGATCGGCGACGATCAGTGCGACCCAGCCTGGGTGGTTAGTTTGGCGGCCATCGACTGGGAAGGAGGCCCAATCAGGAACTTCAGTTGTAGCGACGGGAAACTCAACCCGATTCCGCTGCCGCCCGGGCGATACCAGGCGCGGTTCCAGCAATCGCCCCATCATTACGTCGAATCGGCCATTTGGGGCAAAGTCGATCTGTTACATGGGGGAGTGCTAATGATAGCCCCGGATAGCGCCGTCGAGCCGTTGGATATTGTGTTGAACGGCGATGGGGGACGCATACAGGGCACGTTGGACACCGCGGAGCAACGATTTATTCTGATCGTTTCCTCCGCCGGGGGCGAACCGGTACTTGTCTTTGCGAACAATGGCAAATTCTTTTTCAACGCCCTCCTGGCACCCGGGGAGTATCAGGTCTATCTGCTAAAAGACATTTCCTCGTTGGAATTTCGCAATCCCGAGGCCCTGAAGACTTTGACGCACGCGCAGACCGTCCAAGTGACTGCCGGTCAGACCGCGGCCGTTGAACTCAAGGAGCTGGCACAATGAGTTCCTGGGGCATGTGGCGCAGAGACTCTTCTCTGCCGCGTCGAGAGTCGTCTCGACGCTTTTTGCCGGGATCGCAGACAATGCCACCCAAAAGCGTCGAGACGAATCTCGACGCGGCAGACAAAGTGTCTGCGCCACGTCTGCTCGCGATAGCGGCACTCCTGACCGTGGCCTGCTCCGCCTTTGCGCAATCCGGACCGTATCGAATCGCGGGAGTGGTGGTTCGCGGCGAAAGTGGCCGGCCAGCGCCGCACATAAGGCTCGCCATCTCTACAGTGCCGGCCCGCGATCAGGAGGGCGTGGCCATCAGCGGGCCGGATGGCCGCTTTCAATTCGAGCGTCTAAGTCCAGGCAAGTATGTTCTCACCGCCGATCACCCCGCCGGCATGCGCGAAATCTTTGGCCAGACGGATGCCGCGGTGGGATTCGGCGTTGCCGTGGTTGTAGGACCCGGCCTGGACACTGGCAACCTGGTGTTCCGGCTGGTTCCTCCCGCGGCCATCCAGGGACGAATCACGGACGAGAGAGGCGAGTCAGTAGAAAAAGTCTTGGTGCAGTTATTCGTCTCGAGCATCGTACGAGGCCGGCGAAATGTGCACTATCAAACGTCTCAGTACACTAACGATTTGGGCGAATACCGGTTCGGCCCGCTCGCCGGAGGTGTGTATTATCTGCTGGCGGCGGGAAAGCCATGGTATGTGGACAGACTGGCCGCCGCCGTGGGCGGACAGGCGAACATGGTCACATATCTGCCGGTGTTCTACCCGAATGCTCGCGAGGCGGGCGGCGCTGCTGCTCTGCGCGTCAAAGCTGGAGAGGAAGCGCGCGCTGACATGGTAATGACGATCGCGCCCGCGAGCACACTCGTAGTCAACCTTCATCGCGAGGGCTCGTCTGAGGTCGGCGGAGTTGCATCGCCGGGCACGGACAATTCATCCAGGCCGCCTGCGCCCCCGCTTCACGCACAGGTCGATGTTGCCTTCGAGGGTCCCGGGGGCGCGCTTGCCGTAGAACGAGTGGCGCCTGGCAGCGACCAAATCTCAATCAATGGCATTGCGCCGGGTAAGTACGTTTTACGGGTCACATCCTCGGTCGGGCCCAGGCTACACGGCCGCCAGAGCGTGTCAGTCGGCGCCGGCGAGAACTCAGTCGACATGACTCTTTCGAGTGGACTCACTGCGGCCGGCATGCTGAAAATGGAGGGCGCTGACAAGAACATCCCGCGCGGCACGATGATCGAAATGAACAACGACGTGGATAATCAACACCTTCGAAAGCTGGTAAATCCCGACGGCAGTTTCTCATTCATCGATCTTAGGCCCGGCCGGTACATCCCGGTCGTGCTCTCCCCATCCGCCACGATCCGCATGCGCGGCGTCAAGGTGAACGGCGGGCCTTCGAATGACTTGTCGGTGGATCTGACCGCGCCGGTGCGACTCGAATTGACCGCAGTGACGAAGGCGGGCGAAGTGACGGGCGAAGTCTACCGCGATGGCGCGCCGGTGCCGGGCGTGCTGGTGATGCTGGCGCCTCGCGAAGAATCATCGAATCCTTACGATTACTTCCCCTTCCAGACCGATAGCGACGGCACTTTCGATTTCACGGGAGTTACCGCGGGCGAGTACGTCGTATTTGTGGTGGAAGACTTCGCCGATTTCGAGTATGCCAATCCCGCGGCGGTGCGTCCCTTTCTGGCGGGCGGCCAGGCGGTCCACGTGACGGACGGAGCGCCTCGGAAAATTCGGCTCGAATTGCCGTCGCGCACGCCGGCGCAGGCGAAGCCGTAAGCAAGCTTTCAGCTATCAGCATTCAGCGGTCAGCTAGGTAAGGAGCACGCTTCGGAGCCCGAGCCCTGAAGCAGACCGCTCCCTGCGGTCGCGGCTCCGAGAGCTGAAAGCTGAAAGCTGATGGCTGATCGCTGATAGCTTTCTATGCTATTTTCGAAGCTGTAATGCGAAATTCTGATTTACTGAGGGCAGCCGCGGCGGCGGCCATCCTCAGCCTGTGTCTAGCGGCACAAACTCCCCCGCCTAAGGACAAAGAAGCCCAAGCCAAGGAAGCGCTGGCGAAGGACGAAGCCAAAGGTCTGCCGCCGCGGGCCGCTCCCACCGATTATCTGTCGCACGTGAAGGTGGGCGATGTGACTCTCGCCGCCGAGTTCGCGGGCCACAACGTGCCCGGTCCGCAAGGGCCGCTGACGACCGAGGATTATGTGTCGGTCGAGATCGGGATTTTCGGTCCGCCCGAGGCGCGGCTCAAGATTTCGGACGAGGATTTTACACTTCGCATCAATGGGAAAAAGCCGTTGGCCACCCAACCGTACGGGGTGGTGATCGGCAACGTGAAGGATCCCGAGTGGGAGCCGCCGGAGAAGGCCGAATCCAAATCGAAAACGCAACTGGGCACCGGAGGCGGAGGTTCGGATCCCGGCTCGACACCCGCGCCCGTCAAAATCCCGCTCGAAGTGCAGCGCGCCATGGCACAGCGCGTCCGCAAAGCTGCGCTGCTCGAAGGCGAACGTCCGCTGCCGCAGGCCGGACTGATCTTCTTTCAATTCCGGGGGAAGATGAAGAACGTCGTTTCGCTCGAGCTGGTATACGCCGGTCCCGCGGGGAAGACTACGATTCCGCTGCAGCGGTAGCTCCGCTCAGCAAGCCCACGGCCGTCAGCCGTGAATCCAGCGCATCAGCCATCCGCCCGCGACAATCGCCGCCAGGCAATTCAGCAGCGCGCGTAGAGCGATGGCGCGGCGTTCGCGTCCGGTGTAGCTGCCGATCATGGCCGTGGCTCCCGCGACCAGCGCGGCCATCAGCAGAGTATAGACGGGATGCGGCATCACGCTTGCTCCTGTCGGCGTTCCCACGCGTCGGCCAGCGCGAGCAAATTGATTAATCCAGCCACCACGAGCAGCGTCGTCCCGTACTCGTGCATGTGTCCCCCGAGGAAGCTCTGCGAATAATTGGACAATCGCGCCAGCAGGTAAGGCCCTCCCGCAATCATCTTCACGAGAGCGCCGGCCTGCGCCATGAGAGATGTGAATCCATCGAGGCCTTCCAATTCGGCGGACTGCGGCCACGCCAGCCCGCCCTGAAGCGCGAGGCCGGCGGCGAACGCGATCAAGACCAGCGCGAGCGCGAGCGCGAATTGCCGTTTGCGTCCGATGAGAAGGTAACCGCCGCCGGGAATCAGCCAGCCGATGGCCGCCAGCAGCGCGGCATGCACTTTGCGTTGCTTGACGGGTTGCCGCTTCATGGCTCGCTCTCCGTTTCGACCGCCGCTTGCGATCGCGGAACCAGGAGCATCCGGTCCCATCGCGTCTTGCTGAAGAAGTGCAGCGAGACGTCGACGACGTGGCGCAGCGACCAGTTCTCCAAGTCCTCCGTGGGCGCGTCGAACGACCAATAAACGATCAGCGGTTTGCCCACTACGTACTCGCGCGGCACGAAGCCCCAATAGCGGCTGTCCGATGAATTGTCGCGATTATCGCCCATCACGAACAATGCGCCGGGCGGCACCACAACCTCGCCTGCACGCACGTGATGCAGCAACATGTCGCGCCCGCGCGGGGAGGTGTACATGTCGGGCGCCGTCGGGAAGTCGTCGCGATACGGGTCGCGCGTGCCAGCGATGTGCTGCGTATAAGGCTCGATCAATCGCCGGCCGTTGCGCACCACATTTCCATTCACCAGGTGGATGCGGTCGCCAGGCAGTCCGATGACGCGCTTCACGTACGTTTGCCGAACATCCTCGGGGAAGAGCAGGGCGACAATGTCGCCGCGCGCGACGTCGCGATACGGCAGCACGCGCTTGAGCGCCGCGGAGCCCGGGTCGGCATACGTCAGGCGATCCACCAGCATGTGGTCGCCGACGCGGAGCGTTTTCTCCATGGAACCGGTCGGCACCACGTAGGCTTGCACCAGCGTGGTGGTGGCGAACAGGTAGACCAGGATGGTCATCGCCCACTCGGCGACGAAGCCGCGAGGCGCGGACTTGCGCGCGCTCGCCCGGCGGGTGGTGACGATCGCGTCGATGCCTTCGCGGACGGCGGAGACTACCCAATCGGCGCCGCTCGCCACGGCGAAGCGCACCAACCGCGGCCAACCGTGCGCGCGAGCGACTTGCCGGCAGCGATCGCTGAAAACTTGCCGCATCTCGCCCGCGTAGCGTCGGCGAAATTCGCGAGGATATGCGTTCAGCAGCAGCGCGTAGATTGCGCAAAAGCAGCGCGTGAGCAATGTAGCCGGCATCAACTTTTTCCTTCCTCGGCGCGGCGGTCGAGCAGCCGCTTCGATTTCGCCGCCAGCACTGCGTTCGCCAGACGGCGGGCTTCCGCGCGCGCCACCGTCTCGCCCAGCGCGGTCATTCGATAGTAGCGGCGGCGTTGGTCATCCAGTTCCGGGTCGCGACGCTCGTCGGATTCTTCGACCAGGCCGGCAGCCAGCATGCGCTTCAGACATCCATAGAGCGTGCCCGGCCCGAGCTGGAGCGCGTCTTCGGTTTGCCGCGCCACTTCCTGCATGATGCCGTATCCGTGCCGCTCCTCGTCCGATAGCGCCAGCAGAATGTGAAACACCGGCGGCGTGAGCGGCAGGAGTTCGGTAGCACTTTTCATCTTGGACATCAATACATCCGTTACGGATATAGTATGCCGGGCGCGCGCTGCGTGTCAAGGCGCGCGGGGCGCGCGACCTTCAGCGCACCCGTATCTTTTTCGAGGCGCGAATGAATAGCATGTAGGGACGATGGAGGGCGATCAAGAATCCAAGCTGGTGGGCCGGGCGGCCGCGGGGAATGAGGCGGCGTTTCGGGCGTTGTTCCACGCGCATCGCGATGCGGTGCTGCGGCTGGCGTACCGGCTCACAGGCTCTCCCGAGGCGGCGGAAGACATTGCGCAGGAGTGCTTCCTCGGCCTGATTCGAAATCCGGAGCGGTTCGATGCCGGCCGCGGTTCGCTGGCGCAGTATTTGAGGGGAGCGGCGCGCAACCTGGCGCGGCAGCATTGGCAGGCTCGAGGGCGCGAGGTCGCGTTGGAGGACGGTCCGGAGTTGGATCTGCCCGCGGCCACGCACGGCGCCGCCGAGTCGTTGGAGCATGCCGAAGCGGCCGATGCGGTGCAAGCCGCGCTCGACGAGTTGCCGCTGCCGCAGCGCGAAGCGCTGGTGCTATTCGAATTCGAGGATCTGTCGCTGGAGGAGATCGCCGCCACATCGGGATGCGATATCGGAACCATCAAGTCGCGGCTGCATCGCGCGCGGGCGCGTCTGCGACGCACGCTCGCGGCATGGTGGATGGAATCGGGGCGGATGGAATCGCGCGGCGATCGGCAGTGCGCCGCGTCGAGGAAAGGAGTTTTGCCATGGACCCGCTGAATGAAGATCAACTGAACGAGCTGCTGCGCCGCGCGCGCCAGGAGCCGCGGCCGGCGTCTCGCGACTTCGAATCGCGCATGATGCGCGCCTACCGGCGCGAGTTCGCGGCGGCGCGGCCGTTTCGCAAAGCGCTCGTCGCAGCGGGGCTGATCCTGATCGGCGCGCTGGCCGACCGCACCTTGTTGGCGGCCCGCTCCTGGCGCGAGGCGCCCAGGCCCGCGCCCGACGCGCCGCCGGTTGTTGAGCGTGTGGTGTACCAGAACTGTCCGGCTCCAACACCTGGCGCCGGGCTGAGCTTCAACGAACTCAAACCCGTGCGGGAAATCAAACCGCGCGTAATCAGGAGGAAAGCAGATGAACGTTAGACTATCGCTATCTCTATTCGCGCTGGCAGCCGCGGCGATCGCTCAGGCGTCGCCGAGGCCCGATGCTTTCAGCGAAGGCAGCGCCGTTGGGGGCGGGCATTGGAAACTGAGCTATGCCGCGGTGGCGGAGCCGCCGCTCGCCGCGGGCCAAAGAATCCGGATTCAAACCGACGCCAGTTCGACCCAGCACGCAAACGCGCCGATTATTTTTCACCGCTTCTTCACGGATCCGGTCACCCAGACCTACTTCGGCTATGACCTGGCGGTGGAACCGCTGGGCGCCACGCACACGGCCGTCGTGAAATTCGAGCCGTTGACGTTGCGCGGCGATCAATTGCCGGTGCGGTACGCCTCGCCCGAGTTGCGTCCCGCCGCCACGCCGCGATTCCCGGCGTCGACGTTCAAGAGCGGCGAGACCATCGCGGTCGACGTTTTGCAAAATCCCGCGAACCGGCAGAAGGTGGTGGACTACATTCAAGTCGCCTTCGTGGCGTCTGACAATGCGCCCGCGCCGCAGGGCATCGCGGCGGCGGAGTTGGAGAAGCGCAAGACCGTGGGCAATCCCGCTGCGCCGGTTCGCATCGAGCTATTCAGCGACTTTCAGTGCCCGGCTTGCAAAGGATTCCACGATCTGGTGCTGCTCTGGCTGATGCGCGACTACGTGGGCACGGGCAAGGCATACATCGTGAGCCGCGAGTTTCCACTCAGCATGCACGCCCATGCGCGCGAGGCAGCCAATCTCGCGACTGCCGCTGCCGCGGTCGACAAGTACCACCCTGTGGCTGACGTGCTCTTCCAGCAACAAAACGCGTGGGCGGCGAATGGCAATCTCTGGGCCGCCGCGGCGAGCGTGCTCACGCCGTCCGAACAAGCGCAGGTGAAGGAACTTGCAGCCGCGCAGTCAACCTTGGATGCGGTGCAACAGGACATCGATCGCGCGATGAGCTTGACCATACGCTCCACGCCCACGCTGATTATCAGCCGAGGGCAGCGGCAGTATCCTTTTCCGGGCCCCAGTGTGGAAAACTATCCGATCCTGAAGGCGCTCATCGACGAGTTGCTGAAGTGAGCTGCTAGCTGCTAGCTGCTAGTATAGCGTTTCAATAAAACATATCCATACGATTCTGTTTCATGCTATAGTGTGGCTTGGCACGGCCGTCCACCCGCGCGAAGCTCCTGCTGACCGATCCGGAGAGGCGTTTCCTCGATCAGCTTCGTAATTCCAAGACGGCTCCGGCCCGTGAGGTTCAGCGGGCTCAGATCTTGTGGCGCTATTCGATGGGCCAGACCGTGGGCCAGATCGCTCGTGCCCTGAACATGACCCGCAAGAGCGTGTTGAAGTGGATTGATAAAGCTCTCCAGCTGGGCGCCGATGTGGCTATTGAAGACGCTCCGCATAGCCCCCGGGGCCCAGTCATTACGGACGATGCCAAGGCGTGGGTGGTGCACTTGGCGTGCAGCAAGCCCAAGGAATTCGGTTATGCTGCGGAGTTGTGGACGCGGTCCGCACTGGCTCGCCACGTGCGCCAGCATGCCATCCAGGCTGGTTATCCAGTTTTGGCCAAGGCCGCTAAGGCGACCGTGCAACGCATTCTGGAACGGCAAACCTTGCAACCGCACAAAGTCAAATACTACCTGGAGCGCCGCGATCCGGACTTTCTGTCGAAGATGAAGAGCGTGCTGCTGGTCTATCAGGAGGTGGCGCTGCAAAACGAGTTGCTCCTCCAGGGCGCTCCTCAGCCCTTGGTGATCACGGTATCGGTAGATGAAAAGCCTGGCGTGCAGGCCATTGCGAACACCAGCCCGGATCTGCTGCCGGTAGCCGGCATCCATCCACCGGTGGCCCGTGATTCGGAATATGTTCGATTGGGAACGTGGTCGATTCTGGCGGGCCTGGACCTCCACGATGGGCATGTGACCGCGCGAGTTGAGGAGCGGCACCGGAGCGCGGAATTCGTGGCGTTATTGAAGGATCTAGATGCTCATTATCCGGCGGACTGCACGATTCGGCTGATTCTGGACAACCATTCCTCCCATCTTTCCAAAGAGACACGTGCCTACTTAGCAACACGCCCGAACCGGTTCAAATATGTGCTGACCCCGACGCATGGCTCTTGGCTGAACATCGTGGAGACGCTCTTCGGGAAAATGGCGCGAACTTTCTTGAGGCACATCCGCGTGCAGTCGAAGCAAGAGCTAAAAGATCGCATTCTGCTGGGAATCGCTGAAATCAATGCCATGCCGGTCGTCCATCGTTGGAAATCCTTCGAGGTGTTGGAAGTTGCCGAGGAGACCGCCTAGATCAATAGATACATTTTATTGAAACGATATACTAGCTGCTAGCTAAAAGCTGCTAGCAGCAAGCTAAAAGCTGCAAGCTAAAAGCTAGTAGCTTGGAGTGGCCCCCAAAATTGAGACAACCAGTTAAGGCTCAAATTTCATTCAATGGAGAAGAGAGCCATGAGGTTGTCGAGAAGAACGTTCAGCAAAGAATTTAAGCAGGCGGCGGTGCGCCGCTTGGAAACGGGGGCGACGGTCGCCGAAGTGGCGCGCGCCTGTGAGGTCCACGCGACGGTGCTGCATCGCTGGCGGCGGGAGTTCCGCGAGGGGGTGGATCGCGCCTTTCCGGGGCTGGGAAAGAAAAAGGCCGAGGAGAGTCGGGTCGCCGAACTGGAACGGAAGATCGGTCAGCAGACCCTGGAGATCGATTTTTTAAGGACTGTCTTGCAGCGAGTCGAGGAGGCGCGGAAGCTGCAAGCACTAGAGGGAGCCGCGCCATCTATCAGCAGATCGACCAAGAAGTCGAACGGGAAACGGCCATGACGGTGAGGCAGATGTGCCGTTCGGCGGCGGTCAGCCGCGCGGGATATTACCGGCAGCGTGGCGCGCCGGTAGAAACCGAGGACCGGGATATGGATCTGCGCGACGAAATCCAGAAGATCGCTTTGCAGATGCCCGCCTATGGACGGCGGAGGATCACGGCGGAGTTGAAGCGGCGCGGCTGGAAGGTGAACCACAAGCGGGTAAGCCGGATCATGGGGGAGGACAATTTGTTGTGCCTCAGGCATCACAAGTTCATCGTGACGACCGACAGCCGGCATGGCCATCCGGTGTACCCGAATGTGGCGGCGGAAATGGAGCCCAGCGGAATCAACCAACTCTGGGTGGCGGACATTACTTATATCCGGCTGGAGACGGAGTTCGTGTACCTGGCGGTGATTCTGGATGCCTTTTCGCGGCGGGTGGTGGGATGGAAGCTGGATCGCAGCCTGGAGGCGGCGTTGGTGATCGCTGCCGTACGGCAAGCGTTGGCCGAGCGGCAACCGCCCGCCGGGCTGGTGCACCATTCGGATCGGGGGGTGCAATACGCCTGCGGAGCTTACACCGACTTGCTGCGCCAGAACGGGATCACCATCAGCATGAGTCGCAAGGGCAATCCCTACGACAATGCCTCCTGCGAGTCGTTCATGAAAACCCTGAAATACGAGGAGGTGTATCGACAGGAATACCGGGACCTGCCGGAAGCGCTGAGCTCGATCCGCGAATTCCTGGACAAGACGTACAACCAAAAGCGGCTGCACTCGGCCTTGGGGTATCGCCCGCCGGAGGAGTTCGAACGGGACCAAGGTCGAGCCACGAAGATAGCGTAAAAAAAAAGGGGCGCCCCAAGGCGTTTTTATGAGGCATGAGGAATCTATCAATCCGATGTGGTCAAAAGCCTGGTGGGGACACCACCTCCCTGACCCCGAAACCACTGCGCGCGGCGGTCCTGTCCGCGGCCGGAACGACCGTTCGCTGTTGGTTCCAGGGCAATGGGCCCGACCAGGCCACAAGGACGTGTCAGGAGGCGCACGCCCTTCCCATCGTCTTGATGAGTTCCACCGGCTATTCCTCGATCGGGATGCTCGCCAGCAGAGCCCGTCTCCACTTCACCGGCAGCACCAGAATAATCTACTGGAGGAATTCAGCGGAACAGATTATCATCGGATGGTAACCAGTGCCTTAACTGGTTGTCTCACCCGAGGGGGCCACCCCAGCTAGTAGCTGCTTTCAGTGCCCACGCACCAATAGCTCCACGCCTCCGATCACGGTTCGCCCAGGCATCGCCACTCCGAGTATCTCCTGATACTGCGTGCTGGTGACGTTCGAGATCTGGACGAACGGATGAACTCGCCCGCGGGCATAAGCTCCATACAAATCCAGCAGTCCGTAAGGATCGCGCGCGCGCCGGTCGAGCACTCCGACGCGCGCCCGAACGATCACGTCGCGCGGCAAGGTGGCCTGCCACGCGACCACTCCTGAATGCGTAGGATAGTTGAACGTGTATTTGGTGTAGCCGGCCGGGATCGTGTCCTGTGTGCCCCGCAGCCCCGTGTAACGCAAATCGATGGTCTGGCCGCGGACGGGCTGAATCGCGAGACTCGTTTCCACGCCGGTGAAATCCAGGTTTTGGATGTTCAGCGCGCGCCAGAGATCGGTCGGAGACGAACGGTAGAAATCGATGCCGTCGCGCTCGCGCCGCTCGAAGACGGTAAGCGCTCCGCGCACGCGCCGGGCCGGATTCCAGTCCACGCCGCCTTCATACGTCCAGTCGCGCTCCGGGCGGAGGTTGGGGTTGCCCACGTTTGCCGGATCCTGATAATAAAGGTCTGTGTAGCTGGGCACTCGGAAGCCGCGGCTGGCGGAGCCGCGCAGTTTCCATTTGTCCGAGAGCCACACGCCCGCGGCAACCGTCGGGCTGAATTCGCCCGAGAAGTTGCGGTAAACTTCTTCGCGCGCCGAAATCGAGAGCGAAAAACGCCGCAGCGCGCGGAAGTCCAGCCCCGCGTATGCCGCCGCGCGGCTGCGCGCGTGGTTGCCGAGGTTATTGCTGATGATGGATTCGTGCAGCGCCTCGGCCCCGTAGAACACGGTGATCGAGTTCGAAAGACTTTCGTGGCGGCGGAAATCGGCCTGGTAACTTTCGTCGGAGTGATGATTGGTGTAGATCTCCGGTTGGTCGCGGAAGAGCACGAACAGATCGCTGTGCCGTCGGTAGGCGAAGCTGGCGCTGGTATCGTTCCCGAAATTCTGCTGAACGCCGGCGAACCACGTCTTGGTGTCTTCCCACGAAGGGAAATCGCCGTAGAACTGGTCCGCGCCGAAGGGATGGTCCATGTAGGCCATCGTGATGTTCGTGGCGCCGAGCCCCGTCGAGACGCGCGTGGTGGACGCGAACTGCAGGTTGCGATAATCGCGGTCCGGAATGAAGCCAGTGGAGAAATCGCGCGCGAAGGTCAATTGCTCGGAGACGTTGCCGAAGGTTCCGGCGATCGAACCGCGCTGCTGGTTGATGCCGAAATTGCCCACTGCGGTGCGCAGCCGCGCTTCGAAGCCCTCGGGCGGCTCGGTGATGATGTTGATCACTCCGCCGCCGGCGTCCGATCCGTATTGAGTCGAGCCTGAGCCCAGCATCACTTCGACTCGCGTAACGCCGTCGAGCGGCACCGGAATGTCCATATCGTGATGGCCGGTTTGCGCGTCGTTGAGGCGCATGCCATTGAGCAGCACAAGCGTCTGCCCGAAATTCGCGCCGCGAATCGAAAGATCGGTCTGCACGCCATCGGGGGAACGTTCCTGCAAGTCGAGTGAGGGATCGAGGCGCAGCAGGTCGACCAGCGTGTTGAGCACGAGCGTGTTTTCCCGCGCGGGAAGGACGCGGATCGAGCGGTCGATTTCGTCAAGCGAGAGAGGCTCGAACGTGCCGGTGACGACAATCGTGTCGTGACGAACCGGCGGCTGCGGATCGGGCTGCTGGGCGGCGGTTTGGGCCAGTGCGGAGGCGGCCGCCATCAAGAAAAAAGCGAGTGTTTTGGATCGCAAACGCTATGGTACATCGCGTCAATTGAAATAGTTGTTACGAAGTGTGGCGCAGACACTTTGTCTGCCGCGCCGGCACTCGTGCCGGTGTAGGGCGGAGTGGAATGAATCCGGCGTAGCGGCATCGAAAGTTGCCATCTTAAGTTGTGTGGGAGATCCTGTGATTCGCCAAGCACCGGCACGAGTGCCGGCGCGGCAGACAAAGTGTCTGCGCCACGATTGCCTTACAATAGCAGAAGTGGCTGGGAAGACTTTTTACCTCGAAACATTCGGCTGCCAGATGAACGCGCACGACTCCGAGAAAGTCGTCGGCACGCTCCTCGCGCGCGGCTATTCGCAAGTCGAGACGCCGGAGGATGCCGGGCTGGTTCTCTACAACACGTGCAGCATTCGCGACAAAGCCGAGCAAAAAGTCTTCAGCCGTCTGGAGAATTTCAAGCGCGCTGGAAAGGGAAAAGTTTTCGGCGTGCTGGGGTGCGTAGCGCAGCAGGAAGGCGAAAAGATTTTCGAGCGCGCGCCGCACGTCAGCCTGGTCGCCGGATCGGCCAGTTATCCGCGTTTGGGCGAGATGCTGGTGCAGCTCGAAGCGGGCAACCGCCGCGTCACCGGCCTGAGCCTGGACACCGACGAAACGTTCGACACTCCGCTCACGCGCCGCGACAATCCCCATCGCGCCTACATCACGATCATCGAAGGATGCGATAAATCCTGCGCCTATTGCGTGGTGCCGTTCACGCGCGGGCCGGAGCGCAGCCGCACCGGCGAAAGCGTGATGGCGGAGGCGCGCGGCCTGGCGGACCGGGGCTACACCGAAATCCAATTGCTGGGGCAGAACGTCAACAGCTACCGCGATCCATCGCCCGCGGGATGGGACTTCGCGGCGTTGCTGGGGCATGTCGCCCAAATTCCCGGCATTCGCCGCGTCCGCTACACCACCTCGCACCCGCGCGATTTCGTCCGCGAAATCGTGGATGCGATGGATGACAATCCCGTGCTGTGCGATCACGTGCATTTGCCCGTGCAATCCGGCTCATCGCGCGTGCTCGCCTCGATGGACCGGCTCTACACGCGCGACGACTACATGCGTCGCATCCATTGGCTGAAGAATGCGCGCCGGCGCTACTCGATCACCACCGATATCATCGTGGGCTTCCCCGGCGAGACCGAAGACGATTTCCAGAGAACCCTGGAACTGCTCGACGAGACAACCGGCGGAACTGGAGTCTCCGAGCGTGACGTAACTCCCGAAGCAACCCGCGCGGTCTGCTCGAAATTGATTGAAGGCATTCCTCAAAAGATGCGTGCCGACGGATTGGCGAGCACGGGGCTCGCGATTCTCAGTCGTGGCGTGTGTGGTGTCCGAGGCCGTTCGCTGATTCTGAACCTTCCCGGAAGTCCTGCTGGTGCAGTCGATTCTTTGCAGTCGGTCATCGAAATTCTGCCGCACGCCCTTGAGTTGCTGGAAGGCAAGACCGACCACCAAGACAATCCGTAGAATTAAGCTTTCTGACTAATTTGTCGTTACTCCAGGAGAGCGTTGGAACCTGTAACCCACTTCCTGACCGGCGCGTGCATGAGCCGCGCTGGATTCAATCGCAAAACTGCATACGCCACGCTGACCATGGTACTAGCCGCCGAGGCTGCCGACCTCGATGTCCTGTGGGCCATCAAAGGCCCCATTGCGGCGTTGCAGCATCATCGGGGAATCACACACACCTTCTTTGCTACTCCCGTCGTTGCCGCTGCGACGGTGGGATTCGTGTACTTACTCTCTCGTTGGCGCGGGCCATCCGGCCAGCCGAAAATATCGCGTTCGAAGTTCCCGGTGCGATGGGGCTACCTCTTCTGGCTGGCGCTGCTGGCGGCGCTCAGCCACATCCTGCTCGATTACACGACGGCGTACGGCATCCGCATGTTCGCGCCGTTCGACTGGCGCTGGTACTCATGGGACATCGTATTCATCATCGAGCCGCTGATGTTGTTGGCCCTCATTGCCGGACTGACGTTCCCGTGGTTGTTCGCGCTCATCAACGAGGAAATCGGTGCCCTCAGCCGCGGTCCTCGAGGGCGTGCTGGGGCAATCTTCGCGCTGGTGTGCCTCGTCGTCCTCTGGAGTTATCGCGACTACCAGCACCGTCGTGCGCTGAATGCGATGAGCGCTTTGCTCTATCAGGGCGCTGTGCCGACCAAGATTGCCGCCTACCCGTACTGGATCACGCCGTTTCGCTGGCACGGGGTGGTGGAGACGGAGTCGTTCTTCCAGACCGTGCCAGTGAATTCGCTGGTTCCGGCTGTGGACGAACGCTCGGAAGCGCAGACCTACTACAAGCCAGAGGAGACACCAGTTATGCAAGTTGCCAAAGCGTCGCACTTCGGGTGCGTATTTCTGGACTGGGCGGTGTTTCCGATCACCCAGACAGAGCAACTCGCAGGGGACTTCAAAGGCTACCTTGTTCGCTTTCAGGACCTGCGATTCGAATATCCGGAGCGACGCGGTTCCGGATTACTGGGCGGATGGGTACTGGTCGCGCCAAATCTCCAGGTACAGGAGGAAGGCACGAAGTCGCAGAGACCCCCGATCGATTCGAATCCCTGAAAGTCATCTAAATAGGTCAATAGCTTGAAAGGGGTACGATTTGAGTGGCCGGACAACAACTCCGTTGCCGCGGAAGCTTTGCGTCAGGGGTATGACGTTACAGCTTGCCGGAGCACTCGGTTCAGCGCATGTCTTGCTTCGTGTCGGAACCCTCACGGGCGCCCGGGCGCACAATCGCCCACAATCGCCCTTGACTCCGTTTCTTAAGGCGTACAGAATCAAAGGGCACGCGCCTCACGCCGTGCTTGTTTCTGAGGTGATCATGCTGGCATACGTATTTCTGCTCTTCGCCGTTGCGGTTCATGCGCGATTATTGCCGTTGCCGTACAGTTTTGCTCCCGTGACCGCGGCGTTGCTCTACTTCGGAGCTCGCCGCCCTCGCAAGGAAATGTGGATCCCAGTGGCTGCTCTTGCCGCCACCGGCTTGTACCTGTCGCGCAGCGTGTACGGCTACACGTACTCGGCTGACTTGCTTGTCACCTGGGCGTGGTACGCGGGAATGGTTGTTCTCGGCGGATGGCTCGCACACAAAACCACCGCGTTGCGCGTCGGCGCGGCATCGCTGGCGGGTTCGGTGTCGTTTTTTGTGGTCAGCAATTTTGCTGTGTGGGCCGTGTGGAACATGTATCCGAAGACCTTCGGCGGCCTGATGGCGTGCTATATTGCCGCGCTTCCGTTCTTCCGCAATGCGGTGGTCTCCGACCTGTTCTTCGCGGCGGTGTTCTTCGGGTTTGGCTACTTGGCAAGCCAGCGACACGACAAAAGAGTCGTGACCGTTCGTTAAAGATTGAGCAAATTTCCGCAAAGGCCGGACAGTCCGTCCGGCTTTTTCCTTGTGTGCCGAGCACATTCGACAGCTTGAGGGCTATTCAATCGGTTGTGAGACCAGGAATTCGTGTGCCTTCACTCCGGACGCCAAGTGTGTCCGCCGATCGCTCTTTTGAAATTTCCGTTGGCCTCTCCCCGGATATCGTATTGGATCTCAATCAGAGGAGAATCTCAACGCTAAGTCCTTTGCCGTGGCATGGATACCTATGAGTCATTCTGGAATCAGCGAGGTACCAGCTAGTTTTCCCTAAGATGCTCATTCTAAATGGGTGCATTCTGCGTTTTTCCTCTAACTGTATGGACACTACATACAGTGTGGAGGGATCGGGGCGACCCCTGGTATGCTTATGGCCCGTCGCGGCGATGGCGCCCTAACTAGGGGACTGGCTGTCCCGGACTGCGCTTTCCGTTTCGCTTGCGCAGCCACCACGCCCACCAGCCGATCAGCGCGGCTGCCGCGATGATGGCAATCGCCAGCCGGGCATGATCGTGCACCATGTGGCCGAAGAACCCAATAATTTGAGGCCCAAAGCGGATGACCAGCAGCGAGAGGATGCAGAAGCGGAGGAAGCGGCCAGAGAAGATGGCGGCCAGGAACTTCGCAAAGCTCATCTCAATGACGCCAGCGGTGAGCACGAAAAGCTTGAAGGGCGTTGGCGGCGGCAACATGGAGGGCACCATCAGGCCGAGGAAGCCATGGCGTTCGAAGGAAGCGCGGATCTTTCTGATGCGCTCTTCACCCACGCGCTTGAGCAGCAAGACTTCGCCGCCCTTGTAGCCGATCCAGTAGATGACGATGCTGCCGAGGGCGGAGCCTGCAGCAGCCATCGCTGAAAGCAGCAGGAATTGCCGGGGCCTGGAGTACACGTATCCCCCGACGATGGCATCGAGTGGCATGCCAAGAAAGGCGGCATCGACGATGGCAAAGCCCATTACACCCCAGATTCCGAGCGGGCTGAGAACCGCGAGGATCCAGTAGGTCCACTTAGCTAATAATTGCTGCACTTGTCTCCAAGGGAAATGTTTATTTTACGTGAATGTCCGGCTGGTTGGCGCCATGGCGGGCCAAACAGCTAGGTCATTTCATGCCCTAGCTGTGATATCATAGTGGGGTGCGCTTTCGGGAAGGGATCATACGCGAGCCGGTCTGGCAGGATTCCCCGGGCAAGGTCGAAAACTACAACCTGGCACTCATCAATCATTCTTTGTGGGCTGAGGATAACGGACGAGGGCTCGGATATGACAGCAGCCACGGCCATCACCGTCGGCATGAAGCTGATGGAGCGCTTCCTGAATGAAATGCGAAGACTCCGCGACAAGAAGGAGCCGGTATGAAGTTCAAAAACAACACGGATGGGCTTGAAGGGTGCGCGAAGCGGGCTGTCGTGCGGGTGCGCAAGCTCGACCGGCGAGAGCGTATCAAGCCGGAGATAACCATCACGTTCGACAATCCGCTGGCATTGCTCGAGGTGCTTACCGCTGAGCGAATCCGGCTTGTGCAAAGGGTAAGGGCAAAATCGTCGTCAATCTCGGCTCTTGCCGCCGGTCTCGGGCGCGATCCAAAGTCTGTGCGCCGGGATGTGCTGAAATTGGAGCGGGCAGGAGTTGTGCGAACGCGGGAACAGATCAATCCGGGCCACGGGCGGGTAAAAGTGGTTGAACCGGTCGCTCGCGAATGCCAGCTCACCGCTGTTCTGTAACCGCGTTCAGTTACGGAAGCTCCCGCTCAGGCCACTCCTCCTATAATTTTCTCTATGCCTGTCAGCACCAGAGATGTGCAGATGAAGATCGATGCACTGCGCGACAAGATCCGCTATCACGAGCACCGCTACTACGTCCTCGACAGCCCTGAGATCAGCGACCCCGAGTTCGACAAGCTGATGGACGAACTCAACGCGATCGAGAGCGAGCACCCGGAGTTGATCACGCCCGACTCGCCGACCCAGCGTGTAGGCGGTAAGCCGAGCGAAGAATTCGTCAAAATGCGCCACTCGACACCGATGCTCTCACTGGGCAAGACGACCAGCGAGCAGGAACTGCGCGACTGGGAGCGCCGCGTACACGAGCTGACGGGCGAGTCGCACGTAGATTACGACTGCGAGCTGAAGCTCGACGGCATGTCGCTCGCGTTACGCTTTGCTGGCGGCCGACTGGCGCTCGGCCTCACGCGCGGCGATGGGACCACGGGCGAAGACGTAACGCCGAACGTGCGCACGGTGCGTAGCGTGCCGCTCACCATCGCTAGCAAGGCGCTCAACAAAGCTGGCCTTCCTCCCGACTTCGAGGTACGCGGCGAGCTGCTGATGCCGCTGGCGGCTTTTCAGGGTATGAACGAGGAGCGCGAGGAGCAAGGTCTACCGACCTTCGCCAATCCACGAAACGCGACCGCCGGTACGGTGCGAACGCTCGAGCCCAACGTAACCGCACAGCGACGGCTCGAGTTCTTCGCCTACGGAGTGCTGCGCGACGGCCGCCCCATCTTCGATCGCGTTTCAAAGGCACTGATGGCGCTGGAGACCGCCGGATTCAAGGTGAATCCCCGGCACCGGCTGGCGAAGAACCTTGAGCAGGTCATGGAATTCGTCAACGCGACTGACGCCGTCCGCGATTCACTGCCCTATGAAATCGACGGCGTGGTGGTGAAGGTCGACCGCAATGCGCTGCAGGACGAATTGGGATTTACCGGAAAGGCCCCGCGTGGGGCAATCGCTTACAAGTTTGCCGCCCGCGCCGGCCAAACCGAAATTGGAGACATTCTTGTGCAGGTGGGTCGAACCGGGAAGCTGACTCCGGTAGCCGCGCTGAAACCTGTCTCGATCGGCGGTACGACCGTAACCCGCGCCAGCTTGCACAACATGGACGAAATCGAACGGCTGGGGATCAAGATCGGTGACTGGGTGGAGGTCGAGCGCGGCGGCGACGTGATCCCCAAGGTCGTGAAGGTGCTAGAAGACAAGCCGCGCGGAACGCGCGAGTTCCTCATGCCGGAGCGCTGCCCGGTGTGCGGCGGGCACGTCGTGCGCGCGGAAGGTGAGGCTGACCACCGCTGCGTGAACGCCAACTGCCCGGCGAAGCTGCGCGAGACCATCCGGCATTTTGCCTCGCGCGGAATAATGAACATCGAGGGCATGGGCGATGCGCTGGTCAATCAATTGGTCGATGCTGGTCTGGTGAATAGCGTTGCAGACATTTACGACCTCGGCCAAGAGCAGCTCACCAATCTCGAGCGCATGGGCAAGAAGTCGGCGCAGAACATTCTGCGCGAAATCGAGAACTCGAAGAAGCTGCCGCTCGAGCGGGTGATTTACGGACTCGGGATTCGCATGGTCGGTGAACGCACCGCGCAGTTTCTTGCCGAGCACTTCGGCTCGATGGATGCGCTGATGAAGGCCAGTGCAGACGAGTTGCAGGCAGTTTCGGAAATCGGCCCGCGGGTGTCCGAGAGCATCCGCGAGTTCTTCGACGAACCGAAGAACGTTGCGCTCGTCGAGAAGCTACGCCAGGCGGGGCTGACCTTCACAGGCGCAAAGAAGCAGCGCGGAACCGCGTTGGCCGGCAAGACATTCGTCCTTACCGGCACGCTACAGCACTTTACGCGCGATGAAGCGAAAAAGCTCATCGAAGACGCGGGCGGAAAGGTGTCAGGGTCCGTCAGCAAGAAAACGGATTACGTGGTCGCAGGCCAAGAAGCAGGCTCGAAGCTCGACAAGGCGCGGGAGTTGCGGGTAGCGGTGATTGGGGAGAAGGAGATGGAGGAGTTGGTGAAAGGCTGAGCGTAAGCGAGGTACAACGAGATAGAGCCTGCAACTCAAAACTGAGAAACGCGGGAACCTCGCCACTCCGACGCCCGCCGACTGTTATTTGCTATCCCAGGTTGGCCTTTCAGAGACGGATTGCGATGGGTCGCGATCCCATTGGCCAATCGTATCGTCAGCAACACTGAAACCGGCTGGCTCGCGTTCGGTGGTTATGGACATTCGCCGATTCCCTTCTTGCTGTTCGAGGGTTTCCCAGCCCGTGACAACGGTGAGGCCTCATCGCTAATAATTCGGTTTCTCAAGAGTCCTCCGCATTTGAACCATCTCGAGCTTACCCCCTCAGAACTTCGCTTTCAATCTGCGATACGTCTCTTCCAGCGTCTCGGGCAGGACGCGGGTTTCGCCCACGACAGTCATGAAGTTCGCGTCGGCGACCCAGCGAGGCAACACATGCATATGGATGTGTCCGGCGACTCCGGCTCCTGCGGCTTTGCCGATGTTCATCCCCAAATTGACGCCGTCGGGTTGATACGTCTCGATCAGGATGGTCTCCAGCCGGCGCGTTAGCTCCATCATCTCGTTGGCGGCTCGATCGGGAAGCAGATGCAGGCGATCGACGTGCTCGTAGGGGACTACCATTACATGACCTGAGGTATAGGGGTAGGCATTCAGGATGATGAAATTGAACCGAGTGCGATGGACAATCAGCGCTTTTTCATCGTCACCCAGGTTAAGCAGGCAGCAAAAAATACACCCGTAGGTTTTGTCGACACTGGAGACGTACGCGTAGCGCCAGGGCGTCCAGAGGTAATCCATTACTGGCAGAGTATCAAAGCCGCTAAGGCGCTAAAAGACATTGCCCAACCGTGTTACGCGCTCTCGCCACAAAGGCGGGACGAGCCACGTGCTGTGCACGTGAAAATTGCGGGAAAATCGCGCCACGCTTGGACTTACGCGTTTGACACTGCTTAGAAGCGATTGCTATAGTCAAAGAGTCCTGGGAAGTGGGGCCGCTCTCCGGGATCCGGCCGTTGGGTTTGTCCAATTCTCCCCTGCAAAAACGGGGAAATTCTACCTGAAGACTCGAGCCCGCAGTCCGTTGCACCAAGGCTTACCCATCAATTGCCAAGGTTGATGGGCGTGAACTCTAACAATGTCTCTTGAAGAAACTCTGAACCATACCTCGACATCATCAACCCAGGAATCCGGTGCGGCCGATCAGCACGGGGCTCAGGCTCCTTCTAGTACCAGCAATCATCCTGTAACGGCCCAGCCGGCCGCTGCGGCGCCCCGGACTGAAAAAGAACCGTCCATGGAAGATTTCGCCACTGCCCTCGAAACGTTCGAGCAGGAGCAGGCCCAAACCGAAGCCGCCCTGAACGACGAACAGATCATCACCGGAACGGTGTTGAAAATTACACCGCAGTATGTGGTGGTCGACATCGGCTACAAATCCGAAGGCGTAATTCCGGTGGCTGAATTTACCGACTCCGAAGGCAACGTCAGCGTGCATCCGGGTGAGGAAGTCCCGGTGGTGCGCGACCAGGGCCACAACGAAGAGGGCTACGTCAATCTTTCCTATCACAAGGCGCAGCGTGTGCGCGCGTGGGACGAGATTGAGAAGGCGTACAACGAAAAAGCTCCGGTCAAGGCGCGTATTGTCGATCGCATCAAGGGCGGACTTACGGTTGACATTTTGGGCGCGCGCGCGTTCCTGCCCGGCTCGCAGGTGGAATTGCGGCCGGTGCGCAATCTCGACGGGCTGAAGGGCACTGAGCTCGAAGTTCGCATCATCAAGCTTAACAAGAAGCGCGGCAACATCGTGGCCTCGCGCAAGCAGCTGCTGGAAGAAGAGCAGGGCGAAAAGCGCGCCAAGACTCTGGAGCAGTTGAGCGAAGACGCCATCCTCACCGGCACGGTGAAGAACCTGACCAATTACGGCGCGTTTGTCGACCTTGGAGGCATCGACGGACTACTGCACATCACCGACATGTCATGGGGACGGCTCACGCATCCTCGCGACCTGGTACAGGTCGGCGACCAGATTCAGGTGAAGGTGCTGAAGTTCGATCGCGAGAAGCAGCGTGTTTCGCTGGGCTTCAAGCAGCTCACGCCCGATCCCTGGCTGGATGCGGCCGAGCGCTATCCCATCGGCGCGCATGTGCATGGGCGCGTCATCAGCGTGACTGATTATGGGGCCTTCATCGAACTGGAGCAGGGGATCGAAGGCCTCGTCCACGTCAGCGAAATGACGTGGTCGAAGCGTATGAAACACCCCTCGAAGCTGGTCAACGTGGGCGATCAGGTTGAAGCCGTAGTGCTCAACGTGAATCCCGCCGAGCGGCGCATCAGCCTCGGGCTCAAGCAACTCGAGTCGAATCCGTGGGAGACATTGCACGAGAAGTTCCCTATCGGCACGGTAGTCGAAGGCAAGGTTCGCAACCTCACCGACTTCGGCGCGTTCATTGAGATCGAAGATGGCATCGACGGACTGGTTCACGTCAGCAACCTGAGCTGGACCAAGCGCGTGAAGCATCCGTCCGAAGTGCTGAAAAAGGGCGACAAGGTAAGGGCAATCGTTCTGGCGATCGAGCCGGACCAGCGCCGCCTTTCGCTGGGCGTGAAACAGCTTCAGCCAGACGTGTGGGACACCTTCTTCGATCAGCATCGCGTGGGCGATGTGATCCATGGCAAGGTGCTTCGACTGGCGAGCTTTGGAGCATTTGTCGAGATCGCCGACGGAGTTGAGGGTCTGTGCCACAACTCTGAGGCCGTGGATTCGCATGGAGCACCGATCAAGCTGGAGCCCGGCCAGGAATTCGACTTCAAGATCATCAAGATGAATCCGGCCGAAAAGAAGGTGGGACTCAGCATTCGCGCTGTCGGCGAAGAGGCCACTCGCGCGGACGTGGAGGCCTACAAGGCTCCGGCAGCCTCGACGTCGTCTTCATCCTCCGGTACGGGTTCCACGATTGGCGAGTTCATGTCGTGGAAGCGCGCCAGCAACGAAGGCAACTAGACTCGAATACTGCAAACGATCAAAGCCGCTGCCAAGACGGCCTTTTTCATTGGTTGACATCGATGGTGAGATTGATGGTGGGATTGTAGCGATCGTCGAACTGGCTTACGGACTTGGTCGCGCTTTTCTTGCCATCCTTTTCGGCGTAGACCTCGTAATCGGTATTGAGAGCAAGCTGTGGGAAGCGGTAAGCGCCGTCTGGTTGCGCAAAGAAGCTCTTCACCGCCAGCGTTTTCATGTTCTTCAAATACACCACTGCTCCAGGAATGGGCTTTTCGCCTTTGTCGGTCACGATTCCCGTGAGCATCTTGGATGTGGGCTTGGTCTTTTTTGCGTCCGGGTCGCTTGGTGCTTTACCAGTCAGAGGAATATTCACTTGCGCCCAGTCGTAGCTGACGAAGAGGGTTGCAAGCGCAAGCGCAAAGAATAACTTCTTCATCACATCTCCTGAGGGTAGTTTACTTCTTCGGCGGCAACTCCGTCAGATGCAGGCCGACGTCCTGGCGCTCGTTGTCGGCGATCTTTACGGTGATTTCCGGCCTGGGTTGGCCTTTCGGGGTTTTGATGTCGGCCTGGATGATGTAATCCTGCGCGCCGGGCGGCACACGCTGCGCGAACTCGCCCCGGCTGTCGGACGTCAGTTCCCATTTCGCTCTTTTGGCGGTGGCAGGGCGGATCTTGATGGGAATTCCCGCCACTGGGCGATTGTCCGGACCCCAGACGGTACCAACAATCAACGCGTAGTCCTTGGGCTTGTCTTGCTGCGCGGCCGCAGGCGGGAAAAGAGACGGTGCCAGTGAAGCACCCACAAGAACCAGAACCGCGGGAACAGCAAACGGAGCGCGGCTGGAGCGGCGACGGAACGCGATGCCCACGCTACTCCTCTTCCTCCTCGTCGCCCACGTTCTCATCCTCATCAATCTCTCCGTCCTCGACGCGGCTTAACTCCAACGGATCGACGGCTACCACCTCGAAATCCGTGCCGCATTCCGGACAGGAGACGACTTCGCCCTCGTCCACTTCGTCTTCTTCGATGTCCAGATCGCTCTCGCACTCCGGGCAAATCACCATAGCCAGTCCCTCCCGTATGAGCGCAGCCCCTCGCCAACAAGAATTACAGCGCCAGCCGCCCTTTTATATTTAGAATCTCTTGCTACTAGCGTCAAGTAATAGACACATGAGATGCGCTGAAGTTTTGAGAGGTACCATACCGAGGGGAAAAATGTTTTTCTCGGGAATAGCGATTTTGCTGTTGACATTGTGGCCGTTCGTATCGCAATCGGCGTCGCCGGCGGACGCCATTACCACGCCTTCTGCCGATCCGCAGATTGCGGCGGCACTCAAGAGCATTTCGGCCGAACGCGTTCAGCAGACCGTCGAGAAGCTCGTAAGTTTCCAAACCCGGCATACTCTGTCGTCGGACCAACCCGCGTCTACCGGGAAGGGCATCAGCGCCGCCGCGGAGTGGATCAAAAGCGAATTCGAGACCTACTCCAAGGCCTGTGGCGGCTGCCTTGAGGTGAAAACCGACGAATTCACCGAGGAGCCCGGAAACCGTATTCCCAATCCTACGAAGCTGACCAATGTCTATGCGATTCTGCGCGGCAGTGATCCGGCCAACGCGCTGCGCATCGTGCTGGTGACGGGTCACTACGACTCGCGCAACTCTGAGACCAATGACGCGATGGGCGCGTCACCGGGCGCTAATGACGATGGTAGCGGCACCGCCGTCAGTCTGGAATGCGCACGCGTGCTGAGCCGGCACAAATTTCCCGCGACTATTATCTTCCTGACTGTCGCGGGAGAAGAGCAGGGCCTTTATGGCAGTGCGCACTTCGCCAAGATGGCCAAAGCGCAGAACTGGAACATCGAAGCAGTTTTGAACAACGACATTGTTGGCGGCGATAAGACTCCGGGTGCAACCACACAGGATTCTCACACCGTCCGCATTTTTTCCGAAGGAATTCCGATGAATGCCAGCGAGAGCGAACTGAAGCTCATTCGGTCTCTTGGCGGCGAGAACGACGGAGCCTCCCGTCAGCTGGCGCGCTACATCGCTTCGGTCTCGAAGGAGTATCTGCCGGTAGGAAAATTTCATCCGCTGGTGGTGTTCCGTCCGGACCGCTACCTCCGAGGAGGCGACCACACGTCGTTCAACGAGCAGGGATTCGCCGCCGTACGCTTCACAGAGTATCGCGAGAATTACGACCATCAACACCAGAACGTTCGCACCGAAAACGCTGTTGAATACGGTGACCTGCCGAAGTTCGTCGACTACGACTACGTAGCGAATGTGGCTCGCCTGAACGCCGCCACACTGGCCTCGTTAGCTTCAGCGCCGGCTCCCCCGGCTAAGGTTTACATATTGACGAAAGCCCTGGTAAACGATTCCACTCTTGTATGGGAGGCTTCGCCCGGTGGGTTGGCCATCGGATATCTGGTGTTGTGGCGCGACACGCGTGCTCCTGACTGGCAGTATGCCGAGTCGTTCGGTAATGTGACGGAGGCGACATTGCCCATATCAAAAGATAATGTGATTTTCGCCGTGCAAGCCACAGACACTACGGGCCACCGCAGCCTGCCGGTAGTTCCCGTGCCTAAGCGCTAGTTGCTCTGCACGCGATAAGAATGGAGTACTTGATGCGACGCGGTCCGACCATGACATTAAGCTTTCCGCCGTTCACCCCGGCGGTGAAACAGTTGCTGATCGCAAATGGCGCTATATTCCTCGCCGTTGCGGTGGTCGGCGCCTTTACCACCTTCGGGGCGCAAGCGTGGGTCGACTTTCACTTCGGACTCGTCCCGCAACTCGCAATCCTGCACGGATGGATATGGCAGTTGGTGACCTACTCTTTCATCCACGCAGGCATCTTTCACATTCTTTTTAACCTGCTGGCGCTTTGGATGTTTGGTGCACAACTGGAGATGGACTGGGGCTATAGCCTTTTCATGCAGTTTTACTTTTTCTGCGTGCTGGGGGCCGCTATTACGACGAGTATCGTCGCTTTCACCGGCCTGCTCGGAGCCTCTCCCTTGGTGCCTACCGTCGGCGCTTCGGGCGGCATCTACGGCATCCTTGTCGCATTTGGCATTTTGCACGGCGATTCGGAGATTATGCTCTTCCCCATCCCGTTCATGATCAAGGCCCGCTACTTCGTGATCGGGCTTGTCGCACTGGCGATGTACGGCGCGCTCTCGTCCGCCCACACGCTCGGACAGTCGACCGCTTACATGGCCCATCTGGGCGGCGGACTCTTCGGCTATCTGTTTTTGAAGTTCGTTCCCCGGCGTGGCTTTGGCTTTTTGACCTCGGAGAGGTTTTACGGCATTCACAACTCGTACTACCGCTGGAAGCGAAAGCGCGCCGCGCGCAAGTTCGAAGTCTACATGCGCAAGCACGATCGCGGAGACTACCGGCACGAAGACTACTTTGACGAGGATGGCAGGATGCGCGACCCCTCAGCGCGCGACCGGCAAAAGAAAAACGGCGACGCCAGGCCGCCGTGGGTGAACTGATCTTGGTTGTTGTCAAGGACGTGCGCCAACCACCATCGAGCTATTTCAGGCTTTCGAGTTGTAGGATCAGCTCGGGAATGACAGATTCCGGAAGTTCAACCTGGTGGTCCATGTTGTCGGCGTCGTAGATCGTAAGCATGCCGTCTCCCCTGACGAGCTCAAGCTCAGGAGTCCCATCAGGCCGCAATACAGTTCTGAGTTCTTTGACCATCATAAAACTCTCCTGACCCTTAGATTCAAATGATACCTGGGCCGCTTCTCAAACCAGAATACTGTGCCCTTTCGTCGACCCGCAGTACAAATTCTCACAAGTTCCGAGTCAGGAATGGCTTGAGCTCGGGGTACGCTGGCTTTCGAATAGTGTCTCCAGGTTCTCGTACACCGTGGGTATGGTGCAAAGGTCGGGAAGCTGTTGCCAATAGCGATGCACATCGGGATCAATCTGCGCCTCGCTGCGCATCTCCGCCGATCTCCATTTGCGGAAGTGAACGAAGCGGTCAAGGCGACCGCTGTCGCGATAGAGCCAGTCTCGGCAGTAACCCTTGCGGTTCATCATCGAATAAAGCTCGCGCAGCATCATGACCAGGTCTTCTTCCTTCCCGGGCAGGGCCTCCAAGATTGCTACTGACATTACCTCTTCTGCCATTTTGTTCCCCTTGGCGTGAAACGAAGTCGGCACAGCATCGATGGAAATCATGCCTTCTGGCTCGACGTATCAGTGCTGGTCTTCACCTGAATCAGGCGCATGAAATTGGTCGCCCCGGGCGAATTGCGAGTGCCAGCAACCAGTCCAAAAACGTCGCCCGAAGAGAGCACCTTCAGATTCTTCAATTCCTCTTCGGCGAACTGCGCCATGCGTTCTACCGACATCTGCGGAGGACACATCAACGGAACGGTTCCCCACAGTGCGTTCATACGATTACGCACAGTCTCCGACGACGAGAATGCATAGATATCGGCAGCCGGTCGATACTTCGATAACATTCGCGCTGTTGTGGCAGTTTCAGTGAAGACCGCGATAGCGCGGACCTTCAGGTCCCGTGCCGCATGTGCCATCGACTCGCAAATCGTCTCGGCGACGGAAAGATGCGCCGCCTCACGATGTCCGGGCCTTAGCGGATGCTGCATGTTGGCTTCGGTCTCGGCAACAATGCGAGCCATCATCTCCACCGCTTCGCGCGGATACTTGCCGCTGGCGGTCTCACCCGACAGCATCACAGCGTCAGTACCGTCGAACACTGCGTTGGCGACATCGCTCGCCTCGGCACGCGTCGGCCGCGGATTCCCGGTCATCGACTCCAGCATCTGGGTTGCCGTAACGACTGGTCGTCTGAAATCCAGTGCCCGCCGAATTACATACTTCTGGATCACCGGCACCTTCTCGGGCGGAACTTCCACTCCCAGATCGCCGCGCGCCACCATCACCGCCACGGACTCTTCCAATATGTCGTCCAAGTTTTCGATGGCCTGTGGCTTCTCCAGCTTTGCAACCAGGCCGACATCGCTGCGCTGCGCAGCGATCGCGCTCTTCGCGCGAACCACATCGTGCACCGTGCGCACGAATGAAATAGCAACCAAGTCGACGCCCTGCTGTAATCCGAACTCGAGGTCCCGTTGATCTTTTTCCGTGAGTGAAGGAATGCTCACGTTGGTGCCCGGCAGGTTGATGCCCTGGTTCTCGCCCAGCATGCCGCCATTCAGCACTTCGCAAACTACTTCGCCGTCGCGAACCTCCTCGACCACCAGCTCAATTCTCCCATCGGAAAGCAGGATTCGCTCGCCGGGCTTCACATCGTGCGCCAGGTCGTGGTACGTCGTCGAAATAATCTCGGTCGTGCCGGGCACATCGCGCGACGTAATCGTGACCGTCCGTCCCTTTTTCAGAGCGACGGGCGCGCCGGATTCGAGCCGTCCCGTTCGAATCTTGGGTCCCTGCAGGTCTTGCAGAATGCAGATGCTGCGCTTCAACTCGGCTGCCGCTTTTCGCAGCCGCTGAATGATGACAGCATGCTGTTCATGATTTCCGTGCGAGAAGTTCAGGCGTGCGACATCCATTCCCCGCAACATCAAGTCACGGATCATCTCCTCCGAGTTGCTGGCGGGGCCGATGGTGCAGACGATCTTCGCTCGCCGGCGAAGCAAACCGGTGCTTTGTAGCGGGCTTTCGTGCGATTCGAACAGATCGGGCTTCACAGTCTGCATGCCGGGAAAGCGGTCAAAGCGCTGGCACGCGCTTCTTCTCGGAATCAATCGGTGAATGCGCTCCGAACAGGAAGCGCGGATAGCGTACGGCGTTGAATTCGGCTCCGATGAGCACCACCATCGACACTAGGTACAACCAGATCAGCAGCGCGATTGCCGTGCCCACCGAACCGTAAATCACGTCGTAATTCGCGTAACGGCGTAGATACCACCCGAACAGCACAGTCACAAACACCCACAACAGTGTCGCCACGACCGCTCCCGGTAGCACACGATGCCACGGCTGGGTTCTGGGGACTCCATGATGATAAACCAGGCTAATCACAGCAATGCTGGTCAGCACCGCAATGATCCAACGTACGGCAGTCCACAGTCCAAGAATATACGGCGTCAGTTCGTGTCCCACGTGGTACATCGTCCAGCGTTCGATCAGGTTGCCTGATACCACTAAGAACGACGCAAATCCCATGGGAACGCCAGCCATGATCACAAGCTCAAAAGCGATCAATCGTTCTTTGACGATGCCCCACACCTTGGGCATCTGATACGCCTTGCGAAATCCTTCCATCCAGGAAATGGTGACGCCGGATGCGGTCCACAACGTCAGAATGCTGATCCACACGAGGAACTTGGTTTGCGCGGGCTTGGCTCCAGTCAGGTAATACGTGATGGTCGCGCTGGTGCCTTCCGGCAGAATGCGGCCCAGCGCACGAAAGATCTCACGCACAAAAAGCTCGCTCGTGCGCGAAAGCGAGAGGATGGAGGCAAGTATCAGAATGACTGGGAAGAACGTCAGAATAGCGGAGAATGCCGCTCCTTTGGCCACACCAAAGGCATCGTGCTCGAAGGCACGCCAGAAGGCTAACCGGAGATGTCTAAAGAACCGCGACATATTCAGCCAAAGTTCGCAGGCGCCTAAAGTTTACACACCAGAAAGTGCACAGCGTGCATGGAACTCGAACACACATTGACGTACGATACGTGTTCCTAGGCTGTTTCCTGGTGGGATCCTCTAGAGTCGACCTGCAGGC
>AmSFosDRAFT_100109_pt1 | contig 30113 bp, 27 predicted proteins | sample FosCloommunities_FD_10275 | JGI IMG/M metagenome (IMG submission 10275)
TTCGAGCTCGGTACCCGGGGATCCCACGTACAACGACACCTAGACCACCGGAGAAGTGACGCGGGTCCGGTTCGGGCCTCGCGGCCTGGGGATTGGCTTGATCGAATATTCCGAGTCCTTCCGCTATCCGAGTGAGGTTTTCAAGATCGAGTGGAGCACCGGAAAGAGCTCGACGATCTTCCGCGATAAGCGGTTCGCCGTGAGCGATGTCTGGATGATGCCGGACGGAACGGTCTATCTGGCGGGCATTGCGTTGAACGGGGAGCTGCGCAGCGTGGTCCCCGGTCGAGTGCAGGTGCTTCGAAGCAAAGACCTTTCTGCGTGGACCGCAATCGAAGTGGACTACCGCGCCGTGGCCCGTCTGGTGGCGCTTTCGGGTGTAGGGGACGGTGGCCTCTGGCTGGCCACGGACAGCGGCATGATTCTGAAGTTACAGTAGAACAGAATATTCATCTGTTGTTTTATCCACAGCTAAACCACACTCTTGGGCCTGTAACCAATTAGAAACAAACCAGATAAATCTGGTGGAAAAATTAACATGCCAAGCCAAAAAGTCATTGACGCAGAAGGGCTTACGGGAGCATAGTGAATATGGTTCCAAGAGGTTTGAGGAACAGCAAGCCTCCGGAAACGTAGCGAACCTGGAACGGTGATCCGAAGCCGCAAACTTGAAAGAGGGCCGGCAGCGGGGAGCGAGAGGGAATCGGGCGGAGCCGGAAGGCGGGCCGGCCAGTAGCAAAACCGGTTGAACGCTTTGATCCGAAGGGGAGCAAAAACCCCGAAGGGGAGTGGAGATCGGCGAAGCAGCAGGTCGAAGCAACAGGCGAAGCTGTAACGGGCCAGAAGCGACGAAGCGGCCGCGACCGGGGCGAACCGGAAACGGTAGTGGAGCAGAAAGGCCGAACGGGCAGGAGAGCTTGTTGCGAGGGAGCGAAGTAGCAGGTCGGGACCATCGACCCTGGAATGGAGGCCGTGAGAAACGGTAGCCGTTGCAGGCGAGGGAAAGGCCGTTACGAGCAACCGGCCCCACTTTAGAGAAGGCTGCGGCGAGCCAGGAAGCATCGAGCCGGCGGTTGGAGAAACCAGCCATCGGGGAGCAGAGAGGTGAAACGTCCAGCACTCTGGAGCGCAGTGCTCAGTACCGTGCATGCCGGTGGTGAGCAAGGCTGGAAATCAGGTCACTTGGAACCATTTCCTTTTTTGGGGCGGTGTGCGGGTGGTTGTGACTTCACCCATAGTTTTGCCGGATTGGAAGCATAGTCTTGCCGCGGAGAGGGGTGCCGGCGGCGTTGAAGGAGAGTGCGTCGCGTCGGCGTCCGGGATAAGGGCAAGGGCGATCTCAGATGATTAGTCGGCCGCTCATTTTCCGACGAGCCGGAAGGACTTAACAATGCGGGCTTCGGTTGCTGCTGTGGAAGGAGAGGTAGTCCACGTGGCCGTGAAGATGTAGAGCTTCCTTCCCACGCATTGAAGAAACTGGTAGTGCTTGAACGCTACCCCCTTATCGTCCTTCCTGTCCTTCTCGAATTCCACCGCTGCATGCCCAGCAATAGTGACGTCCCGAACGAGTGATGGCTCTACGTAGAACTTGGACTCGGGATTTCGGATCGAGCTCACGTATTCGCTGAACGCGGCAGCGCACCCTTCGGGGTAATTTCCAACATGTAAGGTTACGTAGTGTTCTCCAGGTAGGTGGACCGTGTACGCAGTCCCGTCGGGCAGTTGAGTATCTCTGTGCGGATTGGGGGCCTCTGGCAACGTGATTGCGAAGCCGTCATTCGGATAGGTATATTCCTTCCACGACTGTTCCTGTATCCCTCTGGCTTTCGATGAAGCCGTTTGAGCTGGCGCGAGGTTTACCCCGAGGAAAAATAGAGCCACCCAAATAGCTGGAACTCTAAGCCGTCGTTTCATATGGGTCGAACCACGATCTTCAGATCCGAATCGAATATTCACCGGTCAGTGTAGCATCGGTTTTGCTCTTTCAGCCGCGTGCGTTTGCCCGCCAACATCTTGGGCCGCGATCTCGCGTCTAATCTCGGCGAAAGTCTCGCGGGCGATACGGTAATCCAGACTCCTGGGCGGGGACATTCGCTTGAGCACGGTATTCACGAATAGCTCCGTCCCTTGCTCGCGGAGTTGATAAGCCACCTGCCGAAACTCCGCGATCTTTTTATCGTGCCGCTCTTGAATGGAAGCCGCATCAAACTTCCAAAACCGTTTTTGGATTGCCCTACATTGATCCGGAAAATGTTTTTGAAGAGTTGCCTTGTGGTAACCGCCTCGTCTTTCGATGGCCCCCAGGGAAGGCGGCGGCGATTCCCGCAATGCTTTGTCCATTTGACGTGCGGCCTCAGCCTTATTAAAGCGCTTGCTTCGCCGGACGCAGAGGTTGCGCCAGTGCGGTACGCCTTCGAAGTTCAGCGATTGAAGTTCGCCCGGCGAGACTCTTCCTGTGAGCAAATTTACTAACGTCACGTTAAATGCCCGGGCTAGGCGCAGGTAGACCGGCAAAGTTGGATGTCTGGCGCCCCGTCGCCAATCACATATCGATGTTGAGCTGACTCCCAATATCCGGGCGAAACCGGAAAGCCCTTCCAAATCACCTCCGATCCGAACCAGTTCGGCCAACTGCTCCCGGGTTACTAACGGAGGGTTGTGGTACCCAGCTTGGATTAGATCCGCAAGCTGGCTTGCGGCCCAGATTTCCCACTCGGGTGCGTCCTGGTGGAGGGTGGTCGAATGGAGGTCTGGATTGTCGGTGCCCGAGTCTGATCCGAGCCAGCGTTTGCATCGCGTACAGAACCCCACCCACGAGCGCTGGCCAAGCAACGGTTGTGGAAGGGAGCAATGCGGGCAGGTTAGGCGCAAGGCGCACCGGTGGCATGGACAAAACTTGACGGCTTCCAGCGTCCACAGCAAGGGCACATAGACTGTTTCACCGGTCTTTTCCCAACTGGCCAGACAAACGGGGCACCATGCGGCCACACCACGCATCAACATCGGCGATGGGAATAGCGATTTCCAGGGGATCATCGTGAGGTATTGGAGATCGTCTCTGGCGGTCAGCTTACCGATGGCTGAAACGATGTCGGCTGCCAGCGCGCCGGTGGCATTGATGCCGGCAGTGAAGGAGCGCGCACGGGACTTGATCCCGCAGCTAAAGATATTTTGCCGGTGCGCGCCGTACTTCGGCACTTCGTAATGTTGAAGAGCGCCAGGAGAAACGGAGTGGGCCTCCGCAACTCGTGAAAAATAGCTTGTCAGGCACTCGACCAACGGTGTTCCGAGCCCGACCGGGTTGATATGAAACAGCCGACTGCGAGGCGGAACCACGGGGGCCGTCATGTCCCACGCTTCATAGGTTGCAAGACCGTCAATGTTCATTCAAGCCTCCTTGGCGATTCCAACAAGATCCCGAACGGGTTTGCGCTGGCCAACACGCGGATGCACCTGGGCCGCTGCTGGCGCGGTCGCAGGACTGGTCGTCTCCAGACGGAGAAGGTGTCTCAGGCGATCGCGATTCTGTTCTTTTTCGGAAACGTCATTCTCGCCGTCAACCGTCTCTCTGGCCATTCTCTCGGACTGATCCAGCGACCATGCCGTTTTTTGAAGGATCTTACGGTTCACAGCGTCGGCACCCTGATTTATGGCCAGGGCCAAGGCTCGCGTCAGCCAATCTTTGATCAGGCCGACACAGCCGATCGAACGCTCATAGCAGTATTCCAGGTGAGGCAGCAGGTCGGACTCACCCGTCAGCGGCAGGTGGCGCTGCAAGGTGAAGACTACGTTCCGAAAGGCGGTGTAATCCTCGCTTCTTTCGGCGCGGTACCGCGGAAAGTGGATGTCAATACTGCGCCGGCTCAATTGAGCGCTGAGATTGCGGAAGGGGAGCAATTCGTAGGTGCCCACCAGGATGTGGACTGTATTCGTGAGGCTGGCCAGCGACTTGATCGAGTCGAGCTGATCTTGCAATTTCCGGCCGCTCTTCATCTTCGCCAGGTGCTGGGCCTCGTCTATAAAGAACGCCGACGGCCGACGATGAATCAGCGCGCTCTCCAGAGCTAAACGGATCTCGATCCCTGACGCACGCGGATCGGTGAGCTTCCGGCCGAAAGTGTCGCGAAGATCCTGGAATGAACTGCGCGCATGGCATGTGAGTTTCCGGTCGATCATGGGTTCGTCGAGGGCAAGCAGGGCCCGCCGATAGTAGTCCTTCCAACTGAACTGGTTGGAATCTGGAGCGGCCGCTTCCATGCTGACCACCGGCACCAGTCCGGGATTCTCACGAAGGGCCTCCATCATGGATTCCTTCAGGTACTTCTCCACTCGGCGCCGCAATGTCGTCTTCCCTACTCCAGTGGGTCCGTACACGAAAATCAGTGACCAGCCGGCAGGTTCATGAATGGCTTGCTTCAAAGCGGCATCGGCTTCCTTCAGGAGTGGGTGCGCAATCGTGAAAGACTTGAAGTAGTCGAGCCGAGCTTCCGGTGGTTGGCCCAGCAGATCTCGGGGAAACGCGTAGTCGGGCACGGTCTCAATACTCCTCGTACAACTCAGGCTGCGCTACAGAGAGAGGTTCGGTTACCGGCCGTTGCGGCGGCCCAACGGCTGGCGCCGTGATAGCTGACTCTGGCCGAACGCCGGGGTCACCGTCAACGAGGCGCACTTTCCGCGCTGCCGCATCCTGCAGGCGCTGAATGAGAAGCGACTCCTCCGCCTCAACCGAAGCGACAAAGTCGGCGAGCCTCCTGGCCGTCACTTTGAACTCGCGGGAATGGTCCTGCGATCGCTTACGCAGTTCGGCGGTTGCGATCATCATCTCCCGTTCCGAACGTCCGCGAAACGATGAGAAGTGTTCGGAATAACAACTGATCCAGTGGTTCCCAACATAGGCATATGCGGTGCCCGCATCATGTGGGTCGTACCGGACGGGCACCCTGGTCCGCTCGATGGCGGGGTCGCGGAAGACAGTAGACCAGTAGTGCAGGTGATTGATCTTGACGCCCTTTCCCGCGTCGACCAGAGCAGATCCCCTGGCCGTGGTTGGCAAGGTCATCATCCGGAATGTTTCGTCGTACTGGATGTGCCGATGAGGGCGATTCCCAGAACGTGTCAACCCGAGTTCGAAACAATCTCTGGGAGATTGTCCGATGGCGGGATGCATCGTCGTGTCATAGAACTCGTAAGCCCACTCGCATAGCCGGCTGTGAAGCGATTCCAGCGTCCAGACGGCGAGATTCTTCGGGTCAACGCTGGTGGTCACCTGGCGCACATTCTTCGTGATCTGCGTATTCCCCGCCAAACTGTAGATCAGCTGGGTGCTGGTTCCAAAGAGCCGTTCGCAGACGGACCCAAACCGCGGCTTCGCCGGAGGCCGGGTCTTCTTGGTGCATTCGTAGCGTGCCAGCAGTGTCTCGAAGTAGACGCTGTCGAACTCTTTTCCGCCATCGACCACCAGGATCTGCGGAAGCCGCCCGTGCCGGCGAACACACTCCCGCAGAACCATCATGCAGGACCGATAGGAAGGCGGATCGAACGACAGAAAGAGAGCCAGCAATCGGCGGGAGAATGCGTCCATGAAGATGGTCAGCCATGGTCTGCCGAGGTTTCGCCCGGTGCTGGAGCACACGACCTCAACGTCAAGTTCGGTGTGATCGATATGGCAGATGTGAAAGGGCCGGTCGCCGTGGCGGGGTGTGGTGAACTGCAGTTCCAGGTAAGGTGTCTCCATCTGATATGCAGCCCGGCGGCCGCGGCGTTTGAGAACGAGGTCGGACTGTAAACGCTGATTGATCGCCAGAGAGAACGTCTTGTAGCTTGGCGCCACGGTCCCTTCCGATTCGCAGGCTCGGATCAGCGCGCCATACGCGTGGAACTTCCGTTTTTGTTTGAGGGTCTCGTAGTCCGTTTCGATGATTTTCAACATCAGCGCCGAGGTCTTCTCAGGAAGCTTGCTGTGGCGATTTCCGCAATCCTGAAATCTGGGCAGAAGGCCGAGATAACCGTCGCCCTGCAGCGCCTCCGCCTGGCGATACCGCTGAAGCCAGTGGCGGACTGTCCGCACTGCAACCGTGTCTTCCAATGGTTCCCCCGCCTGATAAGCCCGGATCAGCTTCAGCCGGCGATTCGCTTCCGCCACCTGAGTCGGACCCATTTGCGGCAGGAGCCCTCCGGCGGCCGGGGCGGCGTGAGGGCGGCTTTCTGTGGGGGCTGCGCTCAGACGGTTCAGACGGACGTGAACCTTGTCTGGATCTGTCAGAGGAGCCGCGGCGAGGTCGACGTCGAGAGTGCCGGCCGCGACCATCGCGAAAATGGCGTCGCGCGTCACGAGGCCTGTTGTTTCCCGAAAGAGATCGCTCAGCCGGATCTCAGCAGTGCCAGCAACGTGTGGGCGCAGTTGTTCCAGGGCTTCGGGTTGGATTGGCGAATCGGACCGGAGGTAATCCTCCAGGAACTGAATATTCCGCTGGTATATCCAGTTGATCTCCTGAGAAGATCGGACGCGGTAATAGAAGCCAAAATCTCTGGCGTATACCTCGCCCGGCGGACAGTGCCATTGGCCGTCTTCGCCGGCGCGATACCGGTTGGGGCTCCGTTCGGCGAGGTGCAGGAGTTCCTCTTCGGTTTTCCATTCCTCCCAGCCGGCAGTAGTCCTGCGAATGACGAAGAAGTCGGGCGTATGCAGGACGCCCAAGTGCTTTCCGCCCGCCGCTTCGTAATCCAACTTGATCTGTATGGGCTGATCGTAAAACTCGAGGACCTCAGGATCGTGCTCCATCTCGTAGATGCCGGCGAGTTCGACCCGATGACTTTCGAACTGAATCGTGACACCCATTTTCCGGCTGGGGTAACGGCCGCTGACGTTGGACCGGCCACCGCCTACCCGACGAGCCGGATCAGATGCACGAATGCGATCAATCAGCGCTCGGCCGTGTGGCGGCACGCCTATCTCGGTGCACCAAGCTTCCAAGGCTTCCGAACTTCGCATTGGTAGCCTCCTCGAAACCTGTGTTCGCTGCCTGTTTACTTTCGCGACGTGGACGGCTCTTCGTTCTTGAGCGCGCTCACATATCGCACTCCGGCCTCGTTGATCAAATCGTGGAGCAAACGGCCATTTTCGATGGCCTTCCGGACCTCGGGCACCAGCCTCTCGGGGACATAAATCGAGAAACGGCGAGGACCCCGGCGCACGTACAGCGCGTAGCTGCTATGTCCCTTCCCGGCGGCACACGCCGGGCAGTTTTTGCGGATGCAGGGACCCTTCCTCAGAGAGAGCGACCCAGTGGCAACCGGCCAGATCCCACCGATCGCTTCTGTGAACCACCGGTGGACGTCTGAAGGGCTCTTGTCATCCGCCATGGTCTTATATGTGCCATTATGCATGTATACAAACAAAAGTCAATGATTTTGCTTCGGCGGCGGCTTTTTGGAGAGATGCAATCGGCAGGACTATCCTTCCTCGTGGGGCTTTTGGCAAAACTATCGTTCAAGGACGGGTGCGCGAGAGGCTCGGATGGCGAGAGATCAACGTCCAGCAGCCATTGCAGCGGCAATGCTATGGTTCCAAACTGGCAAAACTATGGTTCAAGTCTCAGTGGTTGGCCCTCGGGTTGCAAACTGTCATACCGCTCGTCCAATGTTCCGGAAACTCCGGTAGAACTTACGTACGCCGCACCCATTCGTGTATGCCAATGTTACCTCCTCCAAGAACGCTAACTGGCAGTACTAGAGGGTCATGCAATCCCGGGTTCGCCTCACCTCCATATGTGATTGAGAATAAATAAACTAGCCTCTAGATTCCGACCATCTTCCAGACCCGTTATCGCCCGCCAAATAACTAAAGACATATTGAGCGGGGGATTCCGGCAGTGTAACTTTGCGTGTGGAGAGAGGTGGCGGGTTGCTAGAGAATCTAGAAGACAAGGTAATGAACAGCGGCGGTTTCGAACGCGAGCGGCGCCAGAAGCGCCGGTTCCAAATCGACCAGGAAGTGAAGTATAAGATGCTATATGGCCAGCGCATCGCCGAAACGGGATCGGGGCGGACGCTGAACATCTCCAGCGGGGGCCTCTGGATCACGACCGAGAGCATGCTTACCAGCGGGATGCCGGTGGAGTTGTCGTTGAACTGGCCGGTGCTGCTGAACGACTCCTGCCCCATGAAACTCATGATTTACGGCTGCGTTGTCCGAAGCAATGAGAAAGGGGCCGCCGTGGCAATCGAGAGATACGAGTTCCGTACTCAAGGATCACGGGCGTTCCAACAGCCCATTCCCCGGTCGGCTGAAATGCGCTTACCAGGCTAATCTCCCTCCGCCATCAGAATACAGGTCCGCGATCGTGGCCGCGCCGGTGTGAGAACCCGCGCGGCCATATGCATTTTTCCGCCAACATTAAAGTCCGTTTCAATTCCAGTTTTTGGCAATCGAACTGCCCTGACCACAGCGGGTGTTTGAAAAGGAGTAAACCATGCTGTGGACCGCGTTCGTTATCTTAGTGGTGCTTTGGCTTCTGGGCTTGGCGACCGCGTACACGTTTGGTGGGTTTATCCACTTACTTTTGGTGATCGCCCTTACCGTTCTGCTCGTACAAGTGACCAGCCGCCACCGGATCGTCTAGCTGCCCGTGGTAAGTATCGCTTCCTTACGGTCGCGACTCTTGCAACGGACTGAATCTACAGAGCCGCGCGCTTTTCCCTTTTATATTGCCCGCAACAGGCGGGCAGGAAGGGTGACGAGCGCCCAAACCAATTCCAGTACACCGCCTACCGCGATTCCCACGATCCGAAACGGCAGCAATAGCAGCCACACCAGCGGGTAGAGGACCAGTGCCACAAGGGCCAGTGGCCAGCATAAAATCAGCAGGATACACCAGAGTAGAAATTTGATCACGATCAGCCTCGACGTCTCGCCTTCCCATCGTAATACGCTCAAACCCAAGGAATTGTTCCAGTCTGCTACGATGAAAATTCGTTTTCATGCTGCGATTCGAGACGGCAGGTGAATCCCACGGCGAATGCCTGGTGGCGACGCTCAACGGACTTCCCGCCGGAATACCCATATCGTTAGAAGCGGTCAATCGGGAACTATGGCGCCGTCAACAAGGCTATGGCCGCGGCGGCCGGATGAAGATCGAGACCGATCGTGTCGAGATTGTAGCCGGGGTGCGTCATTCCCACACGATTGGGTCACCCGTGGCCATCCTGGTTCGGAATAAGGATTGGCAAAACTGGAGCCACGTGCTGCCGGTGGAAGACAGCGACGGTGGGGAAAATCACCGCAAGCCGGTGACCCGGCCGCGGCCTGGTCACGCCGATCTGGCGGGCTCCATCAAGTACAATTTTCACGACGCTAGGTATATTTTGGAACGCGCCAGCGCCCGCGAGACCACAGCCCGGGTGGCGGTAGGGGCGATGGCCAAGGCGTTATTAGGGGAATTCGGTATACAGGTTCTGAGCCACGTGATCGCCGTGGGTCCGGTGCGGCTGGAGCGCGAGGCCCGATGGGAAGAACTGGTGGAGCTCAGTCTTCGGGAGGAAATTCTGCTGGGCTGCGTGGATGCGGCTACCGAAGTCCGGATGAAGGAAGTGGTGGACGAGGCCTACCGGACCGGGGATACGGTGGGCGGAGTTTTCGAAGTGGTGGCGCGCGGTGTGCCGGTCGGGCTGGGATCGCACGTTACCTGGGATTCCCGTCTGGACGGCCGGCTGGCGCAGGCCGTGGTATCGATGCAGGCCGTGAAGGGAGTGGAGGTCGGCTTCGCCGCGGAGGGAGCGGCGAGTTTTGGATCCAAGGTTCAGGATACAATCCATTACGATCGGGAAGGGCGGCAGTTCACCCGCGGCGCGAACCGCGCTGGAGGACTGGAAGGCGGCATCACCAACGGCCAGGACATTTTGCTTCGGGGTCTGTTGAAACCGATTTCCACGCTGCGCCGGCCGCTGGAATCGGTGGACCTGGAAACCCGTGAACCTGCATTGGCCGCCTACGAGCGCTCCGACGTTTGTGTGGTTCCGGCGGCGGGTGTAATCGGGGAAGCCATGACCGCGATTGTGCTGGCGCAAGCATTTCTGGAAAAGTTCGGCGGCGATTCATTGGGCGAGACCAAGCGAAATTTTGAAAGCTACCTGGAGCAGGTGAAACGTTTCTGACCAATATGATTTATCCGATAGTGAAGTTCGGCGATCCGGTGCTCGAGAACGAAGCGGAAAACGTCACCCAATTCGACACTCCCGAACTGAACCAGTTTCTGGAGGATATGTTCGGGTCCATGTATGCCGCCAAAGGCGTCGGCCTGGCCGCTCCGCAGATCGGTTTTTCGAGGAAGATTGCCGTGATTGATGTCTCCAATGGAGAGAACCCGGACGACAAACTGGTGCTGATCAATCCCAAGATTCTAAAAGTCGAAGGAAAGCAGGTCGGCGAAGAGGGTTGTCTCAGTATCCCGGGCTTCCGCGAGCAGGTGCGGCGAGCGCGGGTGGTCACGGTGTGGGCGCAGAACCACAAAGGCGAGGCGTTCGAAAAGACCGGCGAGGACCTGCTGGCGCGGGCCTTTCTGCATGAAACCGATCATCTTTACGGCAGGCTCTACATCACCCACATCAGTGCTTTGAAACGCGACCTGATGAAACGGAAAATCAAGAAACTGCAACGCGCCGGGGACTGGGCCTGAGACACCGCCATGCGACTGGTCTTTCTGGGAACTCCGGCGTTTGCGGTTCCCACCTTGGATCGGATGGTGGAGGCCGGGCATGAAGTGGCGGGGGTGGTGACTCAACCCGACCGGCCGCGCGGCCGTGGGCAAGATGCCGCGGCGTCACCGGTGAAGCAAGCGGCTCTCCGCCTGGGACTGCCGGTTTATCAGCCGGAGCGGGTCCGCCGGCCGGAGGCGGTGCAGTATCTCCGGGAGCTGGCCGCCGATGCCATGGTGGTGGTGGGCTATGGGCAAATCATTCCACAAAGCGTGATCGACCTGGTTCCGTTGGGCATCATTAATGTGCATGCGTCGCTGCTGCCGAAGTATCGCGGGGCCGGCCCGATTCAGTGGGCCCTGGCGAATGGCGAGACGCGCACCGGCGTGACCACCATGCGCATCGACGCGGGCCTGGATACCGGTGACATGCTGCTGAAGGCCGAAACGGAGATTGGTGCGGAAGAGAATGCGATCGAGCTGGCGCAGAGGCTTGCGGTGATGGGAGCGGACCTGCTGGTGGAGACAATGGCGGGACTGTGCGCGGGCACGATTGTTCCGGAACCGCAGGACTCATCGCAGGCGACCCTGGCCCCGATTCTGAAGAAGGAAGATGGACGGATCGACTGGAGCCAGGGCGCGCAGGCGATTCACAACCGCGTGCGCGGATTGCAGCCCTGGCCCGGCGCGTTTACGACGTTTCGCGGGCAGACGCTGCATGTGTGGAAGGCGCGCGTCGCGGCTGGCGGCGGCGATGGAGTGTCCGGCCAGTTGATGGATTTCAGACCGCTTGTGGTGAAATGCGGGACCGGCGCTGTGGAACTGGTGGAAGTTCAACTCGAAGGCCGCAAACGGATTTCGGCTGCCGATTTCGCAAACGGGCAGCGCTTGACCAGCAGTGACAGGTTAGGAGACCAACCAAGTTGAATCTGCCTCTCGGATACGCATACGCCTCCGTCTACGCGGGAATTCGCCAGGTGGAGAAAGACGATCTCGCCCTGATTGTAACGGGCCTCCCGGCCAATGGCGCCGCGGTCTTCACGCAGAACCGCGTGCAGGCCGCTCCGGTGAAATTGAGCCGGCGGCATCTGAAGCTTTCGGGCGGGTTGGTGGGCGCGCTGGTGGTGAATGCGGGCAATGCCAACTGCGCCACGCGCACGGGCGATGCCGTGGCTCTGGCAACCTGCAAGGCCGCCGCGCGGCTGTTGAGACTCCCGGTGGCCCAGGTGCTGCCGGCCTCGACCGGCGTGATCGGCGTGGAACTGGATTCGCGGAAAATCGTGGATGCTCTGCCGCGGCTGGTGAGCGGATTGAGCGGCGACCGGTTCGACGACGCTGCCCACGCGATCATGACCACCGACCTGGTGCCGAAGACAGCATACGGGGAGGCCAAACTGCGGCGCGGCGTGGTGCGGGTTGCCGGTATGACCAAAGGCTCAGGTATGATCCATCCGCAAATGGCGACCACGCTGGGGTTCGTCATGACCGACGCGCTGATTCCGGTCACGCAGTTGCGCGCCATGCTGAAGCGCGGAGTGGAGCGCAGCTATAACCGGCTCTCGGTGGATGGAGATACTTCTACCAACGATACGCTGGTGCTGTTGGCCAACGGCGCGTCGGGAGTGCGTCCGGACCCGAAGGAGTTCGTGAAGGTGGAAGAAGAGATCGCGCGCGTGATGGAATCGCTGGCGCAGCAGATTGCGCGCGACGGCGAGGGCGCAAAGAAGTTCATCACGATCATGGTTTCGGGCGCACCGAGTCATGAAGGAGCGGCCAGGATGGCGCGCGCCATCGCCAATTCGCCGCTCGTGAAGACCGCGGTGGCGGGTTCGGACCCGAACTGGGGCCGGATCCTCTCGGCGGCAGGCAATGCCGGCGTGGCGTTTGATCCGCTGAAAACAGATGTTCACCTTCAGGGCGTGATGGTGTGCCGCGGCGGGCTGGCGGCTCCCTTCTCCGAAGCCGATTTGAAGAAGAAGCTGGATGCGGCGGAGTGCGAGATCCGCCTGACGATTCGGGGTAAGGGTAAGGGCGCGGCGCGGTTCTGGACCTGCGACTTCACCGAGGGCTACATCCGGATCAACGCCAGCTACCGGACCTGAAATGACTCGCCTGCTGCTCCTCTTCATTCCGTTGGCGGCCAGCCTGGGAGCCGATCCGGCGCAGGAGGTGTGGGACCTGGTATCGCAGGCGGCATCGGCGTTGAGCGAGAGGAATCCGCCCGCATTCATGGGCGCATTCGACCCGGCGATGCCGGGCTATGAAAAGCTTCGGGCCGACGTTCCGGCGCTGCTGGCCATCGCAGAAGTGCAATCCTCTATCGAACTGGTATCCGATGAGGGAAACGGCCAGAGCCGGACGCTGGAACTGGACTGGCTGCTGCGGATTAAACAGGAGACGGAAGCCACGTCTACGCGCCGCCAGCAGCGCGTGAAATGCAGAGTGGAAAAGGCCGGGAAGAAGTGGCGGATCGTGGCATTCGAGCCGCTGGAGCTGTTCGCACCGCCGGGCGCGTGAGCCGGCAGGAACGGCAGACTTGGCGCCTAACGGGACGTGCTGACGTCGCGGACGATGGCGAAGACGGCGTCGGATTGTTTGATGGGGATCTGAAATTCGCGGCTTGCCTTAGGCTCCAGGTTTTCGATGCGTACGTTGACGGCGCCGATCTGCGACCCGGCCGCGTTCGTGAGAGTGAAGACCACTTCGGTCACGGCGATGGGATGAGCCGTGTTGTTCCTGACGACGCCGCTCACTTTCGACTGGCTGGTCTGAACCTGTACGACCTCCACATCCTGGTTGGTATGAACGCGGATATCCCTGGCAGCGTCCGGCAGAATCGTTTTTTCGATTTCGCGGGGACTCAATTCCTTGACGGCCGCGGGTTTCGGCGGGTCGAAGAAGTTCCTACTCAGCAAGAGAGCGATGAAGCCTGCGACGGCCAGGCAGGGAATGGCGAAGAGGCTGGCGGACTTGATCTTCTGGCCCAAGGTCCGGTTCGAGAGATACAGCGGGTCTATGGGCGCCGGCCCGGAGAGAAAACGTTCCAGCGGTTCCCGCATCCGTCCGAGCCATTGGAACTCCTGTGCCGGCCGCGGCGGGCCGTCCGGTTTGATACCGGCAAACACGATGGATTCCAGCCACTGTCGCAAACGCTTCATGGACGCCGCTATCAGCTTCTCTCGGGGGCATTATAACTTGGGGTGATGTTCTAGTGGCGAGTGGCGCGCGCTCCGGCGAGCAGCGCCTCGAGAGTGCGCAAATTGTCCGGCCGCCCCATCACGATCAGGAAATCGCCGCCTTCGACCGGCGTATCGGCCGGAGGGTTGAAGATCATCTGACCGCTCGCTTTCCGGATCGCCATGACAATGACACCCACATCCCGGCGGAGTTGCATGTCTTTGATCGTCTTGGTGATCATTTCGCTCGATTCGGCGACGCGCACCTGTTCGATGGCAATGTCCTCGCCGATATCCTTGGTGGTGAAATCCAGAAACTGCACCACGTGAGGCCGCAGCAGGGACTGGGCCAGGCGGTGGCCGGTAATCGAGTAAGGAGCGAAGACCGCGTCGGCGCCGGCGCGCCGCATCTTCTCTTCTGCGCCTTCTTCGGCGGCGCGCGCGGCCACGTAGATCTTCGGGTTGAGTCCTTTGGCCGAGAGCAGAACGAAGAGATTGTCGGCATCGGTGGCCAGGGCCGCTACCAGACCGCGGGCGCGATCAATTCCGACCTGCCGGAGCGTCTCGTCCTGGGTGGAATCGGCCGCGACGGCGAGCATGCCCGCGAGCATAGCGCGCTCCACCCGTTCGGGACTGATGTCCACGACCACGAACGGCACGCCGGCGTGCTTCAGTTCGCTGGCGGCGCCCCGGCCCACGCGTCCGAAGCCACAGATGATGTAGTGATTTTTCAACTGGTCGATCATGCGTTTGTTTCGCCGTTTGCCAAGGGCTTCGCCGAACTCCATTTCGATAATGGTCTGGGTCATGGCGCCGATGGCAATAAAAATGGTGGTGACTCCGAAAATGATGAGGAAGGAGTTGAAAATGCGGCCTGCGTGCGACAGCCTGTGGATCTCACCATAGCCCACGGTGGTCATGGTGATGAGGGTCATGTAGAAGGCATCGAAGGGCGGCCAGCTTTCGATCAGGGTGAATCCCACGGTGCCGATCAGCAAAGTCGCGCCGATCGACAGAATGATCAGCAGGAGGCGGCGCGAGAGGCGGTTCATGGGTTTGTCACGACCAAGTATACGGTAAGAAAACCGGTGGGAGCAGAGTCGGTCTGTTAAACTGAGGGGGAAGCGCGCGCAATCAGCAATCCCTAGGGCCGGTAGCTCAGTTGGTAGAGCATGTGACTTTTAATCACAGGGTCGCGGGTTCGAGTCCCGCCCGGCTCACCAGTACTAGACTCCAGTCGGATGAACAGTCTTCAATTGGTGCTCAACCTCCGTGCCACCTCGACCCTTACGCTTGATTAATTACGCTCATTTCGGTAACTTTCGGCGCACCGATCAAAGCAAACGCCGGAATTGCTCGGGGCTCAGCCCTGCGTCCCGCACAATTCCACCCATGGTGAACGCGTCCACCGGATCATGACGCGGAATCGTAACGATGCGAATGCCATCCGTCATCACAATGTGCCCGGCCTGTCGCGCAATTCGGAATCCCGCCCGCTCCAATGCCTTCACCGCGCGCAGATGAGGTATGCCCGGGATCTTTCCCATCGTTACGCCGGAACGTCCACTTCCCGCGCCTGTGCCCCGGCGGTCAACTGCCGAGCCACTTCCAGGTACTCGTGGATGGCATCGCGAATGTTCGCCAATGCCTCTTCCTCGGTGGCTCCCTGGCTCCAGCAGCCCGGCAGCCCGGGGCAGTAGACACTATAGCCTTCTTCCGTTTGAGTGAGCGCCACTGGATACTTCATAGCCTCATCCTAGCATTCGCCGCCTGGTAGTCCGCGTACTCGATACGTACCAGCTATTCGGACCTCGGGTAAAATCGGCACAAGGCGCAAATCGGAGAATCCACAGTTTACGTGTTATCAATGGGTTTGAAGGGTACGAGTCCCGCCCGGCTCAACCGGAAGCCAGCCAGGAGAACCGATTTAACTGCTCTATCAATTGCTGTGACAGAGTTTGCAGGCCACTTCCTTTGAGTAAAGAAGGTGGGCTTTTACGGTGGAGCCGTGCGCGTTGTGGCACATGCCGCAGCGCTCGAGTACGCCGGGATCGTGGGTGTGGATTCTGGAAAAATCGTCGCGCTGGTGGCAATCGAAGCAGCCGCCCTTAAACATGAAACGGCCGCTCCGGCTTACGCCATGGCATTGGGTACATTGCACCGCGGGAACCGGGGGATGCTGGTGAAAGGGCTGAAACCCCTCTGGAGGATTCGATCCGACAAAGAAATGCGCTTCCGTCCTGCCGCCTTCCCACGTCAGGACGACCGAGTGCAGTCCGGGGTTAACTTTCAAAGCGGCGTGCAGGACATTCGGAAACGGCTGTTCGTTCTGGATGGAGCTGCCATCCAACTGGAGTTTGCCGGACGGCGCCGTGGCTACGATATCGATCTCGCCGGTTGCCTGGTACGAACGATCGGCCGGGCGCAGGATCTTGCCGGCCGTGTCGTCGGCGGCAAAAAGCGATCCGCAGGTCAAGGCCAGTGCGACGGCAAAGACAGATCGAGCTTTCGATCGAACCTTCATGAACGGGTGCGCACGAAGGAGTGATCGATCTGCGAAATCTTGCCGGTTCCCGCCATTCCCATGACGGCGGCCAACTCCGCGCGCAGGATTTCTACGACGCGCGCCACGCCCGCCTGTCCGAAGGCCGCCAGACCCCACAGGTATGGACGCCCGATTCCGACCGCCGACGCTCCCAGCGCAAGCGCTTTAAACATGTCGGTGCCGCGGCGGAATCCACCGTCCACCAATACCGGAATTTTGCCGTTGGCCGCCGCGACGCATTCCGGAAGCGCTTCGATGGTGGCGCCCACCTGGTCGAGTTGACGCCCTCCGTGATTGGACACGATCACGCCGGAAAGGCCGTGTTTGACGGCGCGCTCGGTATCCTCGGCGGTCATGATGCCTTTGACGACCACTGGAATTTTGCTGACTTCCCGCATTTGTTGCAGGGTCTCCCAGGTCGGGGTAGGAAAGGGGCGCGGTCTGGGGACATCGCCCGCCGTCCATAGCACGTCGTCGGGATGGTAAATCAGTTCGCCCCTGGCGTTGCGGGGGACGCCCTTCATCTGGCACCAATTGCGGACCAGGCCGTTATGCATGCTGCGTTCGCGATGCGAGACGACATAGATGTCCACCGTGACGGAGATCGCCGAGCAGCCCTGGTCCTCGAGCCGGTTCGCGAATTCCGCCATCTGCTTCTTGTCGCGGAACTCGGCGCCGGTTGTGTACTGCCACCAGACCTTCGGCCCTTTACCAGAGCCGATGACGTCGCTAATTCCGCCGTTGGTGATCATCATGGCGTTGGCCGTGCGCGCGGCCATCGCCGTCTCCTGCTCTCCATTGGGGACAAAACAGTTCTTGCCGCCGGTCACGGAAAGATAGAAAGGCTGCTGCAGGGAATTGCCGAATAGAGAGATCGAGGTATCAATGGAGGCGACGTCATGCAGGAGGAAGTGGGGGCGGATGATCAGGTTGTCGAACCGGCTGCGGTTGGCCTTCACGGAGGTTTCGTCATCGGAGCCTTCGTCCAGGTAATCCCACGCGACCGGGTCGAGCTTGACCTTTGCAAGCTTCGCAAAATCAAACACGTTGACTTGCTTGAAGAGGTCGTTGAGTTCGCTGTACTTCTTGTCAGCGCGCAGGGCCGGTGAAGTGGCCAGAAACTGGCAAAACCCGAGCAGAGCTTGGCGTCGGTTCATGGTCAGCCACACTATCATATTCGCGCTGACAGATCAACGATAGATGATCGTCCATAACTCTGGCCGGCTTGAGGGAAGTCAGGGCGTGACGAAATAAACGCGTTGCTCAGGCCTGGCGCGATTTCTCCGGTTCACCGCCGGCGGGTACGCGGCTGGCCGAGCCGATCCATCGGAGCGCGAATCCGGTATGAGTTTTGCGAACGATGTTCGTAAACTCTGGCTCCTCGGCTGAGCGTAACGCCTCGACCAATGCGTAATGCTCGCGGCCCATGGCTGCAGTCATCGGCTTCCCGCTGGCAAGCACGACGAAGGCGAAGAGAGGGGCCATCAATCGCTCCAGCGTCTCGGCCAAAAAAGAGTTGCCGGAGAGTTTCCAGCAAAACCTGTGAAATTCGATGTCGCGCTCCAGGAATTCACGACGGTCATTGCGCTCCCCGGCTTCTACAAGGCGGTCGGCCAGGCGCTTCAATTCATCCAAATCCGATTTCGTAGCCAGCGGGCGGGCCCATTGCAGCGCCAGGGTCTCCAATTCAATGCGCAAGGTGTACAACTCACGCACTTCGTCGGGGTCGAACGCGGTAATGAAACTGCCCTTGTTCTTGACGCGCCGGACAAATCCTTCGTGTTTGAGAGAAATGAGGGCTTCGCGAACCACCGGCGTTCCGACATTCATTTCGCGCGCAATCTGACGCTCTACAATGGCATCGCCGGGCTTCAGCGCGCCCGAGAAGAAGGCATTCTTCAATGCCGCGATAACCCGTTCCGTCAGCGAAATGGCTTCAATCTCCTGAAAGATCGCACCACTGCCATTTTCGGAGTTACCGGAGGAAGTCACGATGAACGATCATAGCACATCGTTCGCAAGCTGCGCGAAATTAGAGTTTGCCGCACTCGAAGCGGGACATTTGCCCAATAAAGCCGTCGAAAACCCGTAGAACTCAGCTTTCTTTTGTAGGCCCTTGGTTCTCCTGGCTTGACTTATTAAATATGATCTTATAATCTATCGACGATTCTACGGGTCATTCACTAAGAGGTGAACATGCGAACCACGTTGATTTCAGCAGTTGCGGTCGCGATGGTGTGCGGCTGGCAAGCATTTGCTCAGACATCGGCCGGCCTGAAGGGAGTAGTGACGGATTCAAGCGGAGCGCTAGTGCCCGGCGCCGAAATCATTGTCACCAACCTCGACACCGGAGCCAAGAGGCAAACGCTCACGAACGAGAGCGGAGTATACGAGGTTCCTCTTTTGCAACCGGGACGTTACACCGTCGCCGGCCGCAAGCAGGGCTTCAAGCAGGCCATGCGCGATGGCCTGGCGCTCGAACTCAATCAAATTGCCCAGATCGACTTCACGCTGGTGGCTGGCGAGGTGAACGAAACCGTGGAAGTGCAGGCGTCGGCGCCGATCCTCGAAGCGAACACTTCGTCGGTCGGGCAGGTGATCGAAACCAAGGCGGTCAGCGATCTCCCGCTGAATGGCCGCAACTTCGCGCAACTGGCGATCCTGGGCCCGGGAGTGACAGGGGTTGGTTACTCCGCGTCGGGCACGATCGGAAGCGGAACCAGGCCTGACGACATGCGGCCCGGGACGGAGCTGTTTTCGAACGGCAACCGGGAGCAGTCCAACAACTTCATGCTGGATGGCGTGGACAACAATTTCCGGCGCAACGGTCTAATCACCTTGCGGCCCTCCGTGGAAGCGGTGCTCGAATTCAAAATTCAAACCAATCTCTTCCAGGCGGAGCAGGGGCGCAACCCGGGCGCAACCATCAACGTGATCACCAAGTCCGGATCGAATGTGTTTCACGGCAGCGCGTATGAATTCCTGCGGAACACGCAGCTGGATGCCAAGAATTTTTTCGCGAAACCGGGCGGGCCGAAAGCGCAATATCAGCAAAATCAGTTCGGCGCCAGCCTGGGAGGCCCCATCCGGCGCGACAAGCTGTTCTTTTTCGCGGATTATGAGGGCTTCCGCAAGCGGCAGGGGACCTTCGCCTCGGTGAACACGGTCCCGACTGCCGCTGTACGCGCCGGGGATTTCTCGGCTGTGCGGCCGATCTTTGACCCGTTTTCGGTTGCTCCGGCGCCCGGAACTGCGAGCGGCTACAGCCGGGTTCCCTTCCCCGGCAGCGTCATCCCGGCGTCGCGATTCGACGCGGTGACCAGCAGGCTGATTCAGGCTTATCCGCTGCCCGACACTTCGGGGCTGGCGAATAATCAAATCACCAACCCCGTGCTCGGGCAATTTTGGGATCAGGGCGATATCCGCGCGGACTATAATCTTTCCGGAACCACAACCATCTTTGGGCGCTTCTCCCAGCAGGACACACTGACGCTGCCGCCCTCGACCTTTGGACTGAGAACCATTCCCGGCCTGTCTGTTCCGGTGGGACTTGGCAACTCCAACACGTATGCCGGATCGAACAATCTGGTGGCGCATCATGCCGTGATCGCCGGAACACATATCTTCAGCTCCACTTTTATTGTCGACGCCCGTTTCGGGTACGGCCGCTTCAACCTGCACGCGCTGAAAGACGGCGCGGAGCCGGGCGCCAACCTGGGAGAGAAGCTTGGCGTGAAAAATTCCAATGACGGCCCATTCTCTTATGGCCTGCCGATCTTCTCCCCTTCGAGCTACACGGGTATCGGCGGTCCCGCCTCGATGCCCACCATCCGGCTCGAAAACACGTTCAATCCGAATATCAGCTTTACGAAAGTGCGCGGCGCGCACAGCATCCGATTTGGTACCAACATCGTTCGGCGCCAGATCATCGATTTTCAGACCAATCAGGGCGACGGTCTGTTCAGTTTCGATCCCACGTTCACCTCCGATCCCAACAACACCGGCAAGACTGGCGACTCCATGGCCAGCTTTCTGCTGGGCACGTCCTCGGGCGTCAGCCAGGATTTCCTGCTGGTTTGGCCAGGCATTCGCACGATGGAGATCGGCTCGTTCGTGCAGGACGACTGGAAAGTGAATAGCCGCCTCACCCTCAATATTGGTCTTCGCTACGAATACACGCCGCCCCCGGTGGAGGTGAACAACCGATGGGCGACGCTGAACCTGGCCACGGGCAAAATGTTGATCGCCGGCGTCAATTCCGACCGCCAGGTTGGCGTCCAGAATGATGCGAACAATTGGGCGCCGCGGTTTGGTTTCGCCTACCGCGCGCTGCCGCACACGGTGATTCGCGGCGGCTTTGGCATTTTCTACAACACGCAGGGGAACGGCTCGGCGCTGTTCCGGCTGCACCGCCAGCTTCCCTTTGGTCCGAGCTACTCGGCCACGGTGGACCAGTTCTCGGCATCTCCGGCGCGCGTGCAAGACGGTTTGCCGCCGATACCGTCGGTGGATACCGCCACGCTGATCAGCAACCCCTCGGGGAACTTCAACGTGGTTCCGCCAGGATACAAAACCGGCTACGCGCAACAGGGTAATTTCGGAGTCGAGCAGGAGATCCCGAAGCTCGATCTGGTGCTGAAAGCGGCGTACGTCACGAATCTTGCGCGCCAGGTGGACTCCAACTTCAACCTCAACACGCCGGACCCGGGACCGGGCACGCCGGCCTCGCGCCGTCCGCTGCGCAATATTGCGTCCAACGTAGTGAACGCGACCTACGGCGATACCACGGGGATTGCCGACTATCATTCGCTGCAGGTGACCGCCGAGCGGCGCTTCAAGAACGGGCTCGGCTGGTTGGGCGCCTACACCTACTCTCACTCCATCGACAACGTTCCGACGCAGCAGGGCGGCGGATCGGAGGGGCCGGTACCGCAGGATATCCGTTACCGCTTTCTCGACCGCGGGAGCAGCGCCTTCGACATCCGGCACCGGACTTCGCAAAGCGTGATTTACGATCTGCCCTTCGGCAAGGGGCGGCGCTTTGAGATCGCGAATCCGGTTGGACGGGCAGCCCTCAGCGGATGGCAAATCAACGGGATTCTTACCTTGCAGGGCGGACTGCCATTTACGCCTACGCTTGCCACATCCGTTTCGAACGCCGGAGGCAGCCGGCCCGACCGCCTGACGGCCGGACAATTATCGGATCCTACGCTGGGCCGATGGTTCGACACGTCCTTCAATGTGGCCGGGGCCGCATGGGCGACGCCGCGGCAGTTCACGTATGGCAATGGCGGCCGCAACATTCTACGCGGGCCGCGCCGTTCCAACCTGGATTGTTCGATCTTCCGGGAAGCACCGATTGCGGAACGGTACCGGATGCAGTTCCGCGCGGAGTTCTTCAATGCCTTCAACCATCCGCAGTTCGATCTGCCGAATGCGACGATCGGAAGCGCGGCGGCAGGTGTGATCTCGTCGACGGTGGGGTCGCCTCGAGACATCCAGTTGAGCTTGCGGCTGATGTTCTGAGCATAGCTGTAGCACGTTGCCTAATCATCGAAGGTGATTTGACAGATTGGAAAAGGTATTCGCCATGTCGTCCATTCTTTCTAAATTGGTTCTAGTGATCGCACTGTCTTCCGCTGCGTTCGCTCAGACAGCGACCAGCGTCATCTTCGGCACCGCGACCGATGCCAGCGGCGCCCCGGTTCCAAACGTCCCCGTAACCGCAACCGCAGCGGCGACCGGTGTCACCACTAAGGTGGTTACGAATGAATCCGGGAATTACGTCTTTCCGAACCTGCAGCCCGGAACTTATACCATTTCCTGCGAAGCCTCCGGATTTCGCAAGGCCGAAGTCGGCAATGTCTTAGTGGAAGTCAACCAGCGGGGCCGCGTGGACTTGTCGATGCAAATTGGCGAAGTCCGGGAAGTGGTGGCGGTGCAGGCCAACGTGACGACGGTGGATACGTTCAGCTCCACGATGAAGGAAGTCGTGGACTCGGGCCGGGTCCGCGAACTGCCGCTGAATGGACGCCAGTCACTGCAACTGCAGGCGCTGCTGCCTGGCGCGGTCAACGTGCCCTCCGGCTCGGCCGCGTCCCTGATCGCAATCAATACTGCGCTCAGTTTCGCGGTCAACGGCACGCGAGCCAATTCTTCGTCTTACACTCTCGACGGGGGCCTCAACATGGACGCGTATAACAACCTGGCGGCGGCCTTTCCGAACCCCGATGCGCTGCAGGAGTTCAGCATGCAGACCAACGCCTATAGCGCCGTGTACGGGCGCGACGCCGGCGCCGTGGTAACGATGGTGACCAAGTCCGGCACCAACGAATTGCACGGCTCGTTGTTCGAGTTCCTTCGCAACGACAAGCTGAACACGCGTAACTTTTTCGCGGCCGGCGTGGACCCGTTGCGGCGCAATCAATTCGGCGGCACGCTGGGCGGGCCGGTCAAACTCCCGGGTTACAACGGCAAGGACCGCACGTTCTACTTCGTTTCATTGGAAGGCACCCGGCAGGTGGCAAGCTCCACCTTCTCCAACGTGGTAGTGCCCAGCGCGCTGGAGCGTGCCGGCGATTTCTCGCAATCGAAACTTCCGGCGGGCCGCGCGGTGGCCGCGCCCGAGACCGTGACTCCGGCCAACCCCACAGGAATTCCTTTTCCCGGCAACGTAGTTCCTGCCTCGCGCCTGGACCCGGTAGCGGTGAACTTCATCAAGGATTTCATGCCGCTGCCCAACCGCGCCGGCAACATCGCCGTCTACCAGCTTTCCCTCCCTACGAATGACGCTCAGCTTGCCATGAAGATCGATCATTCCTTTTCTGCGGCGAATAAGGTGAGCTTGCGGTATTTCTGGGATGATTTTACGGTCGAGCAGAATGCCGCGCTGCCTGCCTTCAACTCCACGAACAATTGGGTGACGCACAACGCCACGTTGAACGACACGCATGTCTTCAGTCCCGGCCTGGTCAACACGTTCAACTTCACATTTGCCCGCAATACTTTCATCCGCAGTCCGCTGGTCACCTCACCGGCCAAGAACTGGGCCGACCTGGGATGCAAGTCCTGCGTCTCGCTTTCCCCTCCAGGCGTGCCCACCGATTGGGCGCTCACCGTTTCCAGCGGCCTGAGCCTGCGCGTGAATACAAACTACTTCAGCTACATGCAGAATTATCAGTATTCCGATACGTTGAGCATCACTCGCGGGAACCATCTTTTCTCAGTCGGCGGAGACCTGGAATATGTGCGCCGCAACGGCCGCGAGTTCTTTCAGAAGGACACGCAGTTCGCCGTGGACGGTACGCGCAGCGGCTCGCTGTACGGATACGCCGACTTCATGTTGGGCGCAGCCGCCAACGTGTACCAGAACAGCCCGATCTCTTCGTTTCAGTTCAAATGGACGCCCATTTTGTATGCGCAGGATGACTGGCGCATTTCCCGCCGCCTGACGCTGAATCTGGGAGTGCGCTGGGAGCCGTTCCTGAATGCCAAAGAGGGCCGCGATAATTTGGGCGCTTTCCGCCCCGGCCAGAAGTCCACTGTCTATCCCAATGCTCCGGTTGGAGCGCTGTTTGTCGGCGATACCGGCATTCCGAACGGCGTTGTGCCGAATCGCTGGGGACGATTTTCCCCGCGCGTCGGATTCGCGTTCGACCCGACCGGCGCCGGCAAGACCAGCATCCGCGGCGGTTACGGCGTCTTCTCGGCGAACCAGCGACTGGTGACGCTCAACAGCAATCCGACGAATCAACCGTTCTCGCTGGGGTTGCGCACGTTCGCCATTCAACTCTCCGATCCGTACGCAGCCGCGCCGCAGATCCTGCAGCAACTCCAAGCGTACACGCCGACTTCGAACGCGCAGGATCGCGCGGCCCGCCAGTTCATACTGCCGCTCGCCGTGAATTCGGTCGATCCGAGTTTTACCGGCGGATACAATCAGCAGTGGAATCTCAATGTGCAACGCGAACTGCCGGGGCACCTGGTATTGACCGTGGGTTACGTGGGGTCCAAAGGGACCAGGCTGTATGCGGGCGAAAATCTGAACCCGGCGGTTTACGTCCCCGGCGCCTCCAGCACCACCAACGTGGATTCGCGCCGAATCTATCAAGGCTTCACCACGATCATCAGCGGGATGTCCATCGCCAATTCGACGTACCATGCGCTGCAGGCGACCTGGAACCGGCGGTTCGGCGCGGGATTCTCGGTGCTGGGTTCGTTCACCTGGTCGAAAGCGATGGACCTGGCTTCGAACGATGGCGGCGGCGGCTTGGGCAATCAGGCGTCGAATCCGTTCCGCTACAGCACGGACAAGGGCCCGGCTGATTTCGACGTGGAGCGGCGTTTCGTAACGTCTTTTCTGTGGGAGATGCCGTTCTTCCGCGGAGCGAAGAACTGGCGGCGCGCGGTGCTGGGCGGCTGGCAGCTCAACGGCATCCTCACCCTGCAAAGCGGACTTCCTTTCAGCGTAACGGCAGGAACGGACCGCAGTTTGGCAGGTGTGGGGGCGGATCGCGCGGACGTCGCCGGCGTGGCGCATACGTTCAACAGTTCCGATCGCTCGGATAAGATACAGAAGTTCTTCGATACGTCGGTCTTCTCGCTGCCGGCGTTAGGCACGTTCGGGACGTCGAGCCGCAATTTCCTGTTCGGCCCGGGCATCGAAAATTTCGACGCCGGCTTGTTCAAGAGATTCGCCCTGACCGAACGGAAGCAGTTTGAACTGCGCTGGGAAGTCTTCAATGGCCTGAACCGGCCGAATTTCCTGAACCCGGTTGCGGCATTTACCAATCCGCTGCTGGGCAGGCTGACTAGCGCGCGCGATCCGCGCATCATGCAAGTTGCGCTGAAATTCTACTTTTAGCATCACGCATCCGGGGAACGTATGAAGACCAAAGTAGCCATTCTGGGATCCGGAAACATCGGCACGGACCTCATGATCAAGGTCCTTCGGACCTCTAAGACCCTGGAAGTCGGAGCGCTGGTTGGAATCGATCCGGATTCCGACGGACTGGCGCGCGCCCGCCGCATGGGAATACCGGCTCTGACGGGCGGCATCGACGACCTGATGGGATGGCCGGGCGCCGGGGACATTCGCATGGTTTTCGACGCCACGTCAGCCAGGGCTCACGCCCGCCACACCGAGATCGCGCGAAGCCGCGGTATGCAGATGGTGGACCTCACGCCGGCGGCAGCCGGGCCTTACGTGGTGCCCGTCGTGAATATGGGGGCGAACTTCGAGTCGCCCGACATCAGCATGGTCAGTTGTGGCGGACAGGCGACGATTCCGATCGTCGCCGCCGTCAGCAGGGTCGCGACGGTGCATTACGCCGAGATCGTTTCCTCCATCGCCAGCAAATCGGCCGGACCGGGGACGCGGGCCAACATCGACGAATTCACCCAAACTACTTCCCGCGCGATTGAGATCGTTGGGGGCGCGCGCCGCGGCAAAGCGATCATTGTGCTGAATCCTGCCGAGCCGCCGATTCTCATGCGGAACACGATCTTCTGCCTGAGCGATGAAGCGGACACCGCGGAGATTGCGCGCTCCATCGAACAGATGGCGCAACAAGTGCGGGACTATGTGGGCGGATATCGCCTCAAGCAGGAAGTGCAGTTCGACCGTATCGGCGCGGCCGATGCGATGATCCTGCACGGGTTCGGAGTTTTCACGGGCATCAAGACCTCGGTCTTTCTCGAGGTCGAAGGCTCGGCGCATTATCTGCCGGCCTACGCCGGAAACCTGGACATCATGACATCGGCGGCGCTGAGCACGGGCGAGCGGCTAGCCGAACAGAAATGGAACTGATATGGCGAAATTGTATATTCAGGACGTAACCCTGCGCGACGGAATGCACGCCATCCGGCATCGCTACACGATCGAACAGGTGACGAGGATATCCAAGGCTCTGGACGATGCCGGCGTGGACGCCATTGAGGTAACTCACGGTGACGGGCTGGCGGGATCGAGCTTCAACTATGGCGTCGGCGCGCACTCCGACGAGGAGTGGATTGGCGCAGTGTCGAAAACGGTGCGCAGAGCCAAGGTAACCGCGCTGTTGATCCCGGGCATCGGCACCATCGAAGACCTGGAACGCGCGGTGGGCGTAGGAGTGCGTTCCGTGCGGATCGCCACGCATTGCACCGAAGCCGATATTTCCCGTCAGCACATCGAGCATGCGCGCAAGCTCGGTTTGGATGTAGTTGGATTTCTCATGATGGCGCACATGTCGCCGCCGGCCGAGTTGGCGCGGCAGGCCCAGTTGATGGAATCTTACGGCGCGCACTGCGTCTACGTGGTGGATTCCGCGGGCGCTCTCCTGATGCACGAAGTGGCCGACCGCTTCAAGGCCTTTGGCGACGTTCTCAAACCGGAAACGGGCAAGGGGATGCATGCGCACCACAACCTTTCGCTTGGCGTCGCCAACACGATCGTCGCCATCCAGCACGGCGCGACCCGGGTGGATGGATCGATGGCCGGCATGGGAGCGGGCGCGGGCAATGCTCCGCTCGAAGTGCTGATCGCCGTGCTGGAGCGGATGGACATTGAGCACGGCTGCAACTTATTCGCCTTAATGGATGCTGCCGAAGAATTGATCCGGCCGATACAGGATCGCCCGGTCCGCGTGGATCGGGAAACGTTATCGCTGGGTTTCGCGGGGGTGTATTCCAGTTTTTTGCGACACGCGGAAGCGGCCTCACGGCGTTACGGCGTCGATGCGCGGGAGATCCTGGTTGAGTTAGGGCGGCGGCGCATGGTCGGCGGGCAGGAAGACATGATCGTGGATGTGGCGCTCGATCTCTTGAAAACGCGCCGCGAATCAGGAATCGCGCACCGCGCAGTAAAGTGCGATTGAAAGTGACCAAATGGAACGCCGGAATACGAAGGCCACCGGAGCACCAAGGACGTTTTGAGACGAAAGCGCCTGGGAACACAGCGATACTTCTTGCGCCGGGGGCGATAATAAGGGTGAGGAGATCGGAATGGTCCCCGACAAGCCCTCTCCCAACCCGGGTCAGGGCCATGAGGAAGGCGAGCCATCCGGCAAAAACCCGGAAACCGACCGTCCAGCATTCCCGATCGTCGCCGTCGGCGCATCCGCCGGCGGGTTAGAGGCGTTCACCAGCTTGCTGCACCATTTGCCCGCGGACACCGGTATGGCGTTCGTGCTCATCCAACATCTGGCCCCGCGCCATGAGAGCATGTTGGCTCAACTGCTCTCCCGCGCGACGACTATGCCCGTCCACCAGATCGAGGATGGGGCCGTGTTGTCGCCGAATAGCGTGTACGTGATCCCTCCCAACGCCGCGATGACCATCTGCGGTCTCGCGCTCGCGCTCAAACCGAGGGCGAGCGCAGGGACAGCGATCGACGGCTTTCTCCGCTCTCTCGCCGGCAGCCAGAAGAACAGGGCTATCGCGGTGATCCTCTCGGGAACAGGTTCGGATGGCGCTCTGGGTGTGCAGGCGATCGCGGACGAGGACGGAGTGGTATTTGCGCAAGATCCCGCGTCGGCGAAGTTCGATGGCATGCCGCGCAGCGCCATCGCGACCGGGTGCGTCGATTTTGTCTTGCCGGTGGACAACATTGCGGCGGAACTGGCCAGAATCGCGCGCGAGCCCAGCCTTGTTCAGCGGGAACAGGCCGGCATTTTCCAGCCATTTGCCAACTCCGAAGGAGAATATCAAGACATCATCGCTCTGCTGCGAGCCCGTACGGGCATAGACTTCAATCTGTACCGGCAGACGACCTTCCGACGAAGAGTCTTGCGCCGCTCGGTACTATTCAGAAAGGGCACGCTGGCTGAGTACGAGGCGCACCTGCGAGAGAACCCGGATGAGTTGCACGCTCTGGCCCAGGACATTCTGATCCGCGTCACGCAGTTCTTTCGCGACCCTCACGCCTTTGACGTTTTGACCCGAACGCTATTTCCGGCGCTCATCCGCAAGACGCCGCTGGATCGCGCGGTCAGGGTTTGGGTGGCGGGTTGTTCTACCGGTGAGGAAGCCTACTCGATCGTGATTGCGTTCCTGGAGGTTGCCGAACAGATGCAGAGCCATGTTCCGTTGCAGGTTTTTGCCACTGACATCAACGAAGCTGCGCTCGAGAAAGCCCGTAGAGGCAGATACATCGAGAACATCGCCGCGGACGTCTCGCCGGAGCGGCTGGCGCGCTTCTTTACGCGGGTCGGGGGCGAGTTCCAGGTAGGAAGAAAGCTCAGGGACCTTTGCATCTTCTCCAGGCACGATCTGCTGAACGACCCTCCCTTCTCACGGATGGCGCTGGTCAGTTGCCGGAACGTCCTGATCTACCTGGATTCCATGCAAGCGCAAGTCTTTTCGAAGTTCCATTTTGCTCTCGATCCGAACGGGATTCTGCTGTTGGGGAAGTCCGAGACGCCGGCTGCGACTCCCGGGTTGTTCGCCCCTTTGGACAAGGAGGCAAAGCTGTACTTCAGGCAGGAGTCGGCCGGACATCCTGCGTCCCGCAGCAGGATGCGGCCTCGCACGCCACAGGCCGTTCTACCGAGCCAGCGGTCCTTCGGGAATTTTGATCTACACCACAAAGCCGACCGTCTTGTGATCGAGAGATACGGTCCTCCACGCGTCATTGTGAACCCCAGTCTCCAAACGATCGCGTACGGCGGCGAAACGGGTGGCTTCGGCCCGGGGATCCGGAATGACAAGGTGCTCGGCTTGGTAAACGACGCTCAACCCGCAGCCTTGAAAGACGCGATTCGGAGGGCTGGAAAAACAGGCCAGTCGGTCAGGATTCAGAACGCAAGGCTAGGGGAAGGTATTTCCCCGGACGAGATTGACGTAGAGGTCACGCCCCTCGGGCAGGATCGTCAGCATTTTCTGGTCGCCTTCGAGGAGCGGCCCGGCAAGGCAGGTCCGGAGTTGGAATCCGGTGGGGAACCTCGCTCCGGCAAAAACGGAAAACTCAAGGTTCGCAATCGGCAGCTCGAGAAAGAGCTTGCCTCCAGCCGCGCACACCTGGAATCCGTGATTGTCGAGCAGGAATCGGCGAGTGAAGAAGCTGTGGCCGCCAACGAGGAGCTGCAGAGTCTCAACGAAGAACTGGAAAGTTCCAAAGAAGAACTCGAGGCAACGAACGAAGAGTTGACCACCGTCAACCAGGAACTTCGGGTGCGCAACGCGGAACTGGAGAACGCTCGCGAGTTTGCTCAGGCCACGATCGACACCGTGCGCGGGTCGTTGGTTGTGCTGGGGCCGGACCTACGTGTGCTGAAGGCCAACCACTCCTTCTATCAGAAGTTCCAGCTGTCTGCGCAGGAGGTGGAGCATCGCTTCGTCTACGAACTGGGCAACGGAGGCTGGAGTATTCCCCGGTTGCGGGTTCTGCTGGAGGAGGTTCTTCCCGAGCGCCGCAACCTGACTGACTTCGAAATGGAGCAGACGCTTCCGTCCGGGGCCAAGCGTACGATGCTCTTGAATGCGCGCCGGTTCGAACATGAAGAGCGCATTCTGCTGGCGATCGAAGACGTCACCGAAAGCAAGCGCGTCGAAGAGGAATTGCGCCAATCGCAGAAGATGGAAGCCATCGGCTACCTTGCCGCCGGCGTGGCTCATGATTTCAACAATATATTGACCGGAATGATCGGCAATGCCACCCTGTTGCTGGAACACTGTGTTCCTAGGCTGTTTCCTGGTGGGATCCTCTAGAGTCGACCTGCAGGC
>AmSFosDRAFT_100224_pt1 | contig 30110 bp, 30 predicted proteins | sample FosCloommunities_FD_10275 | JGI IMG/M metagenome (IMG submission 10275)
TTCGAGCTCGGTACCCGGGGATCCCACGTACAACGACACCTAGACCACCCACTGCATCGATTCCTCCAGCGGTGGAATCTGAAAGGGCGGGTCCAGCAATCTCAGCGGCAGGTATTTTTGATAGAACATGGCCAGCCTGCGATGTAAGGTCGCAATTCGCGAGGTTCCGACTAGCAGATGCGGTACTAAGCTGAACGCCGTGGTGACCACCTCGATCTTTCTTTCGTCCGCCAACTGCTCCATGAACCACTCGTCGAATGTTGGAATCTGCTGGTGTCTGCCAAACCTCACGACCACATGTCCCATGCTAAGGAAAGCATCGAGCGAAAGAGTGCGGCTCACCTTCTTGTTCCCGGACCATACTGCGCACGTGAATTCGTCCTCAAACAGCCGCTCCGATGGATGCTCAGAGGTTATGTATTTATTCGGTATGATCGCAAGGTCGATCTCACCGCGTTCCAGTTCTTCCCAACCCTCTATGTTCGAGATCAGTTGCACGCCGACGCCCGGAGCGGCGCTCTCCATGCGCGGCAGCAACTCCGTCATGACGATTGTTTCGACGTAATCGGACATCATTACGCGAAACTTCCGTTTTGAAACAGAGGGATTGAACTCAGGATTGATGCGAAGAATCACCTCGGCCTGAAGCAGGAACTGCCTGACCGGCTCAACGAGGCCTTCCGCTAAGGGCGTCAGGGTAAGCTTGCGGCCAACCTGGACCAGCAAAGGGTCGTGTAAGGCATCCCTCAACCGGGCGAGGGCGCCGCTAGTGGCGGATTGGCTCAGGTGCAGACGCTCGGCGGCGCGGGAGACATTCATCTCGGCGAACAGGGCGTCCATTGCGACCAGCAGATTCAGATCTAACCCGGCGAAATCCATGACAAGGTACGGCAGGAAGGACCAATCATACCGAATCGTTGCCGGTGCTGCGGAACCGCTCCTTGGCAGTCGCGGCTCGGAATTGGTGCTCGTGTTCAGGAGTAGCTTCCTGAGCCGCGACCGCTAGGAAGCGGTTGAGTGTGCCGCAGGCTCGGCGGACGATTGCGCGTGAATCGAAAGCAATGCTCGAACCAACTCCGGAGTGCGGCAGCGAGCCATTCCGCATTCCGTAGCGATGCCAAAGTCCGGTACGTAGCGCGAGGCGGCCTCGATTCGCTTCCGTGTGGCATCTACGCCATCATTGTGCACGAGACCTAGGAACAGTTCCGTGCCCGCGGGAAGCTTGAGATTTTTGAGCGGCTGAAAGTAGGCGTCATCCGACCGGTCGATGGGAACCGGCATGTGGATATACGTGATCGGGTGAGTAATTGCGGCCGCCAGGGCATTCGCGAATCCGACGAGTTTTCCAGCGTCCTCGGGTTCGACGAAGTGTTTGGCCTCCCAGTCGCCGTAGCAAAGATGAAAGCCCAGCTCGACGTCTCCCGGAACAGCTTCGGCGAGGCGCTTCATGCGAGTAATGATTTCGCCGCGCAAATCGGAGAACGGGTTGCGCATGAACGGCCAACGCCCGTCCCAAAGGATCATTTCGATGCACACATCCCACTGGATACACAAATCGTAGTGGGGGATCGCTTGGCAGATCGTCTCGACTTCGCGGAGCATCGCGGCTTCGTATGCGCTTTCCACAGCCTGCGCCGCTTCTGCTACAAAAAACGGATTCACTACGGCGAACGGCGTCGGAAGGGAGACCTGGAACCGAGTCTCCCGAGACAGGTGTCCTTGCTGACGCGCAACGAGGAAGTCCTGATACGACGCGCGAGCCTCACGGGCATAGCCCAACTCGGGAAACCGGATATCCGCCGGTGTGACGCCTTCGGCCACGCGCAGTGGCAGGAAACCCGAGGTCTGGTTGGGCTGGCTTGTGTCAGCTTTAAGAAATGGCAAAGACCGAAGCAGCGGGTATTGCCAGCTAATCCACAGCCTGCGGCCGCCCGGCTCTCCGTCTGGTACGCGCGGCAGTCTGCGCCCGAGCATTGTTCCCGCGGTCCGAAAAACTTCCTCCACGCTGTCTAGCGCGAGGCTGCCCACCAGATGGACCTTCGTCGGCGTCATGACATTACGCACCCGGGGGCCGGGGACCGCCTCCCGTCATGATCTTGGTTGCGTCTACACTTTTGTCGACAACAACACCAAAGAAGGGGAACATCATCTCTTCCCAGGTCATTTCGCCGTAATACACGGTTTTATTCGAATTCGGATTCCACTTATTGTTGGCCGAATTATCGTAATGCGCATCGACGTGGAGTTTTGTTCCTTTGGGCACTTTAACAGAAGTGTTATAGCCCAGTTGCCAATTGAAATCGTAATTGGGCACGCTCAAAACAACCTCTTTGCGGCCGTCGGGATAAATCAGAGTGTAAGTCATGTCCTTGCCGCGGACGTGCATGTGAGGCATCATGTACACGAGTTCCACGTCCTGATTAAAAGTAACCTCGGCGGGCGGGCTTTCCCAGTTCGAATTGTTGGGAGGAATTGCGAAATGCGCAGGATCGGAGGGCGCTGAAGCGCTCAAGGAAACATACCGGCGCTCAGGAGCCTGCTTAGCTATAGTAAAACCGATCTGTACATGGTCTGTGACGGCATTGCCGTTGGGGGTGTAATGCAGATTGAGCGTAATGTCGCTTCCTGTGGGAACCAATTTGGCAGCCTTGAAATCGCGATAGTCGGCAGCCGGATTGCCGGGCAAGTAGCAGTCTTCGGCCATGCTCCTGAACCGCCCTCCGGGAGTCGCGGGGCCGAACGTGGCTCCTTTGTCCGGAAGCGCGCTTCCCTCATCATCGCGGGGCTTGTCCTGCCATACCGGATCGAAGTATTTGATGTCCGGGGTGTGGGGATTGAATCCGAGGCAGATATGGTGCGTGACCGCCGGATGCTCAGGCTTGATCTGAACCGACGTAATCCATGTGTCCTCTTTGAATCCGCTGGGCACGGTGACAGAGACCCATTCGATTACGTCGTTTTTGGGATGCGCGGGAACATCATAGGTCGGACCTTGCACCACGATGTCAGGCTGGATCTGCCATCCCTCAGGCCATTTCACGTCAGGAGGTGCATCATTCAGATCGCCTTCCGGCGCGCCGCTGTCCGCCCATTTGGCGATGGTATCGATTTCGCTCTGTTTCAGCCCGCGATCGTTCAGGAAATGGCCGAATTGAGGGTCGGCGAACCAGGGAGGCATCTTGCGTGACCCAACAGCCGCTTTCATCGCCTTTGCCCATGGCCTCGCGTCTTTGTAAGTCAAAAACGACATCGGCGCAACTTGGCCGGGACGATGACAGGTTTGGCAGTTCTTCTGCAGTATCGGAAGAACATCATGATTGAAAGTGACGTTCGAAGGATTCTGCGCTGCAACGACGCCTGCGAATATTACGCCGAGCACCAACTCCTGTTTAAGCATCACCCCTCCTGGTTTCGGCGCGAATTCCCCCACAACAGCTAGTGTCGATGACGGCGACGTTTATCTTTTCCATGTTTATGTTGTGTGGTTAATTCGCGTTGGCAGCTTTGGGCGGTTCTTTAAGACTCGTATAAACGGCTTCGACGAACAGGTCGGTCGTCCATGATCCCGAATTCGCACCGTAGCGGTCGTCAAAATCGGCAGTCACGCGGGCGGCTTTTACTTTTTCCAGCGTCGCCCCATTACGAATCAAGTCTTGCACGCGATCGCGAATGATCACCACCATGTCCCGATACTCGGCGACTTCCCATTCATCGCACAGCCTCCCATGGCCAGGAATAATCATCGTCCCGTCTTCCTCATCGTGCTTATAGACGGTTTTTTCCAAAATGTTATTTAAGGCTTGAATTTCGCCTTGAATGCTTCCGCCTACCTTTACATCGATTCGCGGGTATGAAGTCGTGGTGAAGATATCCCCTGTGACGATGACATCGGAGCGGCGGAAGTGTACAATGCTGTCGCCGTCGCTAATGGCATTCGGCTGATGAAAAGTCTCCACGGCTTCTCCGTTATGGAATTTCCTCCGGCGCGCTTGCAAATAGGTATCGCTGGGCCATCCCTCTGAGGGGGCTTTCATTGCAGTCAAACGATTCTGCACGTTCTGATGGCCGATGATTGTGGCACCCTTGCCGGCGTCGGCGAATTGACCGGAAAAGAAAGACCCGACGACGCTCGGGTCAAATCCGGCCGCACGGAGCTTCACGTTGCCGCCCGTGAAATCGGAATGAAAGCTCGTGTTGACGATAAATTGAACCGGTTTTTCGGTTAGCTTTTGGATCGCAGCGACAACTTTGTCGGAAATTTGACCCGCGCCGGCATTGACCACCATCGCGCCCTGATCGCCGATCTGCACAGCGATATTTCCACCGTCGCCCACCAGCATGTAAAGATTGCCTTGCGCGGGAAGCACGTGAACTTCGCCATCATGCGGGTCCGGATCCGCGGCCCGGCTCGCATGCGGCGGGCCGGAGGATGGCATCAACTCAGCTCTCGCCGGGGCCTCCGCTGCTGCCGCATCGCTAACTTTATCGATCAACTCGGGATACATCGTTTCCGGGCCGCCAAGAGTCGCCAGCAACGGGATGTGCTTGCTATCCGCAAACTCGCGTAGGAAAGGATGCCGGCCCCAGAAGTAACTCTCTACCTGATCCTCGCGCCTGCCGAGGATTTGTTCGCCATCGTCGCACGCGTAAAGCCAGGCGTCCGGCTCCTTTACGTTTCGACCGAGCGTGTAGGTGCGGCTGAATGGCTCCGCAAGATAAACGGGATCGTTTACGACCGATAAATACGTGATCCGGTCGCCGTGGCGAATGAAATGTTCCACTACGGTCGCCTCATCGCTCTGCGGCATACCATTAGCACGAATCCACCCGCGCTTCAGATGAGTCGTGTACACCGTCAGAGTATTGCCTTCATATCTTCCGGTCGAAAATCCCGACCACGTGTGCTGTGCGTACGCGGGCGGATGAGGACGGCCATCCATCCAGATGGTGCGCGTGCCTTCGCTGATCTGCCAGTAATGCTTCAACGCCAACAATTGCTGCGTGTGCGGATCGCGTTCCTCCCAGAAGCGCAGGTTGCCGGGCTGATTGTAGGCGTAGGGCGGAACATAGCCCATGCACTGATGCTGTCTTCCCTGAATTCGCGACGGACTCCACGCGAGCGCGTACAGTCGTCCCGCTTCGTTTAAAGGAATTCCGCCGTATTCGATGAGCGCTCCGGACGCCGTGATCAGACCCGAATCCTGCCCCGGTTGCGGATACCACGTCCCTGAGATATCGACGCCAGCTGGCTGATTCGTGCGTCCGGAAAAATCGAGGCCTTGGGCGAACAGATACACGGCCAGCAGCGGAACCGCTGCAATTATTGCGAGGATCACCTTGCGGAGCATGGTCTCGGCTTCCATCCTGAATTGTCGGGCTGCTTCTTGTAATGCGATGCCGTCAAAAACGGCTGCGCGAGGTAGGTGGGGTCTTCAACTGTTGTCGTGATCGCGAGGTAAGCGTCCCCATTGGGCTCATTCACCCTATCTATGTACTCTGTCAAGGTCGCGTTAGCGCTATAAAGAACTCCGTTTTTGCGCAAATATCCGGGTCGAAGCTTAGTCGTGATCACTTTTAATGACCCCACCGGAGTTACGCCGCGTCCGACGGGGACCATCTCCCACAGCGCCTTTGAGTAGCCTTGCCAGCTGCCGGCGCCACTCTCAGTGGCATCGAAATGGAGCACCCTAGTCTGCTGCCCGGCATCAGCCTCAATTTTCAGCGTCTGGTCGTCCTGCCAGGTGATATGCACACGACCTGGGACTCGCATGATGCCTGGAGCGCCATAGCTCTTACACTGCTCTCCGGCGGCTTCGTCTTTAGCGGGGTCCCAGCTGTCGGCAATTTTGCGACCGTCTGAGTTAAGCATGATACCGGTGTAATCGCCCTTCGGCGGCGTGATCATGCGGAATCGCCAGTCTTCTGTCACGATAGAAACCCAATAGCCGGTGATGTCGTAAAGCGCCGCCGCTTTTGCGGTCGCCGAAGGTTGTGGTGGGCCGCCACGGCCTTGACCGTAAGTGGTGCCGGCAATCATAAATGCCAAAGTGGCCGCAAGCCTGGTGGAGCGCATGACGCGAGTGTCTATTGACCTCCCATATCGTACGCTGGTCGGGCCGATCTGTACAGTGGATTGTTTCGATCCCAACTATCTGCAAAACAGATAACCAGCGCGTCTTCACCCGGCGAGTATCGGGCGCAGCAATATTACGAATCGAAACAAACGATTTTACAGATAAACCGGAGAGCCTTATATTTTGACGTGGCCGCGCACGTTGCGGGGGAATCAACATCAACACGCCCACCAATTTCGCCGTTGGCACTGACACCATCACAAATTTCGGATTCAACGACGGAAACATGGGCGTCGGGGTTGCACGCTCGCCGGGCTTTTGGGAATGGGACCAGGCCATTACACGTCAGTTTCCGATTCGAGAAAGCGTAAGGGTCGAGTTCCGGGCGGAAGCTTTCAACCTGACCAACTCCGTCCGCCTGGCTCCGCCGAACGCCACGCTGAGCGGTACGTATGGCCAGATCACTAGCGATCAGCCCACTACTGGGGCGGGCACAGGCGTGAGCGCGGGCACTGGGGGAAGGATCGTTCAGTTCGCCTTGAAGTTCATGTTCTGATACGCGGATGGCCCAACGAAGAATCGCAAACGCGAATAACCAATATTTATGGGGAGAGACTTATGATCAAGAAACGGGCCGCGCTTGTCATCCAAATGATGGCATTTCTGTCAGGCGCCGGAGCCTATCCTCACCACTCGTTCTCCGAGACATATCTAGAAGGCCAGAAAGTAACGATTCGCGGCAAGATCACGAAATTCTATACCGGAATCCACACTCATTCGTTCACATCGAAGTTGCGGATAAGGTGAAATCCAGAATTGGGCGGTGGAATGGGCGGCTGCGGGGCAACTTACGCGGCAGGGCGTCTCCAGGGATACTTTGAGGGGCAGGCGATGAAGTGACCGTCGTCGGCAACCCGGGGCGAACACCGGGCGACCATCGCCTCCGGATGATCACCATTACCCGGCAGTCGGATGGAATGAAGTTCGGCGGAAACCTCGATTAGCATTGGGGGCACATGGGTGACCTGCCATAGCGTCTATTGCGATCTGTCGCCGTATCACGCGCCGCAACGAACCAGCGGAAGGAGCGACGTCCCCCTGTAGTTTCACTTGTTTAAACCGGTTTTCTGGGCAGCTTCCTGCTCAGCCACACGAGCTCCCCGGAGAGTATTCGCCAAAGGGTAATTAGCTTCGTGGCACGCGTATTCGTACATAAGGCCCTTCACCTTGGCGATGGGCATTTCACCGGACCACGGCTTGGTCCACATCCCGGGATCTTCCACAGTGAATTGGTACAAGATCGTATCCGCGTCAACGCGGGTCAGGCGTTCGATCACGTGCAGGTTCTGGGCTCCGGCGAAGGGAGTCTGATCTGTAAAATTTGTCGAATCGATGACCAGCGTGTCGCCTTCCCAGTGGCCGATGGAATCACCGTACCACTGGCGGATATTGGACGGTAAGTGCGGCCGGCCGCTGATTGGAATGACCCGCGCGTCATGAATCATTTCTGTTTCAAGCACGACGTAACCGGCGCCTTGCACGATCTGGAAATTGTTGTTGTAGCCGGACTGTTGCAAGGGCGGTCCAACGTTCGGGCGAGCCAAGCAGCGCGCGCCCAGCGGCCGGTTTTCCGGGCCATCAAATTCGTGACCTTTTTCTCGGGCTCGCGCTTCGGCTATTCGCTTGCGAGACTCAGCCGTCAGTGGAGGAATGGTCCCTTCGGGGCCGACGATCTGTGAGGTTCGCCGATTCCAAGCAATCTTCTGTTGAGCCCGATCCAAACCATACTCGCTGAAGTCGTAATGGACATCGTCTGCCGTCCCGGGTTCCGTCGGCCTTCCCTCCTCTTCATTGCGCGCGAGCCGCTCGGCTTCCTTCTTTTGGGCCGTCGCGAGTTCCGCTTCCGTATAAAACTCCTTCGGGCCGAGTCCTTTGGGCCGCTCCAATGGCGTGAGGCTGTTGTTGGTCCATACTCCCTCAAGGTCAGGATGACCATCGGCTGTGCGTGGTGGAGTCCAGGCCTTCTTGGCACTTGTGGCGGCTGACTTCACGGCTGGGGACAAGGATTGTCCGGTCGCTAGGACGCTCATTACCGATAAAGCGGCGGTAAATACTATCGATCGCGAGATCATGCTATTGCCCTCCTAGTACCCTTGCTGATGCTACATTGGGCAGGTCCCGGCGTCAATCGGGCTCGTCAAGCTCGCAACGAGAACTCCAGTTGACCGGTCACGGCGAAGACTCAGCCGTCTAACGGCGAAGTGTTGGGCACGGCGAGCTGGCCCCAGGTGCCAAAATATTGAAGAACTCGTGGACAAGCATAATCAAATGGAAGACCGAAGGCTGACACGACTCAGCAAGATCTGTTTGGCGCTTCCAGAAACGACGCGCCAGCTCATCGGGCGTCACGCCAGCTTTCTGGTCCGCAAGAAGACCTTCGCGTATTTTCTCGACGATCATCACGGCGATGGGATCGTAGGGATCAACTGCAAGGTTCTGCCGGGCGACAACCAGGTCCTGATCGCGGGGGATCCTAAACGGTTCTACATGCCCGCGTACATTGGCCCGCGAGGCTGGGTTGGCCTCCGGCTCGATTCAGGCAAGATCGACTGGGAGGAAGTCGAGGAACTGGTCAGACACAGTTATCGGCTGGTCGCGCCGAAGCGGCTGGCCGAATCCGTCAAGGTATAGCAATAGGCTAGGGTCGAGCAGCCAGAGCTCGCTTTGGAACACTGCACAGTAATTGGGAGGAACCACTGAAGCTCCCGGCCAGACAGGCGATCTCGGGACGAGAGATTATAACAAGAAGGAAGCGGCCACTGTGCCGCCAATTCCCAAGCCAATCCGGCCACAAAAGCCGGTGATAAATCGGAGCTCAGTTATGAGGCTACTGTTCGCGTTCGCTTTGACCGTTTGCGGCTGGGCTGAGACTCACCAGTTCGAGCCCCAAGAGTTTTACAACACCTTTTCGGCCGCGCATAAGCCGGCGCTGCGAATCAAACCCGGCGACCACGTGATCACCTACACGATCGACGCCGGCGGCGTCGATTCCAAGGGAGTTCAGCGAGGCCAGGGACCCAATCCAGAGACCGGCCCGTTTTATATCGAAGGCGCCGAGCCCGGAGACACTCTTGTTGTTCACTTGCTCCGCTTGGAAACCAATCGGAGCACAGGTTTTTCCGCTTCCTTGCTCGCTCCTTACACTGCCGACCCCGGCTTTCTGCGAAGCGATGCGGTGCGGGAAGCAAAGCGCGCCACCTGGCAGATCGACAAGCAAAAGGGCATCGCTTACATGGATCCTGGAGACTTCAAGGGTCTTCGCATAGAATTGCCGCTGCGTCCCATGCTGGGCTGCATTGGGACTGCTCCTCCGAACAAAGCAGCCATACCCACCAGTTATCCGGATAATTTCGGCGGCAACATGGACTATAACGGCATGGGAGCCGGCGCTACCGTGATGCTGCCCGTGTTTGAACCGGGGGCGCTGTTCTTTCTCGGCGACGGCCACGCACGTCAGGGCGATGGCGAGGTGGTGGGCAGCGCCATCGAAACTTCCCTCGACGTCGAATTCTCCGTCGACCTCATTAAAGGAAAGAAGATTAACTGGCCGAGGCTCGAAAATGCGGACTTCATCATGGTTTTGGGCAGCTCGCGGGCGCTCAATGAAGCCTTACAGCACGCGACCACCGAACTCATGCGCTGGCTGATGACCGACTACGGATTTGACGAGCACGGTGCAAGCCTGCTTATGGGCCAAGGGATGGAGTACGACATCTCCAACGTCGTGGATCCGGAGTTTACGGTCGTCGCCAAAATGCGGAAGCAGTATCTACCGCTGCGATAGGGAGTCTGAGCACCTTGCCGCTAACTTCGTAAGCTGGAGGACTATCTCTCATGGTGACACGACGCGGCTTCCTGACACAGGTCGGTAAGGCTGGCGGTTACGGCGCGACCTTTGCGGCCATGAATGCGCTCGGCCTCCTGCCCGAAGTGGCGACCGCGACTCCTCAAATCGACCTGCCGCCCGATTCCGGCAAGGGATTGAAGATCGTCATTCTGGGCGGCGGAATCGCGGGATTGGTTTCCACCTACGAACTGGGCAAAGCGGGATACCAGTGCACACTACTGGAAGCGCGCGACCGCCCCGGCGGACGAAACTGGACCGTTCGCAATGGAACCACAGTCGAGTTCGTCGACGGAACCAGGCAGACCGCCAAGTACATTGGTGACGGCAGCTACTTCAATGCCGGACCTGCTCGCATTCCTTCGATTCACAAAACCATGCTCGGTTACTGCCGCGCTCTGGATGTGGCGCTGGAGGTCTTTGTTAACACCAATCGCAACACGCTAGTCGCGAGCGATCGGTCGTGGGACGCCAAGCCCGTCGAGCAACGCCAAGTGATTAACGACACCCGCGGCTGGATCGCCGAACTGCTCGCCAAGAGTGTCAACCAAGGAGCGCTGGATCAGGAGCTGACCAAAGACGACCGCGAGCGGCTGCTGTCCATGCTTCGGTCCTTCGGCGATCTGGGCGACGGCTATAAATATCGCGGCTCCGAGCGTTCGGGAGCCTCGCTATTGCCCGGCGCCGGCGACGTCGCCGGAGTGGACCGGGAGCCTCTCGATCTGCACTCCCTTCTCGATGCGGGCCTGTGGGCCAACCTCACACAAGAAGAGGCTTTCGATCAACAAGCCACCATGTTCCAGCCGGTCGGCGGTATGGACCGGATTCCGTACGCCTTCGCCAAGAAACTAGGCAAAGTGATACAGTACCGCTCTGTGGTGAAAGAAATCCGCAAGACATCGAACGGGGTCCGCATCGTTTACTCGCAAAACGGCGCCGAGAAAGGTATCGCCGCAGACTACTGCGTTTGCGCCCTACCTGTCACGCAGCTCCGTAATATCCCCAACGATTTTTCACCCGCGGTGAGACAGGCGATCGAAGACACGCATTACAGCGACTCCTACAAAATCGCTTGGGAATCGAAAAGGTTCTGGGAGACCGAATACAACATCTACGGCGGAATTTCGTGGATTCAGGGCGGCCCGATCAATATGGTCTGGTATCCCAGCGGGAAAATGCACAGCGAATTCGGCGTGATGCTTTCCGGCTACGGATTACAGAGCCTGCCGGCGTTCAATGCGCTCCCCACCATCGAGGCCAAGATCGATGCGTCGCGAGCCGCGGTCGAGAGGCTTTTTCCGGGACACGGGAAAGATCTGCGCAGTCCGATGTTCGTGGTTTGGGAAAAGGTCCCGTATAGTCAAGGCGCGTGGATCGGATCGGTCGGGGGCTCCTATTTCCGAGGACCATACAAGGCGTTTACCGAGCCGGATGACCGGATTTACTTCGCGGGGGATTTTTGCAGTCACGTGTTGGTCTGGCAGGAGGGCGCGGCATTGGCGGCGCGACGTGCCGTTTCGATGCTCGGAGAGCGGGTGCGGCAAGGAAAGGCGTGAGGGAAATATGTTCCAAAAAATCGCGTTTCTGATAATCGCGGCGGCCACCATTACAGCCGCCCAGGTCAAACACATCCAGACAGGCAACTCCGTGATCGCTTCGGCCGTGTGGGCGGGCGACACACTGTATCTGAGCGGTCAACTGGCATCACCGGTTTCGCAAGGAGTGTGGGGCGATACAAAGACGCAGGCCACCGGTGCGCTCTCGAAAATTGAAGCGCTGCTGAAGGAGCAAGGGCTGGGCATGAGCGACGTGGTGATGATGCACGTGTACCTGGTTGGAGATCCCGCAAACGGGGGAAAGATGGACTTCGCGGGACTGAACGCCGCCTATAGCCAGTTCTTCGGTACCAAGGATCAGCCCAACAAGCCCGCTCGGACTACCGTGCAAGTGGCGGCTTTGGCACAACAGGGTCCGCTGGTGGAGATCGAAGTAATCGCGGTCAGGCCGAAATAGAGGAATTAGTTTCCTGATTTAGTTGGTGGGGCGCCTGGACCGCGGCTGACGCCCTCGTCGGCCTTTTCTCGCTGTGAGTTCGGAAGGCCCCCCGAACCCGCTTCGAACCGTCGTGGCTCGGTGCGCTGCGACGGCGGCTCCAACTCCGATACTGAACTGCTGCTGATCGGCGCATAGGTCGAGGATCTAACGATGCTCACTGCCCGTTATCTGAAGCTCACCTATGGCGTGATCTGCGCATTGTGGTTTACCTATCTCATCCGCATGCTCGCTGCTCCCTGCGCGAATTGTAATCCTCATTTGAGCGCCGCAGTTTATTGCTTTCTCTTGGTTGGAGTGCTGCCCGGCTCATTCGGCTACGTGCTCCTATTCAAGGTCTCTCCCTGGCTTGGCAGGACCTTACGGCATTTGTAATTCAGATCAGAAGGACTGCGGCAATGCGTTTAGTGCTGCGCCCAGCGGTCGTCGGGCTCCTCAAGCGCTATGGCGCCGTGGCGTAACGGCGGCCTTGGACGCACCGGACACCGGACAAGCGAAAAGGGATCATCTAAACGGTCCTCCCGCCACGATCTGAGCCAGCGCCGGACCGCTGGGAGCACGTGCGAGATGTGGCGTCCTGCTCGGTGAAGCACGGGTTTGCGTAAATGCCGCACCAAGGACCTCATGTCGTGAGTTTATCACCGGCGAGCAGCGAGTATAAAGGACGCTTTCGGAGCGTAATTGAGTCGAGCGGGCTAAAATCTGGTCGAAGACCGGATGGAACTTAACATCCAACACACATCCGCGCTGCTGGCTCCAACCTCCCGGGCACTGAGCGCGCTCCTGCGTGGATTGCCGGATGAGTGGACATCCCGCAATGAAGGCGGCGACATCTGGAGTGCGTTCGACATAGTTGGCCATCTGATCCACGCTGACCGCAAGGATTGGATGCCCAGGGCAAAGATGATCCTGGAGTTCGGCGAGAGCAAGGCGTTTGAACCATTCGACCGACTTGGTCAGGTGCGAGAAAGCCAAAGGAAGTCGCTCGGCCAGCTCCTGGATGAGTTCGCTCGGGGTGCGGGTGGAAGCGATCGCCGAGCTGCGGGCCCTCAAGCTAACGCCGGAGGACCTGCTCCGGCGAGGGCGGCATCCGACCCTCGGCGTCGTCACCCCTTCGGAGTTGCTGGCCACCTGGGCCGCCCACGACCTCACGGGTCTGCACCAAATTTCCAGGATCATGGCCCATCGATACCGCGACGCCGTGGGGCGGTTCAGTGCCTACCTCGGGGTGCTGAAGTGCACGGGTCATAGCGCTCCATAGCGCGGGCTGGCGACCGTATGTTCCTCGACCTTCGATGTGATCCAGGTGGCTCGTCAGTTGCGCGGATACGAATGGGTGACTGAACAATGAACGGATCAGGACTCGACGCGCTCAAGGACACAGCAAGGCTCCTTGCTGTTTTTGTCATCGCCAATGTGACGGCGAGGCTCTCGCTTTATACTGCCGGGGCCCAGCTTTCCACCGTAGAAAATAGATTCTATTTACCGGGATGATGGCCAGCTTAGTCATATGCATCCCGCTCTACGTGGAAATTGGCCAGTTGCGGCGACAGGTAAGCAGGCGCAGCGACAATAGGTCCTGAAACTCGGGCCCAACACTAGAGACTCCGGGCGGGCGGTTTGCTCAGTGTTCGTTCCGTTTGTCTGACCGTAACTCCGCGACCGGCACCCTGAACGCATTCGTAATCTTAATGAGGCTGCGCAGGGAAGGATTCCTCGCGCCAGACTCGATGCCCGCGATGTAGGTCCGATGCAGGTAGGCGCGCTCGGCCAGCGCCTCCTGTGACCAGTCCCGTTGCGTGCGCAGAGCCTTCATCTTGTTGCGCAGATTGCGCAACACCTGAGCTTTAGATTGCAAGCCCTCATGCTGCGAAATTCGGCCGGAGAAGTTGTAGACTATGTGCAACTCTCAGAAACGAAGTTTGCTAGGCAGTTGGGAAGAGCCGGAGGACCTATCAGCATGCTTGCGAGGACTGGCCGACGCGAGTGAGACGCCCGCGCTGGAGTCCAGTTAAAGCCCGCTCACCAGGTCCACGATCCGCACGCCCAGCGTGTCGGCAATTATCTTAAGCGTCTGGATGGCTCTTGCCGCCGATGAAGGTCTCATCAATTTCGACTTCCCCGGCCATTTTCGCAAAGGCACTTTCGCGCATCGCAAGACGAATGCGATGGAGCATGAACCACGCGGTTTTCTGAGTGACTTTCAGCCCGCGGTGAATCTAGTAACTGGAGATTCCGTTCTTACAGGACAGGAGCAACCAAACAGCGCAGAGCCACTTTTCCAGCGGGATCGGAGAATCTTCAAAGATAAGTCCCGGTCTTGAGAGAGAACGTGGGCCGCGCATGCCCCGCGTAGCACTTTCACACGCGCTGCTTTGCAAGCCACGTAAGACGCTGCGCGCCGCACATCGGGCAGGTTACCTTGCCGTCCGGCCAGCGCAGTTGCGTCATGAACTCGCGACAGTGCTCAAAGTCCGCGAAGTACAGGACTGCATCTCTTAGCGTTTCAGGGCTTTCCATGGTTCAAGTATGCGCCCAAAAATAAGGAATGCCACATATATTATTACCCGAATTAGCCGGTGGTTCGACGCAGGCTCGCTTTATTCCGCCTTCAATGCGTCAACGGGATCGATCCGTGCGGCTCGGGTGGCCGGGATGTAGCTGGCGAGGATCGCTGCCACTAGAAGGACGATAGGAACGGCCGTGTAGGTCGGCAGATCGATCGGGCTGATGCCAAAGAGGATGGCTTTCATCAACCGTGTCAGGGCAGCAGATGAAAGGAGTCCGATGGCGATGCCGATAATCGCGAGTACAACTCCATCGCGTACGAACATCGTCTTCAGGTCGCGCTGCCGCGCGCCCAATGCAGCGCGAATGCCGATCTCGCGGCGGCGTTGAGAGACCGCATACGCGATGACTCCATAGATTCCGACGATCCCGAGAAGCAGCGCCATGCTTCCTGCCAGCGCCAGCATTACCAGCGTGAAAGACGTACGCGCGAGGGATCGATCATAGATCTCCTGCATGGTGCGCAAGGGAGTCACCGGCAGATTAGAATTGACCGACCAGATAGCTTGGCGGATTTCGCTCGCAAAGGGAGCCGTTCCGGCGCGATTGCTGCGTAGCACCAGAGTCAGGCTGCGCAGAGCGCTGGAACCGGTGGAGGGGTAAAGTTTATCGATTCGAGAAGGCCAGTACACGATTTCAGGCGGCTTTTCCTGTAGGCCGTTATTACGGATGTCCTCGACGACGCCGATAATCTCACGCCATGGTGTTCCTTCCTTGGTGCGGATTCTTTTTCCGATCGCCGCCGCGGCGGAGCCCCACACTTCCCGCGCATAGTTCTCGGAAATGATCACCACGGGCCTCACTTCCTGGACGTCGGTCCAGGTGTAGTCGCGGCCGGCGGCGAGCTTCGTACCCATGGTTCGAAAGAAACCAGGTGAAATGAATTTGAACATTCGGACCGGGTTTTGACCGGAGCCGTAGGTTTTTCCTTCCGCAAACATTAGGTCCCAATCTTCGTCGAGGCCTTCCATAGGCAGGTTCCCGGAGAAGGCCACCGATGAGGTTCCGGGAATTGCCGCAAGCTTGTTGACGATCACGCGCTGTACTTGCATGGTGGCATCCGGGTTCGGGGCGAGCGCTGCTGGAAGAGAGATTCGCGCGGACTGAATCTGTTCGGGCTGCGTGAAACCGGGTGCGACCGTTCTGAGACTCCCGAAAGTTCGCAGCATCAGGCCGGCGCAGATCAGGAGAACCAGTGCCAAGGCGACCTGCGCAACCACGAGCATGTCCTGCGCGCGACGGCGACTGCGGCTTGTTCCAGCGGTGCGACTGCTGCCTAACGCCACAGGAGGCGCCGAGATCCGCGGGCCGGCATATTTCAGGGCCGGGATCAGGCCGAACAACAATCCCGACGCTGCGGATATCGCGAAGTTGAACTCCAGAGCCGTGGAATCGAGCGAGACTTCGTTCAAACGCGGCAGGTTCGCGGGACCATACGCGACCAGCAAAATTAATGCTCCATAAGCGAGGGCCACCCCGATTGCTCCACCGATCAAACCTAAGAGGAGGCTTTCTAAAAGTAATTCGCGCACCATGCCGCCCCAGCCGGCGCCCAGTGCGGCGCGAATCGCCAGTTCGTGCTGGCGAGCCTCGCCGCGGACCAGCAGCAGATTAGCCACGTTGGCGCAGGCTATCAGCAGAACCAATCCGATGGTGCCCATCACGACCCACAACACGTCGCCGATATTGCCGGTCACGTCGCGCTTCAATGATCGAACGGCTGGAGCAATTCGCCAGTTCTCCGTGTAATAGCGGGAGAGCGACGTCGAGGGCCAGGAGCGTTCCCAGATCGGCAGAAGGCGTGCGATGTCGGCGTTCGCTTGTGCGACCGTCATGCTCGGCTTGAGTCGCCCGATTCCTTGGTAGCTGAAATTGGACAGGCCGATCATGGAGCGGTCGAATTTCAAAGGCAGAATCAAATCCGGGGTAAAATCTAGAATCTTGAAACCCGGCGGCATGACGCCGGCGATTTCCATCGAACGGGAATTTACGTTGATCGTGCGACCGGCAATCGACCGGTCTCCGCCGAAATGCCTCTGCCAGAAGCCGTAGCCCAGCATCACGCGATCTTCTCCCTTCGGCACTTGATCCTCCGTTGTGAGCCATCGGCCGAAAAAAGGCTGAGTTTCGAGCGTTTGGAGCAAGCCGTCGGAGATGTAGGCCGCGGCGGACCGCTCCGGCTCGGCGAGTCCGATGACGGTGGCTGTTCCGCGAGTCCAGACGCCCAGCGACTGAAGAACCTGACTCTGTTCCGCGAACGTGAAGTACATCGAAGGTGACAGAGGAAGATCGCCCCCGCCCGTGACTGAGGAGACGCTTGCCAGGCTGGGAGCTCCCGGCGCGACATTCCACACGCTCACCAGACGATCCGCCTGCCGATAAGGGAGCGGCTGGATCAGAATACTATTGATGACGCTGAACACGGCGGTGTTGGCGCCGATACCGATTGCCAGCGTCAGGAGAGCCGTTGCCGTAAAGATGGAATTGCGGCGAAGCCCGCGTAAGGCGTGGCGACTGCCGCGCGCCAGAGAGTCCAACAAGGAAATAAGGTGCATCATTCGTATCGTAGAACGGCGAGCGGATCAAACCTCGGCCCAGGGCGTTTTACGTTCGCATTTCGCGAAAGACGTTACCGTTGTCCCGGAGAATGCGGGCGATGGTGTCGGGTGTGGCGTCGGTGTTGTCCACGCCGCGCTCGAAGCTGCCTCCCAGTAGAATGCCGTCGTGCCGCGGGAACATATAGATTCCGTTTGGGCCTATGGTCATGTAGTCCACTTCCGGCTGAGGCAGCAGGAACGCCAATTGGCCCTTTATGGGTACGAGCTCGGAATCATCAAATAACGTGCGCGCGCCCAATCCGGTGCAATTGAAGATCAGGTTTTCGCGCAGCGCCATCACCTGGCTCAGCGATTGAAAGTCGCGCACGATGATTTTGCCGCCGGACAACTGGAAGTCGGCAATCATGGCTTGCAGGTAGATCGCCGGCTCGATCAGCATGCTGTATCGGCGCCGCACGAAAGGCACAGCGAAGGGGTTATCGGCGGGTGCCAACTGCTTCGTTTCGGGGTACAGCGATTCGATATCGCTGGCCGGGTCGTCTGCCGCTGGGGGGCGAATAGCGGATTGGGAGAGTTGGTACAAGGGCAGCCAGCGAACGCCGTAGTGCTCGCCCGCCAGTGACTGGTATCGCCGGTGAGCCAAGCGCGCGGCCTCGCCGTACTGTCGGCGGAACTCGGGTGTGAGACGATCTCCATCGAACAGGGAGACTGGTTCCCACAGGCCGCCGGCGACATTGGAAGTGGTAGCGGGCGGCATCTCGCGCGCATAGATCACCGGGCTGTAGCCGCGCTCCTGGAGCACCCGGGCGGTGCTGAGACCGATCACGCCGCAGCCGAGGACAGCGCAATCGCGCACCTCGGACTTCGCCGCCTCCTCTACAGCAAGCAGCGATGTTCCCCAGGAAAGAGTGATACCGGAACCGCCGTGGCCGTAATTATGAATGACGAGCTTGTCTCCCATCTTTTCGGCGCGCACGACGAAGCCCGAAGGGCGAAACGGACGTAGACCTGCAATTGTGCGAATGACACGGTCCGGCGAGACGCGCACGCGCGCCAAGCCTGTTATCCCGACCGATCGAGGCGCCGAAATGCGCCGCGTGGCGCATCCGGCCAACATCACTCCCGCTCCTGCAACCAATCCCCTCCGAGAAATCTGCATAACATATGCTACTTCGGCTCTCAACGAATGCTCCAGATGAATAGACCGGAGGCTTGCACCTATGAAGCGGATGGAGATCGGTTCGATTCATCAATCGGCGAGGTCCCCCGCGGATTCGTCGAGCAGTGCGGGAGTACGTCGGTGATAATGCGCCACATCAGGGTGATTTTGTGATGACTTCGAGATTGCCGACGATCCGACCAGATAGGTTTGACAGGATCGGGTGCCGGATGCCTACAGCTTACTCCGCAAAATCGCGATTCCTCTATGTTCGCTAAGGCGGCGCGGCGCCTGGCTCGATGGCCTCCGTCACCCAGGTCGCCTTGCAGATCCCGCCCGTGATCCTCGAAGGCATTTACATCCACATGTGGGTCGTCGACGGTATCCACAGCGACGGCCCGGCACCATCTGGATCGCGTGGCGTTTGACCTGCTAAAATCCTCGTAATTCCCGCGTCGCGGAGAAATTCCGTTGAAATTCTGCGCGCTTATTCTCTTCTCTACTCTTGTTGTGTCCGCGGCCGACTTCACCACCTACATCGGCGACGATCTCCTCTCGCACACCTCGGCGATCGCCACTGATTCCTCCGGCAACACCTACGTGCTCTCGGCACGAGGTACGGCTCTCGGCCAGCCGGTCGGCTGTCGTCTGATAAAGCTTGATACCTCCGCAGCCGCAGTGTTGACCGTTGACCTCAATCAGGGCCGTTGTCCAAACGGACTCACCGTTGATAAAGCGGCGAACACCTACACCGTCGACTCGGGAGGCTCTCTGATGAAGCTCGACCCGCACGGTGCCGTCCTCTTTTCGATGCACCTCGGAGGAACCCAAGGCAGCAGTATGCTGAACGCTGTAGCGGTGGACTCGAACGGAGCTGTATACGTCACCGGCCAAACGGACGCGCCCGATTACCAGCACACAGCAGGAGCGCCGCAAGGCGTCGTTCTCGCTGATCAATATCCGATTTACGGGGCGTTCTTCGCGAAGATCAGCCCTGCCGGCGACAAGATACTGTACGCAGGCGCGGTTGCTGCGACGATGACTGTGCCGTGCGGCCCGTGCCATCCCTCTGCAAACATCACCAGCGGAATGGCGATCGCCATCGATGCCGCCGGCAACGCTTACATCGCCGGAAACACGAACGGCCTCGGATTGACTGAAGGCACGCCCAACGCGACCCAATCCGGCAACTTCCTCATGAAGCTCGACCCAACCGGAGCCTTATCCAATCTCACATTCGGGTTCGGTGGAGCGGTCGCCATAGACTCCGCGAATGATGTCTATACCTTTATAGCGAACGGCGTCACCAAGTTGAACCCAAATGGCGGGACTATCTGGCAGGTTCCCACCCTCCACGATTCCACAGCCGTATCCCTTGTTGTCGATCCGGCGGGCAACGTCTGGATTTCGGGAACGGCAAGTTCCGGTACTCCAATCGCAGGATTCCCCAACGGCCCCGAATACTTGGCCGAAATCAATTCCTCTGGCTCCGGATTCGTCTTAGCCGAACGCCGGCCCGCCAACACCGTCGACGGGGGGCTAGCGGTGGACTCCAACGGCGTGGTCCATCTGGCCGGAGGCACCGGCCTTATCTCAACCTTCAGCCCGAGCGAAAGCCAGGCTCCGCACATCTTCGGAATCGCCAACGCCGCTGGCGGAGTCCTTGCCGGGCGCGTTGCAGCGGGCGAGATTATTTCGATCTACGGCGAACACTTCGGTTCTGCCGCGAACCAAGCGAACACTATCCTCAGCTTCGAGGGCGCCTTGCAGACGCCATCGCCTCCCGAAAACGTGCTGTTCGTCTCAGACACGCAGATCAACGTGATCGTACCGTATGTTTATTCCAGCACGGCGCTGCAGCTTACGATCAACGGTGTTGCGCTGCGGCCCCTGCATTTAGCGGTGCAGAATTTCGCGCCGGAGATCTTTCAACTCAGTTCGGGCTCCGCCGGCATCAATCAGGACGGCACCCTTAACTCGCAAACGAACCCCGCCAAGCCCGGCTCCTTCGTCTCTATTTACGCCAGCGGAGTCGGCGGCAACGACTCCGTGATCTGGAAAGGGCCGTACGAGTACCCCTCCTGTCTGTGCGCCGTAATTGGTGCGACTTATAACGATTCGTGGAACGGCTCGCTTTACGTGCCTTACTTCGGCGCCGCCCCCGGATTGATCGGAGCCGTAACTCAGGTAAATGTCCAAACCCCGCCAGCAGTCGTCCAGCCATTTTCGGTGTGGCTGGAGCGTGAGGGCATTCTCAGTGATCCCGCCAGAATCTGGGTGGCGCCCTAAACCTCAACTCATCCAAGTCGGCTGTAGTGGCGGACGATAATACGTAACAACAGTCCGCTTTTTCCCATGATATGTTCAGGTGCTGCCGGGCAGGCGGATGGGAGCCCACATTCAACGTTTGCGATCGTAGCGGTTATCGCCTCCGGCTGCGCTCAAAACCAAATGCGTCACTTGGCCGCTTGAGTCCATGACAAATGCGATCTCAGCGGTTTCCGTTTCAAAGGTCGTCTCCGATTGAGGAATCAGAGGCAGAGCGTTCATGAACAATTGCCCATTGACAAGGCTGACGGCCTGCGTTCGCGGAAAGAACGTTCCGGCACCCCCCTCCCGAAATTCGTACGTACCTGCGTACCTTGCCAGCACCGCCGGGCTCAGCTTCACACGCGCCGTCTCCTGGCCCCCTAAATGCCCCTCATCCCGGTTGTTTTCGTTGCACTCGTTTTCCAACATGTCGGTGTCGGCTGCATAGTTCACCTTCAGCGAGATGGCTAGCGGCCGGATCAGCGTCTGTGGATCGTCAAAGGTGACCTGGAACTGCATGTGCCCGAAATCCACGCGCCTGAATCTCTCCGTTACGCGCATCTCCTCGGAATGCGGATGGCCCACTCGATCAAGCCAAGTCCGGTCATTGAACCCCGCACTCTCCACGACCAGAGTGTCGCCTTCCCAGTGCCCGATCGAGTATCCCCTCCAGGTCGGATTTGGATCTTTCGGAAGCCTGCGTCCGTCCAGGTAGATCTGCCGGTAGTTACCGCCGCCCTCGTAAAGTAGTGCGATTACCGCAGGTGATTGCATGATTCTGTACAGTTGTCCACCGAAGAGAATATCGGAGGGACCCCTCGGCAGGCAGTGCGTTTGTGGATCGTCGCGCCGGAACTCCGCTACGCGCTTTAAGAACAGCGCCTCCGCCGCGGGCCGAAAGATCGCTTCATCCTTCAATTGCTGGATCACGTCGTAGAAATAGGGATTTGGTTCGGGCCTCCAAACCCCGGACAGATCAGGTTTGCCGTCTGGCGTTTTGGGCGCCGCAGCCGCCAAGTTTGGCTTCCCATCGGCAGCACGCGGAATCCCCGGCGTACGGAAATCCAGCCACTGAGCACAGAGTGAAACTGGCAGCAGGAATAACGCCGTCTTCATGGCATCCCTCCGCCACGAACTTTATCCCACAGCGCGAGTCGGCGCAAGCATCCGCATGGTGTGAACTCCTTCCTTAGATCTGTGCTCTGGGATTGAAGGCGAATACCGTGCGGCGCGATTTCGGATGTTAATGACGCACATCTGGCATTTATTGGTAGCGTGACGATCGAACGTCGACGCCTTTGTAAAAGACCGCACGGCGACAAAGCTGCGGACGGCCGTCGTCTACTGCCCTTTACGGTGAGAATCCGACCGGCCGTACCTATGGAATGGTCGGACGAAAGCCCGTATTTCCCGGCTGAGCCTGCTCGAAACAGTTATCTTGAGCAGTAAGGTGATGCTTGACTGCTTGGATCAGCGCAGCAAAAATCCTAAGCTGGTTGTGTGGAGAGCGGATGCCGATCTGATCTTTGGAAGATCGCACGACTTTCTAAACGCATTTCCAACTCACATTAGCATCGTCCGGTGAAGTAATCAGCCTTTGGTTTTCACAGATGTGACCACGATCAACCCATTTGGTTCCATCATTACCACCAGCGCCTTGGATGGTACAGCGGTGGCGACACGCTGAACGCAGCAGCCTGTTTTCGATATGTCTGAGTGGTAAAACAGCCTGGCTTAGAACATTACCGGACGCCACCCGAGACGGAACCGGTGCAAGCCCGCGAGTTGGCGAATCGAAGCACTGACAATGGCGAGTCATGGTTGTACCAGTCTTCCCGCCGGCAATGCAGCGTGTTAGTCTGGGAACGAAATGCATTGCGGTGTCGGATTGGCGGTGCCGTCTGCCATGCTCCTGATAGCTAGCAGCGGACATGGACTCGAACCCAAGTCACCGATGTGTGAGGTCCTAAGAAATCCACGCGAGCATGTGGGGCAGACGTTTAAGTTTAACGGAAGGTTCTACCACGGCGTGCATGGAGCATATTTCGAGTTGTCTGGCGATTGTGGCGGTCTCGTAGAAATTCGCGCGGTTGGATCGGTGCCCTCAGGGAGCCTAGGACGGGCTGGCGGTCTGGTCAGCGCTAAAGGAATCATCGTAGTTCATCATCAGACGCCCGAACGAATGATCGGCAAGCCTGCGGAGGTGACTGCGTTCTCAGTTACGCACGTGGGAAAAGCCGCGAAGGTGCCGGACTCGCCCAAACAGGAATTGCCGTAGTTCTCCTGAAGATATCGAAGTGGGGACGCGAAGCCCAGTGCCGAACATTGCAGGCGTGATGCAGGCGCTCCACGGGTGAGAATCGCGGCAAACGTGCCAGCGGCGGCCAAGCCGCAAGCCCCCACCGCCGATCCATCCGCGGGTGCGCGGAAATCGTACCCTCAAAGAGGGCGCGTGGGAGCGCCGAAACAAGCTTCACGCGGCTACCGCATAGGTGTGCCGAAACCGAACGATTTCGTAATCACGGTACGCGACCTTTGAATCCGGCGAGCTGCGCATCTACGCGCTGCCAAAACCAGAATAGCCGACCAAATTAATCCCTATCCGGAATTTTGATCCTGACGACCCGCTGGAATCCCTTTCGGAAGCGTTCCAGTGTTCGACCAAATGGTGTGAATGTGTGATCAAGAGACTCGGAATCTTTGATTTGTATGCTTTAACTAACGGGAATCACGCTGGATGTGAAAACATGGTAGCGCTAACGGGAATCGAACGGGCCTATCGCCACCTCCGCTGGTTGCAGTTCACCGCAAGTGGTAGCAAACACGTGCGGCTGGCGTCGGGCGATCCGCCAAGAACGCGCTATGAATCGCTGACGTGCGCACTTTGTGCGCACTCTTTCAAATGGGCCTGAGCGACCGCTGCGCATATTCGATGGCGCTGGCAGCCGGCGACGGCAAGCGTGCGTTCGGCAGCGGGAATCATAAAAGGAGACGGCTGGGACGACGGGGCTCGAACCTGGAATGCGGACCGGAACCTAGACGCAACCGGCGGACCCATTTGACTCGACTTACCCCCGATTTGGTGTTCAGGCAACCAGGCAACGGCTTTCTCGGACATGTTTTGCGCGATGTTAAAGCTAAGGTTTTGCAGTCCGTCCTTCACTCACATCGCGCGACCGCCCGAGTTCTGGCATGCTGGAATTATGCCCCTATCCGCCAGAAACCAGATCGAAGGCAAAGTCGTTGACGTGAAGCTCGGAAATATCATGGCTCATGTTGTGGTTCAAATCGGAGAGAACGAGATCGAAAGCGTCATTACCCGACGCAGCGCCGAGGAGCTTGGTCTCAAGAATGGCGACAAGGTCAGGGTCGTAATTAAGTCAACTGAGGTTATGCTCGAAAAGGACTGACCCACCGCGTTTACCGCGTGCTCTTCGTCGCTGGCCAGGGATCGCTCCAACGCTGGTCCTGTAGCAACTCCTCGTCAGTGAGAGATTTCAGGAATTCGATCAAGTCGGCTCGATCCTCGGCGGATATTTTAAACGGCCGCAGGATGCGCGTTTTGTTTGGGTGGTCGAAACGGCCGCCTGCGGCATAGTGATCGATCACATCATTCAGAGTCGCAAGACTTCCGTCGTGCATGTAGGGACCCGTCACGGCGATGTTCCTCAGGCTCGGAGCCTTGAACTTCCCGACGTCGGCGGGCCTTTGAGTCTGCTCGTACAACCCGCGGTTCGGTGCCGCATACGAGGAGACTCCGGTATTGAAAAACCCGCGAGCGTCACCCTCCTCTGCCGAATCTTTCGTTCCTTCGAACCTGATTCCCCCGCTGAAGTTCCATCCACCATGACATTGAAAGCAGCCTCCGCGCTCACTTGAGGAGAAGATAAGCTCGCCACGTTTGGCCGCGTCCGAGATCGCTGAAGAATCGCCTCCCCAGCGGTAACGATCGTAAGGCGATCGCATCGATACAATGCTCCGTTCGAACGCGGCGATCGCTTTGGTGGCCGTGCGCAGCGTGTACAGATCGGCCTCGCCAGGGAACGCTTGAGGAAAGAGACGGCGGTAAACGGAATCCTTGTGGAGGATGGCTACAAATTCAGGCTCATGAAGTTTTAAATTTAGGCCGAGTTCGACGGGCGAGTCACCCAGCATCGGAATCAGCGACTGTTCTTCCAGCGACGACAACTCTTCGTTCGCCCACGTCAAATACGGAGTGTACGCGACATTCACGAGGCTCATGCTGCTTCGGGGATGAAGCTGACCCGTTGTACCTTGGGCGCGAGCGCGCCCGTCCGTGAAAGCAAGTTCCTGCCGGTGACAGGTGGCGCATGATGTTTTGCCGTTGACCGACATCCGCTTGTCGTAGAAAAGATACCGGCCGAGTTCCACTTTTGCTGCGTTCATCGGATTATCTGCCGGAACGGTGGGACGGGGGAACCCTTGCGGAAGATTCCAGTCGTAGCCGTCCGCCCATACGGATCCAAGCTCAGATGGTGAAGTATCAGCGGGCCACACGATCCGGTTTACACTGAGCATCAACCTGGCCTCGATGGACTAGGGCTTTCATCTAGCCTCATCATAAATGCAGTCGTATGAATCTCAGTTTTGTGGGTTAGTATTTCGACCTGCTTAGTACTTTAAGCGGATTACCTATAAGGTTGAAATTTATACCTTACCAGTGAGATTTTGATGAACCGCCAGGTTTATTCTTGCCGTACTATGAAAAATTCACTAGTACTTTCAGTTGCGATGCTGTTCGGTCTTTCACTGATGGGCGGCAAAAGGCCTCCATCACCGCTCACATTTGGGTGTACGCCAAGCACGACAGGTGCCGATTGCGTCGTAGGGGAGGTTACGTTCGAGGGGAAGGGTTACCCCACGCCGGTTCAAGTCGTAGTCACGAACAGCACGGGCACGGAAATCGACAACACCTCATACAACAAGTCTCAAGGGGAACTCAGCTTTATCGAAGACTTAACCATCCCGGATACATATACAGTAACGGTCAGCGACGATACGAGTGCCGTAATCGACACTCAGACGATTACTACCGCGCTTCAATAGGCCGTTGCCCAAAAAGCTGAACCTGTAAACGCGCTCAACCCTTCTTGTTCGACGGAGTGATATTGGTAATGGTGATCGTATCGCCTTTCACATCGCCAGTGACCGTCACCCTGCGGCCTGCATTCTGCTCCAGCGTGGGCAGCGCCTGGTTCTCAATGTTGTAGACTTTGCCCTCGCTGACGAGCACGTATTTGCTTCCACCTTTGATACAGGCGAGAGTACAATCTCGGTCCGTTTTCAGGTCCTTGTGTTCGGCCATCATCTTGGCGTGGCTGGCACCGCAGGTGCTATCGGAAATCTCGCCGGTTAAGGAAGCGGCATATGAGGAGAGGGCGGTTGCAAGAACCGCCAAGACAAATCTACTGTTCATGAACACACTCCTTTTGGAGTGTGAGCCGTTGCGGGGAAGGTTGTTTCCGGGTGGGGGATACCGCCGAAACTGTATAGCTGTGTTGCGTCTAGCGCTAGACTGGATTTGCAATGCGCTATCTCGTCCGCGCTCGTGTGAAGCCTGGTTGCGGGGGGCTGCTGCTGGCAGCAATTGAGACTGGCCGTCTCGGCCAAGGCTCCGTCGCAGAAGGCGAGTACCTCCGCAACATGCAAGATGCGCGGCTCTGCTCTGACGGCACGGCCCGCTGGGTCGAGGTCTGCTACTGCCCAACGCCACTTCAGGAAGAGCGCCCGTATTGGGGTGTCACCCGCCTGTAAAACACGGAGCTAACAGAGACCGTTTTGTTGCAACACCTGGGCTTAGATCTCAAATCCGTACTCAAAAACAGACAGATATCAGGGATCAAGCGAAAAAAGATCCCGAAAAGCCTCGGTGACTTTGTCCAGACTGGACAACCCGCCCGTGCTAGGGTGGAGGAACAATTCGGGTCCGCCCAAACGCCTGGCCTTCGGGTGGTGCTGAGTTCAGTGGCCGCAGACCCGGCTCTCGATAACGACACCTGCCTGCGAATCCTGGACGAATGCGGGTTTCTCAGCCGATCCACTTGTGTTGTCCTTCTCTACAACGTCCCAGATGGCCTGAATGCGGAGCAAACGGAAAGATTTCTTCGGGAGCACGGTGCCGAGCTGTGTCAGTCCCACGAGCCGTTGCCGGACGCAGCATGCTCGAATTGCTACCGATAATACTCGACAAAGGGCGCCTGCTTCCGCGTCCTTCCGAGGAAGGCGCGTACGGGGCGCCAATCTGCCCCAGGACTGGGACCTGTACCTCGGTAGCAAGTGCAAGGGAGCTATGAAGGGCCATGCACTCGCAGTTGCGCAACGGTGATCGCCAGCGCGACCACCGCGCCGAGTGCGCCCACAGCCCAAGCGATGCGGCCGGCCACCAATGGCGACACCCCGTAACCCAGCAGGACACCACGGAGACCGAGTCCCATGTGAGTTATGACGAACCAAACTCCGAGAGAGTAGTGCGGGATGAGGCGCACGTTCCAGGCGTCCGGCAGAAGACCCACTGGAGCGCCAGACGCCCAGAGGAAGGTTGTATCAACCTTCGTAACCGCCCGACCCAAAATGAAGACGGCATTGAGGTGAGAGATGATGAAAGCAATTAGAAACGCGCCAGTGGCCGTCTGCAGTGTCTTATAGAGATCGCTGCCCGCCGCGGTGGCGCGCCACCACAGGATCGCACCGCTGACCACCTGGAACAGCATCAATGTCACCAGCGCCGGTTGGACGAACCCGGACCGATACCATTTCCGCAGCGTGATCATCATCGCCTGGTTGAACTCAGCGCTAAACAATGCGCTCGCGTGGTTTAACAGATGCCAGCCGAGGAAAATGACGACGATTAAGAGTGCCGAAGCAGCGTGTGCCGTTCTGAGCGGAGTGGGGATGAAAGCAAACGAAACTGGCGTTTCGCGATCCCGCCTCGCTATAGACCACGCGCCTGCCGCCAAGGCCGCCAGCCCGAGGATTGGCCAGAACACATAGTCGCCGCTCGGGGAGTGGAGGAAAAAGAAAATCACTCCGATCAGAACAAAGAGGGGAGGAGCGGCGACCGCCAGGTGCGCCAAACGACGCGCCAGCAATTCCGATGGAGAGGATTTCTCATGCCGTCCCAGTACGTACGCAACGCTGATTCCCGCCGTAGGCACGCTGTAAACCAGTGCAACCGAGAGCACGGTGGCGAGCCAAGCCAGCGCGTCACCCGCTCCCGCACGACGTATCAGCTTGCCACTCTCGTACAGAGCTCTGACTGCCTGGGGATAGAACAAAGCGAGAGCCGGCGGCAAGAGCCACCACCATCGCAGAGGACGGGCTCTCATCGGCCCGATTGGCTTCGCGTCCTCTATCGTTGCCGGAGTCATCGGTAGTTCCACAGTCCTCCTCCTTTTGCTAGCGGGGCGAGTGGGAGATCCAGGGTTCGGTTAAGGGATGAGCATGCCAGAACTGACCTGGGGCATCGGGTTACCTTTTGGCGTATGGCGTGAAAATGTAATCCTTTGACGCCGCCAATGTGTGGCAGGCGGCACCGCACTTGGCGTCGTTGTTCTGCGGTGGCTTGCTTGCCGAGGTAGCAGGCGTGAATGTACCGGACGCAACCTCGTAGTCGAACATTGCGTATCCCCACCCGTGGGTGTCCGGGAATCTCTTGCTGTCCTTCTCGATGAACTCGACCTTAATCAGGTCGCCAGGCACAATGTCTGGGGTGCTCGCGGAAAACGGCGGATCGATCAACTTCTTAGGTCTCCACTCAAGCTTCGCAATCTTGGAGCCCTCGGGGAACGCCTTGCTATTTCCCGGAACACCTTCCTTGTATGCGTTGATCATCACCGGGTTCGCAAGGATGAGTCTGATCACGTTTTGGGCGTCGGTTTGACTCGGGCCGACAGACTGCCAGTCCTCGTATCCTTTGAACTCTGAGAACGCGAGCCCGTTCGGCACTTTCACTGTGTACTTGTCCTGCGCGGCAACGGCCCAGCCGCCCATGACGGCGAGCGCCCCCGTAATTATCACAGCCGTCAGCATTCTTTTGTCCTTCATTCTCAGCACCTCTTTCCTTAAAGTGGGCTATTCGGGGACCAGATACATCGCGCAATGGAGTGTTTTTTGGATAACACGAACCGGTCTACTGCGGATACCACAAGAGTGTTAGGAGCTATCCTTTTCCTGTCCTTCCCACGCGCGACCGAAACATCCTGAAGCTTTGGCCAATCCGTTCTACGAACCCATCAGCCTACCGATAACGACACTCAACAGGCTCGGCGGGGGAATGTACAAAACCGACATGGTGAGTACAGGCGTTCGCGTAACGTAGCCCTCCTGTGAATTGTCAAACCTGAGAGACGCAATCATCAGCAATGTGATTCATACAGAAAGGAGATTCTCATGGAAACTAAACCAAATCAAACGATGCGGGCCGTGGCGATTGATGAATTTGGCGGAGTTGAGAAGATGAAGCCGCGGAAACTGCCGGTGCCGAAGGTGGCGAACGATGAGATCCTGGTCCGTGTAGATACGGCAGGGGTCGGCGTCTGGGATCCGTTTGAACGCGAGGGCGGGTTCGCTAAAGAGTTCGGCATGAAACCCAACTTTCCTCATGTACTGGGGACGGATGGCGCAGGAACGGTCGAAGAGGTGGGCGATGAGGTTCGCATTCTCAAACGCGGCGACCGGGTGTACGGTATTAACCTAATGAGCCCCAAGGGCGGCTTCTATGCGGAATACACGGTAATCAAAGCCAATAATGCGGCGAAGATCCCGGAGGCATTGTCCACTCGAGATGCAGGCGTCTTGGCGGTCGATGGCGTCACCGCGCTGGATGGTCTGGATAAAAAGCTTGGGCTCAAAGCTGGAGAATCCGTTCTGATCCTCGGTGCCAGCGGAGGCATCGGCCATTTAGCGGTTCAACTGGCCAAGCGTATGAAAGCACGCGTTCTGGCCGTGGCCTCCGGGCAAGATGGCGTGGAGTTTGGGAAACGGCTGGGAGCCGACAAGGTCATCGATGGGCATCGAGCGGATATTCTCAAAGCGGCGCGCGAATTTGCGCCGAAGGGCCTGGATGCAGCTTTGTTGACGGCTGGCGGAAAACCAGCTGAACAGGTGATGGCGGCACTGCGGGAAGGCGGTCGGGTCGCTTACCCCAACGGCGTGGAAGATGTTCCGCAGGCACGTGACGGCGTGAAGACTATGAACTACAACGGAGAGCCCGATCCGAAGACGTTCGCGAAACTGAATGAATTGATCGATGGCGGCCCGTTTGAAGTCCACATCGCACGGACCTTTAAGTTAGAAGAGGCGGCCGAGGCCCAGCTGGCACTTGAGAGTCATTACCTCGGCAAGCTCGCTCTGATCCTGAACTGATTGGAAGGTTCAGCACCGGTCGCGCCCTTCGGTCGCCAAAGATTGCTACCGACAATGTGTTCCTAGGCTGTTTCCTGGTGGGATCCTCTAGAGTCGACCTG
>AmSFosDRAFT_100004_pt1 | contig 30014 bp, 29 predicted proteins | sample FosCloommunities_FD_10275 | JGI IMG/M metagenome (IMG submission 10275)
TTCGAGCTCGGTACCCGGGGATCCCACGTACAACGACACCTAGACCACCAATCTCCCGGTAGAGAATTCGGCTAAAGGGAGATCGCCCGTGAAAAGCAGGTTCGCCCTCTTCCTGCTTACTCTGTCCATTGCTTTTGCGCCCATGGCGCGCGCGGGTCAAGCCCCCCAAACTCGCCATGCGTCGCACGCGAGCCATCACAGCAAGTCGACCAAAGCACCCAAGACACCAAAAGCACCGAAGGCCCAAAAGGCGCCCAAGCGAGCAAAGGTTCCGAAAGCTTCGAAGCCTCCCAAAAACCAATATTCGACGAGCCCTGGTTCGACGAAAGTTTACTCCTCGAAGCCTCATCGCAACTCGCAAAGTACTGCTCCCGATTCGTTTCCGTCGGAGTGAACTTGGCCCAGAGGTCCCGGCGGCTCAAAGAACGCAGCACGCCTCTGTCCCGGATCTGCGCGGCGAACTATTGGTTTCGAAGTTATCGTGAAAGCCAAACGCTCGGATATTTGGCCTCACCGCAGAACGCGAAAAGGGCCTTGGCTAAGCCAAGGCCCTTTTGCAATTTTGCTGTGTCGCTTCGCGAGCCGGACTCTACTTCCTCCTGCACGCTGCGACGCGCACCGCGAGAGCGGTGTGTTCAGCGTTGTTTCGCCTTTAAGCCCGGTGGAGTCATCCGTCCCCTCCGGAGCTCAATGAGCTCACCCTTCGCTTCTACTCCTCGGGTCGATGGCCCGCAAGGGGATTTTTACAATTTCGAGCGCGCAGACCTATGCCCATTGCCTCCAATCGGTTACGCTGTGGATTTCGGGAAGCGTTATTTGATGAAGAGTGTCTCGCGCAGCTGGTCGCGGCTTACGTACGACTTCATCGTGCGAAATCTTCCAAACAGCTCCTGGATTTCGCGGTTTTGATAGAGTTTCTGGGCCGGAAAGATGGTCTTCGCTTCCAGTACCTGGAGCGAGCTCGTGTCGACCACGCGGTACCTCTGGAATCCTGGTGGCTTCTTGCTGTGAAACAACGCAAACACGACGCCGCCCGGCCGCACCAATTCTGTCAGGTGCGCCACCGTTTCTTTCGCCAGCTTCGGCTCCAGATAGTCGAGCGTGTCCCACAACAGCATGGCGTCAAACGTTCCCGGCCCGTACTGCAGATTGTCATTTAGAAACCGCTTTGCCAGGGTCTCGGGCGTGCGTTCCGCATAGTCTTCCGCGGTCATAGCCCCTTTGAGCTTTTTCTCTTCCTGCATCAGAAAATCAGACCAGCCACGGAGAATATCTTCCGAAGTTACGCGGAACCCCCGCTCAATGAAGAAACTCAACGTGGTCTGCCACGCCGGGCCCAAATCGAGCAGAGTTCCTCGACCCAGTCCGTCTAGGTTCCACAAAAACTCTTTCAAACCATTCGATCCACGCGTCAGTTCCGGCATCTTCGGCTCGCGATGCGTTCCGGTCGCGGCAACTCCGCTGTTGCCATTGCTCGAGTGCCGGCCCGACGGCAACGCCCGATCGCTTTCCTTGACCGCGTGCGCTCCGATCGCTTGACCCAGCTTGTTGAGCAATCCCATTTCCTAATCGGCTCCCGCCACGGCCGCACCGGGAGCGGCCTTCTCCTTCCCGCTCCCTGCGTCCTTGGACTCATCGGATTCGCTTCTCGTCAGGGTTCCCGCTTTCCCCATCCCTAGCTCATTTTTCGACGGCCTGCCCGCTTCCAGTTTGCCGTGTAGTTCCGCCCCCTCTTCGACCGAAATCCTATCCGCCTTCATGTCGCCTGCCACACGCGCCGTATTCCAGATCTGGATCTTCTCGTTTGCCGTCAACTTCCCTTCTACTCGTCCGCGCACCACCAGATCGCGCGCTGAAATCTCTGCTTTCACCGTGGCATTCGGTCCAACTGTCAGCGTCGCATTTCCGAGGGTTATCTTCCCGTCGACATTCCCATCAACGAACAAATCTTCCGTCCCGTGTAATTCTCCCTTGATGCGAATCCCGTGGCTGACGCAAGCTGCGGCGTGGGGAGAAAGACTGAGGCTCGACGAAGCAATCGTTCCGGCTCTTGTTCCATTCGTCAAATTCCCTGCAACACCTGTTGCTTCTGTGGAAGCCTGCGTACTCCCATCTTCCTTACGCCACATGGGACACCTCAACTCACATTAGGTTTAGTTTCTAAAGTCGCATCGGATGGCTGGACGGTTTCGCGACTCAGAATCTTAAACGTATTACAGCGCTTATGAGTTGTAAAGGGCAAGCAAGGATTTTCCCGCGTTTTGTGTCTTTAACATCCATAGCCCCGATTTTCAGGACCTGCTTTGCAAGCGCAGCCCTTGCAGCTTGCTTCTCCGACCGTCGCAACTCCCACACTGCCACGACCATTCCCGCCAGCTCGTGCGCAAACAGTTTTATCGATTCCCGCTTTTCCCACCACCGTTCGGGGTCAAAGCTCCCATCTCTCGCGCTCGCCACCTTCACAGTTATCGCCGTCGGAAACACCCGGCTGAAGATGTACCGCGCTCTCCTCGTGTGGTAGTTCGAGGTCACTACCACAATGCGCTTCCAGCGCATTTCTTGCGCCAGCTTTGCAACGCTCGCCGCTTCCTCTTTCGTGCTGTCGGCATCGTGCGACAATCGTACAATCTTCTCCCTCGGCACTCCTCGCTCGACCAGGTCGTGTTCCATCAGTTCACTGATTCCGGCGTTCGGCCTCAGTCTTCTTCCGCTCGCCACCACCGTGGGCGCCACACCTTCGCGGAACAATTGTGCCGCATGCGTGGCGCGGTCCGCGTAGAAATTGTCGTCGCTCAACACCACCAGCGCGTCCGCGTGCTCCGAGGGTTCGTCCACGACCCAGCTTTCGGCCGCGAATCGCAAAATCGGATGCCTCGCGAAATACAGGATGGCGCACAATGCCACAACGAATAGCAGAGCCACGAGACTCACCAAGGCTCCCCCGCGCTCCCCTCCTCGCGTCCCCTGCGTCCTCATGAATTTGGATCGATTGACCGCAATTGTTCCGCGGCTTGTTCCGGAAGAAACGCGTTGAAGTACACTTCCTTAATGCTGTACGACCTGCTGCGCTTTTCCAGAATTGGCAGGATCTCGAAGTGCCAGTGGTAGTCTTCCGCCAGCGTTTTCCAGTAACCCGACAGCTCGCCTTTCTTATTGCGCGTATTCGGAGCCGTGTGCACCACCAGGTGAAACGCCGGCGCTACTTTCTCTAATCGCCTCAGCACTCGCCCCAAAAGCGCAGCCAATTGTCGCCGGTTTGCTCCAGGCCGCGGTTGTTCGAACAGATGATTGTGCCTCCGGTGCATCAACCATACTTCGAACGGGACCCGGGACGCGTACGGGCACAACGCGTAGTAGTCTCCCTGAACATCTACAATGCGCTTTCCCTGTTTTTCCTCCTGGCGCACGATGTCGCAAAAAACGCACCGCTCCCGGTCCTTATACCAGTCATGCGCGGCGCTTAGTTCATACTTGATCCGCCGCGGCACGAATATCGTCGCTGTCACCTCGGAATGGGCGTGCGGCCATTCCTCTCCCGCCATCGTCCCTTGATTCTTGAACACGCTCACGTACTTGAACCGCGCGTCCTTCTTCAGGTCCGCGATCCGCGACGCCCAGACCCACAGCACGCGGTCGATCTCATCATCACTTAATTGCGAAAGTCGCTTGTCGTGCTGACGGGTTTCAATCACCACCTCGTGAGCGCCGAGCGGGCCCATCTTGTCATATATCCCTTCGGCCACTCGCCCGGGGTCGTTTTCCACCCGGTACAGCGGGTCGGGATGCGGGATCGCGCGCACCTGCCACATTCCTTCGGCAGGCCATGTCAGGATGCTCTTCACTTCGTCTGTAGTTCCCGGATCAAGTGGGCACGGCGCTTCGCTCTCCTCCGCGCGCTCCGGTTGGCCGCATACAACCCAGCTCTGTGTTACTGGATCTCTTCGGATTTGCATGAATTCTTATCGAGTGTAGCGTGTCGGCGTTGGGCCTTCTTCCAATCGGTGCCGGTCCCAGATGGCACCTTCGCGGCTGTAATATGCCATTTCAAAATCCTGCGTCAGTTCCAACGCATCGGTCGGGCAAGCATCTTCGCACAACCCGCAGAACATGCACCGCGATGTATCATACGTAAACGTGGTTAGCACTTTCCGTCGTGTCGCCTCGTCGCGTTCCCATCCCACGACAATCAGGTTTTCCGGACACGCCAGGGTGCACAAGTTGCATCCGATGCAGAGAGTCTCCCCCGTCTCGGGGTTCTTGTTCAGCCGTGGCGCCCCCCGAAACCGCTCCGCCACCATCGGCCGCTCCAGGGGATATTGCTCCGTATAAATATTCTTCGGCAATTGCGTCCGGAACGTGACCGCCATGCCCTTCAAAAAATCTGTCTGGAATATGCGTCCCACTAGATCTTTCATGCTTTCAGTCTCTTTCCCCCACGCTGTCTTGTCAAGGACTCTCGCCACCCTCTTGCCTCTCGGAGCGTTCGCAGTTGCAATCGCTCGTCTCATCCCTGCAATCTACTACTCATGCCGGAACTTCCGGACATCACCGCCTACCTCGCGGCGCTAGAATCGCGCATCCTCGGCCAACCGCTCGAACGTATCCGCCTCGCCAGCCCCTTTCTCCTTCGAACCGTTCACCCTCCGCTGCAGGACCTCGAGGATCGCACCGTGCACAAACTGCGCCGCATCGGCAAGCGCATCGCCATCGGCGTCAATGGCGACCTCTGGCTGGTGCTCCACCTAATGATCGCCGGTCGCCTGCATTGGCGCCCTCCAAGCGCCAAGCTCGCCGGCCGCAACAGCCTCGCGGCCTTCGACTTCCCTGATGGCTCCCTCGTGCTCACCGAAGCCGGCTCCAAGCGCCGGGCCTCGCTGCATGTTCTCAGCGGCGAAGGCGGCCTCCGCTCGGTTGACCCCGGCGGCGTTGAAATCTTCGATTGCGATCTTAATTCCTTCCGCGCTGCACTCACGGCGGAAAATCGCACGCTCAAACGGGCTCTCACCGATCCCCGCATGGTCAGCGGCATTGGAAATGCGTATTCCGATGAGATCCTGCACGCCGCTCAACTATCGCCAATCACACTCACGCACAAGCTTGCTCCGGTCGAATGGGAACGACTGTTCGCAGCCACGCGATCTGTACTCACATTCTGGATCGACCGCCTGCAGGCAGAAGCCGGGACTGGCTTCCCCGAAAAGGTGACCGCCTTTCGCGAAGGCATGGCCGTCCACGGGCGCTACGGCCAACCATGCCCTAGATGCGGCGAAAAGGTTCTGCGAATTCGCTATGCCGAGAACGAAACGAACTATTGCGCCCGGTGTCAAACAGACGGAAAGGTTCTTGCGGACCGCGCGCTCTCCCGCCTCCTGGGATCGGACTGGCCGCGCACTCTCGAAGAACTCGAAGCTCTGAAGCACCGCTAAGTATGGCTTGTGCTTGGCAACCACGGGGGCTACAGTCCGTGAGCAATATGCGCCATCCCCCGTCCCCACAGCCTTCTCGTTCCACGTGCTATTCTCATGCACTCCGATGTGCGACGATCTCCAGTTCATGCAACTTGCTCTCGAGGAGGCGCGCGCTTCCGCCGAGGCCGGTGAGGTTCCCATCGGCGCCGTTCTTGTCCAAAATAATGCGGTCCTCGCCCGCTCCGGCAATCGCACCATCCGCGACAACGACCCTACTGCCCACGCAGAAATCGTTGTACTCCGTGAAGCCGCACGCACGCTTGGCAACTACCGTCTTGCAGGCACCATCCTTTACGTCACTCTCGAGCCCTGCTCCATGTGTGCGGGCGCGGTCATTCAGGCTCGGGTTCCGCGTCTCGTCTACGGCGCCGACGACCCTAGAGGCGGAGCCTTTCGCTCTTGCTTCGAAATCCTCTCGAATCCCAAGTTAAACCACTCCGTCGACGTCACCCCCGGTCTCCTCGCCGCAGAATCGGTTGCCCTTCTGCAATCCTTCTTTTCCTCTCGCCGCTAGTCTCTCCGCTACTCTGCGGTCTCCGCGTTATCCTTTCCTTTTCTTCCCTCGCTTTCCTTCTTCCTGCTTCCTCCCTTCTTCTCTGTTGTTTTAACTCTGGTATTCTCCGTTTCTCCTTCCCTGGGTCCTCTACACTACCTTCGTGGCCAATCCTCCCCTTCCTGCCCATAGCAGGAGCGCAGCGGGGTTTGCTAAACTAACAAGGCCAAACACTGCGGAGAGGTGACTGAGTGGTTGAAAGTACTCGCCTCGAAAGCGAGCATACGGGGAACCGTATCGTGGGTTCGAATCCCACCCTCTCCGCCATTCCTTTAGGTGTCAGTGGACATCGTACGATGCGGAGCTTTGGCGACCTGGTGCGCCGGGGCTATGGAAAATCAACCGTTGTGCTGGATTAAAGGGCCGTCACCGAGGCGCTGGATCTCCGGTAAAGCGTTTATAACGCGGTGCAAGAGGCGCTCTGATTCCGTTGTGCATGGTCTGGCGCAAGAATGACAACTTTCCTGCACTCCACGCCTCGCGCCATGATTCGGCAGCATTTCCATCGGCGATCTCGCACGAACACTTGGGCCCGAGTTCGCGCCGCGATCTGAGTGGCCTCATGGGGCGAGGCGTACAAAAAACCGAATTTCATGACTTGAAGGTTTTTTTTTTATATGATTGGTTGACCAGCCGTAAGTTGACGGCCACTGGGGAACGGTCAAATTGGCGCGGGCGGCACACGCTAGCCTGCCGAAAGAGCTCGATCGGAACTTTCGCGGGTCCCCTCGTTGTGAATTTCGGATTCTTGTAGACCATGGGCTTTAACAATCCACTATTACTCTAGTTGCGAGAGGGCGATTTATGCAGGCGCGTACCGGTCAATGTCTCAACCTCGGCCTTTGTCATAAGGCCGACAGCAAGGAGTTGCTTACCATCCCGCAGGGCCAGGACTTCGTCTGCCCGGAGTGCGGCAAGCCTCTGCGACTTGGTGAGGCTCCGCGACGCAGGTATCCGCTCAGTCTCGTGTTCGGTATCCTGACCGGCCTCGTCCTGACGGTTCTCGGCTATTTCCTCTGGGCAAAGTCGCATTCGAATGGCCCCGGAACAGCGTCCGCAAGTTCTGGAACAGTGATCCTGCGGATTAGTGGGTCCAACACCATTGGCGCCGCTTTAGGGCCCGCGCTGGCCGAGGAGTTTCTCCGGCAGCGTCAAGGTGCCACCGGTGTCAAAACCGTGCGGGGCGATAAAGAAGACGAGGTCCGCGTACAGGGAATTCTGCCTGGAGAGTCTTCCCCAAGGACCATTGAAATTCACGCACACGGTTCGGCCACGGCATTTGAAGATTTAAGCAAGTCCAGCTGTGACGTTGGAATGGCATCTCGCAAGATCAAACCAGAGGAGGCCACTAACCTGGCAACGCTTGGCAACATGACTTCGGCTGCCTCTGAGCATGTCGTAGGCCTCGACGGAATCGCTGTGATTGTGAGCAAGGCCAACCCGGTGCAGTCGCTCACCAAAGACCAGATCGCGCGGATCTTCGCCGGCGAAACGGCGAATTGGCAGCAGTTGCGCGGTCCGGACGAAGCAATCAACGTCTACGCGCGTGACGACAAGTCCGGAACTTACGACACATTCAAGGCCCTTGTCCTCGGCGGCAAGAAACTTGAGGCCAATGCCAAGCGCTTCGAAGATAGCCGCGAACTTTCCGATGCCGTGGCCAAAGACCGGAACGGGATCGGTTTCATCGGCTTGCCTTACGTCCGAGACGCAAAGGCCGTTGCGGTGTCAGAGAACGGCACACGTCCTTTCCTGCCTAACCATTTCACCGTTTCGACCGAAGACTACGCGCTCTCTCGCCGCCTGTTTCTCTACACCGCGGTGAGTCCTGCAAATGATCTGGCACGCAAGTTTGTGGACTTTGCCCTGTCTCCCCAGGGCCAGGAAATTGTCGAGAAGATCGGTTTCGTCGGCCAAAACGTAACCCCGACACAGGGAACGACGATTCCCGGCGATGCCCCCGATCGATACCGACAACTGACAACTGGCGCCACGCGACTGTCATTGGACTTTCGTTTCCAGACCGGGAGATCGGAGCTGGATAACAAAGCACTGGCCGACCTCGACCGCGTCGTCACATTCCTGACGGACCTGCACTACTCCGGCCAAAACATCTTGCTGTTTGGCTTCGCCGACAGCGTCGGACCCAGTGAAGTGAATGATGAGCTGTCGAAGAACCGCGCGACCGCCGTGGCACAGCAGTTTGAACAGCGTGGCGTCAATGCCTCGGCCGTGATCGGGCTCGGTTCCCAGCTTCCGGTGGCATCAAATGAAACGGCCGAAGGCCGAGAGAAAAACAGACGCGTCGAAATCTGGCTGAGGAGGTGACCCTGCTCAGGTTGCCCCGCTGTAGCCTCCGCGAGTGACGCTGGCCGACTCCGGGACGCGATGCGTTGCCCACACCCATCGCCGCGAGATGTGCCTTCCCCAACGGTGAAACGCTGGCGTCCCTCCACCTCCATCAGAGGCGCAACCATTCCCAGCAGGTCCGCGTTGTGCGTAATAAGCAGCCACACCACATTCGGCTGCGCTAAAGATCAGCGCATTGTGGCTGGCCCGAAATTTCACCGGGCACCCCAAAATGCTTTCCGCAGGGCTGACACGCCAATAGAGTATTTCGATCTGTACATCGTGCGGTCCCGGCGCACGGCGCGGAATTGTGAAAGGTGCCATGGCCGCCGTCGGACTCGCCGCAGCGTAGGCACGTGCAGTGAGGGTCCGAGCACTCTCGCGGGACCGGCTTCCGTTACGGTTTTCTGTCGCACAGCTTCGCTCATGGCCCATTCCTGCTTGGGCGGACGAACCCCAGTGTAGGACCGCAGCGCCCGATCCGCACTAGCTAATCGCGCCATTGCCCCCGCACTTCCCGCCACCCCCTTCTTCGGTGGCGGCCCACCTTGCCCGCCTGTCAAAGCTAGGGTCGGGGTCTTTGGGGTGCCGCCAACAGAGTCAACCCTCGAAAAAGTCGCTTTTCGTCGTCAATTTAGTGTTATGCTTTGCCAACCAAACTGTAAACTAATTAGTCCAGCTACCTAATTAGGGAATATGCGTGAGGGCCCAATGCCAGACTGGGTGCTTCTCCGAGAACTCGACAAGCTCGAACGCTTGTTTCTGCGATTGCCCTGTCTGCACCATCTCGACGATTGTCCGCATTGCAAGGCCCTGAATACCGTCAGGAACCTCAAGGCGTACGCTGCAGACAAGCCATCCCGCGTGCCGGTCGAACAAGCAGCGCATCGCGAATGATTTGCTTCCGCACTTCTATGACCGCCGCCTGCGACCCACCGGGCAGCCACAACAGCGCCCAGTGGGCACGGAATTACTTGGCGGCGAAAAAGACGTAGTCGGCGGTGTAGGGGACGCGCACTTCTTGGTCGACGTGGGCTTTGTCGCAGCCGCTGGCGGGCGCTTTGCCTCCCCTGGTGTTGAGCCGTTGGATCGAGGTGACCTTTGTCAGCGCGCCTTCGCCGCCGCTATGGCTCGCGACCGCGATCAGCAGCCACGGGATGGCATCCTTGTCGGGCGAGGGGTAGTTGGCTGCAGCTTTCCCGGTGATGCGGCTGCCGTCGTTGGCTTCCCACGTCGGTCCGCTGTAATGCTTGCCGAACGGCTTGCCGTCCTTGTCGGTAAGCTGCGCCTCGACGCCCTTCAGGGTCCAAGCGAATTGTGCGCCATCCGCCTTGCAACCGTAAATCTGCGCTCCCGTGGCGTGGACCTGCGAAAGAAGCTGTTCGTGTGCGGGTGGCCGCAATGTTTGCGGCGCCCATTGCGCGCTCGCCAAGAAACCTAGAGCGAGGAACATCGTGAAGCCGGTAAGGGCCGGGACACATTGACGCATCGTGGCATCTCCTCTCAACCACCGCAACGCGGGCCAAGAAAGGATACTACTTTACCCCGATTCCTCTGCGTGTCTTGATTTGCTGACAACTGCTACGGAGGCGGAGGCAGCGATCCCGGCCATTCAGTCACGAAGAATCGTTCGTCCCGGCCCCGCTCGAGCGCCGGCGCGTAGAGCCCCAGAAACTCGCGGCGCCACCACATTCCCGTTGAGCGCTTGGTGGCAAGGTCCGTGAACCGGTACTGCCACAGCACGGCGCGAATCTGTTTCGGCGGTCCCTGCGGAAACGGATTGCCGGCGAACAAGCTAAGCACCTGCGGATCACCCGCGAGCAGCAACTCCTCGGTGCGAAGCACAAAGGTATTTTCGCGCCAGTTGCCGAGCGAGGCGAACCACAGGTTCCAGTCAAAGCGCGGCTGGTATGGCGCGTAAATGCGTGGCGCCTCGGTGGGACTTTGCGGCTTGTTGCGGAAGGGGTAAGCGATCCAGTTCTCACCGTCGTTCGATCCTTGGAACTCGATCTCGAAGCGCTTCCAGGTCATGCGGCCAAACAAACCGTATTGGTTTGCGACACGAAATGGCTCGAGGAGTGCGACCGGTTTCGATGGCAGCGGGACGGTACGAAAGGCCCGGGCCAGGAGAAAAAAAACGTTCGCATAAAGAATCCAGGCGAGGAACAAACCAGCCACCCAAAGACCCGCAGCCTCCGCAAACTCGCGAGCACGAGCGGTCAGCGGGATGGTAGCGGCTTCCGGAACGGGCTCGTTGGCGTCAGCTGGTTGTGGATTTGCCGAGGTGGGCTCGGGTGTTTCCCTGTCGGAGCCCCTGGCAGAAAGGCCAGCGCTACGCGGGGCCGGCGCAGGAAGGTGCTTGAGATTTTCGCAAACCTCGGCGGCCCAGCCCGCTGGCAGGAATTGCACGAGAAACCGGTCATCGAGGAGAAGGAAGCCGAGAGAAAGAACGATGTAATTCAAAAAGGCGTAGTTGGCGGTCAGGATGATACCAATTTGCAGAAAGGTCACGATAAAGAAGCAGACGATGCGGAAGCGCCGCGGCAGGAAGAGCATCCATACAACTACCAGTTCGACACCCACAGTCATCGCAGCTGTTGCCGCGTGGAACCAGTGCGGCAGCTGTTGCACGTACCAGCCGATCCACGTCGGCAGCGGGCCGTTCTGATAATATTGGTCCATCGCCGTGAAGTCTCGCCAGGATGGATCGCCTCCGAAATATTTCGCGACACCAGACTCGAAGTAAATCGTGAACCAGAGCAGCCGCAAAAGGAAAAGGCTCGCACGAGAAGGAGGATCTGACGCTCCCCAGCCGGGGCGGAATCCCCTAGGGGCAAAAAAGAAACTTACAAATCCGGCGGCGAGCAGCATACCGTCCGATTGATAACCGGAAAAGTCCTGCGCCGCCGAAACAAATGAGAGGAAGAGCACAAAACAGATCACGAGCATCGCGCGCGGCAAAATATTCAGCACCAGCAACAGCGAGGCAAGCATGCCGATCCAGCAAAGCACGAACAACGTGCGGTCACTGCTGTCGAGCCAGAGAACCGTGGGCGCATACCAGTAACGCGAAGCTCCGAGAAAACTCGCAACTTCCTTGAGATACAAGCCGGCGGGAAGAATTCCGTTGGGGCCCAGTAGGCCTCGGATCTGGAGCACCAGTGAGTAGAACGCCGAAAAATAAATGAAGCCTAGCGCTCGCAAGAAGAGCCAACGGGGAAGCAAATGCCCGGGCGGACCCGCGGGACACGGAGCGACGCACCAACAGAGAAAGCGCGGCGTCCAGGGATTCATGGCCAGAGATCATAACGCCAGGCGCGCTTGCCGAATCGGCAGGCTCCTGGGTCCCCTTGGATGCCCACACAAAACAAAGGACTTAGCAAGGGGCCCTGGGGGTCCCGGAGCCCTCCGCGGCCAGTGCTAGTCCTTGGCCTGTTTTGGTACTTCAGAGACCCTTGACAACCAACTGTTTTCGAATTTCAATCTCTTAAAGCGCCTGGGCGCTGAAGTATCGGCAGCTGGCTGACCGAAGCAGCGGCAGCTGTACCTTACCGTGTCGGCAATTCTTCATATCCGACCCAGCCTCTCGAAGAAGCCGCCGACAATGTCGAACCCGTTTTAGAGCTATGAGCGCTGAGCGCCGCCAACAAGCGAGAAAAGTGCCGAAGGACTTCACCTATATTCGCGTGGGGGAAGATTCGGGCGGACGCGTGTTGAATGTCTCCGAACAGGGATTGTGCTTCGAAGCGTTGTCGCCGATTCGTTACACCGAGTCGTTTCCCTTCTGGCTCTCGTTCAATCTGATCGACCGAATTGACGGCGAGGGCGCCGTCGTCTGGGTGGATACAGCGAAGCGAACCGCCGGGATCCGTTTCATGGAGCTCAGCGAATACGCGCGCGAGCAGATTCGAGCCTGGATCAGTGAAACGGTTCTGGAGGAAACCGCGGTCAGCGTCGACGGCGCGCAAGAGATCGACTTGCCGCTGAGCGGCTCCGAAACGGTGGAGTTGCCACTGCCGGAGGCGGAATCTTCGGAGTCCGTGTCTCACACCGAGCTTGCGAGTGTCGGCGAAGCTGCGCATCGGTCGGCGTTGTCTAGCGAAGGTCCGACTGCCGAGGAAGACAGCCATGCAGGGTGGCGGAGCTCGCTGACGCGAGCGACGGCAGGGCTGAGGGAACTGCTGCCTTTGCAGCGTCACCTCACAACCGCGAGGATGCAATTCGTCCGTGGAATCCTCGTCGGGGTAGGAGTTGGAGCCGTCATCGTGGTGCCGTTGTTCAAGTACATGAGCATGCGGCAGAAAGAGGCCCCGGCGGTCGAAATTCCTAGAGGAACAACAAGCACGGTGAATGCCGGCTCTCTGACCGATCCGGCGGAACGGCCCGTGTTGGAGCTTCCAAAATCGTTGAGCGTCGCGACGGTCGAGAGCAAATCGCGAACAGGCGGGGCGGGCGCTTCCCGTACAAATCTCGGGGAGCCGACAGCCAGGAGCCAGCCTTTGACGGTCCCGGCCGCCTCTTCTGGCGTGCAAAAGGGGTCAATCGTGAAGCCCGCGGCAAACTCGCCGGACAACCCGCAATCGGCGGCGGGTAACGTATCAGCCAGCACCAAAGCAGCTTCGGGTGTGGAGAGCGCGCGGCCTCCCGGCCAGGCCACCCCAAGTGCGAATCGCGACGTGCAGCACGGAACTGAGGACGGCGCTACGGTGACGGCCAGCACCGTGACGCCGGCTGGGAGCACGCCGGCTGCGGGTCCGGAGGTGCGTCGTGGGAACCCGGCGCAGCCGCCACCGCTCGGAGGCGACGTCAAACCACCAAAGCTGATCAAATCCGCCAGCCCTGCTTATCCTGCGCTCGCGAGAACCCAGCGCGTGTCCGGCGACGTACAGGTGGACGCGTTGGTCGATAAAACCGGCAGTGTTGAGGCCGTGAAGGTCTTGTCGGGCCCTCTTCTTCTTCAACGCGCGGCCGCCGACGCCATCCGAGAGTGGAAGTACACCCCCGGAGTGCTTGACGGCACGCCGACCCCGATGCACGTCACCGTCGTATTGAAATTCCGCATTCCCGCGCAGTAATTTCTATGAAATGCCCGGCAGGGGCTGAATCTGAGGCGGGAATTCCTGCTCAGATGTGGCAGGACTCCGCGCCGCGCTTTTCGAGGTAGCGCTGGTGGTACTCCTCGGCGCGCCAGAACGGACCTGCAGGCGTAATTTCGGTAGCAATGGATTGGCGGAACCTGCCGCTCGCTTCGAGCGCCTGTTTGGACCTTCGCGCGGTGGCTTCCTGCTCGGGCGAGTGGTAGAAAATCGCGGTGCGATACTGTGTCCCGAAGTCTGGACCCTGTCGGTTGACCTGTGTTGGATCGTGAATTTTCCAGAAGACGTCGAGCAGTTGCTCGTAGCTTACTTTGGCCGGATCAAACGTGACTTGCACAACTTCGGCGTGGCCGGTGCGATCGGTGCAAACGTCCCTGTAACTCGGATTTTCGGTGTGGCCGCCGGCGTAGCCGGAAACGGCATCGAGCACTCCCGGAACGCGGCGAAACGCGGCTTCCACGCCCCAGAAGCAACCGGCGCCAAACGTAGCGATCTCAGACATCCATTTCTCCCTTCAACGTTGTCCATGGGATGGTACGCGCGGTTAGATGCGCGATGCACGAGTACGGTTCAGGGACCTACGGCAATGGACCGAGCCTCCGAGGTGAGCCGCGAAGGAGGCGGCTTCCGGGCCGCTCATGACCGTCCCGGGGTTTCGCCGAGACTAGGACGTCTTCTTGGGGATGGCTTTCGCGCCACTAAGTTCAGTGAGTTTCTGCTGTGCCGGCCCTTTGTAGGGGGTGTCGAGTGAAGCAGCGTCGGTAAAGGCCTGCTTGGCTTCCGAGTTTCTCTTAAGGTTGAGATAAGCGAAGCCCAGCCGGTACTGATTACGCGCGTAGAGCGCAGCGTTGGACTTAAGCAGCGGGGCCGCTTTCGTGAGGTTATCGACCGCAGCAGCGTTTTGCTTTTTCTCAATGTTCACCTGGCCAAGGGCGCTGAAGGCCAGCCCCTTCTGAACGGAAATCTGCTGCTTCCATTGCTCGTCAGTGAGGTTCTCTGGTTTCTTCGCGTTATCGAGCAGGGTGGAAGCCTTCTTGGCGTAGGCCTCGGCCTTGTCAAGCTGATCGGGCTTTTCGCTGTAATCGTCGGCAAGTACCAGCAGGAGGCCGACGCTGTTGGGATTTTTGGCCAAAGCGGCGTTTGCAACCTCCTGCATCTTGGCGCGATTTTGCGCCTGCTGATACGAGGAAACCGCGAGGGTCAGGGCCTGCTCACCTTGCGCGGTGTCTGGATGCATATTGGCAAAGCGCAGAAAATAATTGGCCCTCTTGTTGGGATCTTTGACGGCGTAGGCGGCTCCCAGAAGCGACTGCTCGATGTAGTTCTCATTGTCTTTGATGGACTCGAGCTTTTCAGTTTGCGTGCGCGTCCAATTGTCGGATGAGGTTCCTTCGGGAGCGGGCGCGGCTTTGAACCTTTGGAGGATCGCCGCGGACTTTTCGCCGTAAGCGTAGAGCTTCTCGGTGTCGCCTTTTTCGTTTGCGGCGCGCACCATGTTGACGGCATTTGAATAGTTGTTAGGGTCGAGCGCAAAGAGTTTGTCGCCGTACTCGAAGGCTTTGTCGTACTGTTTCGCGTTGATGTAGTAGCTGATGTATTGCTCGTCGGCAACGATCTGAAGGTCGCCGTCCGGGTGAGCCTGGGAGAACTGATCGATGAGCTGAAGCTTTTGCGCGGGATCACTGGAAGCGTTGATGGCGCTAAGCTGGCGGTCCGCCTCTGATCCCGCGGGGATCGTGACGCTTTTGCCGAGTTGCGCCCGAGCAGCGGGAGCAAAGGTGAGCGAAAACAACGCAACAAGCGTGCGTAACCGGAACATAGATACCTCCTGTGGATCAAGCAGCGGAGCAAATCCCGATTATCGTGCATCTTAGTGCGAGGAGATGCGGCGCGCAATTGGTTTCCGAGAGATTTGACGGTTGGGCTGCTTTCGCGAGAAGATCGAGAGTTTGAGCAGGGGGGCCCGATGGATCTGGGGCTACGCGGGCGTGTCGCGATCGTGGCGGCAGCGAGTCGAGGGCTGGGGCGCGCGGTAGCGGAAGAACTGGCGCGGGAGGGTGCGGAGATTGCCATCTGCTCTAGAACCGCGGCGGATCTCGAGAAAGCTGCGTCGAGAATTCATTCCGCCGGCGGCCGCGAAGTGCTCTGGCAGCCCGTCGACGTTGGCGACGCGGCGGCTGTCAGACGCTTTGTGGAAACAGTCGAAGGAAAATTCGGGCGGCTGGATATCTGCGTTACGAATGCGGGCGGACCACCTTCCAAATTGTTTGCGACCACGACAAGCGAGGACTGGCGGTCGTGGACCGAGCAGTTGCTGATGAGCGTAGTCTATTTCGCGCAGGCCGTTCTGCCACGGATGCAAAACCGACAGTGGGGCCGCTTCCTGACGATCACTTCGTACTCGGTGAAACAGCCGGTCGACGGACTGTTGCTGTCCAACTCGTTGCGTGCCGGAGTAGTGGGGTTGATGCGCACCCTGGCAAACGAATACGCGGCGGACGGGATTACCGTGAACAATGTTTGCCCTGGATACACTCGTACGGACCGCCTGGACGATCTGGCGGGAATGATGGCGGCACGCACGGGGACGAGCGCGGAAGAAGTATTGGCCGGATGGAAGAAACTGATTCCGGCGGCACGATTGGGCCGGCCGGAGGAATTTGCGTCGGTGGTGGCGTTTCTGGCCTCGGAGCGGGCGAGTTACGTGAACGGTGTCTCGCTGGCAGTCGACGGCGGGACGACGCGAAGCTTGCTGTGACGCCTTGCGGCCGGAGCCTGGGGCACCGCATAAAAACTCCGGCGGCTCGCCGGCCAGCGCTACACCCCGATCTAGCGGGTCCCATAAGGCACCAAGGAGCGGAACCAAATGGAGGAGCGAGTGAGGGCACGTCGAAACGGGAGAGGGATTGTGCGCCAAACGGTGATGCTGGCGGTTCTGGCGCTTGGCGGCACACTGATTTTGCGCGCGGATGAGCCATATGCGCGGAGCAAGGATTACGATTTGCACCACTCGAAGATTGCGCTGCGATTCGATCTGGACCAAAGAAGAGTGATTGGCGATGTTACGCATACCATTTCGTTGCTGCGCAACGGGTTGGACAAGGTCTGGTTTGACTCGGTGGGCCTCGAGATCGAAAGCGTGCAGTTGAACGGGAAGAACGCTACGTTTGAGACCACCGATGCCAGATTGATCGTGGCTCTGCCAAAGGGCAGCAAAAGCGCCGACAAATACGATATCGAGATCAAGTATCAAGGCAAACCGACCAAGGGTTTGTACTTCATTTTGCCCGACAAGAATTATCCCCATAGGCCGAAGCAAATCTGGACCCAGGGCGAATCCGAAGACACCCGGTATTACCTGCCGACCTACGACTATCCAAACGACCGGCTCACGACCGAGACGATTCTGACGGTGCCGTCGGACTGGCTGACGGTCGCGAACGGCAGGCTCGTCGGTACGACGGACGCGGGCGGAGGGATGAAGACGTGGACCTGGCGCGAGTCGCTGCCTAGTTCGACGTACCTGTTCACGGTAGTGGCGGGCGAGTTCGCAGAAGCAAAAGACAAATGGCGAAATATTCCCGTGACGTATTACGCGCCGAAGGACCGCAGCGATCGCTTGATGATGAATTACGGCCGGACGCCAGCGATGATTACATACTTCAGCGAGAAATTGGGGGTGGACTATCCGTGGGAGAAGTACGCGCAGTCGATGGTGGATGACTTTGTGGCGGGGGGAATGGAGAATTCGAGCGCCACGACCAATACGTCCAGTTCGCTGCGCAACCCGAAGCTCGTTCCTGAATTCCCTACCAACGAAGACCCCCTGATTTCGCACGAACTGGGCCACCAATGGTTCGGCGACCTGGTGACCTGCAAGGACTGGGGAAACATCTGGTTGAACGAGGGTTTTGCCACGTTCATGGAATACATGTGGATGGAAGCGCATTTTGGAAAGGAGCAGGCGGATTTCGACCGCTGGGAATCGGTTAGGAACTGGTTCACGTCGCAGAACCTCTATGCAAAGCCGATCGTGCGGCGCGACTTCGACGACTCAAGCGAATTCGACGGAAACGCCTATGGAAAAGGCGGGCTGGTCTTGTACATGCTGCGGCATCAACTAGGCGAGGATGCATTCTACGCGGGGCTGAAGCACTACCTGGAAGTGAACCGCGGGAAGAATGTGGTGACCGCAGACTTGGCCAGGGCGATTGAAGAGGCGACGCACACAAGCGTGGATGAGTTCTTCGATCAGTGGGTGTACGGAGCGGGCGCGCCGAAATTTGAGATCGCCTACAACTACGACGCGGAGAAAAAGCAGGTGGCGCTGACCGTGCAGCAAACGCAGAAGGCCGAGGCGCTCGTAGGACTGTTCCGCGTACCCGTCGACGTGGAAATCACGAACGCCAGCGGGACAAAGCTGTATCCAATCGTCGTCTCCAAATCTACCGAGACGTTCACGCTACCATCGGAATCGACGCCGCAGATGGTGCTATTTGACAAGGGCACACAGGTGTTGAAGTCCGTCGAATTCAAGAAAGACAAGAAGGAATGGCTGCATCAGGTGAAAAACGCCGGCGAACTGGGAGACAGGGCCGACGCAGCGGTGGCGCTTGGAAAGCTGAAGGGAGACGAAGACGCGGTTGCTGCATTGGGTGAAGCCCTGCGAACCGACAAGACGGCTGGCGTGCGAATCGTTGCCGCAGGGTCGCTTGGGGATTTGGGGAGTGCTTCAGCGGCAAAGCAATTGCTCACTTCCCTGCCAACGGCAACACAGCCGGAACTGCGCTCGCAGATCGTGCAGTCCCTGGGCAAGTTTAAGGAGAACGCCGAAGTGGTCGCCACGGTGGAATCCATCGCGAAAGAGGACAGTTCGTACCGGGCACGCGCCGCGGCGCTAAAAGCTATCGGGCGACTGAAAACGCCGAATGCCCTCGAAACGCTGACCGCTGCCGTGAACGGCGAATCTCCGGACGGTTTTTTGCGAAACGCCGCTTTGCAGGCTTTGGGGCCGTTGGGCGATGAAAAGGCTGTGCCGTTACTGCGCGAATGGGTGGCCCCGGGGAAGGAGATTCCCTCACGGCAGGCTGCGATCGGCAGCCTGGCCAGCCTGCAAAAAGGCAACAAGGAAATTACAACCCAGATCGCGAGCTATCTGACCGAGCCGCATTTTCAGATTCGGATTGGGGCGATCTATGCGCTCGGCGGACGGGGCGACGCTTCGGCGATTCCAGCGCTCGAAGCGCTCTTGAAGAGCAATGACTTGAGCATCGAAATTGCGCCGATGGTGAGAGAGCAGATTGACAGGTTGAAAAAGTCTCCTTCGACGAGCGGAGTGCATGGGGGAACGACTGAGGGAGCGGATCATTCGGAAACCACGGCGACCGGCGCGGACAATCAACGACTGGCTCATCTGGAGGAATTAGTGCGCGAGATGAACGAGCGGCTGAAAGGGATTGAGGGACGATTGCCGCCAGCGGCGAAGCAGTGAGGTGTGAAGAAATTTCGCAAGCCGGCGGGCAATCCGCCGCATACCTGAGATTTGAATCTGCAAGTGATTTTGCCGTGATCCCTCCGCGACCGAGCGCAAAGAGGGCGGAATGCTTCGGCCCCTGCTCCTAGGATTCGGCGAGGAGCACACGCAGATCGCGCAAGTTGTTCCCGGTGGGGCCGGTCACGATTGCGTCATCAAGCCTGGCAAAAAAGGAGTAAGCGTCGCTCTGGCGGAAGGCGGCGGCAGGGTCGAGGCCGAGCGCCTTTGCGCGCGCCAGAGTTTCTCCATCTGCGACCGCGCCGGCAGCGGGGCTATTCCCGTCGATGCCGTCGGTGCCGACACTGAGAACCGTGATTTTTTGGCCAGTGATTTTTTCGACGCACGCCAAAGCGAAGGCAGAGTTTCTGCCTCCGATTCCGCTTCCGGTTACCGGCGAGCTGAGCTCACCGTCGGCAATCAGCGCAACGCGCTGGCCAGGATTCGAACACTTCCACCCTTCAAGTTGAGAGAGTAGGTTGTCCGCGGCCTTTTCGACGCCCCAGTCGTCGGTAGAATTGTCGCAGCAACTGAGATAGCCGTGAGCCTCGGCGGCGTGATGGGCGGCGTGGAACAGGTCCTCCATACCCAAGAGCAAAAGGAAATGGGAATTTGTGAACGCGGGGTCCTGCGACTTCGGCGTCTCCGGCAAGCGACCCGCGTCGAGCCAGCGTAAAAGCGTCGCGGGGAACCTCTTGCGCAGTTCGTATTGGGCGAAGATCCGTTCGACGTCAGCGATGGTCGTGGGATCGGGGAGTGTCGGTCCGGAAGCAAGCGCCACTTCCTTGCCAACCGGAACATCCGTTGCCGCGATCGTGATTTTTGCGGCCGGTCCTGCAGCCACGGCGAGGCGGCCGCCTTTGACAGCGGAAAGATGGCGGCGCACGGTGTTCATCGCGTCGATCGGGGCGCCACAAGTGACCAAGGCACGATGCACCGCTCGAACGTCCTCGAGCGTCATGTCGGGATTCAGAGGAAGTTCGAACAGCGCGGAGCCTCCACCGGAGAGAAGAAAGAAGGCCAGAGTCCGTTCATCGCAGGTGCGAAGGAGGCGAAGGACGACTTCGCCGGCGCGCCAGCTATCCGCATTGGGCAGTGGATGCCCAGCGAGGAAATACTCAAAATCCGGGAGCGCGGCAGCGGGGCTGGTTGGTGCAACGACCACACCCGTTGGTGAGATTTGATTGGGGAGAATCGCCGCAAGACCGCTCGCCATCGCATGGGCGGCTTTGCCAATGGCGATAACGAGCACACGCGAAAACCGGGCGAGATCGATTGTGGTATCCGGCAGGACGAGGTGGGAGCCTTCGAACTGAAGTTTCCGTTCCATTGCCGCAGCAATGTCGATCGACTTGAGTGCCTCGAGAGAGATTTGCCGCGCAATCTGCTTCGTGGAGCGCATCACTCGACCACCTGGGCCGTGCTACTTTTCGAAGACATCAGGATTCAGAAGATTGGGGGGCCGCCGGCCCTTGAATACGGCGATGATATTATTGGCGGCCATTAAAGCCATTTTTGTGCGCGTCTCGATCGACGCGGAGGCAATATGCGGGGTCAGCACAACGTTCGGGCGCTTCAGCCCAGGATGAAGGAACGGTTCGTTTTCGAAAACATCGAGGGCTGCGCCCGCAATTTTGTTGTTCTCTAGCGCGGTGACGAGAGCCGCTTCTTCGACGACGGGCCCGCGCGATGTGTTGATGAGGAATGCCGTGGGCTTCATGCGCAACAATTTGGGAGCATCAAAGAGGCCGCGCGTTTCGGGAAGCAGAGGAACGTGCAGGCTGATGAAGTCGGATTCCGCCAGAAGCGAATTCATGTCGCGGAATTCCGCGTTGAGAGATTTCTCGACTTCTTCAGAAACGCGAACAGCGTCGGTGTAAATTATTTTCATCTGGAAGCCGGACGCGCGACGGGCGACCGAGCGGCCGATGCGTCCGAATCCGACGATGCCGAGGGTCTTGCCCCAAACATCGGCACCGCAGAGTTGATCGAGATTCCACCCCTTCCAGTTTCCGGAGCGGGCGAGAAGTTCGCCCTCGGCGACGCGACGGGCAACGGTCATCAGCAGGGTCCAGGCAAAATCGGCGGTCGTTTCATCCAGCACGCCAGGGGTGTTGGTGACGGCGATGCCCCGTTTGCTGCAGGCGTCGACATCGATGTTGTCGTAGCCGACGGCAACATTGGAAGCGATGCGCAATTTCGGGGCCGAGCGGAGAAGTTCTTCGTTGACTTTCTCGGTGAGCAGGCAGACGAGTCCCTCTTTGTCTTTAACATGGCGAAGGACCTCGTCACGAGGAGGCCGCTCGGAATCCGTCCAATATTGCACTTCGCATTCGGCATCCAGGACTTTGCGGGCTTGTTCAAACAGTCGATGAGTCGAATAGACCTTAGGTTTCGCCATGCACTCGCCTCACGGTTTTGTGGCCTCCTACACTAACACAGACGATTCGCGACGCGGAGCCGGGGATTGCCAGTACGGCAAGACTCTAACTATAGTGAGGAAGTGAATTCAGGACGCGCGACGGTGATGCGCTCGATGAGCCGCGAAATGCTTTCCTTGCTGGGGCCGGAAAACGTCCTGAGCGCGAAGGAAGACTTGCTGTTGTACGAATTGGACGGCTCGGTAGAAAGGGCGCGGCCCGAACTCGTGGTGTTTCCGCGGACGACGGAAGAAGTCTCGCGCGTCGTGAAAGTGGCGGCGAAGTACGAGACGCCCATCGTGGGACGGGGGGCCGGCACGGGTTTGTCGGGAGGAGCGCTGGCGCGCGGCGGCGGCGTGATGATCGTCTTCGCGCGGATGAACAAGATTCTCGAGATCGACCTGGCGAGCCAGCGCGCGGTGGTCCAGCCGGGTGTGGTGAACGCGGACATTACGACGGCGGTCGAGCACGCGGGCTTGTATTTTGCGCCGGATCCTTCGAGCCAAAAGTCCTGCACGATTGGCGGTAATGTGGCCGAAAATGCCGGCGGGCCGCACACGCTGGCGTACGGAGTCACTTCAAATCATATCGCGGCGCTTGAACTGGTGCTGCCCGATGGCGAGATTACGCGCATTGGAAGCAAGCATGGAGATGCGCCAGGCTACGATCTCTGCGGGCTTTTCGTCGGAAGTGAGGGAACTCTCGCGCTGATCACTGAAATTACAGTGAAACTTTCGCGCAAGCCGGAGGCGGTGAAAACACTGCTCGGGACTTTTGACACGATCGAGGATGCGTCGCAGGCCGTGGTGGAAATAACTGCGCGCGGAATCACCCCGGCGGCGTGCGAGATGTTGGATGGGTGGACCTTGCGAGTCGTGGAAGACTACATCCAGGCAGGATTTCCGCGGGACAGTGCGGCAGTGCTGCTGCTGGAGGTGGAGGGGCTGCGCGAGGCGGTGGAAGAGCAGGAGGCCGCGATTGTGGAGGTGTGCATGCGCTGCCGGGCGCGCGGCGTGCGCGGGGCGCGGGATGATCATGAGCGGGATCTGCTGTGGAAGGGGCGAAAAAACGCTTTTGGGGCGCTCGGGCGGCTGGCGCCGAGCAATTATGTCCTGGACGGCGTTATTCCGCGCTCGAAGCTTCCGCAGGCCCTAGCGAACATCCTGAGGATTGGCACGAAGTATGGTTTCCACATTGGCAACATTTTTCATGCGGGCGACGGGAATCTACATCCGATTGTGCTTTACGACCCGCGGGACTCGCAACAATTTAAGAAGGCGATCGCGGCGGCGGAGGAGATCATCCGGTACTGCGTGGAACTGGGTGGAGTGCTCACGGGCGAGCATGGCGTCGGGATGGAAAAGAATGAATTGATGCCGTTGCTGTTCAGCGATGCAGATTTTGACCTGATGCGGCGCGTGCATGACGCATTCAACCCAGATTCCTCGCTGAATCCCGGTAAAATCTTCCCGCTCAGCAAAGGCTGCGGCGAGATTCGGACCAGGAAAAGGGAAAGCGCAGGAACCAGAGGATGAGCACGACGAATCTGAACGCGCGGCTAGAAGGAGCTGTGGGGAAGGAGCGAGTTGTGTCCGCCGCGGAGGAGCTTGCCACTTACGCGGTGGACGGCGTTGTGCCCGGCGCGATCGTGAAGCCGCAGTCCGCAGAGGAGGCTGCGGCGGTTGTGCGCTTCGCATCGGCAGAAAGGCTGGCGTTAATTCCCGTTGGGGCGCGAAGCAAGTGCCGCATCGGGACGTCGCCGACACGCTACGACGTTGCCGTGGACATGACGGGAATGCGGGAGATCGCGCACTATGACGCCGGTGATTTAACGCTCAGCGTAGACGCGGGAATGCCGCTGCGTGAGCTGGAAGGTGCGCTGGCGCGCCGGCGACAGTTTCTGCCACTGGCTGTGCCGTGCTTTGAAAGTTCGACGGCGGCCGGAGCGCTTGCCTCGGGGATTGACTCGGTGCTGCGGCAACAATACGGAACAGTTCGAGATTTTCTGATTGGCGCGGAATTCGTGGATGGTACGGGAAAACTGTGTAAGAGCGGCGGGCTGGTCGTGAAGAACGTGACGGGATACGATCTGCACAAATTACTGATCGGATCGCTCGGCACGATCGCGGTCATCACGCGGCTGAATTTCAGAACCTTTCCGCTGCCGGAGACATGCCGCGGGCTCATGGCGAGTTTCGACAGTGGCGAGCGGGCGCTGGTGTTTCGGAATGCCGTGGAGGCGAGCGGCTTGCCGGTCGCGAACCTCGAGTTGCTAAGTCCGACGATGGCCGGAATGACGAAAGCAATCCTGGGAAAAGAGCAGGGGCCGGTGCCGGGCTGCCTGGGAGGCGACTCGTGGGCCGTATACGTGTCATTCGAGGGAAGCGAAAAAATCGTGGAGCGGATTGCGCGGGACCTCGAACGGCTGGTGCATGAAGCGGGAGCAAGAAAATACGAACCGCTGGACGAGGGCAGCGATTCACAATCGGGTGGAGTGCTGCGAGAAGCCTTCGAATGGTTGCGTTGGGCTGCCCCGATCGTGGTGCTCTTTCGAATCACGCTGCCGCGAATTACTCCGGAAGCGATTGCGGCGCTCAACCAACCGGGAGGTTCCTTGCGCAAGGCGCTGTTGGTGCGCGCTCGCAGCGTGATTTATCTTTCCTTGATGAGTGAACGGGAAGACGAGAAAGCACTGGGGGCTTTCGAAAAAGCAGCGGAAGACATCTTCGCGCTTGCAGCGGCGAAACAGGGTCATGCCACTCTGCTCCATGCGCCACGGGGACTGAAACAGCGGCCGGGCGTGTGGAGGCCAACGCCTGGAGATCTTTCGTTGATGAAACGACTGAAGCAGGCATTCGACCCGGATAGCATTTTCGCGCCGGGAAGATGTGTCGGAGGGCTCTAAGGTTTGGCGGCGCCGGCGACGATTCCAGGTGCGATTCCAGCGTACGAGGATTTCGCGCGCTGTGTGCACTGCGGGTTGTGCCTGAATCATTGCCCGACGTACCGTCTTTGGCACCTGGAGGCGGATTCCCCGAGGGGACGCATCCGGCAGATGATTTTGGTGAACGAAGGACAGCTACCCCTCGGGAGCGGGTTTGTCGATCACATCGATAAATGCCTGGATTGCCGCTCGTGTGAGACAGCGTGCCCCTCGGGTGTCGAATACGGAAAGCTCGTGCAGCACGCGCGGGCGCGAATTGAGAGCGAGTATCGGCGGCCTTGGCTTTCGCGCGTCGCGCGGAATTTCGTTTTTGAGAGCCTGCTGCCGTTCCCTTCGCGGATTGCCAACCTTGGAAGATTGCTGCGGCTTTACCAGCGCTCGGGTTTGCAAGCCTTCGCACGCGGAACCGGCATTCTGAGGCTGCTGGGTCTGGCGGAGCGTGAAGGGCTGCTGCCGAGGATGGATGAAAAGTTCTTCTTCGATCAGCTTGGGAAGGCGTTTCCCGCGGTCGGCACGCGGCGGGCCCGTGTGGCTTTTTTTGCCGGGTGTGTGGCTGATTTGGCGTTCGCGAAGCTGAATGAAGCCACGATTCGGGTGCTGACGGCGAACGGCTGCGAGGTTGTAGTGCCGAGGGGACAGCTGTGCTGCGGGGCGCTGCCGCTGCATGCGGGCGTGCGCAAAACGGCGCGTGAGCTGGCGCGGAAAAATATCGTTGCATTCGGGAACGAAACCTTTGACGCGATTTTGACAAACGCGGCGGGCTGCGGGTCGACGCTGAAGGAGTACGACCAACTGTTCGGGGAAGATGAGCCCGAGTACGCACCAGCAAAGGCTTTTCAAAACAAGGTGCGCGACGTCACGGAATATCTGGCCGGTTTGGGGCTGTCCGCGAAGCTGAAGACGCTAGCCGTGCGGGTGACTTATCAGGATTCGTGTCACCTTTTGCACGGGCAAAAGATTCGGGAAGCCCCGCGACAATTGCTGAAGGCGATTCCTGGGGTGGAATTTGTGGAGCTACCGTCCTCGGACATTTGCTGCGGGTCAGCCGGCATTTATAACGTGACGCAAACGGAGGCGTCGCTGGAACTATTGGCGGAAAAGATGGAGAAGGCGAAAAAGACCGGGGCACAACTAATTGCGACGGCGAATCCGGGGTGCTTGCTGCAGCTGCGTGCGGGCGTGGAGATGCATGGAACGGGGCAGGAAGTACTGCACGTGGTGGAAGTGCTTGAGCGAGCTTTGAACGGCTAAGTCAACCACCCGCAACTGAAGGAGCTGAGTCAGAGTTCGGCACGCCAGCGACGCGATTCGTTTTGCAAAGCCGGGCTGAAGCCCAGACCTGCGCAATCGGGTGTGATTAGCGTTCGCCAACAAGGTAGCGACAGCCGCGCGGGCCCATCCTAGCAGAGTGAACGGCGTTGGCGGGAACGTCGCAGCGTTCGCCGGACCGGAAGGTTCTTGATTCGCCGGCCATAGTGAGAGCCATTTCACCCGTGAGGATAATGTGAGCCGTCTCCGTGCCGTGGGTGTGCTCTGGATAGTGGGCGTTGGGGCCGTCCTCCCAGACGTAGACGTGTGAAAAGCCTTCGCGCTGGAGTTGACGGGCGAGAGCGGCTTCGTTCATGACTCGATCTTAACGCGACGACCGCAGATCTCCCACCCACAAGCACGCCGTGCGGCAGAAAAAGACGAAGCGACCCTTCAGGGCCAGAGATGCGTTTCGTCTTGCTGCCGGCCCGCCGCAGGAGGCGGCCGCTCGAGGACCGAGACGAGCCATTCGAACAACCCAGGTGCTTGCGGTCGGTCGAGATTGAACGTAAAGCGCCCGAAGCTGCCACACTCCAAAAACGACGACGCCCTCCCTGCAGAAATGGGGGTCGCTGCAGGAAAGGGCGCGCCGTCTTCAGGAGAGAAGATCGTTGTTGAGAACTATTCCGTTGGCGGCGGTGGAACGGCCGCTTCGGGGCCACCTCCAGGTCCGGCGCCGTGCCTGCCACCGTGACGGAGCGAGCCTTGCTTGACGGTGTAATCCGTGGGCACGGCAAAGAGCGACGCCGCCGGCTCGGACCGCTGAATCTGGGTGAGATTGTAGGTCGTCTGGCCGAAGCGAGGATCGCTGCGAACGCTCCTCACGACGACCTGCAGCTCAGGCGAATACCACTGCTCAGTGGTGATCGTAATGGGGTTGGCGTTGCCGATCTGCCCGGCAGGGATCGTGCGCGTATAGCGCGTGCCCTGAGCGCTGACGCCATTGATCGTCTGAGTGCCCAAATCCTCTTTCTTCAGGGTGCCATTGGCGAGTTCCTGCTGTATGCGGGCTTCAAACTTGCTTTGCAGCCCCCCAGCAGGCTTTGGCCCTCCCGCAGGACTTGGCAATTGTTCTGCAACCTTGGTGTCGGGATGAAGGACATAGCCAGTTGAGGCCACAGGGTCATGGATCATCACGAGGGAACGAGGTTGACCAGAGCCGGCTAACGGGCCGACGCCCGAAAAAGTGGTTTCGCGGCGGGTACGCCCCTGGCTGTCGCGGTAGATGTTGGAGGAAACCTTGCGGTCGATGCTGTTGCCGTCTTGCAGTGTTTGCTTTGTTTCGGTGACGCCGACGGCGCTGTAAGGCGCATTGGTGACGACTTTGCCTGGGTGCATTTCGCCGAACCCGAGAATTTCCATACGAGGTCCGGCGAAACCGGGTGGCAGGGCAAAATCCGCCGCGGGCGGCGGTTCCGGAGGTGGTTCTTGAGCTTTCAGAGAGTAGACGCCGAGAAGGAGCGCCCCTCCCCATACGACCTGAGTTAACGTGCTCTTCATTCTGCTTTCTCCTCTTCTCTCCTGCGCTGGGGCGCTTGAGGCGCCAGAAAATCAATCCGGGGATTGCGGCAGGCGCACCGCCTGCGGCACGCCGTCATCGCCGACGAGCAAATCCACCTGAATCCAATCCGTGCCGTGTTCTTCATTCACAGTGAGGCCGAGGGCCGTGAGCGCGCTCCGCTGCATTTGTACGTGGACGACCGTGGCATCCTCCAAAGAAGGGGGAATGACGCCGGGCAACAGAGCAAAGTCTCCGGAGTTGGCGGCGACGACAACATCGCCGAGTTCCATCGCGGCGGGAGATATGGCCTCGGCCGGAGCGGAATTCGACGGCGCGGTTTCCCTTGCGGTCGAGACCTTGTGGCGGCCAGCAACGTTCCAGGCTTCCTGATGGCGCCAGCTGGTCCAGCTGATAACCCCGACGAGCACGGCGGCGGCCGCTAAGGCCCAAGCGGCAATCGCTGCCGTGCGCCGGGTCCGCATCGTTCCATGCTTGACGCGGAATTGCTGGCGTAGCCGCACTTCTACGCGGTGGGGAGTTTCCCGTTCGCGCGACGCAACGCCGAGGGCGTGGAGGTCGTCGCGCAATCCCTGCCAATTCTCATAAAGGGCGGCGCAGTGCGGACAATTCCGCAGATGCTCGCGGGCGGCCAACCGCAGCGGGCCATCTTCGGTGGACGGCCCAATTTCGAGTCCCGCCATGGCAAATTCTTCGCAAGTCATACTACGTTCTCCCACAAATTCCTCAGTGGCCCGCGTTAACGCGCTTAGGCACTTCACGGAGCATTTCGAGCTTAGCCAACAAGAGGGCGCGCCCGCGATGCAAGCGAGATCGAATGGTTCCGACCGGGCAGTCCAAGACGCGGGCCGCCTCTTCATAGCTCATCTCTTCCAGCTCGCAGAGGACGATGGCCTCGCGAAACTCAATAGGCAACTCGAGCACCGCACTACGAACCTGCTCACGTCGCTCGCGCAATTCAGCCCAATGCGCGGGCGTCATGGGGTCGGTCGCGAAGGAGTTCGTCCGACAGGTGCCATCGCTGTCCTCGAGCGGGAGCTCCCTTGGAGCGCGTTCGAGTTGTTTCATCACGCGGTTTCGCGCGATGCCATAGAGAAACGCGCCGAGGGCTCCGCGCTGGGGATCGTATTTCTTCGGCTCGCGAACCAGGGTCATGAAGATATCCTGAACAACTTCCTCGGCAGCCCAGGCGCTACCCGTCATTCGCAGCGCGAAGCGATAGAGGCGCGCCTGATATCGGCGATAGATTTCGGCAAAGGCATCCTCATCACCTTTCGCGGAACGCCGCAGCAGAACGTCATCCCTCTCCTGTAAGTCGATTTCCATCTCCTAGCAAGACGCCTGCTTTCGTTTAGTATTTCCCGGAGTGCCGCAGAAAAGTTCCCCGGCCGGCCTGCGAAGCACCCACCCATATGAAACCCGGGAACGGGGGTAAAGGTTTCAGAAGATTGGCGGACCGTCGGCTAGTGCTTGGTTCCCGGACGAAACATGCTGGCGGCAATACGTGTTACGGTCCGTCGGGGCACGATCCTTTGCGAATGCACACCGAGATAATTGCCCAGGCCCGAAATGACGTAGCTGTGGCCCGCTGCCAGAGCTTGCAAACCGGTTCGGGCCACTTTTTCGGCGGTTTCCTGCTTTGCCCGCGTGAACTGCTCCTGCCCGGCGACGGCGTGAAATTCCGACTCGGTAGAGCCCGGGCAGAGGGCGCAAACACGAATGCCGTGAGGCTTCATTTCCTCGGCGAGTCCCTCGGCGAAGAGCAGATCGAAGGCCTTTGTAGCGGCGTAGGTTGAAATATAAGGGACAGCCTGGAAAGCAGCAGTGGAGGAGAGAATCAGGATATCCCCGCGGCCTCGAGACACCATATCTGGAAGGAACAAGCGCGTGAGGTGAACGACGGCGGAACAATTGACCTGCACCATATCGAGCAGGCGCTCAGTGCCGACCTCGGACAGTTCACCGTATTGGCCGAAACCAGCGTTGTTGATGAGGAGTTCCGTGGCAAGGCCTTTCTGCTTCGTGAACGCAAAGATTTTTTCAGGGCTTTCGCGCTCGGCTAAGTCTGCGACGAAAATTTCCGCCTCGATCGCATGCGTTTTGGTCAGAGCTTGCGCGAGAGCCTCGAGACGCTCCTGGCGGCGCGCGGTAAGGATAAGGTGAGTCCCGCCAGCGGCGAGTTCGGTCGCGAGTGCGACGCCAATACCGGCGCTTGCTCCGGTCACCAGCGCCCATTTGTTTCGCCACTCACTTTGCATTCCGTGGTTCTCAGGCGGAATCGGTTTTGCCAAATTTCAGGACCGAGTCTTTGATGCGATTGCGATGCTCTTTCATATGATCCACCAAGCGACGAGCCCAAACGAACTCCGCTGCCAACAAGGTGAGGCCGAGGAAGATCACTAACCAGCCGGGGCCTGGCGTAAAAAACATCACAACGCCCACAAGCAAAAGCGTGAAGCCCGCCAAGATTTTGAAGAAACGGCGAACTTGCTCGATCGAACGAAAAACCATAGACCCCCAGAAGGCAGAGGAAGAGAGGACTTCCAATTGTGACGGCTTTCGTAGGCCGAAGGCAACACCTTCACAAACGAGACCTGTCCATTTGCCAACTATTTGGGATTCTCACCGTCGAACTTAATTGCCGGCGCCCACGTATCTAAGAGCAGGGCAGTAGCTGTTCTTTTATGGCATACACATTCACAATTAAAGCCAAATCCTAGTGAGTAATTTCTTCTCATGAGGTGTGGTACGTTTTAACATATTTAAATTCCTTTTAGGTGTTCCTAGGCTGTTTCCTGGTGGGATCCTCTAGAGTCGACCTGCAGGC